>Ga0181537_10003834_pt1 | contig 12683 bp, 10 predicted proteins | sample PEATcosm2014_Bin_39_FD_119765 | JGI IMG/M metagenome (GOLD analysis project Ga0181537, IMG submission 119765) | Peatland microbial communities from MTU Mesocosm Facility, Houghton, MI, USA - PEATcosm2014_Bin23_10_metaG | ecosystem: Environmental > Terrestrial > Soil > Wetlands > Peat | place...
CTTCTGATTGGCTTTCGCGTAGGCGATGAATTCCTGCAGATTGTTGGCGGGCAAGTCCTTGCGCGCCACCAACACCAGCGACAGGTCTGCGACCAGCACGACCGGACTGAAATCGGTCATCGAGTTATAAAACGGCGCCTTGTAGAGCGTTTGACTGACGGCGTGCGTCCCGACGTTGCCGAGCACGAACTGGGTTCCGTCGGGCGCTGACTTGGCGACCCGGGCGGCGCCGATCATGCCGCCGGCTCCGCCGACGTTCTCGACGATCACCTGCTGTTGCAAGGCCTCGCTTAACGCAGATTGCAGAATGCGCGCAACCGCGTCGATCGGACCGCCGGTCGCGAACGGCACGACCATGGTGAGCGGCCGGCTCGGCCAGGTTTCGGCCCTGACCGTTGTCACGAAGATGGCCAGCCAGGCGGTCAGGATAAAGCGAGTCATTCTCGGCTCGTGGTGCGCAGGTAATGTAGCCTGTTTCTTGCATCAATGCGCCGAATAGACAAATCGTGCCGAACGGGCAAACAGGCTGAGGTTGATCATGCGTTTCTGGATATCGTTTGTTTTCGGCGTCTGGATCGCGGCATTTTCGAATCCGGCGCAAGCCGAATACCCGGAGCGGCTGATTACCTTGATCGTCGCCGTACCTCCGGGCGGGGCGGGCGATCTGGTCGCCCGGCAGTTTGCGAAACGGCTTTCCGAGTTGCTGAATCAGAATGTCGTCATCGAAAACCGGGGTGGGGCGGCGGGCACCATTGCCGCCGCGGTGACGGCACGGGCGGCGGCGGACGGTTATGCGCTTCTGCTCTCGTCGAGCGCCACCCATGGCACTGCCCCGGTGGTCTATTCGAATATCGCCTACGATCCATCCAGGGATTTCTCGCACATCGGCTTGATCGCGACGGCACCGGCGATGCTCAGTGTGAATTCCGCGCTACCCATTCGTTCGGTCGCCGATCTCGTCAGCTATGCGAGAGGCAAACCGGGCGAGCTGAATTTCGGATCTTCGGGAAATGGCAGCGGACCGCAACTGTGGGGGGAGATGTTCATGGCGGCATCGGACATAAAGCTGACCCACGTGCCCTACAAAGGATCAGGTCCTGCCGTGGTCGATCTGATCGCCGGCAGAATTCAAATGATGTTCGATGCGGCGGCGGCCCAGATCTCAGGGATACAAACCGGGCAATTGCGTCCGATAGCTGTCATGAGTGCGGAACGCTCGGTCTTTTTCCCCGAGGTCCCAACGATGGCCGAGGCCGGCTATCCCTCAGTGATAGGCAATCTGTGGTACGGCCTTTCCGGTCCAGCGAAGCTGCCATCGGACGTCGTGACTCGGCTTGAAAATGCCTTGCAAAAAATCGGGGGTCTGCCCGATTTCCAGGAAGCCTTGAAGCAGATCGACATGCTGTCGACGCCGATGTCCGCACCAGCCTATTCAAAGTTCATTCGGGACGAGAACGACAAGTACCGGGCAATTGCGCGATCCGCCAGAATAACCATCGAATGACGTCATTGGATGAATGCAAATTCGTCGCCCCTGCCCCTGCGGCTTGACAGACGCTTGCGTCCAAGATTGACTAACCAGTTAGTCAATACGGGTGGACCAAATGGATGCGATCAGTCGTTTTCGGATTGCGGTCGATATCGGGGGCACGTTTACCGACATCGCGCTGTTGACCGACACCGGCCTGATCCATCAGAGCAAGATTTCCTCGACGCCGGCCGATCCAAGCATCGCCGTCGTCGAGGGCGTGGCGCAACTGCTTGCGGAGCTTTCGATCGATCCTTCGGCGGTCGCCGAGGTGCTGCACGGGACCACCGTCGGCTCCAACACGATTCTGCAACGCAAGGGGGCGCGCACCGGCTTGATCACGACCCGCGGCTTTCGCGATGTGCTGGAAATCGGGCGCATCCGGATGCCCGATATGTTCGATCTCACCTGGGACAAGCCGGCGCCGCTGGTAGCCCGCCGCCATCGGCTCGAGGTGGTCGAGCGCATGGCGGCCGACGGTTCGGTGGTCGAGCCATTGTCGGAGGCAAGCGTCGTAATCGCCGGCGAGGCGCTGATGGCGCAGGACATCGAGGCGGTCGCGATCGCCTTCATCAACTCATATCGAAATCCCGCCCATGAGCTCGAAGCGGCCGCGATCCTGCGCGCCCGTTTCCCGAAATTTCTGGTCACGACCTCCTGCGCCGTGCTGCCGGAGATGAAGGAATATGAGCGCACCTCCACCACGGTGGTGAACGCCTATCTGCTCGCGACCATGCGCGAATATCTCCAGCGTTTGCAAAGCGGGCTGCGCGACATCGGCATCAAGGCGCCGATCCTGGTCATGACGTCCAACGGTGGCATGCTGGCGGCCGATGTGACCTGTGAAAAGCCGGTCATGGTCGTGGCCTCGGGACCGGCGGGCGGCGTCGTCGGCGCGGCTCGGCTCGGCATCGCGCGCGGCGATCGCGACGTGATCGTGTTCGACATGGGCGGGACCACCGCCAAGGCGGTGATCATCGAGGACGGCCGACCGACGATGACGTCGGAATACGAATTCCGCGACGGCATCTCGACGTCGAGCCGTTTCATCAAGGCGGGCGGCTACATGCTGAAGGTGCCTGCGATCGATATCGCCGAGGTCGGGGCGGGCGGCGGCTCGCTGGCCGGGATCGACCAGGGCGGATTGCTCGTCGTCGGTCCGCAGTCGGCCGGCGCCATGCCGGGACCTGCCTGCTATGGTCTCGGCAACGACCGGCCGACGGTGACGGACGCCAATGTCGTGCTCGGCTTCATCAATCCCAGTTCACTCGCCGGCGGCAAACTTCAAATCGACCGCTCGCGCAGCGAAGCCGCGATCCGCAACCATGTCGGCCAACCGCTCGATCTGCCGCTTGCCGACGCGGCGCATGGCATCCGCGCGGTCGCTAACGCGGCGATGGCGCGAGCAGTGCGTGCGGTCACCATCGAACGCGGCCGCGATCCGCGCGATCTCACGCTGATGGCGTTTGGCGGCAATGGCGGGGTGCATGCGCCGGATCTGGCGCGCCAGCTCGGGATTCCGCGCGTCGTCGTGCCGCCGATGTCCGGCGTGTTCAGTGCGCTCGGCATGCTGGCGTCCGACGTCGAGCATACCGGACTTAAAACCGTGGGCCAGCGCCTCGATCGGATGACCATCGATGATCTCCGCGCCATCAAGCGCGAACTGCAGACCCAGGTCGCGGCCCAATTGGCCGGCGACGGTTATCATGCCGAACGCACGGCTTTTCTGTGGGAGGCCGACTTGCGCCACGAAGGCCAGGCGACCGAACTCACCGTGCCGTTCGAAGCTGAGGATTTCGACCCGATCCGCGAACGTTTCGTCGCCGAATATCTCAAGACCTATGGCTATCGCGACCATACGCCGATCGAACTGATGAAGGTCCGTGTCGCAGGCAGGGGCCTGCGCGACAACCGGCTCGATTTTCGCGCCATGAAAATTGCCCCGCGCGCCGGAGCGCCAAGTTCAGGCTCGCGGCGGATATCCTTTGCGCGCGGCGAGCCGGCGCGCATGGTGGAGATCGTCGATCGCGCGGCGATCGACGGCACGCAGCGTTCGGGCCCGCTGATCATCGAGGAATTCGATGCCACGATCGTGGTGCCGCCGGATGTGCGCGTGCACAAGGACGCGATCGGCTGTGTCGTGCTGGAGTTTGGGCCATGAAGGTGGATCCGATCACGTTTGCCGTCATCAAGAGCGGGCTGGATTCGATTGCCGACGACATGGCCTACACCGTCGTCCGCATCGCGCGCTCGGAGATCGTCAAGGACGTGATGGATTTCTCGGCCGCCTTATGCGCAGGCGACGGCCAGATGGTGGCGCAGGCCAAGACGATTGCCCAGCATCTTGGCGCCATACCGGAGGCGATGGCGTCGGTGTTGCAGAAATTCGAGGGCGATCTTCACGAAGACGACGTCGTCATCATGAACGATCCCTACCACGGCGGCATGCATCTGCCCGACATCTTCATGTTCGTGCCGATCTTTCACGGCGGCGCGCGGCGCGCCTTTGCGGTCGTGATCTGCCATCACACCGACGTCGGCGGCCGCGTGCCGGGTTCGAACGCCTCGGATTCCACCGAAATCTATCAGGAGGGGCTGCGGATCCCGCCGCTCAAGCTCTATGACCGCGGCGTGCTCGACAAGACGCTGGAGGCGCTGATCAAGATCAATGTCCGGGTGCCGGACCGGGTGTGGGGCGATCTGTCGGCGCAGTTTGCCGCCGCGCAGGTCGGCAAGCGGGGTCTGGAGAAGCTGATGCAGCGCTACGGCGCCGACGAGGTCGACGCCTATATGCAGGAGCTGCTCGACTACGCGGAACGGATGACCCGCCAGGAGATCAAGGCCTGGCCGAAAGGCACCTACCGCTTTCTCGATCACATCGACGATGACGGTTTCTCCGATCAGCCGATCCCTATCAAGGTTGCGATCACGGTCAACGGCGACGGAACGTTGCTGGTCGATTACACCGGTTCTTCGCCGCAGGTTCGCGGTGCGCTCAACTCGACGCTGAGCTTCACCCACTCGCTGACCTATCTCAGCGTGCGCTGTGTGCTCGCAAAGGACCTGCCGAACAATGTCGGGTTGTTCCGCTGCATCAAGGTGAAGGTGCCGGAGGCCTCCGTGTTGAATCCCGTCATGCCCGGCCCATGCGCGGCCCGGGCATTGACGGGTTATCGGGTGTTTGACGCCATGCTCGGCGCGCTCGCCCAGATCGTGCCGGACCGGGTGCCGGCCGCGGGCGAGGGCGGTAACAGCGTGATCTGCATCAGCGGCTTGCGCCCGAACCGGCAACCTTTCATCATCGTGGACATGATCTGCGGCGCTTGGGGCGGCCGCCCGGACAAGGACGGGGTCGAGGCCGTGACGAATGCGTCGCAGAATTTGTCCAACATGCCGGTCGAGGTGATGGAAGCCGAGCATCCGGTACGGATCGAGGATTACTCCTTTGTGCCCGACAGCTGCGGCGCCGGGCGCTATCGGGGCGGCGTCGGCATCCGCCGGAGCTACCGCATCCTCGCCGACGAGGCGCTTCTGCAGATGCGCACCGATCGCGTTCGGTTCGCGCCTTATGGCCTTTCCGGCGGCAGCCCCGGGGGGAAGTCGCGCAATTTCATGGAAATCGGCAACGAGCGGACCGCATTGCCTGGAAAGATCACGACCCGGATCAACAAGGGGACGTTGATCATTCACGAGCAGGCCGGAGCCGGCGGTTTCGGCGATCCGCTGGCGCGCGATCCGCAACTGGTTGTCGAGGACGTGCTCGACGGCAAGATCACAGAAGCTTACGCGGCCGAGCAGCATGCTGTGGTGCTGGCGCCTTCCGGCCAACTCGACATGGCCGCAACCGGGCGGCTCCGCGCGTCGCGAGCCGAGCTACTCCCTGATGGCAAGCACCATGGCGGTTGAGGTGATTGAAGCCGTCACGCGCAAGGTAACGCGCAATCCGAAAGCAAGCCGCGCCAGGATTCTGGCGGCGGCACGCGATGAATTCGTCTCTTACGGCTTGAGCGGCGCCCGCGTCGATCGCATCGCCACCCAATCCGGCGCCAACAAGAACCTGATCTATCATTATTTCGGTTCCAAGGACGCGCTCTACCTCGCCGTGCTGGAGGGCATCTACGCGGGCCTGCGCGAACGGCAGCAGGACGAAGATCTGCGCGAACTGCCTCCGGTGGACGGAATCAGGCGGCTGGTCGAGAGCACTTTCGACCACTTTGTGGCGACGCCCGAATTGATCCGGCTGATGAGCATCGAGAACATCAATTTCGGGCAATATCTGAAGCGCTCGCAATCGATCAAGCCGCTTTATCGCGGGTTGCTCGACACGATCGAGATCCTGCTCAAGAGAGGGCAGGCCACAGGCATTTTCCGCTCCGACGTCGACGCGATCGACCTCTATCTGTCGATTTCGGGACTGGCGTATTTCTTTCTCTCAAACCAGCACACGCTGTCCTGGTTGCTCGACCGCGATCTGACGGTACGCCGGCGTTTGCAGAAGCGCCGTCAGCATGTCGTCGAGGTGGTGCTAGGTTATCTGCTTGGACCTTCGCGATCCGATGCGAAGGGCAATTATATGGATCCGATCAAACCGGAGTCGAAGACATGAGGCGATTGCTATCCACCACGTTGCTGTTTCTTGGCTTTGTTGCCGCTGCCGTTACGCCGGCATCGGCAGCGGACAAACTATCGCTCCGGCTGGACTTCTCGCCATGGGGCGTGCAGGCGGCGATCCATCTCGCCCAGTTCAAGGGCTGGTTTAAGGAGGCCGGCCTCGACGTCGACATCCAGGACGGCCGCGGCTCCGGCAACACCATTCAACTCGTCAATGCCGGCCAGGCCGATGTCGGACAGGTGCAAGTGGGACTGGTCGGATCGGCGCGCGCCAAGGGGGCGACCATCCGGTCGATCGCGGCGTTCCAGCGCCGCACGGACTTGTGCATTCTCGTCGACAAGGATTCCCCGATCAGCAAGGTCGCCGATCTCCGCGGCAAGACGGTTGTTGTGTTTGCGGCAAGTCCCTGGTCGCCGTTCGTCGATGTCTACCTGAAGTCCGGAGGTCTGACGCGCGATGATCTCAAGCTCGACGTGGTCGATCCGGCCGCGCTATGGGGCACCTATATTGCCAAGCGAGCGGACGGGTTGATGTCGACCGTGGGCTCGGCGCTTCCGATCGCCGAGCAGTCGCGGCCGTCGAAATGCCTGCTGGCTTCCGATGCCGGCATCGCCTTTCCGAGCTACGGTCTGGTTGCGCGCGAAGATACGATTGCATCCAAAGGACCTGCGCTGCGCAAATTGATTCAGGTCGAACAGCGCGCCTGGCAGGCGCTTCGCGAGAATCCGGAGGAGGGCGTGAAGGCCATGATCGCCGAGCGGCCCGATGCGCGTCTCGACGAGAAGATCTTGCTCGGCCAGATCAAGCTCACGCTCGACTATTTCGAAACGCCCGCGAGCAAAGGCAAGCCGATCGGCTGGCAGGCCAAGGAGGACTGGGAGGCCGCGCTCAAATCCATGGAAGCGGCAGGCGTCGTCAATACCGGCTGGAACGTCTCGGATTACTACACCAATGTCCTTGTCGAGTGAGATCGCGATCCCCGTGTCCGAGGTGACTGACGCCTACGTCTCTCTTCGTCAGGTTGCCAAGACCTATGCATCCACGCGCGGTTCGATTGCCGCGCTGCTCGACATCGACCTCGATATTCAGCCGCGGGAATTCGTCAGCGTGGTCGGCCCGTCCGGCTGTGGCAAGAGCACGCTTTTGAAGCTGGTTGCGGGGCTGGAAGGCGTCAGTGCCGGTTCGGTGCGGGTCGCCGGCCGCCAGCTCAACGGGCCGCCCGACCGGCTCGGCGTCGTGTTCCAGCGCGACGTGCTGCTCGACTGGCGAACCATTCTCGATAACGTGCTGTTGTCGATTGAATTCACGCGCAAGCCGACGCCAGCCGAACGCGACCGCGCGATGGCGCTGCTGACGCGGTTCGGGCTCGCCGGCTACGAGGATCGCTTTCCGTTTGAATTGTCCGGCGGCATGCGTCAGCGGGCATCGATCTGCCGCGCGCTGTTGGCCGATCCCGAATTGCTGCTGATGGACGAGCCGTTCGGTGCGCTCGATGCGATGACGAGGGACGACCTCAATGTCGAGCTCGCGCAAATCTGGCAGGACACTCGCAAAACGCTGTTGTTCATCACCCACTCGATTGTGGAAGCGGTGTTTCTGTCCGATCGCGTGGTGATGATGAGCAAGGCGCCCGGCAGGATCGTCGACACCATCACGATCGATCTGCCGCGCCCGCGCCGGCTGGCGGTCCGCGACAGCGCCGAGTTCGCCGGTTACGTTCACCGTATCCGGCATCATTTCGCCGAGCTTGGGATCGTCAAGGAATGATCGGACGAATGAGAGGGCTGTTCACTGGCGAAAGCGAAGCACGCGATATTATCGCCGTGCTTGCCTCAGCACTTCTGTTGTGGGAGTTGGGCGTGCGGATATTTCATCCGTCGCCGCTGATATTGCCGTCGCCATCGATGATCGTGGCGGCATTCCTTGAGGCGCCGGCGTTGTTCCTGCGTCACCTCGCTTTTACGCTCGCCATGACCTTGCTGGGCTTTGTTCTCGCCGTCGTGCTCGGCGTCGCGCTGGCTGTCGGCATCATCTATTCGCGATTTCTCGAGCGGACCGCCTACACGCTATTGGTTGCGCTCAATTCGATCCCGAAGGTCGCGCTCGCGCCTTTATTCGTGATCTGGATGGGCACAGGCCCTGAGCCTAAGATTGCCATCGCCTTGATGCTGGCGATCTTTCCGATCGTCATCGATGCGGTGCTCGGCTTGCGCTCGGTCGATCCCGATATGCTGAATCTGGCGCGGGTATCGCGGGCGTCGTCCTGGGCGGTGTTGACCAAAATTCGCTTTCCATGCGCGCTTCCGAGCCTGTTTGCCGGCATGAAGGTCGGAATTTCCTTTGCGCTGGTGGGTGCCATCGTCGGCGAATTCGTTGCCGGCAACTACGGCATCGGCTTTCAGATCCTGGTAGCGCAGGGGCAGTTCGATACCGTGCGGGTGTTCGTTTCGCTGTTGCTGCTGGGTATCGTCGGCACGGTGCTGTTCTTCCTGGTCGATTATGCCGAACGGCTGCTGCTGCCGTGGCATATTTCTCACCGAGCTCGGAGCGATCGATCGGTCGGACAGTTCGCCAACTGATCGAGACCTGGTTTTTGAGTCATGACGTGTCAGAGCCTACAGCCGTTTGGCCATCTTCGGATCCAGCACGTCGCGCAAGGCGTCGCCGATCAGGTTGACGCTCAACACCGTGACCGCGAGGAACACCCCGGGGATAAAGATCAGGCCGGGGTACAGTTGGAAATACTTTCGGCCTTCAGACATGATGTTGCCCCACGACGGAATCTCGGGCGGCAGACCGACACCGAGGAAGCTGAGCGCGGCCTCGGTCAGGATGGCGGACGCCAGTACAAACGAGCTCTGCACGATCAGCGGCGCCACCGTATTCGGGATCATGTGCCGAATGAGCAGAAGATGCGCTGGCGTTCCCAGCGAAATCGCGGCCTCGACATAGGGTTCGCTTCGCAGGTTCAAAATGACGCCGCGAACCAGCCGGACGACGCGCGGAATCTCGGGAACGGCAATCGCGACCAGAACCGTCGTCAGGCTGGCGCCGGCGATAGCCACCAGCGCCACCGCCAGCACGATGCTTGGAATCGCCATGACGCCGTCCATGATCCTCATGATGATCAGGTCGGCGATGCGGAAATAGCCCGCGATCACGCCGATCGCCAGCCCGAACGCGATCGAGGCCGCGGCCGCAAACGTTCCAACGATCAACGAGGTGCGCGCGCCATAGATGACGCGGGCATAGACATCGCGTCCCAGCGCATCCGTTCCAAACCAGTGTTGCAGCGATCCCGGCCGGAGTCGTTCCAATGGATGGATCAGGATCGGGTCGGTTGCGGTCAGCAGGGGAGCCGCCACCGCAATGAAGACGATCGCCAGCAAGATCAGCGAGGCGATCCCAATCGGACCGTTCCTCATGGCGCGAAATAGCCCGTTCCGCGGCGCGTCAGGTCGCTGTTCGGAAACGATCGGCTCAAGGCTTTGCGTCATGGGCCATTCTTGTTTTTGTCGGCGGCGCCGTCAGTAGGTGATTCTCGGATCCAGGATCGTGTACAGGAGATCGACGATGAGATTGATGACGACGTAGACGAATGAAAACACCAGCACCAGGCCCTGGATCAGCGGGTAGTCCCGCGCCAGCACCGCTTCGACGACCATGCGGCCAAGGCCGGGGATATTGAACACCGACTCTGTCACGACGACCCCGCTGATCAGGAATGCCGCTCCGACGCCGATGATGGTCACGATCGGGATCGAGGCGTTTCGGAGCGCGTGTTTTAGAAAGACCGAAAATTCGGTGACGCCTTTGGCCCGCGCGGTGCGAATGAAATCTTCGCCAAGGATCTCGAGCAGGCTGCTGCGCGTAATCCTGGAAATCAGCGCGATGTAGATCGTACTCAAGGCGAGCGTGGGCAGCACGATTCCTCGCAGAAACAGCGAAACCCCGTCGGACAACGGGTGATATCCCTGCACCGGAAACCAATCGAGCTTCAGCGCAAAGAAAAAGACCAGGATATATCCGGTCAGAAATATCGGAGCGGAAAACCCGATGACGGAGAAACTCATCACGGCACGGTCGAGCAGCGTGCCGTGCGCCCAGGCCGCGATGACGCCGAGCGGGATCGCGACAAGGATGGAGAAGGCAATCGTCGAGATGCTGAGTGCAAGCGACGGACCGATCCGGCCCGCGATCATGTCCCAGACCGGAATCTTCGAGTGGAGCGAGAGGCCAAAATCGCCCGACAGCAACTGATGGATCCAGACAAAGAACTGCACGGCGATCGGCTGGTCGAGGCCCATCTGATGACGCATCTGTTCGATCTGCGCCGGCGAAGCGGCGTCGCCCGCCATGATGGCCGCGGGATCACCCGGAGACAGCCGCAGCAGAAAGAAAACGATGAGCGCGACGACCGCCATGACCGGAATCGTTGCGAGGATCCGGTTGAAAATATATCCGGCCATCTTTGGCGGGTTCCCTTATTTGGAAATGTTCCAGAAGACCTGGACAGGAGCGTGAAGCACGCCGCTGATCGCCGTGGAGTAGCCGACCGGCTTGGTGACCGAACCGAGCGGACCCACGACTCCTTCTTCGATGACGAGCTCCTGAAGCCGCGCTGCGATCTGTTTTCGATGTTCTTCGTCGCCAGCGAGCAGGAATTGATTGGTCCCTTCGACGATGGCCGGTACCGTGGGCCATCCTGCCCAGGCGTCATTGCCGTTCGCCGACACCGTAAAGCTTCGAACGGGATCCTCGACCTCGGTGTTGTGCCAGGTGGTGACGAACAGGCTCCAGCCGCCCTCGGCGACCGACCCCCGATTTGACCGGCGCGACAGCACGGTCATGAAGTCCATGGCCTGCAAGTCGACATTGAAACCGGCTTCGCGCAGATGCTGCGCGATCACGATCGGCATCGACGCGATGATGGGGATGTCGGTCGCTTGAAGCACGACCACCCGTTCGCCGTTGTAGCCGGACTGCTTGAGGAGGGATTTGGCCTTCTCGATATCGGACGGAATGACCATCTCCGACTTGGCCGAACTCTCATACGGGAGTCCGCAGCCGAACACGGCAGCACAAGTGCGATAGTATTTCGGGTTTCCGATCTGGGTCTGCAGCGCGGCTTCCTGTCCGATGGCGTACATCGCCGCCTGCCGCACCAGTTTGTTGTTGAATGGCGGATGCAGATGATTGAAGCGGTAGACCGGCTGATAGCCGAGCGTGTCGAGCCGCTCCACGACGACCCCCGGCAGTCCCTCGACCATCGGCAGCAGGTCGAACGGCACCGTCTCAAGGTAGTCGATCTCGTGTTTGATGAGTGCATTCACCGCGGACAGCTGGTCGGCCATCTCGATGCGCTCGACCCGGTCGACCTTGGCGAGCTTGCCGCCGGCGAGACCGCTCGCCGGTTCCGGACGCGGAACGTAGGCTTCGTTCTTGACATAGACCACGCGCACGCCCGGCTTGTATTCGGCCGCAACGAACTTGAAGGGACCGGAACCGGTGTAGTCGGTGATCGGATCCGTCACCGGCGTTTCAGCGACGCGTTTCGGCATCATGAACAATGGAATTCCGCTCGGCTTGGCGAACGCGGTCAAAATCAGGTCGGTCTGGATCGAGAGCGTCATCGAGAAGGTTTTCTCGTTTTCGGCATGCAGGTCGGTGGTGTACTTCATCAGCGCGCGCCCCATGCGATCCTGCTGGGCCCATCGCTTGATCGATGCAACGCAATCCTCGGCGGTGACCTTGGCGCCATCGTGCCAGGTCAAGCCGTCTCGAAGCGTGAAGGTGTAGGTCTTCTTGTCGTCCGACACCTTCCAGGTGTCGACCATTTCCGGACGTATCACGCCCTGTTCGTCCAGCGCCAGCAACGTGTCGTAGATCATGTAGCCGTGATTTCGCGACTGATGGGCGGTCGAGAGAACCGGATCGAGCACGCTGACGCGGCTCTCCATCACGATATTGAGCGTCGTCGCGTGCGATGGCGCGGCGACAATCGAGAAGATCGCGGCGGCCGCCATCGGGACCACCAGTGGCAATCGGTTCAGATGTCGCATCGAGAATCCCCTGTTGATCGATTCCGGCATGTCAGTGTTTTTCGAATGTGAGCGGCGACATTTCTTCGCTGCTTCGCTTGGCGACCAGATCCCGTTCGGGGACCCGGCCTTCCGCACGCCGCTGTGCAGCGTTGACCTCGCCGGCGGCACGTTCGTAATCGATCCGTAACGGCCGGCCTTCCGCGACGAGCTTCTCGCCATCGACATAGACGGCACTCACCGCGCGATCCGCCGCGGCGTAAACCAGGCTCCTGATCGGATCGCGGCTTGGCTGCATCAGATGATGGTTCATATTGACGAGCGCGAAGTCGGCCTTGGCGCCGGCCGCCAGTCGCCCGATGTCTTCGCGGCCCAACGCTTTCGCGCCCCCGATCGTGGCGGCATTGAAGACGTCGGCGGTCGTGGTCGCCCGGGGATGTCCGGCCATCAATCGGGAGACATAGCCGACGTGGCGCATCTCCTCGATCATGTTATGCGGATA
>Ga0181537_10003835_pt1 | contig 12680 bp, 7 predicted proteins | sample PEATcosm2014_Bin_39_FD_119765 | JGI IMG/M metagenome (GOLD analysis project Ga0181537, IMG submission 119765) | Peatland microbial communities from MTU Mesocosm Facility, Houghton, MI, USA - PEATcosm2014_Bin23_10_metaG | ecosystem: Environmental > Terrestrial > Soil > Wetlands > Peat | place...
GACCTGGTCCTCAACAGCGCCCGCGGGATCGAGTTTGCCTGCGGACGAGCGGTTGGCTCAAGTCTCGACGTCGAGCAGTCAGACACAGCCCGCGCCAGCCACTGCGGCCCCGTCCGCGACGCCTGCCACGCCGCAATCAGTCTGCGTTGGCCTAGCCGGATTTAGGTCGTCGCATGCGATGTCCGCTTCTGACCCTTAGCGGACGCGCCGCTGAGTGACACTCGCGACCGTGTTCAGTGGTAAAGCGGACAACATCGATGTACGCCTCAAAGTTGGCGCTAACTGCCGCAACCGGGGGCGGATGCGCGCGGCTATGCCGCCGATACCGCGGCCTTGCGGTCGCGCAAGACGAAATAGAGATTGCGCAGATAGACGAAGACGCCGAACGCTTGGCCGGCGATGAACACCGCGTCCTTGCGGTAGAGCGCGTAAACTAGGAGCAGGAGACCGCCGAAGATCGAGAACACCCAAAACGCCAGCGGAATAACGCTGTGGCCGGCGCGTTCGGAGGCGATCCATTGCACCACGAAGCGCGCGGTGAACAACAGCTGCGCAACGATGCCGAGGATCACCCACCAATCGAGCCGGGTGACAAAAACATCGATCAGATAAGCGCCGACCGCATGCGACATATCAATGAGCAAGGGTCACCTCCTGCGCTTGCGGAACGCGCTTCTTGCGGCGGATCAGCCACCACACACCGGCGAGATCGAGAATGCCGATCCACAGCCGGTCCCAAAAGCCGTAATTGGAGACGCCATGGCGCCGTGGCCGGTCGACGACATCGACATAGCCAATGTCGAAACCCTCGCGGCGCACCAGCGCGGGGAGAAAACGATGCAGCGCGTCGAAATACGGCAGCGACAGGAATACGTCTCGGCGGAACGCCTTCAGCCCGCAGCCGGTGTCGCGCGTACCGTCGTTGAGCACGCGGCCGCGAACGCCATTGGCGATGCGCGATTGCAATTTCTTAAAGCCCGTCGCCTTGCGCCCGGTGCGCTGGCCGGCGACGAGACCGATCAGCGGCGCGCCGCCTTCCAAGGCGGCGATCAGCGCCGGAATGAACGCCGGATCGTTCTGGCCGTCGCCGTCGATCGTCACCACGACCGGCGCGCGCGCGGCCGTGACGCCGGTGCGAATGGCGGCGGACTGGCCGCAGGACTGTTCATGCCTGATTTGCCGCAGCGACGGATGCGCCGCCATCAATCCGCGCAATTCCTGCTCGGTGGCATCGTTTGAGCCGTCATTGACATACACGATCTCGAAGGCGCGGCCTCGCAGCGCGGCGGCAATCTCGGCGACCAGCGGGGCGATATTGCCGGCCTCGTTTCGCACCGGAACGATTACCGATAGTGCGGGAGCAGGATCGCGCCCGTTGTCTTGCGCCATAGTGTGTAGAGCCATGTTGTCTTGAGCTATGGGCCAAGCTTCTAAAGGGCATTCCGCTCGGGTTCAATTCGGACAGAATTTATAATCTTTTCATATAGATAGACTAAAGCGCCTTGATCGCCTCACGGACGGCGGCCCTGATCCGCCGAAACGAAGGACCGGGATAGGCCCGCAGGTCCCGCGGGCCGAACAGGAGACCGCGGCCGGCAAACCAGCGCCGCACCAGACACGCTCCGGCGACGCCAACCCAGGCGCCGGCAATGACGTCGCTTGGATGGTGGGCGAGTACAAAAACGCGGCTGCACATGATCGTAATCGCGTAGAGCCACATGACGCCGCGCGCGGACGGCCAAAGCGCTCCGATCGCAATCGCCGCGGCGGCAGCGGTGGTGGCGTGGCCCGACGGCATACTGGCGTATTCTGGCCGCCAGATGAATGGCATGTAGGCAAACGGGTCGTCATGCCCACCGACGAAGGGTCGCGCCCGTCCGATCAGGCGCTTGATGGTGGTGTCGAACAGGCCCGGCGCGCCGATCGCGAGGAATAGAAAACCGAAGCGCACGGCGAGCGCCGCCAGCACGCTCTGCGCCGATCGCGACAATCCTGGCGATTTCATTGCCGCAAGGCACAGCAGAATGAATCCGAATGGAAACAAGAACCAGCCGCCCAGGCCAAAATTGGTGATCGCTTCGAAAGCCGCGCGAAACCACGTCGGCTCCTGTCGTGCCCAGTCACTTGCCGCGATATCGAAGAGAAACATCGAGATCACGACGGCGATGAGCGTCGCGATCGTCGCGGCGATGGCGGGAAAATGCGGCCGAAACTCGCTCAGCGGCGGCGGCGGCCAAAGTCTGCGGGCCCAGCGTTGCAAATTGTCGAGCGCATTTCCGATAAGCGCGGACCAGACCCAAGATGAAGCCGGCGCTCGCAGCGGCGGCTTCGCTGAATTCAAATTATCGGAAGAAGCCTCCGGCGCATTCACGGTGCGTCCGCCGATTGAAAGACCGCGATGGTGATCGGCTTGCCGACCGAAATAATATAGCCTTCGACACGCTCGCCGCGGCTGTAACGCAGGCCGATCGCCTCGGCGCGCAAGGCAAAATCCCGCTCTTGCCTGGCGTCGACAAAGGCGAAGTGGCAACTGCCTTCGCGCAGAAAATCTGCGGCGCCGTTGGCGTCGGTAAAGCGGATCGTCGTGCCGGCCAGAAACACAAGGCTCGGCTCCTCATAGCCGACGCTGGCCGCGACCGGATGCCCACAAGCGGAATCGTACAGCGCGTCCGCCAGCGCCACGCTGGGAAACGCCGGCGTGAGCGACGGTATGATCACCGCATAAAGGCCGACGGCGATAAGCACTTGCGCGGCCGCGGCGCGCATGAAGGCGCGTTCGGCGCCGTCGTCGTCATACAATTGCCAGGCAAACAATCCGCAGACGATGGCGCCGGCGAAAAATGGCCACGCCAACAATGCGAGATCGCGATTGATCACGATCGCTCCGATCACCCCGACAAGGCTGAGGATGACCGGAACCAAAAACCACCACATGACGCCGCGCACCAGCCACGGCCGCCGGGACAGAACCTTAGTCTCCACCGCGCCGGCAATGAGAATGGCGATCGCCGGATAAAGCGGCATCACGTAATGCGGCAGCTTGGTCACGACCAGCTCGAACACGATCCACGAGGGCACCAACCACGCCAACAAAAAGCGTGCCGCAGCTTCCCGACGCACCGCCCAGACTGCAGGCGCAGCCAGCCCGGCAAGCATCGAGCCTGGGAAGAAGGTGATGAAGAACAAGACAACATAGAGACCGGGGGGCGCGCCATGCGCCTCCTGCGAATTTGCGACCTTGCTCAGCATGTCCCCGCCGACGGAACCGACCAGGAATTTGTCGCCGACACGCATATAGATTGCGATGAACCACGGCAGCACCAGAAGCAGGAGCCACGCAACGCCCGGCAACGGACGTAACGCCAGCAGCCAGCGCGCCGAGCGATCCAGCACGCACAAGGTCGCCGCCGCGAGACCGACCACCATCAGGATCAGCGGGCCCTTGACCAGAATACTAACGGCGAGCGCCGTCCAAAACACCGCGAGCAGGCCTAAGCCCGGTAGCGGCTCGTTGCGGCGCGGCGCCAAATAGACGCGCGCCAGCACGCTCATGGCCAGCACGACTGTGAAGAGCAGCATCGCGTCGGTCTTGGCGAGCCTGGCCTCGACGCCGAGAATACCCGAGGCCATCAGCATTAGCGCGGCCAGCACCGCGCCGCGCCGGCTGACAAAGGCCAGCGCGCACCAATACGTCGCGAGCACCGCGCCAATGGCGCCGATCAGCGACGGCACGCGATACAGCCAGATGGTGGTGCTGGCCTCGGGAAAACCGAGCGCGCTCGCGGTCTTCACGACGGCCGCCTGCATCCAATAGATGCCGACCGGCTTACGGTAGCGCACGTCATCTTGATAGCGGATATCGACGTAGTCGCCCGTCTCGATCATTTGCTTGGTGGCTTGCGCGAAATAAGCTTCGTCGCGGTCAACCGGGGGAATCTGAAAAAAGCCGGGCAGAAAGGCGAGCAACGAAGCGAACACCAGTATAATGGCCGCGTGGCGGCTCGAACCTGCCGCGTAGTCGAAAAACGCGGAAAAGCCCTTAGCAGGCCAATAGGTCCGCGACACCCGGCTGCTGGTCGTGGTCATGTCGTTTCGGTGTACAGGCCCAGTTCGTCCGGCGCCACTAGCGCTCGATGACTTTCCAGTTCTGATAATAGATGAATTTGAAACTCTGCGTCAGCAAGCGGATGCCGGAAATGATGGCGCGCATGATGCCGGGGAAAGGCGTGGGACGGACCATGTCGACGAACAGGCAGTAGCGCGTCTGGTCGGTTTCGTTGAACGACTGATGGAGCAATGTGTCATCGAAAATAAAAAGCTTATTCTCGCGCCAATAATTGGTCGTGTCGCCCACGACGATGTAGGCGGAGTCGTCCCTCATGTCGTTGAGATTGTACAAAATGCGCAACGACGCCCGCATGAAACCGAAATGCAGCGAGGTCGAGACTTTCTTGTTGAAGACGGAAACGCCGATCGTCTGGATATATTTCCACGGTCGGCGGAAACCAGGCACGTCTAGAAAAGTCTGCTTGTCGACGCCGTACCAGCGGAAAAAGACCATCGTGCGCGGATATTCCTTCGCCGCCTCCTCCAACTGAGCAACAATGTCGGCCTCCTTACTGGCCTGGATGAGCTGCTTCACCTCATCCCGATAATCGGGTGGCAAATCGTCCAGCCGATAGACGCCCTTATTGACATAGGGCAGCGAAAGAAGATCCAGCAGCGTGTTGAACGGCGACAGGAGCCAAGTCGGGAATCCGTTGCCGATAAAATAACGGCGTAACGTCGAGAAGCTTTTTCCCGAGTTGCGGCTGACATCGTAGGCACCGCAGACCACGTAAAGCAGCGCGATCTTGGGGAAAAAATAGGCGAAAGGCGCAAGCACGCAGAGCGGAAACAGGACTCGCCGCAGGGAGTATTTCCATATTCTGACAGCGAGCGCTTTGCCCGTTGGCCTATCGACGAGCGTCGTCGTACTCACAGGGCACTTCCCGGTTGCGGCGATATCCCGGCGCGGCGCGTTCCAGTCGACCGATGGAACCCGGCACCGTCCGGCCGATTGCCAAGTTAGGAAGAAACGGTAGCCGCTTTCGCAATTCTTGGGAAGCCCTGACTTCCGCGGGTTGGCGTTCCAAGTCGCTGGCCGGCAAGCAAATTCGCCCTGCGCACTATCCGTTTATCACCGATTGTCTGGCAGCTTGCACGGTACGGGCACGCACGATGCCGCGATGGCGGGGGCTGCAGCCGCGCCGTCCTCGACCCGCACAACGATACTGTCGGCCGAGCCTGTTGCGTCCATCACGGTGACGCGCGAAAAGCCCGGCCCGTCGGGATTGAAGAACAGCCTGCCCCTGCCCTCATTGGCGACCGGAACGCCGTTGACGAGCACAGTCAGCGGCGCGACAGCGCCCGCAACTTTCAGTGAGATCGGCTGCGGCTTGCTATCGGCGAGGGCGAGATCGAGCCGGGCCCCATCGGGCGGAAAGATGATGTGCAGCGCGGGACGCTCAGTCTCGCCGGCGAGCCGGCCCGGCTGGAACTGCCGCAGCGGCGGCGGCAATTTCGCGTTAGCGGCGACGACCACTCCGGTGGGCGGACGCGGCAATGGCGCCGCCGATCCGCCGATGCGGGCGAAAGCATCGAACAAGATCGGCGCTGCCGCTTCGCGGCCGACGAGGCCGGGCACTGGCGCACCATCCGGCCGGCCGGCCCAGACACCGATCGTGTATTTGCCGTCGAAGCCCACCGACCACGCATCGCGATAGCCATAACTGGTGCCGGTCTTGAATGCGATGCGCCCGGCGACGCCGTTTTCGGGTGGCGGCGAGCCCAACAGCACGTGGCTCACATACCAGGCGGCAGCGGGCTCCATAAGACGTCGCGCTTGCGCAGGCGAAGCTGCCACACGTTCGTTCAACGGCAATGCCGCGCCGAGCCGTGCAAGTCCGGAATAGAGCATCACCAGATCGGAAAGCCTTATGCCCACCCCGCCCAGGCCGATAGCGAGTCCCGGCGCAGCGCCTTGCGGCAGCGTGAGCACGGCGCCGGCTTGCGCAAGGCGCGCGGCCAGTCGGCTTGGTCCGACCCTATCGAGCACGGCGATTGCCGGCACGTTGAGCGAATATTGCAACGCTTCGCACACGGTGACCGTGCCTTTGAACCCGAAATCAAAATCTTTCGGCGCATAGGCGCCATAGCTTGCCGGCCGATCCTCGATTAGCGTTTCGGGCTGGATGAAGCCGTCCTCGAAGCCGAGACCATAAATGAAAGGCTTTAGCGCCGAGCCGGGCGAACGCAGCGCTTGGGTCATATCCATCTGGCCGGCGCGGCCCGCGTCGAAGTACGCGGGCGAGCCGACATGCGCCAGCACATCGCCGGTGGCGTTATCGGCGACAAGAATGGCGAGCGAAATATTGGGGCCGAGCGTGGCGGCAAGCGTACGCGCCCGCTCGCGCGCCAGGTCCTCCATGCTTTTTTGCAGGCCTGCGTCGATAGTGAGCCGCAGCTCGCGGCCGGCGGCCGTCGCCGCGACTGCCTCATCCGCGGCATGCGGCGCCAGGAGCGGCATCGGGCGGCGCAACGTCGGCACCGGCGCGGCCTTGGCGAGCGCAATCTCGTCGGCCGGCACGGCACCGGTTTCGGCAAAGCGGTCGAGTACGCGGTCTCGCGCAGCGCGCGCGGCGTCCGGGAAACGATCGGGGCGTCGCAACTCCGGAGATTGCGGCAAAGCCACGAGAAGCGCCGCTTCCGCAAGCGAAAGGTGCCGCGGTTCTTTGCCGAAATAGGCGAGCGAAGCGGCGCGGACGCCCTCGATATTGCCCCCGTACGGCGCGAGCTCAAGATAAAGCGACAACACTTGATCCTTGTTCAGAGCGCGCTCGATCTCAACCGCGCGCACCATTTGGCGCAGCTTTCCGGATAGATCGCGGCCGTGACGGCCCTCGAGCAAGCGCGCCACCTGCATGGTCAGCGTTGAGGCGCCGGACCGGATGTGGCCGCTGCTGACAAGCTGGAAAGCGGCGCGACCGACGGCGAACGGATCGACGCCGTGATGCGACCGGAAGCGCTTGTCCTCGTAAGCGAACAACAGGTCGAAGAAGCGCGGATCGACATCGCCGAGGGTCGCCGGCAGTCGCCAGCGGCCGTCAGCCGTCGCATAGGCGCGCAACAGCCGGCCGTTGCGGTCGAGCACGCGCGTCGAGAATTCGAGGTCGTTGCCGAGCGGCGCCGGACCGAGCGCATGGACCCGCCACATCGCGCCGACCAAAATCGCCATGCTGGCGAGCGCCGCGGCAACAACCGTTATGCGCGCCGCGTTCATTTCCCGGTCACAACCTCGACGCTGCCGCTGTCGGTGCGGCCGAAGCGATCCGGCCGGTACATATCTTCGACGCTGGCCTGCGGCCGGACATATTTTCCGGGCGCCACCGCGCGCACCACATAGGCGACGCTGAACACCGCCGGATCGTCGCTCTTGCGTTCGAAGGCCGCGGTGAAGCGGTCATCGCGGAACTCGGTGCTCACCGGATCGGCGGCATCGGTAAACCACGGCAGTGTACCGGTATCGCCGGACGAGACGAGATGTGGATTGTCGATCTCGAAACCCGCTGGCAGATAGTCGGCGAGAATGACGCGGCCGAATTGCGGCTGCGCTTCGGTGATTTTTAGTACCACGACGATCCGGGTATTCTGCTTGACCTGCGTGGTGTCGACCGGATCGCCATCGAGCGTAAAATTCTGCCGCTCGATCTTAAAGCCGTTTTCGGCCGCTGGCTCCGGGGTGACCGGCGCGCCGGTGACCGTCACTACGGCCTTTACATCGTCGCCGTTATTGGTGACGCGCAGCGGAGTTTTTAGGTCGCCGGCCTGAATAGTCCGGTAGAGCGGCTGGGTGATGGCCTCACCATTGACGTCGAGCGAGACTTTGCCAGTGTCCTTGGCGATCGCGCTCGCCGCGAGAAGAAGCCAGGCGTCCTCTTGGGTCGAGGTCGGGCGCAATGTGGCACGCGCGTCCTCGACTCGTTGCACCGCCGCTCGCACGGTCGCGCTCGTGGCGCCACCCTCGGCGGCTAGCGTCACCACCGCCGCGGCGTCGCGCAGCGTCGAGCCATAATCCTCGCGGGCGGCGAGATCGGGTTGCGGTTGCGCGCCGAGGGCGCTGAGCGCCGCGGAAAAAACGCGCTCCGCACGCGCGTGGTCGCCGACCATGGCAAGGGCGGCAGCGACCTGCGCCTTGGCGATCGGCGTTTTGAGCGAATCGAGGTTGGCGTCGGCGAGGTAACGCAAGTCGCCGATCGGCGCCGCGCCGTTGCGCGCCAAGACATAGAGCGCGTAGGCAAGATCGTTGCCGTCGTTCTTGCCGGGATCGGTGAGATCGGCGGCGGCATTGCGCAAGCGGTCGAGCGCGAGCTTGAACGCGGAGTCGGGTACGGCGTATTTGCGCTCGCGCGCGCGGGTCAGGAAATCGGTGACGTAGGAATCGAGCCAAACGTCATCGCCGCCCGCACTCCACAGGCCGAACGAACCGTTCTCGCCCTGCCGCGCCAACAGACCATCGACGGTGTCGCGGATGCGCTGGTCCGTCGTGGCATCGAGCGCGACATGAGCTTGGCTGGCGAGATCGCTGAGATAGAGCAACGGCAGTGCGCGGCTCGTGATCTGCTCCGAGCAGCGGTACGGATAGCGGTCGAGCGCGGCAAGGAGACCCGCCGCATCGAGCGCGGTCGAGGAGCCGACCGAAAGGGAAACCGCGCCGGTGCCGGGCACCAGATCAGCGAAAATGTCGCTCGATAGCGTCAAACTGTCGCCCTTGGCGATCGGCTTGACTGTGCGGCGCGCCAGGATTTGGGCCGGCGGCCGCACCGCGAGCTCGTAACTTCGCTCGAGTGTAAAGCCCTGCGGTCCGGTGACGGCGACTTTGACCGTGCCGCTTCCCGCGGCATTAGCCGTGATCGGCACGTCGACACTGCCGCGCGCGCCAGCGCGCAAAGTAAGCGTCTGCGTCGCTCCCGCGCCCGCGATGACCGCGTCCGCGGTCGACAGCGCAAGCGTGTAGTCGCCTGGCTGGCCTTCGACATTGGCGAGATCGAGATGAACGGTGGAACGGTCGCCGGGCAGCAGGAACCGCGGCAGCGTCGCAGTCAGCACCACCGGATCGCGCACGGTGACGTCGGCTGTGGCCTGACCGATCTTGTCCTTGCTCCACGCCACCGCCATGACGCGCACCGTTCCCGCGAAGGCCGGCACGTTGAAGGCGACATCGGCGCTACCGTCCTTGCCGACGGTGACGACGCCGGAATAGAGCGCCACCGGCGGGCCGGTCGGCGGCGCGCCTTGCAATTGCGCGCCTTCGTCGCCGCCGCTGCGGATTTGGCCGCGCGTGCCCTGCATGCCGTCGATCAGGTCGCCGTAGAGATCGCGGATATCGGCGGAAAGCGCGCGCTGGCCGAGATAATAATCGCCCGGCGACGGCGGCTTGTAATTGGTCAGATTGAGAATGCCGACATCGACGGCGGCAACCACGATCCTGGCGTCCTCGCCGGCGCCAAGACCGCCGACCTTGACCGGAATGTGCATGGTCGAATTTGGCCGCAGCAGCGCCGGCGTGGTCAGATCGACCGTCAGAGTTTTTGCCGCGCGATCGATCGAAAACCATTGCACGCCGATGGCGCGGCCCGGCATACGCTGGGCCGGCGCGTCGAGCGGCCGGCGCAAGGTCGCGACGAGATAGGCGCCGGAGCCCCAATCGCGGCCGACCGGCACTTTGATTTGTGTGACGCCTTCCTTGGCGTCAGCGGTTTGCGTGGCGAGGAGCTTGTCGCCGACGATATTGAGCGTAACCCGGCCGGCGTTGCGCGCGGTGACGGCGACCGTCATCGTATCGCCGGCGCGGTATTCCGGCTTGTCGAGCGCGACTTCGAGCATGTCGGGTGTGTCGGCACTGGCGTCGACATACCAGCCTGCGTCGAAGTCGACCGAGGTTTCCGGACCGTTCGGATCGGATGTCGACACGTCGAGCCGGTAGCGGCCGAATTTCACGGGCAGCGAAATGCGGCCGGCCTTGTCCGGCGTGGTATCGACCGTGCCGTCGGCGACGCGCGTCGTCGTCTTCACCGGCTCGAAATTCCAGTTCCCGTCGCGCTTGTAAAATTGGTAATGCGTCTCGATGCGCTGGAGCTGGTAATGCAGGCCGCCTTGCGCTGCCGTCTTGCCGTCGGGCGCAGCCACGATGACGTCGAAATTAGCGCTGGCGCCGTCCGCGAGCGAGCGGCCGGAAAACAGCGGCTTGATTCCGATCATGTTGGCCGCCGGCGTCACGGGCAAAGTGATCTTGTGCTCCACCGCGCGGCCGCCCGGCTCGGACATGCGCACCGCGATCTGCGCTTCCAGCGGATGCGTGCTCGACGGCGGCTTGTCGAGACTGACCTTGAACGTGGCCTTGCCGCTGTCGTCGGTCGAGGGCAGATCGTCGAGCGATTGCCGGGTCGGATCGGTTTCGTCGTCGGCAAGTCCGAATTCGTAGCCGGCAAAGCCCGCGCGCTCCGCAGCAGGCGCGATGGTCAGGTCGCCATCGAGGTCGAGGCCCGAGGCCGGCGCGCCGTAGAGGAAGCGGCCGGCGACATTGAGCTCGGCCGGCGCATTCTGCGAAACGTGGGTAGATGGCGAAGTCAGATCGAATTCGATCCGGTCGGGGACATAATCTTCCACGAGAAAAGTGGTCTCGCCGACCGGCGCACGTTTCGGGTCGGTGAAGGCGCGGACATGCCAGGTGCCGGTCGGCGCCGCGGCATTGATCGGCAGCGCGAGCGAATAGCCGCCCACGCCCTGGTCGGTGAGCGACGCGCGCTTGAACTCGACGCCGTCGGGCCGCTCCACCACCAGCGTCAGCGGTACATTGAGGGCGGCGGCGCCCTGCGCATCGCGCAACAGCGCGGTGAGATAGGCCGTTTCGCCGGACCGATAGACGCCGCGCTCGGCATAGACGAACGCGTCGAGCCCGGTCGGCGCCGGGCGGCCGGAGACGCCGCGGTCGGTCAGATCGAATGCGGTCGTTCGCAGATTGAGGAAAGCGTAATCGCCTTGCGCGTCGGCCGCGGCGACCAGCGCCGGCGCCGCGCCCCCCGCCCCGCTGGCGAGGCCCGGCTCGAACAGCGCTTGGCCCGACGTATCGGTTTTCCGCGTCGCCAAGACTTCATTGCTGCGTGAGATCAGCTTCAGCTCGATGCCGGTCTTGGCATCCGTCGTCGCCAGCGAGTTGACGAAGACATGAATGCCGTCATTTCCGGAGAACGACGTAAGGCCGAGATCGGAAACGATGAACCACTGGGTCGCGAGCGAGTCGTAATTATCGGCGAGGTTCTTTTGCTCCGCCGCCTGCGCCACCATGACATAGACGCCGGGCTGCAGCGTACCGACCGCCTGGTCGACCGGGAAAGCGGTGGTGACTTCGGCGTTGAGCGCGCCGGCGTCGACGGCAAGATCGCCCTGCCATACCGGCGTACCGCGCGAGTTTTTCAGCCGGTCGATGTCGTCGCGGCTGAGGCTCGTCTGGAAATCGCCGCTGGCGTAACCGGCGCCGTTGAGCGTGTCGATGAGATTGCGGTCGTTGATGCGGTAGATTTCGACCGCCACGGAATGGGTATTGACGCTGATGACGGGGATGCCCTGCTGACCCGCGCGCGGCAGCACATAGGCCGAGGTCGAGAACCGCACCGTGGGTTTACGGTCGCGCACATAGATCGCGTAGTCCTGCGTCTTCGACAGCGTCTCATGCACCACCGACGGCAGGCCGGTGCGCAACGTCACGGTGTAATCCTGGCCGTGCGTCAGACCCTCGACGCAAAGCTGCTTCTCGGTGGTCGAAAGCGCCGGCTTGTCGGTGCCGGCGAGCACCACGAAGGGCGAGAAGTCGGTGCGCGGCGGCAGATCCTCGGAGAACTGGAAACACGCCCGCGGCGAGGCGGTGTCGGCGTCGACGGAATAATCGAGCACGCGGAAGCCGTATTGGGCGCGCAGCCGCTCGTATTGGCCGCGCACGTCGGCAACCTCGCGCCCTTCGAGCGACAGCCGCAGCGCATCGAGCGCCGGGCGCCAGATCTGGCGCTGCGCGAGTAACGAGCCGAGAAAAGCCAGACTGTCGGCCTCTTGATTACGGTCGGTGGTACGCTGGTAGGCGATGTAGGCGGCGGACGAAGCGCGCTCCAGCAACATGTCGCGTTCGCGGTCATCGGCGGGGCGGATTTGCTGAATGGTCCGCGCCAGGCGCAGCCACGTGGTTGCGTCGTTCGGCTGCGCCGCCACGATCTGACTGAGCACCGCCATGCCGGTGCGGAAGTCGTTTTTGGCAAACGCCTGGTCGGCGTCATGCTTGAGCTGATCGACGGTCTTCGCGGGCGTGCCGGCGTCGGCCTTGATCTGCGCTTCAAGCTCGATCGCGCTATTGGCCAGATCGTCATTGGCAAAGGGCTTGTCCGCGGCGCGCGCGGCAAATGACGCAACCGAAAGGCAAGCGGCTACCGCCGCTGCCGCGAGGCCGGCGCGAAACAACGAGAGCATCGGTGAATTCCTCCCAGAACAGGCAATTCTGTCCCACCTTGCAACTTGAGGCAAAGATCGTGTCGAGGTCGTGGCCGAGCGGCCGCACCGAAGCTTAACTTCCGGAAAGAATTCGCAGGTGCCGC
>Ga0181537_10003836_pt1 | contig 12677 bp, 12 predicted proteins | sample PEATcosm2014_Bin_39_FD_119765 | JGI IMG/M metagenome (GOLD analysis project Ga0181537, IMG submission 119765) | Peatland microbial communities from MTU Mesocosm Facility, Houghton, MI, USA - PEATcosm2014_Bin23_10_metaG | ecosystem: Environmental > Terrestrial > Soil > Wetlands > Peat | place...
ATCCCGAGCGGAGCCGTTCTTCAGGCGAAGCGAGGGATCTCCCACTAAACGACACTCGCGTTATGACAAACTGACCCACCACCCCACGGAGCTGTCCCCAAATTTTCACACGCTTCCTGTAGAGTATCTTGTCGGGAAGTTTGCAGTCCGCTTGGGAGGCCTGCCTTGAAACAGGGCAATCATAATTCGAAAGATCACACGCAGAAGGACCATCCTCAGAAAAACCATGCGCATCCGGGACACGCCCCCGGCGGTGAGGGCAAAGACCGCCAACTGCACAATCCCATCGCAGACCGCCTGATCCCGCTGGAGCCGCTCGATCTCGGCAAAGTGCATTCGATTGACGGTCTGGTGCGGGCGATGTCGAAGACCGCTTTCACCGGACGGCAACTCGGTGAGGCCGCCGATGTGCTCGAAGCCATGGCGCTCGACGAAGACGCCTTCATCGTGATGACCCTGGCCGGCGCCATGACCGTGGCTAAACAAGGGCTCATCGTTACGGAGTTGATCGATCGCGGCATCGTGAATGCGATTGTCTCGACCGGGGCGCTCATGGCTCACGGCCTGGTCGAGGCCACAGGCCGGGCCCATTTCCGCGCCAATCCTGAGGTTTCCGACGAAGAACTCTACGAGCAAGGCTACAACCGCGTCTACGACACGCTCGAGCCCGAGCAGAATCTCGATGACGTCGAAGAAGTCATGTCGGCGGTACTCGAAGCCTGGGACCACAACGAAGTCATGTGCTCCTACAAGCTGAATCACGCCATCGGCGCGTTTCTAGCCAAGCGTAATAAAGATCAGCGGGGAATTCTGAAGTCCGCCTACGAGCAGGGCGTTCCCGTCTTCGTGCCCGCCTTCAGCGACTCAGAACTCGGCCTCGACACGGCGCTGAACAACCGCCTGCGGGAGTCCACGGGAAGACACAAAATTCGCTTCGACCCCTTCGAAGATCTCGAGCATTTTGCCGCAACTCTCCTCCGCCAGAAGAAGCTGGGAATCTTCACCATCGGCGGCGGGGTGCCGCGCAACTGGTCGCAGCAGTTCGGCCCGTTCATCGAACTGCGCCACCGGCGGCTCGGCGAGAACGTGCCGTTGAAACGCTACCACTACGGTCTGAGGATTTGCCCCGAGCCGGTTTATTGGGGCGGTCTGTCGGGCAGTCCCTACAGCGAGGCAATTTCCTGGGGCAAATTCGTGCCTCCGTCAGAAGGCGGAAAATTTGGCGAGGTCTTCGTAGATGCCACGGTCGGGCTGCCGATCATCGTGGCCGCCGTGCTGGAGCGGTTGGATAAAGCCAAGAAGGGCCGGAGCAAGGTGGGGAAGGCAGCTGCCCGGAAGTAAAATCTACGGAATCTAGTGGGGACGACGCCGGTTCGGCAGTCGTCCCGTAGGTTGATCAGGCGTTGCAGACAGACGAATCCTGAGCGGCGAACTCCTCGGTGGAGTTGGCGTCCTGGGTGTCATACTTGCCAGTCTGGAGGCGTCGATATAGCGGTGCAACAACATTTTTTTCAAGCACTTCCGACTCAGCCTGAAACCAATCCTGCAAGGCCTGACCGTCTTCCTGGCCGCGGGTTTCATAAAGCTGCTTGGCCCGCGAGCGTACTTTCCGCTCGACCAGTTGCACCATCAGGGCCTGTTGTTTCTTTCTGCGTGTTTCGATATCCACTTACTACTCCTCAATCTGTGTCTTTTCTACCACTTCAATATTATCCCATGGATGTTAACGGAGGATTACATTCGACAGTACAAATAAATTACTAAAGTTACACTCATACAGATGTCCTTTCCAGGCACCGGACTCTTTATATAAGACTATTGGTTTCAGTCGGATACATCCGCTGGACAGGGGTGTTTTATCGCCCCGCTCGTGATCCCGTTTCAAGGATGATTATTGTCGAATCATGCCCGCATCCTCCAACGACAACCGAGGTGTGGGAGCTAGTTTCTTAGCCCGCTTTTCCCGCAAGCGCAGCATCGGCCGCTCGACCAGGTAATAGGAAAGGCAGGCGCACGCCAGCGTGGGCAGCAGAAGAAAGTATCCGAAATGGAGCGACGCGTTCGAGCAGAACAGTTCCTGCCACAGATAAACGCTGTAACTGATTTGTCCCAACCACGCCACAGGACCCCAGTTCAACGCCCGGTAAGGAACCTGGATGACGTGCAGAACCAAACCCGCGATAGACACATGCAGCAAAGGCCGCAACCCAAAAAGCATGAACAGCGTCCGCGCCGGGCTCGTGGCGGGAAACCAGGGGATAAAAATCATCGCCAGGAGCATCCCCACCGCCAGATACCCGCTGATCTTCCAACAACGCGGCGCAAAAATCGCCAGCAGGCAACCAATGGCAAGCTGGTCCGCCTCCGCCGGCAGGCTCGCGACGAGCCCGTTATGCACCTTGAAAGCGTAGAGCGCCGTGCGGAAAACCGGCGTGAACAGAAATACGCCCAGCAGAATGGCCGTCCGATGGCGATGCCACTTCTTTACCGCGAAAGGCCAAAGCAGATAGAACTGTTCCTCAATGCTCAGGGACCAAAGGTGCCCGAAAATCCAGGGCCGCGAAAGATCCATGTTAGCCACATAAAACACCGCAGCCGCCACGTGGTACCAGCGCATCTGGTGCCAGTACAGCACAACGACCACCGCCAGGAACACAAACGCGGCCGGGAAGATGCGATAAGCCCGGCGAATATAGAAATCCCGCAGGCTGATCGTGGAACTGCGTTCATATTCCCGGAGCAGAAGGTTGGTAATCAGGTAGCCGGATAGCACAAAAAAAACGTGTACGCCGAGCGCGCCGTAGCTCCCGATCACGTCGAGAGAAACGTGCTTCCATTTGACCAAATGGCTGAGAACGACCAGCGAGATGGAAATCGCGCGCAGGCCGTCCAGCGAAGGTATGCGGTGCATGCTCACGAGGGATTCGCGCCCACCACTGCCAGTCAGATTTCCTAGTGGTAGATTATCGCCAGTCAGAGATTGTCGCTAGTTGCAGATTGTCACTAATCGCAGACTGTCGTTACTCGCAGACTGTCGTCACTTACAGACTGTCAAGAATCGCAGATTGCCATCCCGAGAAAGCAGATTCTCGAGCAGAAAGATTGTCATCCCGAGCAACGCGAGGGACCTGGGTGTTTGCCAGCGCCCGGCAGTTGTGCTGTCGTCAGCCCAAACCTAGGTCCCTCGCCCCGCTCAGGATGACAAGCGCAAGGCCTCTCCTAATCGAAAATCAACACAGCCGAGGCGATCACCGTTGTCCACAACGCGCGCTTATCCCCCACAGCCGACTGGGTCACATTCGCGGTGCGCACGATTTTATTCGACAGGCGATAGATCTGCTTCTTCTCGTCCCAGGAGCGGTCGGGATCGAACTCAACGTTCAAAGTAGTAGCCAGCATTTCGGCGGCGAGTTCCTCGGCATACTCACCGGCGGCGTCTTCGGTCTCGCCGAAGGAGTGGTGCTCGCTGAGATAGCCGTAGGTGTTTTTATCGGCGGGGATCGCCACGCCGATCGACGAGGCCAGCAGGCGATGCGGCTCGCGCGTGGTGTTCTCGGCCACCACCGCGAAAACGACTTCACCCGGATGCAGATACTTCACGCCCTCCTTGCGGGCCAGCAGCTTGCAGTTGGGCGGAAAGATGGAGGAAACCCGTACCAGGTTCTGGGCAGCAATGCCGGCATCGCGCAGCGCTAATTCGAAGGAAGTCAGCCGCTCGCGGTGTTTCCCCACTCCCTTGGTAAAGAAAATCCGCTTGGGAACCATGTCTTTGCCCAAATCCGTCATCCTCCGAAAAAATAGGGTTGAGAAAGCACAATCTAACACAATGCTTTATGAAGGGAATATGAATTTGCTGGTGCGGAGGAAAAAAATGCGGGGACACGCTGGCGCGCGTCCCCGCCTTGATGCCCGGATTGTGTTGGGGGGAGGGCCCGGGCAAACCTTTGCAGCTGAAAAATCGTTACTTCGCCGCGACGGCGGTGCTCACGTCAATGCTGTCGCCGGTGACCGTGCCGGTGACGGTAGCGTGTTTGCCCGCCTGCTGATCGAGCAGCGCCAATACAGCCTTGTCGGTGGTATTCAGAACGTAAGTCTTCTCGCCCACCACCAGCGCGTATTTCGACCCCTGCGCCACGCACGTGCGCGTGCACTGGGCGGGAGTGCCTTCGCCCGCCATGTGCTTGGCTCCGCACATGGCGTCGCCCACTTCGCCGGTGAGCGTCTGTTTGCCGGCCGCCATCGCCGCACCTGACTCGAACATCACCGCCGAACCTGCCAAAGCCGCGATCAAGATCGAACGCCTCCAAATCCCTTTCATAGCCGTGATCCCCTCCAGTTGTTTCTAAAAATCGAAGCAGCAAACTTCCCGGCCAGTGTATCAAGCCGCAGCGATTTCACCCCGACTCGCAACCTCAGAGGGCTCCACAAAACGAGGCAAGCTTACCGGGTTAGAGCCGTCGCCGAAAAACGCGGCCGAAAATGTTCCAGAATCCGAACAAGCCTGGTCTAGGCGACGGGGTGTCCGCATTTAGAAGCCTTGCCGGGTAGCGGCGCGGTTTGAATTCGCTGGCTGGGCGCTGTCATCCTGAGGCCCGTTTTTTCCTGCGGCCGAAGGATCTGTGCAACTTGCCGACAGCGCCGCACCGCAAGCAGGTTGCACAGATCCTTCGCTGAGCTCAGGATGACAAGGCTTGCTCGGAATGAAAGCAGCGAGAAGCGTGGTTGGAAATTCAAACTGAGCCACTGCCCGTATTTCAAGCCCTACCCTTACTTGGGCGCCTTAACGGAATAGATGAGATCCACATCCACAGTCTTGTCGCGGACGTTGGCAGTGACGTGCGGCTGCACCTCCCAGTCGAGCGTGGGCGGAAGCAGTTTGTGCGCGGCAGGCAGATATTCGCTCAGGTAGGTCGAGTCATACACGTCGCCGGGACGCAACTTCCAGGCGGCGCGGAGCTTCGCGGTCAAGCTGTTATCGAGCCCGCGGAATTCCAGCTCGCCCATGTGATAGGCGAAGCCTTCCTTCACGTCCATGCGGATCGCGACGGTACCCGCGGCGTCGTCAAACTCGGCGTCGGGCTTGATGCTGGCGGTGACGAATCCGTGCGAGCCGTAGAGCTTCTGGATGTCTTTCAGGTTATCGCCCATGCGCACCGTGTTCGCCGGCTGATCGGTTTCGGCGCGGACCATCTTGGCCAGCGTCTCGGAAGGGAACTCGTGATTGCCCGCCCACTCCACGCTTTTCAACTTGTACTGCTGGCCGGGCGTAACGGCGAAGATCACATCCACGACGGTCTGGTTGCGCGGGCCGTCTTCATTTTCGGCGGCTGGCAGCTTCACAACTTTAGGCTGGGGCTCGCCGAACGCCGCTTTGAGATATCCGCGCTCGTAATAGACGGGAAGAAGCTGGCGCTGGACCAGCACATTGAGCCGGCTGCGGGAGTATTCGCGATCCGGCAACCGCTCGGCGGCCGCCTCCAGGGCAGGCATCTCGTCAGCGCCCGCGCCGGTGAATTCAATCTTGCGGACCTCAATCAGAACATCGGTCACATGGTAGTTGATGGATTCGATAGGGCCGTCGGTCTTGCCCGCCCGCAGGTACTCGACGTGTCCGGGGATGGAGTTCTCGACCAGCATGGCCTGCAGCACATCGGAAACCTGATCGGCCAGGCGGCCGGAAACCGGCAATTCTCCGTCAAACAGCGGCGAGTGCCGCTGGATGCGCTGCTTCAGTTCGGCGTCAGTGAACCAGACGAAATCCTCAAAGTGCGCCGGAACGAACCGAGCCGCATCGGTAACGTGCAGTTCGAGCCTGGTCCCGGCGGAAGAATACGAAAAAGTATAAGCGACCTCGGTGAAAACTCCCATGTCGCCCAAGCGGCGGGCAGCTTTTTTGAACTCGTCATCGTCGACGGCGGCGCCCATCTGCAGGCCAGTAGCGGCGGCGATCGCCGCTTCGGAGAAGCGCTTGCTCCCGATGACTTTAATGGCGATCAACTGCCGCGCGGAAGCGGGCATTTGCGCCAGCGGCTTCTGCGAGCCGGAAGTTTGGCCCACTCCCGGCGGAGAAAGTGCGGCGGAAAGAAAGAACAACAGAAACAGAACTCTGGGGATGGCCTTCGTCATTGCTTGGTGATCACTGGGTCATCATCAGCTCATCATCGGCTTGGGATGCTGGCCAATTCTCCCGTGGATTTGTGCTTCACCGCGATATCAATGAAGGCCAGAGCGGCGCGGCTGAGAGCCTTGTCTTTGCGGAAGACCAGCGCCAGATCGCGGCGCACCTGCGCGTCGGCGATCGGAACCGCGGCCAGAGCTTTCGCTCGCACATCTTCCTCAACATTGGAGCGGGCGATGAAGCCGATGCCCACATCGGCCGCCACAAAGCGCTTCAGCAGTTCGCTCGAGTCCAGCTCCATGGTGAAGTTCGGCTTCAACCTCCGATCATGAAACATTTGCTCGATGCCATCTCGCGTGTGCCCGGACTTGGGAACAACCAGCGGATACTTCGCCACATCGGCAACCGTCGCCGACTTCATTTTTCCCAGGGGATGTTGCGGCGGCGCGATGATGATCAGCTCATCGCGATGAATCAGCACCACGGTCAGGCGTGGGTCAGTCACGGGCAACGATAGAACGCCGAAGTCCACCGAGTTGTCGATGATGGATTCGAGAATCTTGCCGTAGTCGGCGCGCTTGATATTCACCGAGACGTCGGGATACTGCTTCTTAAAATCAGCGAACACATGGGGCAGAATGTGCAGGCAGGTGCCTTCATTCGCTCCCACAATAATCTCGCCGCGCGGCACGCGCTCCATTTCGGCAATCGCCACCAGCATGGCCTTGCGGGCGTCGAGCGTTTCCTCCACGTATTTCTGAAATGCCTTGCCCGCAGCCGTGAGCGAAACTTTGCCGCCCGAACGGTCAAACAACTTGGCGCCGACCTCTTCCTCGATCCCGCGAATCTGCGACGAAATGGCGGGCTGGGTGCGGAAGCGTTTCTCCGCCGCCCGCGAAAACGAGGCGTGCCGCGCCACTTCCAGAAAGGTTTCGAGCTGGTCAAAGTCCATGCTAGTTTTGCGAACCGCCTCCGGCAGCGGCTGGCTGAACCATTTCCGCTGACGGTCCGAAGCGTTGCATCAGAACTGGTTTAATGATTGACGTCCATAGCTGATAGCACTTGGGAGTGGGGTGCAGGCCGTCCCACTTCAACAAATCGCGCTTCGGCTGGCCCGTCGAGTCCAGCATGGCTGAGCTGACGTCAATGAACTGCACCCGTTGCTGCGTCCGCGCGAACTCTTCGATCATCCCGTTCACCTGCTGCATCTTCGGCCACATTTTCCACCGCAGGGTAGAGGGCTTGATCGAAATGAAATAAATCCAGGTGTCGGGCAATGCGCCGTGGACGATCCGCACGAACTCCTTGAAGTCGGCGAAGACCGTCTCCGGGGACTTTGAAGCAGGCCAGGCAAGGTCATTGTCTCCGCAATAGAGGACGACTGCCTTGGGTTTGTAGGGAATGACGATGCGAGGCGCAAAATAGTTGACCTGGGCGATCTGGGAACCGCCGAACCCGCGGTTGAGCACGTCGAGAGGCTTCATGTCGTCGGAGAGCGTGTCCCAGAAGCGAATGCTGGAACTGCCGGTGAAGACGATCACTCCCGGTTTCGGCGGAGCGAGACGATCACCCTCCTCAAACTTGCGGATCGCCGGTTCCCACGACGCCGCATCGCCCATCGACTGCATGCGGTAGAAGGCAGCGGCAAAAATGGCCGCCAGAACGATCACGGCTATGAGAAAGATTCGCATCGGGTACGTCGTCCTCTTTTCCCTTAGGAATAAGCTTGACTTATCGCCGCTATAAAAACAATCGCATTGCCAGCCGTCCTCGACTGTCTTTAAACTCTCCCGGTCCTGCACATTGCGACCGATTGTAGCAGCCTGCCCCATTGCAGGATTCTCCGCAACCGTTCGCCCGATTTCTGCTGTGATCGCTTCCCGGTAAGGAGTTCTGATGGCTGAGGCCGAGACCAAAGTAGAGACTGTCCTCGAGTTCGCGAAGCACCACGACGCGAAGATTCTCGACCTGCGCTTCACCGACATTCCCGGGCTGTGGCACCACATTTCCTATCCCATTGAGCAGTTGACGGAGTCTTCGCTGGAAGACGGCTTCGGCATTGACGGCTCATCGATCCGGGGATGGGCCGGCATCCACGAGAGCGACATGCTGCTCAAGCCCGACGCGAATTTTCATTTGCTCGACCCGTTTACTGAGGTGCCCACTCTCGTGCTGGTGTGCGACGTGGTCGATCCCGTGACCAAGCAACGCTATGACCGCGACCCGCGCTACATTGCGCGCAAGGCGGAACTCTATCTGACTGCGACCGGCATCGCCGACACGGCCTACTTCGGCGCGGAAGCAGAGTTTTTCATTTTCGATAATGTCCGCTTCGATCAGCGCGAGCAGTATGGTTTCTACTACATTGACGCCGAAGACGGCCGCTGGAATTCGGGCAGGGAAGTGAACAATCTGGGCTACCGTCCGCGCTACCGCGAAGGTTATTTCCCGGTGCCGCCCACCGATCATTATCAGGACCTGCGCTCCGAGATGGTGCTGATCATGCAGAGCTGCGGCATTGGCGTGGAATGCCACCATCACGAAGTAGCTTCGGGGGGTCAGACTGAAATTGACCTGAAGTTTGACTCCCTGCTGCGTTCCGCCGACAAAATGCTGCTCTACAAATACATTGTGAAGAACGTGGCCAACCGACAGGGAAAAACCGTCACGTTCATGCCCAAGCCGATTTTCGGCGACAACGGCAGCGGCATGCACACCCACCAGTCGCTGTGGAAATCCGGCGAACCGCTGTTTGCCGGCGACGGCTACGCCGGCCTGTCTCAGCTCGCGCTCTGGTATGTCGGCGGCCTCATCAAACACGGCCCGGCGCTTGCGGCGATCATCGCGCCCACTACGAATTCCTATAAGCGCCTGGTGCCCGGCTTCGAAGCGCCCGTGAATCTGGCTTATTCGCGGCGCAATCGTTCCGTGGCCTGCCGTATCCCCATGTACTCGGTCGCGCCCAAGGCCAAGCGCGTCGAGTTTCGACCGCCCGACCCGAGCTGCAATCCTTACCTCGCTTTTGCGGCGATGCTGATGGCCGGCCTCGACGGCATCGAAAACAAAATGGACCCCGGCCAGCCACTCGACAAAGACATTTACGAACTCGATCCCGAGTCGTTGTCGAATATCCCATCGATGCCCGGATCGTTAGAAGATGCCCTCGATGCGCTGGAGCGCGACCACGCGTTCTTACTGAAAGGCGATGTGTTCACGGAAGAGTTGCTGCGAACCTACGTGGACTACAAGCGCTCGAAGGAAGTGGACGCGATCCGGCAGCGGCCACATCCGTGGGAGTTTGCGATGTATTACGATATTTGATGTCCTACGATATTTAAGAATACGCATCGGGAAGGGCACGACTTCCAGTCGTGCCGATGAAGGACCAAGCACGCACCGGCTTTAGCCGCTGAGGTCCGCTTAGAACGAACGAGCCAACCTCAGCGGCTCGAAGCCGCAACCCAGTCGTCTGCGCACGGCACGAGTAAAACTCGTGCCCTTCCCGAAAGGGCGGGATTTTGGAGACTCTCACGCTTGCGCGGTAACAAAAGTTTTGTCGGGCGGCATCGCTGCAACTCAGTTTTCCGATTTGCACATCGATCTTCGTAAGTTGTTGAGAGTTGGTGTAAGTTGTTGAAGATTGGTGTAAGTGATTGAAAAGTCGTAGAGGGCCTCTAGCGTCCCGCTAGAGGCATAATTTTTGGCGTCACGGCCCTAACCACGAGCGCGGTAGCAATTCGCGACGCCAGGGCCGTTTCCGGCCCCGCAAAGGGCATCCTGCGAAGCGGCCGGAGTGCCTTTGAGCCCACCGCGGTCGCTCCGCCCCAAAATCGTCTCATTTTGGTACACTATAAGTACAACGGTGTTCATGCTTTATTGTCTGCACAAACAAAATGCGAATATGAAGTCTATCGTTCTACATCCTGAGTTGTCGTCGTGGCTTGTCATCCTGAGGCGCGCGCTTTTTGCGCGATGAAGAGCCTGCGCTGAGCAAAGCCGAAGGGACTGTGAATCCGGTATCTCTCCTGCACCTCTTGCCTCCGCCTCAATGTTGGCATATACTTATGTATATGCCAAAAAGACAGTCGCGTTCACAGGCGTCGCCGCAACGCCGGGCCAAACTGTTCATGAACAATCGCAGCCAGGCCGTGCGGCTGCCCAAGGATTTTCAGTTCAACACCGAGGAAGTATTCATCCGGAAAGAAGGCAGTGAAGTCGTCCTGTCACCCCGCCCCGCGGATTGGTCGTCGTATCTGGCCGAGGCTCCGGTGGCCTCGGCGGATTTCATGGAAGGCATCGAAGACCTGCCCGTGCAGGAACGAAAGGCGTAATGCCGCGCTACATGCTGGACACGGACATTTGTTCCTACATCATGAAGCGTTCGAGCGACGCGGTTCTGAAAAGGCTACAGAAGGTTCCGGTCGCGGACGTGTGCATCTCTGTCATCACGAAGTCGGAATTGCAGTATGGCGTGGAACTGTCTCCGCGACGAAGGCGGGACGAAGCGGCGCTAAGCGAGTTTCTACGTTACGTTGAAGTGCTGGACTTCCCCGATAAGGCTTCTCTTCATTACGCCAGGATTCGCGCAGACCTAAAGACGGCTGGCAAGATGATCGGCGCCAACGACCTGCTCATCGCCGCTCATGCGCGAAGCCTTGGCTTGACGCTGGTGACAAACAATACGGGAGAGTTCAGCAGAGTCCGCAATCTAGCGTTGGAGAACTGGACCGTCCGAACCTAGTGCGGGCGGATGCCGCATTCCGCTGCTTGAGCCTCACCAATCGGGCTGCCGCCCGTCTAAGGCAGAGATCTTCGTAACAATCGCACAACCAGGGAGTGCCTGATGACGAGCTCGCGGATGATCGCAATATTCTTCTTACTAATCGGAGCCGTATGCACGGCGCAGCACTCTAGTGCGCCGGTTCCCATGAACGCGGCAGCGGAAGCGCGGCTGGAAAACGATATTCCCGCGCTGATGGATAAGGCCGGGGTGCCGGGACTTTCGATCGCCGTCATCCGAGACGGCAAGGCGGTGTGGACGAAGAGTTTCGGCATCCGAAATGAGAAGACAAACACGCCGGTCACGAACGACACACGGTTCAACGTGGGTTCGCTCAGCAAGCCGGTGTTTGCCTATGGCGTGCTCAAACTGGTGGATGCCGGCAAGTTGAAGCTGGACGAGCCGCTGGCGCCCTATCTGCCCAAGGAATACACCGAAGGCGATGCGCGATTCAAGCAGATCACGGCGCGCATTGTACTCAGCCATCGCACCGGATTTCCCAACTGGCCCGGAGATGGTAAGCCGCTGGTTATTCATTTCACGCCCGGGGAAAGGTTCAGCTATTCCGGGGCGGGCATGGTGTTTCTGCAGAAGGCCGTGGAGAAGATTACCGGCAAGCCGCTCAACGATTACCTGCAAGACGCCGTCTTCACTCCGCTGGGCATGAAGCACAGCAGTTATGTGTGGGATCCGGCGTTCGAGAGTGAGATGGCCGTTGGACACGACGTTGGTGGAGCGGCGATGGATTTGTTCAAGGCGCAACAAGCCAACGCGGCCGCGAGCCTTGCTACCACCGCGGAGGACTATGCGGCCTTTCTGGACGCTGTGCTTCAGGGAACAGGCCTGCGCCCCGCAACGCTGCGGGAGATGGAATCCCCGCAGATTGCGGTGGACCCGGCATGCTCGAACTGCGTTGAAGGCACTCCCTCCGGCAAGTTGTCGACCTCGATCTTCTGGGGCCTTGGATTTGGCATCGAGAAAACCGCGGACGGCGAGTCCCTATGGCACTGGGGCGATAACGGCGTGTACAAGGCATTTTTCGTGGTGCGGCCTGAGACTAAGTCGGGCGTGGTTTACATGACCAACAGCGAGAATGGTCTTTCGATCGCGCGGCAGATTTTGGCGGAGACCCTCGGTGGCGAGCAGCCCGCCTTTGACTGGCTGAACTACGATAACTACGACGCTCCCGGGCTTTCCTTTCTGAGGACTGCTCTGCAGAAAGGCGCCGCCGCTGCGCTGCAACAATTTTCCAAGGATCTCGCGAGCGGAGCAATCTCGGAGGGAACTTTGAATCAAGCGGGATACGCCCTGATGGGAAGCAAGAAGATTGAGGACGCGATTCTGCTTTTTCGTAAAAATGTCGAACTCCACCCCGACTCATGGAACGTGTACGACAGCCTGGGGGAGGGGTATCTGAACCACGGCGACAAGGAACTGGCTGTGAAGAACTACCAGAAATCGGTCGAGCTGAAGCCGACCAACGAAAATGGCCTGGCAGCGTTGAAGAAACTCAAAGCGGAGTAGGCTCTTGCAACGAGCGCAAGAATGGGGCGCCTTCGGTTGGAATGGCTCAGGCCCATACGGAGTAGAATACGGGGATGACACGCGAAGTTTCCGAATTGCTGGAAAAGGCACTTTCACTTCCACCCGAGGCCCGCGCCGCGCTGGCCGGCTCGCTGCTCGAGAGCCTCGACGACCACGTCGACGCCAATGCGGAAGAGGAATGGAACTTGGAAATCGCGCGGCGAATCCAGGAACTGGATTCCGGTCGCGCAAAGA
>Ga0181537_10003840_pt1 | contig 12671 bp, 12 predicted proteins | sample PEATcosm2014_Bin_39_FD_119765 | JGI IMG/M metagenome (GOLD analysis project Ga0181537, IMG submission 119765) | Peatland microbial communities from MTU Mesocosm Facility, Houghton, MI, USA - PEATcosm2014_Bin23_10_metaG | ecosystem: Environmental > Terrestrial > Soil > Wetlands > Peat | place...
CCCGCCATAACAGCGTTCCGCCGATCCGCATCCATCCCCAGCGCCTGCGGTCCCAGCACTTGTCCAATCCGTGTGCAGTCGACGTGCGCAAAGGGTTCAATCTGTCCATTCACCCGCCGCACCCACCCCAGCGCCACTCCGTAGGCCATCCTTCTTGGCAGCGGCGCAAGGCTGCATTCCCCATGCAGAAAAACAACAACCGCCGTCTGCACGCGGAAACCTGCGGCCACCGAATCCCCGCGCACAAACTCGGCATCTTCGCCCAGAAGCTCTGTCTCCGCTGTACCAGCCGCCAGCCTCGCGCGCAGTGCGCCAAACAGGTCGCTCCATTCCTCTTCCTGCATCGGACGATCGGCAAAAACTACCACCGTAGTCGGGGTCGTGATCGGAGAGGCCTCCTGAACCTGAGCTCGCGCGGGTTCGCCAAAGCCCGCCAATCCCAGCACCAGCGCAGCCAAAACAATTCCGAGCAAGCCGTGGATGCCAGGGGAAAACCGCACCCGCGTCCCATGAATCTTCGAACTCAAGCCGCAAACGATAAGCCGCTCGAAAAAACTCTGGTCATGCGAACCGCTGAACTCTCCTGCGCATGAAAGCTCCGCCGCTCCTGTCCGAGCACACCGGCCCTCTGCCCTTTCCAACCGCTCTGTTCGACCGCATTGGAAATTCGTCGTCACGAGCCCAATCTTCTGTGACTCGCGGCTTACGGAGCTATCCGTTTCTTGCCCTGAATTCCGATTCTTCGTCGTCATCGGGAAACCCTCATGCTGCGAGTCTGTTCCCGATCGATACATCTGTCCAATTGATTGATGTGATCTAGATCATCTCATGCGGAGATGCTTCTCCGGCGTCAGATCCATACATCGTTTGGCGCTGTCAGTTCCCCGCCCGCGTCGCCCGTGTTCACCAGGCCGCGCGGCTCTATCAGCAATAACTTCACTTCCTCTTCCGCATACGGCTTATGTTCCACGCCTTTCGGAACCACGAACATCTCCCCCGCCCCAATATGTACCGCGCCGTCGCGAAAATCGATCCGTAAATTCCCCTCGATCACAAGGAAAGTCTCATCGGTGTCCTTATGGTCGTGCCAAATAAAATCACCCTTCAGCTTGACCACCTTGAATTGGTAGTCATTCATTTCGGCCACAACTCTCGGAGAGTAATACTCTGAGAATCGTCCGAACTTCTCGTTGAAATTGATCGCCCTGTAACTCATTCACACCTCCTCAAATCGCTCTTCATCTCGCCGTTTCCCAGCGCCTGCGTATGGCCGCACGCTGCCGCTCGCACGGACTCCGCACCAATACAAACACAGTCTAGGCCCATCTTTTTGTATCCGTCCAATTGATTGGCAGGATAGAATACATCTGTATCGGAGATGCATCATGGAAGTCCGCCAGCTGCAAATCTTTCGCACCCTCGCCGAAGAGCTCAACTTCACACGCACCGCCGAAAGAGTGCACACCGTGCAGTCCAATGTGACCGCGCAGATCAAAGCCCTTGAAGACGAACTGGGCGTTCCGTTGTTCGATCGCCTCGGCCGCCGCGTCACCCTCACTGACGCTGGCCGCAACTTCCTGCCCTTTGCCGCGCAGGCCCTCGCCGCCATGGAACAAGGCCAGCGCGCCGTCCAGGCCGGCTCCGAACCAAGCGGCCCGCTCCGCATCGGCGTCCCCGAAAGCATGCTCACCTATCGCCTGCCTCAGGTGCTGCGCATCTTCCATCGCCGCTATCCTTACGTCGAGCTCATCTTCCGTCCCCAATGGGACGAAGTCCTGCCCACCATGCTCGAAACCGGCAAGCTCGATATGGCTGTCTGCATGATCGAATCCAGCCCCAACCCATCCATCAAGTCCATTCGTCTCCGGTCGGAGAGAATCTTCCTGCTCGCCCACAACAGTCATCCCCTTGCAAGCCAGCGCACCATCAAACCTGCTGACCTGGCCGGACAATCGCTCCTCCTCACCGAATCCGGCTGCGGTTACCGCCTCAAACTCGACCAGCAACTGGCCATGCAAAACGTGCGCCCCGGCAGCATCACTGAGTTCTCCAGCGTGGAGGCCATCAAACAGTGCGTGGCGGCGGGCATGGGCCTGGGACTGCTTCCGGCAATCGTCGTGTCCAGGGAAATCCGCCAGCATCAGTTAAAAGCCCTCCATTGGGCCGGACCCTCCCTCGATATCGCCACGCATATCCTGTGGCACAAGGACAAATGGATCTCGCCGGCCATGGCCGCCTTCATGCAGTTGGTCCAGGAAAAACTCGAAGACTCCGAGCTCGCCGCCGATCCATGGATCCTGGGAGGCTCTCTCAGGGCCTAGCTGTCTCCGACATCCTGTGGCAGAAGTCCTGTTTTGAAAGGGCACGACTTTCCGCTGCGGCGGGTGCCGTAAATGATAGGAAACAATGGGCTCTAGCCCCCGAGGGATGGTTTCAGGCCCCTTCGACTTTCACCACGGGCTGCTAACGTTCGTTCCCACAAGCCCTTCGTGCGACTTTAGGGGACACAACTAAACTAGCTATTTGAAGGATTGCGTTTCCCATCTCTCCATCGGCGGGTTATGCTACTTGTCATCCGCAAATTTGGCCCCCATGAGGTGCTGAGTGCATAGGGTTGTACCTTCCCTGTTTGTTGTACCTGTTTTTCTGTTTCTAGCCGCAACATCGCAAGCGAGCACAACGGCCGAAGCCCCGCAAGAATCGGGCTTTGTCCGGCTGGACCGGGTCACCGCTTCCCGGGCGACAGACAATGGAATCGAAATCAGCTCCGGCAAAGCCGTGATGCTGATAACAGCTCTGCGCGACGACGTCCTGCGCATCCGCGTTGGCGCCGATGGCCGCCTCCCCGAAGACGCGTCCTGGGCCGTCCTCGCCCCCGCTCGCATCGCATCCGTGGCCGTAACGCCGCAGTCCACAGACACCTCCGTCGGCTTCAAAACCGCCAAGCTGATCGTCTCCATCCAAAAGGATCCACTCGTCCTCACGGTCACCGACCTCGAAGGCCACGTCATCGCCGAAGATCTCCCCGGCCGTCCCATCGAGTACAACGGCGCATCCTTCCGCGTCTACCGCAAATCCCCCGCCGACGAGCACTACTTCGGCCTCGGCGACAAGCCCGGCCCCCTCGATCGCCGCAACGAGGCCTTCGTCGACTGGAACACCGACGCCTTCGGCTGGCAGGAATCCACAGATCCCATCTACAAATCAATTCCCTACTTCATCACCTTCCGCAAAGGCATCGCCGCCGCCACATTCCTCGACAACACCTGGCGCGCCAGCTTCGACTTCAACAAGGAATATCGCGACGGCTACTCCTTCGGCTCCGAAGGCGGCCCGCTCGACTACTACATCCTCTACGGTCCCGATCCCAAATCCGTCGTTGAAACCTGGGCCTGGCTCGTCGGCCCCACCCCGCTCCCGCCCCTCTGGTCGCTCGGCTACCAGCAATCCCGCTACAGCTACTATCCAGAGTCCGAGGTCCGCCGCATCGCCAATCGTCTCCGAAGCGAGCGCATCCCGTCCGACGTCATCTGGCTCGACATCGACTTCCAACTCAAGAACCGCCCCTTCACCGTCGACCCCGAGCGCTTTCCTCACTTCGATCAGATGATCAAAGATCTCCGCGCCCAGCATCTGCACACCGTCGTCATTACCGACCTCCACATTGCCGACCTGCCCAACGCCGGATACAAACCTTACGATGAAGGCACAGCCGGCGACCACTTCGTCAAGAATCCCGACGGCTCAACCTACGTAGGCGTCGTCTGGCCCGGCAAAGCCGTCTTCCCCGACTTCACCCAGAAATCCTCGCGCGACTGGTGGGGCACGCTCTACGCCGATTTCTTCCACAAAGGCATCGCCGGTTTCTGGAACGACATGAACGAGCCCGCCATCTTCGAAGTGGCGTCCAAGACCATGCCCGACGACGTCCAACACCGCATTGAAGAACCCGGATTCACAACACGCACAGCCAGCCATCTTGAGATCCACAACGTCTTCGGCATGGAAAACAGCCGCGGCACTTTTGAAGGCCTGCGCAAGATCGATCCCAACACCCGCCCCTTCGTCATGACCCGTGCCAGCTACGCCGGAGGCCAGCGCTACGCCGCCACATGGACCGGCGACAACTCCAGCACCTGGAACCACCTCCGCCAAACCACTCCGCAGCTCATCAATCTGGGTCTAAGCGGCTTCGCCATGAGCGGCGCGGACGTCGGTGGCTTTGCCGGTTCCCCTCAATCCGAACTGCTCACCCGCTGGCTCGAGGTAGCCGCCTTTCATCCCATCGATCGAGATCACACCGCCATCAACACCAACCCACAGGAGCCGTGGGAGAACGGCACAAAAGAGGACGTCAACCTGCGCCGCCGCTACATCGAAGAGCGCTATCATCTTCTGCCCTACCTCTACACCACAGCTGAAGAGATGAGTCGCACCGGCCTGCCCATCATGCGCCCGCTCTTCCTTGAATTCCCCGCAGGCAACGGAGACGGCCAGCCCCTCGATCTCAGCAATGGCAACACCTTCCTGCTCGGCCCAGACCTTCTCGTAGCCCAGAGCCCCTACCCCGACGAAGTCGACGACTACTCCGTTGCCCTGCCCCCCTCCGGATGGTATGACTACTGGACCGGCGCGCGCGTCGACGGCCAATCCGGCCGCAAAGCCATCGATAACACCCGCGTCACCCAACCCGAAGTTCACATCCATCGCACCCTTGACACGCTTCCTGTCTTCGTCCGCGCCGGCGCAATCGTACCCGAGCAGCCGCTGGTCCAAAGCACAGAGGAGCAGCCGCAAGGCCCACTCACCCTCCGCGTCTACCCTCCAACCGAACCCGGCAACGCCTGCACCGGCAGCCTCTACCTCGACGACGGCATCAGCTACGCCTTCCAAAATGGCAATTTCCTGCGCATCGAGTTCACCTGCCACACCACCCCGCAAGGCCTCGCCATCTCTGTAGGCCCTCATCAGGGCACTTTCGCCCCCTGGTGGAATCGCCTCTCCGTCGAGGTCTACGGCGCATCCAAGCAGGCAGCGTCCGCCACTTTCGCAGGCAACAAAATCAACGCCAACTACGACCCCGAGCACCACCGCATCACGACCCTCGTCCCCGACGACGGCAAAGGCATGAATCTGCAACTTTCATACTGAGCAGTTCGCCTCGCCTCGAAAAATTCCGGCCGAAATGAACCTGCGCCAGACCAACCCAGATGCACCGTGCCCCGTTCTTGCGACTTTTTTCTGGCGCAAGGGCGGGAAACCACAACCCTCATCCAGGCTGTTCATCAGGGGGCCTGATCAACTGGCATACTGGTCTGTGTTCCGCCTGACCCAACCCACGGCAGCCGTCATCGAAAGAAACCTCGCGGCCGCCAGCAGATTATCCTCAAACACACCCGCGGGCCTGTCCCTACCCAACGGCCTGGATCCCTCAGCGCGTCTTCCCTTCGGCTTCGTTCACAACCATTCCCGCTCGTGCATCGGCCACGGCGAAGCCGCGTTCGCAGCCGCCCGCCAAGCTTTCCGCAAATGGGCCATGTTCGACCTCGGATGGGCCCGCATCGCCAATCCCACCGCCCCCATCGAGCCCGGCCAGATCATCGCCATGGAAGCGCAAACCTTAGGACTCTGGACACTAAACCTGAGCCGCATCATGGAAACCATCGACACCGCCAGCACCTTTGGCTTCCTCTACGCCACCACACCCATGCACGTAGAGCAAAGCGCGGAACGCTTCGTCCTGGAATTCGACGCCACAACCGGCGAGGTCCACTACCTGCTCGAAGCCATCTCCCGTCCCCGCCATCTCCTTGCACGCCTCGGCCTGCCCATCAGCCGCCACTTCCAACACCAGTTCGCCCGCGAATCCCACCGCCGCATACGGCAAGAGGTTCTTGCGCAGTGAGACATTCTTAGCTAAGATTTGCTTAGCTAAGTTCGAGGAGGCCTGATGGAAGCGACAATGCATGAAGCTAAAACCCAGCTCTCCAAACTCGTCGAGCGCGCTCTCGCTGGCGAAGAAGTGGTTCTGACTCACGGACGAAAGAAGATCCCTGTGGCAATGCTCGTTCCGATCAACCGCGCCACTCCCGTTGGAGAGATCAAGACCTTACCCGTTTTCAAGAATGGGAAGCGCCCCATTGGCCTGTACAAGGGCCAGTTTGAGATTGGTCCTGAGTTCTTTGAACCTCTTCCCGATGAGGAGCTTGCGCTTTGGGAAAGCGGTGCAAATGATGACACCCACCTGAGATCGAAGTGAGGCTCCTGCTCGACACGCACACCCTCCTTTGGGTAATGCTTGGCGATCCAAAACTTAGCCGCAGAGCCACAACGGCATTGGCCAGCGTTTCGATTGAAGTATTTGTTTCAGTCGTCTGCGTCTGGGAGATCGCGACAAAAGTTCGTATAGGCAAAATGCCAGTGCCCGGCGACCTGCTCAAGGATCCAGCCTTCACATTGGCAAGTTTCGGTTTCCGTGACCTCCCACTCACCTTAAGCCACTCCCGCCTCGGTGGCCTTCTTCCGCATCCCCACAAGGACCCGTTCGACCGCATGCTGGCCGCCCAGGCGCTTCTCGAGGGCCTGACCCTGGTGAGCGCCGACACGATCTTCGATGACCTCGCCCTAACCCGCCTCTGGTAACCCACCCAGCCAACAGGCACACCTCCTCCCGCCATGCCAATCCTGTTACCCTGAAAGCATGAAATTCGGGGTCCTCGTCTTTCCCGGTTCCAACTGCGACCACGACACCTACAACGTGATCGCCGAAGTAGCCCGTCAGCCCGTCACCTTCCTCTGGCACGACTCAGAAGACCTCGCCGGCGTCGACGCCATCCTCGTCCCCGGCGGCTTTGCCTATGGCGATTACCTCCGCACCGGCGCAATCGCCCGCTTCTCTCCCGTCATGCAATCGGTTAAAAAGTTTGCGGACTCCGGCGGCCTCGTCCTCGGCATCTGCAACGGCTTCCAGATCCTCACTGAAGCCGGCCTGCTCCCCGGAGCGCTCATGCGCAATGCCGGCCTCAAGTACATCTGCAAGCAGGTGCATCTCCGCGTCGAAACCACTGACAGCGCCTTCACCAACCAGCTCGCCAAGAGAGACATTTTGCAGATCCCCATCGGCCACATGGAAGGCAATTACTTCTGCACACCGGAAGAGCTGCGCGTCTTGCAAGCCGAAGACCGCATCGCCTTCCGCTACGCCACACCCACCGGCGACATCACTGCCGAAGCAAACCCCAACGGCTCGCTGGATAACATCGCCGGCATCCTCAATGAGAAGCGCAACGTCCTCGGTATGATGCCCCACCCCGACCGTTCGAGCGAAAAGCTTCTCGGCTCCTCCGACGGCTGGAAGATCTTCGCCTCCATGATCGAAGCCCTCGCCACTCACTAGGCACTGACACCTGGGGCTGTGGGGAGCAGAGCTTCAACTTTTCTGGATCGAATGCTGTTCACGCGTCCATAATCCGCTGGACTCGATTCAGTTCTGTCGGTTGGACCGTGTCAGCCAGGCCTCCGTGGCCGCAAGCAATGTCAGAGTCAAAGGGATTGCCGGACTTTGATGCAAGATCGTGAGACAAATCAGCGTTGCTGTTCCCACGGTCAAAACGAGCAGCAGAGCTCCGTAGAATGTCCAGCGCGGCACAAACACCAACACCGCTCCTGCCACGTCAAGCACACCAGTCACAAAGCGGAACCACTGTCCCCACCCAATTGCCGCAAAAAACTGTACAAGCTGCTGGGCTCCGGTCAGCTTGGCCGCGCCTATCCCAAGAAAGACAAAGCCTAGAAGGAATCTGAGAACCGAAATCGCGATCGTCCGCTCCCTGCTTACTTCCCCGACTGCCATAGTTGGGTTACGAAGGCAAGCGCGCGTTGGTTCAGTCAAAGTGAAGCCATTATGAGGCTAGACCGGCCATGTGACACACGTAGCTGCCGGAATCTTTACTTCTGTCTCTAGCTAATTCCCAACCCGCCATCCACCGTAAGAATCTGCCCCGTAACAAACCCCGGCCCCGTAGCAAAGAAAAGCACCGCCTCCGCCACATCTTCCGCCGTACCGTTCCGCTTCATCGGCGTCTTAGACGCAAAGCGGGAAGCTGCGCTCTCCGTCGAACCATCCATCTCAATCCATCCCGGCGCAACGCAATTCACGCTAACCTCCGGCGCAAACGCCTTCGCCATAGCCTGCGTCAGCATGTGCACCGCCGCCTTAGAACTGCAATAGTGCGCATGGCCGGCCCACGCATGAATCCCTCCCAGCGACCCAATGTTCACAATTCTCCCGGACACAGCACGCAAATGTGGCAAAGCCTCCCGCGCCACCAGAAACGGCCCCCGCGTATTCGTCGCGAACACCGCATCCCACTGCTCCAGGCTCATGCTCTCCAGCGCAGCCGTCTCAAAAACAGCAGCGTTATTCACTACCACGTCAAGGCGGCCTAATATCGCAGTGACTGCATTAATAGCCGAGCTAACGGACTCCTCAGAGCGCACATCGCATTCCACAGCCAGCGCCCGACAGCCGAGAGACTGTATCTCCTCAAGCGTCCGCGTTGCGTCTGTGTGGGATTTCCGGTAAGTAATCGCGACGTCAGCACCGGCCCGCGCCAACTCCAGCGCAATAGCCCGCCCAATGCGCTTGGCGCCACCCGTCACCAGGGCCGATTTTCCGCTTAGAGGTTGGTCGGTCGTCACGGGCATGCTCTCAAATTCAATCGGGATGTTGCCCGAAAAGCCTTACTGAGTAGGTGGCGCGGGCTGGCTCGGCTGTGCAGCAGGGGGAGCCTTCGCCGGTGCCGGCGGCACCGCCGGAGTCGCGTCCTTGCCGCCAACTTCACTCGAGTCATGCAACTTGTAAATCGAATACTGCTCGCCCGGCCGCTTCATCCGGATCTCAAGCGCCATTTCCGGCTTCTCAATCTTGTAGTCCTCGCCGTATGTCTGAAAACCCGGTGCTATCACCTGCACCCGCACCGTGCTGTTAATCGGCAACACATCGATCACCATCTTGCCGTCTTCGTTGGTTTTCAGCTCCATGTTGCCCTTGTCCTTGTTGCCCTCCATCGGATGAAAGACAACCGCGGCATTCTCAATGGGCTTGCCATTCACGTCCTTCAGAATGGTCACCTCAATGCGGGAGGTAGGGGCCGGCGCCTTGTACTTGCGGCCACGCTTTGAGCTGTCATCCTGACCGCTGGCAGTGAAAGAAATGGCGACCAGGCCAATACAGGCCACAACAACCGCAGTTCGAAAATTGGAACGGGAAACCATGGAAATCATTCTAGCGCGTCGCTCTCGCCATCGGCCAACCGGCCTTCACAAGCCCCCTTCAGCCCCTTTGGAACCAGGACATTTGAACCCGCACTTTTGAAGCAAGACCGCTTCACCCTGATGAATTCCAACCGTCGACGATTCGGTCTCTCTCCGCTACACCCCCTACCAACAACGCAATAGCATTACATGAGTGCAAATCGCTCATATTTTGAAAATTCGCCCTTGACAACTCCAACCCCGTTTCCCTATCGTTAGCAATTGGAAGGCGAGAGTGCTAGCACACCGCGGTTGGAACTGCTAAAACAGAACCTCCGCTTCATTCCCAGTGTCCGCAACTCATCGATTCCAAAGCTTTTTTCGAGAATTCCAACACAAAACCCGCAGCCGGGGCTCAACCCCGCCCGCGTGTGAAGGAGAAACAAAGCAATGGCAGCAACATCCGTAGCAACCACCTTTACTCCGCTCCACGACCGCATCCTCGTCCGTCGGCTTGAAGAGGGCGAAACCATCCGCGGTGGAATCATCATCCCCGATAGCGCCAAGGAAAAGCCCCAGGAGGGCGAAGTCATCTCCGTCGGCAAGGGCAAGTCCAACGACAAGGGCGAGACCTTCCCCCTCGACGTCAAGGCAGGCGACAAGGTTCTCTTCGGCAAATACTCCGGCACCGAAATCAAGATCGACGGCGAAGAGTTCCTCATCATGCGCGAAGAAGAAGTCCTCGGAATCGTAAAGAAGTAGGCGCAATGCGCGCGCCAGTTCACAGTTCGTAGTTCGCAGTTCGAAGTACACGCTGCGGGCCGTCAACTGTGAACTCCGAACTAAGAACAGTGAACTTCCAACAAAGAACTGTGAACTTCCAACAAAGAACTGTGATCTACGAACTGCACTTAGGAGATATTGAAAATGGCAAAGCAAATTCTGCACGGTGAAGATTCCCGTCAGGCGATTCTGCGCGGCGTCAACACGCTCGCGGACGCCGTCAAGGCTACCCTCGGCCCCAAGGGCCGCAACGTCGTTATCGAGAAGAAGTTCGGCTCCCCAACCATCACCAAGGACGGCGTAACCGTCGCCAAGGAAATCGACCTCAAGGATCCGATGGAAAACGTCGGCGCGCAGCTCGTTCGCGAAGTCGCGTCCAAAACCTCTGACGTTGCCGGTGACGGCACCACCACCGCAACCGTTCTCGCCCAGGCCATCTTCCGCGAAGGCGTCAAGACCGTTGCCGCCGGCGCCAATCCCACCGCCCTCAAGCGCGGCATCGACAAGGCTGTCACCACCATCATCGGCACCCGCGACAAGGACGGCAAGTGGACCGAAGGCGGTGCTCTTGGCCAGCTTTCCAAGCCCGTGAGCGAAGACACAGTTGCCCAGGTCGGTGCCATCTCCGCCAACGGCGATCAGGAAATCGGCGACATCATCGCCCATGCCGTCAAGGTTGTCGGCAAGGACGGTGTCATCACCATCGAAGAGTCCAAGACCATGCACACAGGTCTCGAGACCGTCGACGGCATGCAGTTCGACCGCGGCTATCTCAGCCCCTACTTCGTCACCGATGCGGAGCGCCTCGAAGTCATTCTCGAAGATCCCTACATCCTGATCTATGAGAAGAAGATCAGCGCCATGAAGGACCTCCTGCCCCTCCTCGAGCAGGTTGCCCGTGGCGGCAAGCCCCTCCTCATCATTGCTGAAGACGTAGAAGGCGAAGCGCTCGCCACCCTCGTGGTCAACAAGCTGCGCGGCACCCTTAACGTGGCAGCCGTCAAGGCTCCCGGCTTCGGCGATCGCCGCAAGGCCATCCTCGGCGACATCGCGATCCTCACCGGTGGCAAGGCCATCACCGAGGACCTCGGCATCAAACTCGAAGGCGTCAAGCTCGAAGATCTGGGCAAGGCAAAGCGCATCACCATCGACAAGGACAACACCACCATTGTGGACGGCTCTGGCAAGTCCTCTGAAATCGAGGGCCGCGTGAAGGAAATCCGCTCGCAGATCGAAAAGACCACCTCCGACTACGACAAGGAAAAGCTCCAGGAGCGCCTTGCCAAGCTGGTCGGCGGCGTTGCCATCATCAAGGTAGGCGCGGCCACTGAGACCGAGCTGAAGGAGAAGAAGGCTCGCGTCGAAGACGCTCTGCACGCAACTCGTGCGGCCGTCGAGGAAGGCATCGTACCCGGAGGCGGCGTGGCTCTTGTTCGCGCCATCCCCGCGGTCGACGCCCTCATCAAGACCCTCGAAGGCGACGAGAAGATCGGCGCGCAAATCGTTCGTCGCTCGCTCGAAGAGCCTCTCCGCCAGATCGTCGCCAATGCCGGCGAAGAAGGCGCTGTCGTCGTAGCCAAGGTCCTCGAGTCCACCGACCAACACTTCGGCTACAACGCCGCAACTGGTGTGTTCGAAGACCTGGTCAAGGCCGGCGTCATCGATCCCACCAAGGTCACCCGCACCGCGCTGCAGAACGCAGCCTCCATCGCCGGTCTGCTCCTCACCACTGAAGCTCTGGTGGTCGAGATTCCAGAGCAGAAGCCGGCTCCAGCAGGCGGCGGCCACGGCGGCGGTATGGACGGCATGTACTAGGACTGGCCGTCCAGGTTCGCTTCGGTAAACGCTTCGCGCGAAAGCAACAACAGAAAAGGTCTCCAATGTCATCTGGAGGCCTTTCCTTTTCGCACAAAAAACCTGAACTGGGGCCGCAGCCATTCCCTCTTGCCAGGGTCCCTGGTCAATCCGTTCAACCAATCGTTCCAGCAAGGCCCTGCCGGGGTTTCTAACCCGCTAATGCCCGCTCTTCCGCAGTCACCAGCGTCGGCCCATTCGGCACCGCCTGCGGCCGCATCGGGCGCACCCACCCCGCCGAAAGCCAGGAACGCGGAACCACAAACTGCGACCAGCCGCAATCAAGGCAGATCTGCACATCCGGGCAAGGCGTCATGGGTGGATGGCTAAGTGTCCGTGGGCGATCCCGATAAAGACGGATCTCCGCCGGAAGGACAGACAAAGAGTTGGATTGGCACTTTGGGCAAACCATTAAAAACTCCTCGTGAGGCAAGCGAATCAAACGGAGCACGCACGCATCCAAAAAACGGCCAAGAACGCTACTGAAATTGTTATTACCAGGTAATGTACCAGCAAATCACCAAATAGTAATGAACTTTGGTAACTAAATTCTCCGTAACTTAATCCTCGCGTTTTCACCACATCAAAAATCCTTGAACCCCGCCATGGACTTCAAGAACAATCACCCTTAATCGGACCCACTTGCCCCGGCAAATTATCCTGCATATCTCACAGGCGGATTGTCGATTTGGTTGAGTCTGGGGAGAGGAAATAAGTGGAAAGGCCGTCTTTTCTGTGTCATAACTACGTTGTCGAAGCGTGGTTCTGGCTGCGGAAAG
>Ga0181537_10003841_pt1 | contig 12671 bp, 9 predicted proteins | sample PEATcosm2014_Bin_39_FD_119765 | JGI IMG/M metagenome (GOLD analysis project Ga0181537, IMG submission 119765) | Peatland microbial communities from MTU Mesocosm Facility, Houghton, MI, USA - PEATcosm2014_Bin23_10_metaG | ecosystem: Environmental > Terrestrial > Soil > Wetlands > Peat | place...
AACGGCTTGATGTCCACGGCGCGGATGTCCTTGTGTCCCTTGCGGAGCAGTTCGGCGACGAGATGTCCGCCGATGAAACCGCCCGCGCCTGCGACTAAAATTTTGCTTGCCATGAGAACGGATAAATTGCTCGACACGCGGCGACGTGGCAATCCAATTTTATCCGATGCTATTGGCCGTCCGCGCCTGGATTCTGCTTTCCGCCCTGCTCGTCGGCGCCGGATGGATTTTGTCGGCGTTCCACGAATTAAACCGGATCGGTTATGGAATTGCTTTTGCGCTTGCGGCGGCGGCTCTGTTTTTTTGCCGTGGAAAAATCCAATGGCCGTCGCGCGAAAGTTTCGCGCGAGCGTCCCACAAATTTTCACGACGCTTCAAACGCCCCGCCCCGCTGATTTTTTTTGCGCTGGCATTGATGTCTCTGGCGGGCGGCGCGCTTTATGTCTCCACGGACGGGGATTCAATGGCCTATCGGATTCCGCGCGTGCTGCACTGGCTCAATCAAGGGCAATGGCATTGGATCCGCACGCTTGATTTTCGGATGAACATCGCGGGTTGCGGTTTTGAATGGCTTTCCGCGCCGCTGATTTTGTTCACGCGGACGGACCGGCTTTTGTTTCTCATCAACTGGATTTCTTTTTTGATGCTGCCGGGCTTGATCTTCAGCGTCTTCACGCGGCTGCAAGTGCGTCCGCGCGTGGCGTGGTGGTGGATGTGGTTTTTGTCTTCAGGCTGGTGTTACGCCATGCAGGCGGGTTCGCTGCACAATGACAGTTTCGCCGTTGTCTATGCGCTGGCGGCGGTTGACCTGGCGCTGCGGGCAAAAGAAAAAAATTCCGTCGGGGATTTTGGGCTGTCAATGCTGGCGGCGGCGTTGCTGACCGGCGTCAAGCAGACTGACATTCCGCTGGCGTTGCTTTGGCTGGTTGCGGCGTGGCCCGCCGCCCGTTTATTGCGCCTGCGTCCGGCTGCAAGTCTGGCCGTCGTCGCTGCAAGTTTGCTCGTCTCGGCTTTGCCTTTGATTTTTTCCAATCTCAAGCATTGCGGAACGTGGACTGGAATCCCCGATGCCGCCAACGCACAATTGCACTCTCCATTTTGGGCGGTTGCCGGAAACATTTTCTGCATCGCAGTTCAAAATCTGTTGCCGCCGTTTTTTCCATGGGCCGACGGCTGGAACGCGGCGATGCAACATTTTTTGCAGACGCCCTTTGGCGGGCATTTCACTTCATTCGAAAGTTTTGGCCATCTGGGCCGCGGCGTTTCGGAGGGAAACGCCGGGATCGGCCTTGGGATTTGCGTTTTGATTTTTGTTTCGCTCTGCGCGCAACGCAGGTCTGTGTCTTCCGGTGAAATGACACAATTTAGAAAACTAAATTTGGTCTTCCGGCTTTTGCATGTCACGCCGTGGCTGCTGCTGTTGTTGTTCATGGCCAAAGTCGGCACGTTCAACAACGCCCGGCAACTGGCTCCGTATTACGTCTTTTTTTTCCCGCTCCTGCTGGCCAATCCGCATCACGAAATTTTGGCGCGCAGAAGGCGGTGGCAGCAACTGGGTTTGCTCGTCATGTTGATCACCGCGATGCTGCTGGCGATGTTGCGAAGCCGCCCGATGTTTCCCGCCAAAACGCTGATAGCAGGACTGCAAACAAATTATCCCCAGTCCAAAATGCTTTCAAAGATGTCAAATTCCTACGCCTTCATTTCGTCATTTGAAAAATTAAGGGGCATTTTCAAATCCAGCCTGCCTCCGGATGAATCTGTCATTGGTTATGCAACCGTCGCCGGCAACGCTGAAATCGGATTGTCACTTCCGCCCGGGCGACTGAAGATTGAACGCCTGTTGCCGGACGACACGCCGGAGCAACTGCGGCTCGCAGGCATCCACTATGTTGCGGTTGATGATTCGGCCCTCGAAAGCCAAAACGAGACTCTTGAACAATGGATGACCCGTTATGACGGCGAGCTGGTGGACCAAGTGGCGTTCCTGTTGAATCCCAACGAACCTCAAACCCACCTTTATCTCGTCCGGCTGCGTCAACCATCGGAGCAAATCCGATAACCGCAAAATCGCCCGTGCTGTCCGGGACTTTGCGGCGCGCAAATGAAATAGCTCGACATCCGGCGGCATGGCAACCCAATTTTAATCCGTGTTGGCCCTCGTCCGATTTTGGATTTTGCTCTCCGCCTTGCTCGTGAGTGCGGGCTGGATTCTGTCGGCACTTCACAAGTTGAACCGTGCCGGCTACGGCGTTGTTTTCGCGCTTGCAGCAATCGCATTCATCTGGTGGCGGCGAAAAACCAATTGGCATCCGCGCAAGAAATCGGCGCAACTTTTTCATCAATTCCGCCGCCGTTTCAAACGTCCCGCGCCGTTGCTGTTCCTTTTGCTGGCGCTGCTGGCTTTGTTGTCCGGCTCCCTGTATCCAGCTTTGAACTACGACGCCGACGCCTACCGGCTACCGCGCGTATTCCACTGGCTGTGGTTTGAGCAATGGCATTGGATACACACCTTTGATGCGCGGCTCAACATCAGCGCCTGCGGCTTTGAATGGCTTTCCGCGCCGCTGATTTTATTCACGCGGACGGATCGGTTTTTATTTCTCATCAACTGGATTTCTTTTTTGATGCTGCCGGGTTTGATCTTCAGCGTCTTCACGCGGCTGCAGGTGCGTCCGCGCGTGGCGTGGTGGTGGATGTGGTTTCTCGCTTCTGGCTGGTGCTTCGCGCTGCAGGCCGGCTCCATCGCCAACGACAGTTTCGCGGCAATCTATATTCTGGCGGCGGTTGATCTGGCGTTGCGCGCACAGGAGAAAAATTCCGTGACCGACCTTTGGCTCTCCCTGCTGGCCGCCGCATTGGCAACCGGTGCGAAGCAAACGAACATCCCGCTGGCATTGTTGTGGGTGATTGCCGCATGGCCGAGCCTGCGTTTGTTACGGACGCGTCCAATCATTACTGTCTTGATCGCGGCGGGCGGCTTGCTCGTCTCCATCGTCCCGATCAGCGTTTTGAATTACCAACATTATGGAACTTGGTTGCCGCTGGAGGAGTCTGGAGTCGTTGCGCTGGGAAAATTTCATCTGAATCCATTCTGGGGCGTTGTCGGAAATGCGTTTTGCATCCCCGCCGAAAATCTGCTGCCGCCGTTTTTCCCGTGGACTGATTCGTGGAACGCGATGATGGATCGCTTTATGCAGACACCCTTCGGGTCGCATTTTTCGTCGTTCGAGCATTTCGGCATTTTAAGTCTCGGAACGCATGGCGTAGGAGAGGCAAATGCGGGAATTGGCTTGGGAATTTGTGTTTTAGTTCTGGTTTCACTTTGGAGTGCATGGCGGTATTCAAAAACAATATTAACGCTCGCCGTGGAATCCAGCCGTTTGCCATGGTTGTTGCGCGTCGCACCGTGGGCGCTGCTGTTGTTGTTCATGGCCAAAGTTGGAACCTTTCAAAATGCACGTCAACTATCTCCTTATTATCCGTTTTTCTTTCCGCTGCTGCTGGCCGGGACGGGCCAAGCGCAGTTGGTTCGGCGGATTTGGTGGCAACGGCTTGGCCTGCTGGTCATGGCGGTCACGGCGGTGATTTTGGTGGGGGCGCGAAATCGCCCGCTTTTTCCGGCGCAAACCGTTCTCGACTGGCTCCGGTCAAACCACCCTGATTCCAGGTTCATTTCGCGGATCGCCCTTGCCTACGAAATGCGGTCAACCGTGGAAAACGAACAGCATTGTTTCACAAAAGATTTCCCGCCCGGCGAACGCGTCATCGGCTTTATCCCGGTCCTCGGCGGCAGTGAAGCTGGTTTCGAAACCGGCTTGTGGCTGCCCTTCGGACAGCGGCGCGTGGAATGGGTTCTGCCAGATGACCCGCCGGAAAAATTCCAATTGCTAGATATTCATTACGTCGTCGTCGAAGAAGAGGCTCTTGACCGGATGAACGAGACGGTAGAACAATGGATGAACCAATTTGACGGTGAACTGGTTGACCAGTTTGCGCTCAAGCAGTCCCACGGGTCACCGCTATACATTTACCTCGTTCATTTGCGCTCCAAATAAAAACCCGCGTTGTTCACAGCCGGTTCCACCAGACGCCGGTTGGTTTAGTAACGTCAAATTTCACACGTTCTTCGGGACTTTGCAGCGTGTAAATAAAATAGCTCGTCGGCTTGAGGGAAAAATGCCCGGCGGCAAAACGGCGCAGGCGGTGATGCACAATCCACGCGGGCTTGAGGATTTTCACCCAGCGCGGAATCATTTTTTCCGTCTCGGCCTTTTCGCGGATGGCGTTCGGCTTCAGGTTCATGTTCTCGCCGGTGTCGGCGAACGTGGATGTGAACGAATCACACACTTTCATCGGCACTTTGTTTTTCATCAGCGCAAGAATCCAATGAAAATCTCCCAGGTCGCGCCAGCGCGTGTCGAAAAAAATGCCGCGCTCGCGGATGACTTTGCGCCGGATGAAAATGGAGCTGGTCAGCATCGGAAAACGAAACCAGACGCATTGCGGATGTGGCGTGAGCGAATGGCGGTGGCAGATATATTTCCCGTCGCCGTCCACGACGATTGTTCCAGCCAGCGCGACTTCTATTTTCGGGTTCGCCTCAAAAAATTCCCGCACGGTCTTGAGCGCGCCGGGCAGGTATTGTTCGTCGCAGTTCAGATACGCCAGAATGTCGCCGGTCGCGCGGCGGTAACCGCGGTTCACGGCGTCATACATTCCAGCGTCCTTTTCGATGAACGCCTTCACGCGCCTGTCATTTGGCAGCCAGTCCTGCGTGCCGTCGTCGGAGCAGGAATCCTGGACGATGTGTTCGAGTTCGACGCCCTGCTGGTCGGCGACGGAGGCGATGCAGAGCTTGAGCCACTTTGAATTGCGGAAGCTCGGCGTGATGATGGAAAATTTCACGGCGGCAATTTGCCCTGTCGGGACGGGTCAGGACAATGATGAATATGCGTGTGCGTGAACCGCCGGCGGCGATTGCAGATCACGTCCCGACAAACCTGCCTTGCGTGGGCGGTCTTGGCTTGGCGTTGGCTTTCAACCAGTCGGCAACGGCTTGCGTGCTGTTGGTGATTTCACCTTGAAGGATGGCCGTGATCAATCTGCGGGTTATCGCGGTGTTGAACGGCTCCGTGTAATTGACCGGCAGGGTTTTCCCCGGAGGATCGACCAAAAAAGGCACGCGGTAGTCATGCCGCCCGTCATATTCGCGCGAATAACGCCAGGAATGGTCGGCGCTCACGATGATCCATGTGTGGTTCCATTCACCTGATTTTTCCAGGGCCTCGCGTAGTTTCGCCAAAGTGCGGTCCGCCAGAACGAGGTTGTTAAAATAGCCTGTCGCCGTGTTCATGTCGCGGGTGGTGAACTCGTCTTTGTCAGGCAGATAAATGCCGGGGGCGTGGGGCGGAAATAAATGTAAAAGCATTAGCCCGTAAGAAGTGTTTGTGACCAGCGACAATGATTCATTCAAACTTTGCTGATACAGGTGGATATAACCCTGCTGTGCATGCAGCGGGCCGGCCAGGCAACCGATCTGTTGCAACATGGCATCCCCAAATGTTGCAGACCGGGCCGGCTCGAAGCTTGGGAACGGATACCAGGAGCAGTAATTCAGGTCTTTCCCGAACAATCGCGAATAGGGCAGATACCATCCCACAACCGCGGTGTTGAACCCCATTGCGCGCGCGGTTGAAAAAACGGACGGCAACCGGCTGCACCAATAAGTTCCATTGGAATAAACCCCGGAAGAAACCCCATAAGCCCCGTTGGTGTGGATTAAATTCGTGTTTGCGAACTGAAGCAGCAGATTGGAACTGCCCATGATCATCGCGGCCGAAACCCGGTGGCCAAGAATCAGGCTGGGCATCGAATAAATGGTGGCGTCGGAAGGCGACATGGCGTTTTCGGCGCTCAACGAGTCCACCAGCAGGCGGTCGAACGCGGGCAACGCCAGACCGTTGGGGCGCTGTCCGTAAATCATGCGATAGTCCGCTTCGTCAAAAATAATCCAGACCACGCGGGGCTGGCCTGCGCGAACCGGGCTTAGCGGAGCCAGCGTAACCGCGTCCTCATGTGCATTCAGATGGATGACGCCGAGCAATAAAAGAACAATCCTGGCCAGAACGTAAACCGACAACGGTGAGAAGACGGCCACCACGATGGCTGCGGTTTTGGCGACACATCGGTGTTTCCATAACACCAGGGCCGCGATCACGACCGCCAGGAACACGCCCACGGGCTGGTGCAGCAACGAACTCAAACTGTGCGCCGGGTGCGACCCGGCGCGGAAAAATTCCAGCGGAATCAGCAACATCAGCCAAAAAAGCAGATGAATGACCAGATGAAACCCTTCATTCTGCCAACGACGCCACGCGCGCAGCACCAGCCAGAAAACCGAGCCCAACAAGAGAATGTTTGCCAGCAAGGCCAGAAGGGTGGCTTTGTTGACCGGAAGATTGTTAAAAAAACCGAAGTCCGCATCGTTAAGCGGATGAAACCACGCGCTGACGAAGCACAAATTCGCCAGCGACAGCGCCACCAGCCCGTCCTTGATCCTTTGCTTGAGCAGGTGCGGCAACGGAACCGTTCCGGCATGGTCAACCGCCGCCGGGGAATTTTTTTGCGGCCCGCTCAACCCGCACCGCCTTTCCGCTTCGACAGGCAATACATCCGGCGCTGCGTCCCCGGCAATGCCAGCGAGCGGACAATCTCAAAATGCGGCGCACACGCCCGCTCGAACGCCGCCGCGTCCAGCGACGCGTGCAAACCTTCCCGCCCGCGCGTCAGCCGGCGGAACATCGCGTCCTGCGGTTCAATGAATTCAATCACAAGTAACTGGTTGGTTAATTGATAGGCCAGCCGCAAAATTTCTTCAAGCGGAATCCGCTCCGTGACCAGCAAATGATGGATCAGCGCCAGCATCAGCACGCCGTCAAACGAGCCCGCCGCGCGGTCGAGAAACGACGCCTGCTCATTGTTCCGCCAGCCCAGCGCCGGGCTTGGCCGCGCCAGATTCACGGCCAGCGGCAGGATGTTCAACTTTTCTTTCCGCGCACGATTCCAAATCGCGCCGGCGCACGCCGCGTCCAGATCAACCGCCACGACCTCCGCGCCGCTTTGCGCCGCCAGCGCGCTGAAATGCCCCGTGTTCGCGCCCGCGTCCAGCACGCGCGCCGGCTTGAATTCCTGCAACGCCTCGCGCACGAATTTTTCCTTCGCCGCAAACGCCGGGTCGCCGTAACTGTGCGTCTCCATGTAACCGGACCACCCTGATTTTTTTTTGGCGGGCGGCTTGAGCGAATCCAGCTGCCGCTCCACCCGTTTGAAAAGCGATTCCAAAATGAACCGCGCCTTTTTCGCGTCCGCGAGCAGATGCGGCTGGTAAATCTTTTCGTTGTCAGGATTTGTCTTGCGCGAAAGCCACGTCGGGATCGAGACGAGCGAAAGCGTTCGCGGCGAAAATTTTTCCAGCGCGCCGCAAAATCTGTAAATCTCCTCCGGCTCGATCCCGTCGCGCCGCGTCGTGAAAATTTCCGCCGGTTGCAGATTCCAACGCCGGTTCGCCAGCAGCGGCAGGAGAAACGTGCGGACGAACTGCGCGTGCGCCATCCAAAGCGGGTCGTGCGGATTCCGCCGCTCAAACGAGAGCGCGTCAATGAACACCGGCCCGCCGCCGCAAAACAAAACATTGTTCGGCGTCGCGTCCTTCAGGCAAAAGCCGTCCGTAAGCGCGGCCTGCGCGAGTTCGAGCGTCAGTTTTCCCGCCGCCCAGAGCATTTCAGGCGGCCATTCGTGCGGAAAGTTTTGAAAGGAGATTCTTTCGTGCTCAAAAACCGCGACGGTTTTTTGCGCGGCGAAAATTGTTTTGAGTCCGGGCGTTCCGCGCAATTTTGCGATTTCAGTTTCATTCAGCTTGCGCGACGGAACCAGTTTTTTCGCGGCGGTGAATTTTCGCGCGCAATCGGTTTGCAGGAAATTTTCAAATTCAGGAAGGGCTTCCGCCGTGACGAAGCGCAGCACGCGGCCATCAAAAACGCAGCAGCAGCCCGCCGGGTCGCGGAAGGATGGCGCGGGCAAGGACATCACCGAACATCAGTTTCGGCTTCCACTTTTTCCGCCGGGGGAATTTTCAGTCCCGCGTCCTGCGGCTTTTGCCCGCGCCGGAAAATTTTCAGGAACATGTTGACAATCCAGCGGCGGGTCTCCTTGAGGTAAAATACGAAGCCGACAAAAGCCGCGACGACGGTCTGCCACACCAGGGCGCCCATGCCCGGATCAACATATGCAAGGATTGTCATGCCAAAACCTTAAAACTTTTTCTTCCGACGCTGAAAGCGACTTTAAGTTAATGCTATGCCGCTGTCAATTATCGTATCCGAAACTTTTGCGCGACGGGAATCCGCCGCCCCATGCCGAACGCTCGCGGCGACACTTTCAAACCGGGCGCCGCCTGACGCCGTTTGTATTCGCTGAAATTGATTTTGTTCAGCACGTCGTTCACAACCGGCGCGTCGAAACCTTTTTTAATGATTTCCTCTTTGCCGAGGTTTTTCACGACATACAGGTCAAGGATCGCGTCGAGCGTCTCGTATTCTGGCAGCGAGTCCTGGTCCTTCTGGTTTGGACGCAGCTCGGCGCTCGGAGGTTTCAAGATTGAATTTTCGGGGATGACGGTTTTCTCGCGGTTCACCCAGCGCGCGATTTTATAAATATCCGTCTTCAAAACATCCGCCAGCGGCGCGAGCGCGCCGTTCATGTCGCCATAAAGCGTGCAATAACCGACGGCCATCTCCGATTTGTTTCCCGTCGTCAGCACGAGCGCGCCGAACTTGTTCGACAGCGCCATCAACGTCACGCCGCGCAGGCGCGACTGGATGTTTTCCTCGGCCTCGTTCGGTTTCGTTCCCGCAAAAATTTTCGCCAGTTGTTTTTCAACCGAATTGAAAACCGGCTCGATCGGCAGGACTTCGTGGCGGATGCCGAGATTTCTCGCCAGCGCGGCGGCGTCGCTCAAGCTGCCTTCGCTCGAATAACGCGCCGGCATCGCGACGCCGAAAACATTCTCCGCGCCCAGCGCGTCCGCCGCCAGCACCGCCACAAGCGCCGAATCAATGCCGCCGGACAAGCCGAGAATCACGGATTTGAAGCCGCACTTGTGGACGTAATCGCGGATGCCCAGCGCGAGCGCGGAAAAAACCTGCTTTTCACGCGCCGGAAACTCGATTTTGGACGGCGCAGGTTTTTTTTCTTCCAAATCCGCGACAAAAACATCCTCGGCAAAACTTTTTCCCAACGCGACGACTTCACCGCGAGAATTCAAGGCGGCGCTGTGGCCGTCGAAAATCAATTCGTCATTCGCGCCGACGAGGTTGACTTGCGCAAGCGGGATTTTCTCGTCGCGCGCGACGCGTTGCAACATCTCCAGCCGCGTTTTTTCCTTGCCGTCGTGCCACGGCGACGCGGAAATGTTCAAAATGATTTCCGCGCCCTGCGAAATGAGTTCTTTGATCGGGTCGCGGCGATACAAGCGCTCCGGCCAGAAATCCTCGTCGTTCCAGATGTCCTCGCAAATCGTGATGCCGAGCTTGCGTCCGTTGAAAACGAACGGCTCTATTTTTTTTGCCGGCTCAAAGTAACGGTCCTCGTCAAAAACGTCGTAAGTCGGCAGCAAACTTTTATGCGTGCGCCAGATGATTTTTCCGTTCTGCAAAACGGCGGCGGAATTCCGCAGTGCGCGCCCGGGTTTTTCGGAACTTTTGTCAACAAACCCGACGCACAGCGGAATCGCGCCGATGTTTTTCGCCGTGTCTTCAAGCGCGGCAAGATTCGCGCCAATGAAATCGTCGCGCAAAAGCAAATCACGCGGCGGATAGCCGCACAAAAACAATTCCGGCGCGATGACAAATTCCGCGCCGAGCGCGACGGCTTTTTCATGGCCGGCCAAAAGTTTTTTTTGGTTGGCCGCGAAATCGCCGACGGTCGAGTTGAGTTGGAGGACGCCGATTATCATTTTTTGATCTATGATTTATGATTTATGATTTTCACGGCGCGCGCGAACCGACGGTCAAATCATAAATCATAAATCTTGAATCGTAAATTCATTCCACGCTGCGGATGGCCGCCGCCATGTTCGAGAGATGCTGTTCAAGCCTGAAACGCCGCAGAAAGATTTCGCGGAGCTCCCCGGCGAAATCGCCCGCGGCCAGAAGCCGGAGCGCGGCGGCGATTTGTCCCGGCGATTCGATGTCAACGAGGCCGGGGAAATTCTCCGGCAGCATTTCGGGGATCGAACGCCAGCGCGTCGTCACGATCGGCAGGCCAAAGGCCATCGCCTCGACCAGGTTGCCGGGCTGGTTCTCCGCGCTGTAACAAGTCGGAAAGCAAAAGATGTCGGCCTCGGCCAGCGCCCGGTTTTTTCGCCCGGTGGAAACGAAGCCGTGGATTTCGACGGCGTCTTGAAGCCCGCGTTTCCGGATCATTTCACGCAGTTCCTTTTCCTCCGCGCTCGAGGCAAACCCCCCGATCACCGTGAGGCGGAATCGCAGCGGGGATTTTTCATTGGCCAGCGCGACGCCTTCGATCGCGTCAAAGACGCCCTTTTCGCGGCTGACGAGCGCGACGTAAAGGACGCTGACGGTCTTCGCGAAATCATTCGCGGGTGAAATCTCCCCCGCGAGGATTTTTTTCCGCGCGGCGGTCCTCGCGCGGCGCAGCGGCAGGATTTTTTCCTCGAACTGCGGGCACGCGTCGGGGATGCCGACGCTCACGACGGCGATCCGCCGCGGCAGAAGTTTTTCCGCGTCGCGCCGGTTGAATTCCGAAATCACGATGCTCAAGTCGGCGCTTTTCATCCGGTCGTAGGTGAAGCTGCGCGTGCGCATGGACGCCGTGGTCTCGAGCCACTTGGCAAGCCCTGCGGCGTGCCAGTGCAGGATGATTTTCGGGAAAAACGGGCGGCAGACGAGCATCACCAGCCAGTCGCGGTAAAGCGCCACGGGCTTGCCGGGCGCGGGGACGTAATAAAAATTCGTCACGCCGTAGCGAAAACGGCACCAGACGGCCTGCAGGCAAAAAAACAGGGCCATGAAAATTTTCCCGCCGCGAAACTCGCCGATGTCCTTGAGCGTTTTGGAATAGCGCGCGTTGACGTGGTAGCACTCGATGCCGAAGCGGTCCGGCATTTTCTGTTTCTGTTTCCGGCAATCGCCGCCGAAACTGTCGAGCATGGACTGCACGGCGTAGCTCTGGCCGTGGTGCGGCGGCGGCGTGTGGGCGAAGACGAGCAGTTTCATTTACGATTTACGATTTATGATTTATGATCCGGTGCCGCGTGAACCTTGAAATCATAAATCAAAAATCGTAAATCATAAATCAAAAATGAAGAACCGCGTCAACGTCCTCGGCGTCGGCATCAGCGTCTTGAACCTGCAAAGCGCGCTGGATGAAATTGCCGGCGCGATTCGCGAGAAGCGCAAAGGTTATGTTTGCGTCACCGGCGTCCACGGCGTGATGGAGGCGCAGACGGATGAAAACTTCCGGCGGATTTTGAATAATGCCTTCCTCTGCACGCCGGACGGAATGCCGATGGTTTGGATGGGAAAAATCCACGGCCATTCCGAAATGCGCCGCGTTTACGGGCCGGACTTGATGCTCGACGTTTGCGCGTGGAGCGAAAAAAATCCGTGCCGCCACTTTTTTTACGGCGGCGCGGACGGCGTGGCGGGATTGCTCGCGGAAAAATTGAAGGCAAAATTTCCGAAATTGGAAATCGCCGGGATTTTCACGCCGCCGTTCCGTCCGCTGAATCCAGAAGAAGAAAAACAATTTGCGGAAACAATCCGCGCGGCGAGGCCGGACATTTTGTGGGTCGGTCTGAGTACGCCCAAGCAGGAAAAGTTCATGGCGGAATTTCTGCCGAAGTTGGACGCGACGCTGATGATCGGCGTGGGCGCGGCGTTTGATTTCCACAGCGGGCGCGTCAAACAAGCGCCGCTCTGGATGCAGCGCAGCGGATTGGAATGGTTTTATCGTTTGTGCCAGGAGCCGCGCCGGCTGGCGAAACGCTATTTCAAAAACAATCCGCTCTTCGCGCTGAAAATCGCCGGACAGCTTTGCGGCTTTAAAAAATATCCGCTGGAATAATTATTTGGGAGAAACCGGCTTCGCGTCTTTTGGCAAACGCAAATCGTCTTGCGCGCCTTTGCGTTGCGGCAGCCATTCGATGATGCGGCTGATGGCCAGCCGCACGGCTTCGTCGGAACTGCGCGGCAGATTGAACCCGGCCTTGCGGATTTTGGAGGCGTCCATGCGCGATTGCGCGACGTCGCCCGGCCAGCCGCCAGCGGTCGTGCCGTAGGAAATTTTCGTGCGGCCTTTGAACCCAAGTTGCGCGACCAGTTCCTCGGCCATGAACCGCACGGACGTTGCGCCGTCGGGCGCGACGTTGAAGACGTCGAATTTTCCCGCTTCCAGTTCCGCGCATTTTTTCCCGGCAAAAACAATCGCGTCCACGATGTCGCGGACATAGACGTAGGGTTTTGCCTGAAGGCCGTTGCCGAGGACTTTCAATTCTGCGGAGTTTTTCGCGAGTTGCTTGATGAAATCGTAAAACGCGCCGTGCGTGGTGCGGTCGCCGACGATGTTGCCGAACCGCAAAATGACGGCGC
>Ga0181537_10003842_pt1 | contig 12671 bp, 15 predicted proteins | sample PEATcosm2014_Bin_39_FD_119765 | JGI IMG/M metagenome (GOLD analysis project Ga0181537, IMG submission 119765) | Peatland microbial communities from MTU Mesocosm Facility, Houghton, MI, USA - PEATcosm2014_Bin23_10_metaG | ecosystem: Environmental > Terrestrial > Soil > Wetlands > Peat | place...
CAGGGACTGGCGAGATCAGGGTCGGCATGGGCTTACCCGGTGCGCCAGGAGGAACTGCGAATCGACGCAACTGACCGCTGGCGCAGGACCGCCAGCGGCTGGTGTCAGCCGCGAATTCCAAGGTATTAAATCTCGACATCGGGGCCCCCGTTCGCGGTGAATGCCTTCCTGGACTCATCCGGCCAATCGACCCAGGCGCGCCAGCCCGGGCGCTTCCGATGATGCCCATCGCAGCGATGGATGAAAAGGCGGCATCGAGACGTTTCAGCGCTGTAACCTAGCGCGAATCGATCAGGCTCAGACATGTCAGTCCGGCCTCGGCCTTCTGCAATTCCGACAGCGCCAGCTCGCGGATCGTGAACCCGCGTTGCCGCAGCGCTGCCGACAAGCGCGGCTGTCCCGTGGCGATCAGCAGCTGTGATCCGATGCGCAGCGTGTTGGCCGCAAAGGGCTCTTCAGGCGCGACGGTGAGGATCTCGCAGTCGCGAAAGGCCTGCGGGTCAACCCAGGCAGGATTGAGGATCAGCAGCGCGCGGCCGCCAGCATCCAGACCGGCATTGGTTGCGCCGGTCTTCAGGTGCAGGCAGCCACTCACCGGCACGATCTCGACTGTGAACCCGAGCCGGCGCGCCCAGGCGCTGAGGGCTTTGGCGCCGGTCGCGTCGGTGCGGGCCGAGTGCCCGACATAGAGCTTCTTGCCGATTCGCAGCACATCTCCGCCATCGAGGGTTCCCTCGCGCAGCGCTTCGAGTTCGAAGTCGGCGGCGAGGACCTGGGCCGCCGAGGCCGTCTCGGCGGCGCGCGCCGCACTCGCCGGCCGCGCCAGCAGGGCATGATCCCCGAGCAGCACGGCCATGTCCTCGACGAACACCCCATCCGGACTGTCCGGCAGCACCGGCAGGCGTTGCAGTTCGAGCCCGCACTGCAGGAGCGTGCGCTCATAGGCCGCGTGCTGGTCGCGCGCGCGGGCCACGTCGATCGGTTCGCGGCCGATATAGCTTAATTCGCACTCGGCGATCCGCGGGCTCAATTGTCGGGTGTAGGCGCGTGCCATCGAAATACTCCAGAAGCTGGTGCGTGCGAGCGGGGCGCGCCAGCGCGGCGCGAGCATGATAACGTGGCGCCCCCGATAGCCGCCGCAGCACAGCGAGCGTTGCGCGGCGCCGCGTTGGCGCCGGGCTGTAGCTCCATCAAGTGAAAGGACATCATGCACCTGAAGAAAAGCCTGAGCCTGGCCGAAGCACGCCAGATCGCCGCGGCCGCCGAGGCCGAAGCGGCCAAGAATCAGTGGAACGTGACGATCGCCATCCTCGATGAGGGCGGTCATCTGCTGTACCTGGAGCGCATGGACGATGCACCGCTGGCCGGTGTCGTGGTGGCGCAGGAAAAGGCGCGCACCTCGGTGCTGTTCCGTCGCCCGACCAAGAGCATCGAGGAGTCGATCCTGGGTGGTCGGCTGGTGATGCTGGCGCTGCCCGGCGCGACGCCGATCGAGGGCGGATTGCCGCTGCTCAATGGCGATAAGCTCGTGGGCGGCATCGGCGTCTCGGGGGTGCAGTCGGCGCAGGATGCCCAGATCGCGCGGGCCGGCGTCGAGGTGGCCGCGCGGCTCTAGCCCGCGGCGCGCTGCCGATGCTCTTGGGCCGCTGATCGGCGCCTAGGTCCCTGATCTGGCTTGACAATCATTCGCGTTCTGACGTGCCACGAGCAGCCCCGGTTGCGCCGTGCGGCAGCGGCGCGGGCGTGGCGCCGGCCCGAGGCTGGCCGTCGCTGCGCACGGCCGGCGGGTCTCCCCGAGCGGCGGGCAGTGCTGCTAGGATAGGCCGCGCCGGGCCCCTTCTTTCCTGATGGGTATAACTATGAAACTGATTACCGCCATCATCAAACCCTTCAAGCTCGATGAAGTCCGCACCGCGCTCTCGGAGCTCGGGGTGTCCGGCATGACGGTGACCGAGGTCAAGGGCTTTGGCCGCCAGCGCGGCCACACCGAGCTGTATCGGGGTGCCGAATACGTCGTGGATTTCGTGCCCAAGACGCGCATCGAGATCGCCGTGAAGACCGGCATGATTGACACGGTTGTCGATGCGATCGTCAAGGCCGCCAAGACCGGCAAGGTCGGCGACGGCAAGATCTTCGTGACCAACATCGATCGCGTGGTGCGCATCCGCACCGGCGAAATGGACGACGCCGCGCTCTAGCGCCGCAGGCCGGCGCCGCCGCGCCAGGTTACGGGGCCCGCTGGTAGCGGCTGGTCACATCCAGCTTGTTGACCGCCTCGCTCTTGACCTGGAGCGTGACGATGAGGCGACCACTGGCATCGACGCTGAAGCTCTGCACCCTGAGATCGCCGCCTTCGTACTTGGTCTGCAACTCGAACCGATCCCCGTTCCAGCCCGAGCGGATCCGGCCGGTGCCGGCAACGTCGATGCGCGAGGCGGTGCTCCCCGGGTAGAAGCTGCGCGCGGGCTCACCGTTGGCGCTGATCTGCAGCGTGCCCTCGAGCCACGTGAGCCGGAGCGTATCGCCCGGGCGCAGCTGCTCGGCCAGCCGGTCGTGGATGATCGCGGGATCTTCCGGGGGCAACAGGCCCAGTGGCGGTACCTCGTGATCGCCGACCGAGACCGGTCGCAGGCGCTTGCGCATTTTCTTATCCTGCGCATCGACGGCCTGCCTGAGCAGCGCATCAAAGTCATCGCTGCTGGCCGGATCAAGTACCCACTCGCCGCTGATACTGGCCGCGTGCGAGGGCGCTTCACTCAGATGCGTGCAGCCGGCAAGACCTGCGAGCAGCACGGCTGCCGCCAGCAGCGTGCTGGCCGTGATGGGTAGCCGGCGGCGGCGGCGCAACGCGTGGGATTTGATCATGCAGGAGCCTTCGGACCCGCAGCAGCGGCAAAAAGTTCGATCCACCGTATGCGCATGCCCGGAGTGCTGTCAATCCGCGCCCGCGGGCTTTTCGCTAGACTGGCGTGATTATGTACGCCACGGTGCTGTACCTGCTCGCCCTCTGGTCGGGCTTCTTCGTCATGGGCATCGAACTGCTCGGCGGCCGGCTGCTGGCGCCGTATTTTGGCAGCAGTATCTATGTCTGGGGCGCGATCATCACGGTCTTCATGCTCGCGCTCTCGCTGGGCTACCTCGCCGGCGGACGCTACTCGGTGCACGCTCCGAGCCTGCGCCGGCTGGGAATCATCGTGCTGCTGGCGGCATTGTGCGCGCTGCCGATCCTGCTGGCGGGCGATACGCTGCTCGATGCGCTCGCCGCACGCGTTCCGGATCCACGCTTCGGTTCGCTGCTGGCCGCGCTCAGCCTGTTCTTCGTGCCGACGCTGATCTCAGGGATGGTTTCCCCGTATGCGGTGCGCCTGCTGGTGGCCGAGCGCCAGCACGCCGGCGAGCGCGCCGGGCGGCTGTATTTCGTCTCGACCTTCGGCAGCGCGGCCGGCACGCTGCTGACCTCGTTTTATTTCGTGTTGTGGTTCGAGCTCAATCAGATCCTGTGGGGGATGCTGGCGATGTCGCTGCTGGTCGGACTCGCCGCCTGCCTGGTGCGGCCGCCGGTGATGGCGTGAGTCGCGGCGCGCCCGCACTGCTGGCACTGCTGTATGCCGCTGCCGCGCCGGCGGCCGGCACGCTGATCCACTCGGAGCGCTCGCAGTATCGCGAGGTGCTGGTGTACGAGGATGCCGGTACGCGCTGCCTGTGCTTTACGCACGAGTGCGCGATCGGACGCCAGTCGTGCGTGCTGCTGGCGCAGCCCGATCGCCTGGTGTTCGAGTACACGCGCATGATGCTCGGGGCACTGTTCCTCACCCCTGACCCGCACGACATCCTCGTGATCGGCCTCGGCGGCGGGACGCTGCCGCGCGCGCTTGAGCGGCTGCTGCCCGCGGCGCACATCGATGTCGTCGAGATCGATCCGGCGGTGGTGCGCGTGGCCGCGCAGTACTTTGATTTCAAGGCCACGGCGCAGCTTGGCGTCAGTACCGAGGATGGGCGTGCCTATGTGCGCCGCCTGCTGCGCGCGGGCACGCCCCAGTACGATCTGATCCTGCTCGATGCCTACGAGCGCCAGTACATTCCCGAGCACCTGCTGACGCGTGAATTCCTGCAGCAGGTCAGGCAGCTGCTCAAGCCCGGCGGCATCGTCGCCGCCAACACCTGGTCCTCGAGCCGCCTGTATGCCAATGAGTCGGTGACCTACCATGCGGTGTTCGGCGATTTCTACAATCTCAAGAGCGGCAACCGCATCATCCTGGCAAGCGCCGGCGCGCTGCCGTCGCTGGAGCAGATCCGTCGCAATGCCGGGCGCTTCACGACAGCCTTCGAGCCGTTGGGTTTCACACCCGATACGCTGCTGCCGCTGTTCTCGATGCAGCAGGACTGGGATCCGGCTGCGCGCGTGCTGACCGATCAGTATTCACCGGCGAACCTGCTCAATGCGCTACCGTGAGCGGACCTGCGATCATCAGATGCGGATGGCGAGCCTCAGGCGCGAGGATTTTCCCCGATGAGCACGGCCTACAGTAGCGAAGAGTGGCTGCGGCGGCTGCGCGCGCTGCAGGGCGATTACCGGCCGCCGCCGCTTTACCTGCTGCTGGTGCAGCTGCTCGCCGCGCTGATCATCGGCATGGGCGCCTTCATCCTGTTCAGGGCCTGGCGGCTGCACCAGTACACGCATTCGATCGGCAACCTGCTCTACGGCGTGGCCTTCGGCGGCACCGCCGTGGTGCTGGGCTTCTATCAGCAGCGGCGTGCCGCCTGTGGCTATCGCTTCGATGGCCAGCGGATCTGCCTCATCAGCGGGGTCGGTCGCGTGCTGTGGAGCGAGCAGCTGTCGAGCTTGCAGCGCATCGAGCCGGGGCCGCTGCGCAGCCACGGCCCGGACTATCTGCTGCTGCACTGGCCCGGGCGCACGCGGCGCGTGGATCTGCTGGGCACGATGAAAGTGGCGCTGGCGGCGCTCGGCGACTGAGGGCCGGCGTCGATCCGCTAGCGTGGGCGCTGCCGCATATTGCTCCACAGCAGCTGGCCGATGCCGGCCAGCGCCAGCAGTGCACCGTAGAGCGTCCAGTGCCGGTCCCCGACCATGAAGCCGACGCGGAAGGCGAGGTTCAGACCCTGCAGCATCCAGACGATGCCGATGCCGATCATCGTCAGCCCCAGCAGGCTGCTGATCAGGCGCATCAGGATGTCAAAAAATTTCCACATCGGCTCCCCCTTCAGGGCTTCGCAACCGCGGGCGCCGGCCCGGGTGCGCTGGTCTGCGGCGCCGCGGCGATCAGCGCCGCGCGCAGCGCGCGCAGGCGCTCCTTGACCTCGGCGGCCTGCGCAAGGCTCATGCGCATCAGCAGTTTCTGTCCGGCCGAGCGCGCCTCAAGATCGGGATCCGCATACTCATACATCACCTTCGGGCGCACCAGCGCGACCGGCTCGGGCGCGCGCGGCGCCTCGAGCATGTCATCGATGACCGCGATCAGGCGGTCATTGAAATAGGCGTTCGGATAGCCCAGATCCTGAAAAGCGCTCTGGAACAGCGGGTAGTACTGCAGGTACAGCGCGACCAGCTGGTTGTTATCGAGCTTGCGCAGCGCCGCCAGTGCCGGGGCATAGCGGGCCGCGTTGTTGGGGCTCTCGCTCGCATGCGTGTCATCGCCATCGATCAGGAAGCTGCCGCGGGTCGGCTGCACCGGGCGCAGCTCGACCGCGAGCCGCGGCTTGGCCAGATTATCGACCGTGGCCACGATATGGCGGATCAGGTCTTCGGGGCGCACAAACTGCTTGAAGGCGCTCGTGCCCACCAGTTTCATCACGGCGCCGCCAAAGACCGGATCGCTGTCGGCCAGTGCCGGCAGCGCTGCGGACCCGGCCGGCAGCGGATGCGCGATCGGCGGCGTGGCAGGTCCGGTATCTACCGGCGGCGGCGGCGGCTCGGGCGGCTCCGGCTCCGGTGCGCGTCCAAACCAGAACCACAGCGCGGCCGCGCTGACCACGACGGCGCCGGCAATGGCCGCCAGAATCGGTTTCTTCATCGTTTTACTCCGTGCCCGAACTGCCCCGTTGCGCAGTAGATCTTACCGCGACCGGGCCCGAGGGTATGATGCCCTAAATGCCGGTCCGCGCCCGCAGGGCGCCCGGCGCGGGCGGTTGTGGCCCGCGCCGGGCGCTGATCCGGTGGGGACTGGGACGTACACCAAGAGGGGATCGCTCATGGCTGCTGATCAGATGCCGGGCCCGAACGAGTGGGCCGCCGCAATGCAAAAGACCCAGGACGATGTCATGCGCCAGTGGACGGAGATGGCCAATGCCTGGTCGAAGGCGGCCAGCGGCGTACTTCAGGTCCCGGCGGCACCGCCGCCGATGCCCCCGGGGGGCGGCGCCGAGGTGGCGCAGAAATTCATGGCGCAATTCGAGCAGTACCTCGGGGTCTCGCGCTCCCTGTGGGATCTGCTGGGCCGCACGGCGACTGTGCAGGAGCCTGAGCAGCGCACGCGCGTATTTACCGAGGGACTGCAGGCGCTCCAGCAGCAGTTTGCGGGCCTCTGGGGTGCCACCGCCTTTGGCGCGCCGCTCAGTGGCGCGGCGCTGCCCTTTGCCCAGGGCGGCTTTGGCTTCCCCGGCATGATGCCCGGTGCCAGTCCCGGGTTCGGCGCGATGTTTGGTGGTGGCAATCCATTCGGCTTTGCGGCGCCCGGGGCCACCTCTGCCGCCCCGTGGCTGTCGATGCCGGCGCTGGGGCCGGCGCGCGAGCAGCAGGAAGCTTGGCAGAAACTCACGCAGATCAGCGGCCGCGTCGCGCAGGCGCAGATGAAACTGAGCAGCCAGTGGAACGAGATTATCGCCCTGGCGCTGCGCGAGCTGGGCAGCAAGATCACCCCGCAGCTGAGCTCGGGCGCGCCGCCGGGATCGGTCAAGGAAGTCTATGAGCTGTGGGTGAACTCGGCCGAGAGCGCCTATGCGCGCATCGCGCACGGCGCCGCCTTCATCCAGGCGCAGAGCGAACTGACCAATGCCTTGAGCCAGCTGCGCATCGCGCAGCGCGAACTGCTCGAGGATTTCTCGCGCCAGTTCGACCTGCCAACGCGCGCCGAACTGAACTCGATCCACCAGCAGCTGCGCGAGCTCAAGGCCGCGCTGCATAAGTCCGGCGGCGGCTGAGCGGGGCGGGGATACGCGCGATGCCTGCGACTGACAAGAGCGTGCCGCCAGATGCCCTGCAGGAATTCTCCGATCTGCAGCGCCGGATCTCGGGCAGCTTAAGTGCCCTGCAGGCCGCGGCCGGCGCGACCTTTGGCTGCTCCGAGAAGGATGCGGTCTATCACGAGGACAAGCTGACGCTGTACCGCTACCGCCCGCTCGCGGCCAGTGCCAACCTGCCGCCGATCCTGATCGTCTATGCGCTCGTCAACCGGCCGTACATGATGGATCTGCAGCCGGATCGCTCGTTGATCCGCCGGCTGCTCGAGCAGGGCCTGGATGTTTACCTGATCGACTGGGGCTACCCCGACGGGGCCGATCGCTACACGGATCTGAACGATTACATCAACGGCTACATCGATCGCTGCCTGGGCGTGGTGCTGCGCGAGCACCAGCTTAAGTCCACGACGCTGCTGGGCGTGTGCCAGGGCGGCTCCTTCAGCCTGTGCTACACGGCGCTGCATCCCGGGCGCGTCAGGAACCTGATCACGATGGTGACGCCGGTGGATTTCCACACGCCGGACAATCTGCTGGCCAAGTGGGTGCGCGGACTCGACATCGATGCACTGGTCAGCGCCAACGGCATCGTCTCCGGGGACCTGCTCAATGCCGCCTACGTCTCGCTGATGCCGTTCCGCCTGCTGCAGCAGAAGTACGTCAACCTGCTCGAGCTCGGCGATGATCAGGCCGCGATGGAAAACTTCGTGCGCATGGAGAAGTGGATCTTCGACAGCCCGGATCAGGCCGGCGAGGCCTTCCGGCAGTTCGCACGCTGGTTCTTCCAGGAAAACCGCCTGATGAGTGGCACGCTCGAGATCGGCGGGCGGCGCGTGGATCTAAAGCAGATCACGCAGCCGGTGCTGAACATCTACGGCAAGCAGGATCACCTGGTGCCCCCGGACGCCTCGATACCGCTCGGGCAGCTCGTCGGCAGCAGCGATTACCGGGCGCTGCCCCTGAGCGTCGGGCACATCGGCATGTATGTCAGCAGCAGGGCGCAGCGCGAGCTGCCGCAGGCGATCGCCGAGTGGCTCAGGCGCTAGCCGCGCACGTACTCGCCCGGCGCCGCACGCAGCGGGGCGTAACCGGCCTCGGCATTGCCGATACGCGGCAGCGTGTAGCGCTCGGCCTGCGAGTGCGAGGCAAGCCACTGCGCCCAGGCCGGCCACCATGAGCCCGCGTGCCGTTCGGCACCGGCCAGGAACTGCTCGGCGCTCACCTGGCTGCGCGCATCGCCAAGGTGCAGCGTGCGGTACTGGCGCCTGGGGTGCGAGGGGCCGCTGATGATGCCGGCGTTATGGCCGCCGCTGGTCAGCACGAAGGTGTAGTCGCTCGACTGGGTGAGTGCGCGCACCTTGTAGACCGACTTCCACGGCGCGACATGATCGGTCTCGGTGCCGACGATGAACATCGGGACCGTCAGGTCGCTCAGCGCGATGCCCTCCCCGGCGACGCTGAAGCTGCCCCTGGCCAGTTCGTTGTGCAGGTAGAGCCGGTCCAGGTATTCGCTGTGCATGCGACAGGGCATGCGCGTGCCATCGGCGTTCCAGGCCATCAGGTCATTGGGCACGGCGCGCTGGCCGCGCAGGTAAGTGTCGATTGCCGGTGCCCAGATCAGATCGCTCGAGCGCAGCAGTGCGAAGGCGCCGCCCATCCGCTCGCTGTCGAGGACGCCCTGCTGGTGCATGATCGAATCGAGCAGCGCGAGCTGGCTCGGGGAGATGAACACCGACAGTTCCCCCGGCTCGGAAAAATCCGTCTGCGCGGCAAACAGCGTCAGGCTGCCGATGCGCCGATCGCCCTGGCGCGCGAGCGCCGCGGCGCCGATGCTGAGCAGTGTGCCACCGATGCAGTAGCCGACCGCGTGCACCGGGTGGTTCGGGATGATCGCGCTCACGGCATCGAGCGCGGCTACCAGGCCCCACTCGACATAGTCATCCATCGACAGCTCGCGATCCTCGGCGGTCGGGTTCTTCCACGAGATCATGAAGACCGTGTGGCCCTGCTCGACCAGGTAGCGGACTAGTGAATTGGCCGGCGAGAGATCGAGGATGTAATACTTCATGATCCAGGCGGGCGTGATCAGGATCGGCTCGGCGTACACCGAAGTGCTCTGCGCGCTGTACTGGATCAGCTCCATCAGTTCGTTCTGATAAACCACGGTGCCGGGTGTGACCGCGATGCTCTCGCCGACGCGAAAGCGGCCGTTCGGCGCGACCCCGGCGCCCTGGATCAGGCGCAGGGTATCCTCGGCCCAGTACTGCGCGCCGCGCAGCAGGTTGGCGCCGGCCTCGGCGCGCGTCAGTTCCAGCAGCTCCGGATTGGTCAGCAGGTAGTGCGCGGGGTTCGCTGCCGCGAGCGCCTGGCGCAGCAGGAACTGCAGGCGTTGCTGGTTCTCCGGCGCCGTGCCGGTCGAGCGCTCGAGGGCCTCGAGCGACCAGTCGGCCAGCTGCCCGTAGGCGTGGGCATAGAGGTTGAAGGGCCACTGCTGCCAGGCCGGGCTGGCAAAGGCCTTGTCCGGTGCTGATCCGGTGTCGGGCTCGCCGCCCAGTTGCTGCCGCAAGTGCTGCCAGCTCTGGGCGGCCTTGGACATCGCGCTGCCCAGCAGTGCCAGCTGCTGCTCGGGGCGCAGCGCCAGGTTCACATACCAGTCCCACCAGGCCCGCAGGTAATCATCGCTCGCAAGGCCGCCGCTTAACTTGGAGAGCTGCGAGCGCACGGCATGCACCAGCTCGCTGCTGGGGTCGGGCGCCGGGACCGGCAGGGCCGGTTCGGCGGGGCTGTGAACGATGGCGTCCATGGTGGCCTCGTAGTCTAGCCAGAAGTGGGGGGCGGACTGTGCGCCTTTAAACAAAAAACCCCGGGGAGGAAGCTCCGCCCCGGGGTCTGGTGCTTTGCGAAGCCCCTTGAAGGCCTGGCGCTTTAGGCCGCCTTCTTGGTCAGCTCGGCAATCTTCGAGGTGGCTTCGGTGAACAGCGTGTTCAGCGTGCTCTGGGCCTCGCTGGCAATCGTCGAGAGCTCCTGGACGCGGCCACGCAGCTGATCGCTCAGCTGTGAACCGAGCTCGGCCTGCTTGGCAACGAGTTCGCCGGGGTTCTTCGCCGACACGGCCGCCTTCGCCTGGGCCAGGGCCCATTCGAGGTAGTCGCCAGCCACTGCGTACTGGTAGTGGGCATAACGCTCGACGGCCTTGAGGCCTTCCTGCTGCGCCTTGAGCGCCGGGGCAATCGCGTTGCGATAGGTTTCGAGCAGGGCATTCGGATCAAAAGTTGAGTCGACCATGGGAGGCTCCTAAAAAGTTGGGTTCAGAAATCGGTTCGGTGCGCCAAAGTATTCTGCGGTGCTTGCGATCATCTCGGGAGCCATCCTAATCAAATTTTGTATGCAGCGCAAGAGAAATGTTTGGCGCTGCTTTAAATCGCACTAACTAATTGTTTTATAAATAGTTTTAATTACAAGTGCAATCGCAACGTGCCGGAATTGAGGTCTTTATAGCGCGGCGCATACAGAGGATCGGAGACCCCCGGACCCGCAGGCGGAGGCCGCTCAGAGGCGCAGGCCCCCGTCCAGGGCAATCAGGCGGCCGGTGAAGAAATCATTCTCGAAGATGAAGCGCGCGGTGTGCGCGATCTCCTCGGCGTGCCCGAGCCGGTGCAGCGGCACCGGGGCAATGACCCGCGCCAGGATCTCGGGTTTCATGCTCTCGAGGATCGCGGTCCTGGTGAATCCGGGGGCAATCGCGCCGGCACGGATCCCATAGCGTGCCAGCTCCTTGGCCCACACGACCGTCATCGAGGCCACCCCGGCCTTGGCAGCCGAGTAGTTGGACTGTCCGGCGTTGCCGGAGCGCGAGATGCTCGAGATGTTGATGATCACGCCGCCATTGTTCAGGCGGATCATGTGTTCGGCCGCTTCGCGGCCGCACAGGAACACGCCGGTCAGGTTCACATCGATCACGGCCTGCCACTGCGCCAGGCTCATCTTGCCGATGATCTCGCCATCCTTGACCTTGACCAGCAGGGCATCGCGCACGATGCCGGCGTTATTGACCAGGCCATCGAGGCGGCCAAAGTCGGCCACGATCTGCTCGAAGGTGCTCACCACATCGGTCTCGGTCGCGACGCTGGCACTGTAGCCGCGCGCCCTCACGCCGTGCGCCTGGGCTGCGGCGCAGCTCTCGGCCAGTTCCGCCTCGGTCAGATCGATCAGCGCCAGATTGGCCCCCTGGGCGGCAAAATCCTCGGCTATTGCGCGTCCGATGCCGCGCGCGGCGCCGGTGATCGCCACAGTCTTACCTTTCAATTGCATGAAACGTACTTCTCCCAACAGCGGAATCTAAGGCCTGGACGGCGGCTCGGGCGGCTCTTCGCTGGGCGCATCGCCGGGCGCATCGCCGGCGCCGGGGTTTTCCGGCGCGGCCGGCCGGCTCGGGCGCGGGGGCGCAAAGGCCGAGAGCATCGAGGCCTGCATGCGTGCCCACAGCTCCATGTTCTGGCGCGTGAGCTCGGCGAGCGGCGTCAGTGGCGACTCGAGCGCCTTGCTCATCTCGGTCTGCACGCCCTGCTGCTGGCGCAGCAGCGTGCCGAGGCTCTGCTCCAGATAGCGCGAGAGCATCTCCTGCACCGGATTGCCGTAGAAGCGGATGATGCCCTCGAGCAGTTCGACCCGCAGCACCGGGGCGCCGAACTGTTCCTGCTCGGCGATGATCTGCAGCAGCACCTGGCGCGTCAGGTCGGCGCCGGAGCGATCATCGATGACCTGCACGCGCTGACCCGAAGCGATCAGCAGGCGGATATCATCCAGCGTAACGTGGCGGCTATCGGTCGAATCGTAGAGACGGCGATTGGCGTATTTACGGATGACGCGTGAGTCTGGCAAGGGAATCCTAAGCTTTTGGCGCGGCCGTTAGCGGGTGGCGCGAGATGCTACTCCGCTTCTATGCGTCGCACAAACCTCTTTCAACGTACGTTGATGCGCCTGTGCCTGACAGACATGAAATGGCCCTTTACACAATCAGTTAGCAGGATTCAATTCGCCTCCAGGATAAAAAAAATGCCTGATTCTGTCTTAATGCAACGCACCCGCGCCGGGTCCCCGATCCGCCATCCGGAGCGCCACTTTGGAATTCGCGGCTGACACCAGCCGCTGGCGATCCTCCGCCAGCGGTCAGTTGCGTCGATTCGCAGTTCCTCCTGGCGCACCGGGTAAGCCCATGCCGACCCTGATCTCGCCAGTCCCTGCGCGTGACTTCGGCCGTTCCCCGGCCTAGCACAAGCAGTCTCGGGATGAATTTCTCTTCCCGATCCTGTTTGCATTCATTCATCGGCAAGTCTATGACCTCTCCGATGGCTCTTAAACTATGCCCTCCGTTCACTCAACCTCATCTGCGGGTCGAGCCTACGCTGCCCGCATCGCACGCTCCAGCCTCAATAATTGAGCTGTTTGTGCAAAAACACCGCGCTGCCTGGCACCTG
>Ga0181537_10003843_pt1 | contig 12662 bp, 8 predicted proteins | sample PEATcosm2014_Bin_39_FD_119765 | JGI IMG/M metagenome (GOLD analysis project Ga0181537, IMG submission 119765) | Peatland microbial communities from MTU Mesocosm Facility, Houghton, MI, USA - PEATcosm2014_Bin23_10_metaG | ecosystem: Environmental > Terrestrial > Soil > Wetlands > Peat | place...
GCTTGATGCGCGCCAGCATCCGCGGGTCAATCCGCAGCGTGATGGTCACGGACTCGGACGCCTCGGCGCCGCCCGCGGTGGCCGCTTCCATCAGGCGCAGGTCCGGCCGGTTCTCCGACCAGAAGCCGGCCTCGGCTGCTTCGCTGTCGAAGAGCGGCACGTCTTCCCAACTGGCAAATGCTCTCATGTCTTGCTGTTCGTGCTCATCGTCGTCCTCGTCCCCGCCTGCAATCTTCGATTACGAGAACGAGGCCGACGACGGGGAGGATTCCATTGGAACGCATTCCACCGTTCGCCACCCGTCACTTGTCACCTGCATTCAAAGTCTGGTCCATCTTCCGCTGGTAAAAAAAACGCTCTTCCGGCTCAAACGGCCGGGCGTGCAAGACCCGGACCAGCTTTCCGTTCGTCCGATACACACTGAAAACCCCGATGCCGCCCGCCGACATTCCCAAGTTGAAAAAGCGCGCCTGCACGCCGAAGCGCGACGAGTCCGGCAACAGCCGGACGGCAAACGGGTCTTCAAACGACTCTTCAATCTCCCGCTGGGTCAAAGAACTGTCCAAATCGAAGGGCTGATTGTTCCAATCAAACTCCATAACGAGCTAACTGTAAATAGAACGCCCATGCAATGTCTTTACAATGTATTTACGCCTGGGCATGGGTGTTTGTCAACAACTTTGTGGTTTTTTGGACAAAATTCCAGATAATTGCCGGTTAATCTCCGCCACCACCACCGCCATTGCCGCCGCCACCACCGCTCATCTGGGTAATCATGGCAATCAACGGCAGGAACATGGCAATCACGATGCTGCCAACGACGACGGCCAGAAAGATGATCATGATGGGCTCGAGGAGGGAGGTCATGGCCGAAACCGCGTTGTCCACCTCTTCGTCGTAGGTGTCGGCGATTTTCAGGAGCATTTCGGGCAGGGCGCCGGTCTGTTCGCCAACGTCCACCATGCTGACGACCATGGGCGGGAAAACGCGGGAGCTTTCCAGCGGCGCGGTGATGGTTTCGCCTTCCTTGACGCTTTCATGGACCTTGGTGACGGCATCGGCGATGATGACGTTGCCCGCAGTCTCCTTTACAATCATCAACGCCTGCAGGATTGGAACGCCGCTGCTGACGAGGGTGCCGAGCGTGCGCGAGAAGCGGGAAATGGCCACCTTGCTGACGACCGGCCCCATCGGTGGCATTTTGAGCTGGAATTTGTCCCAAAAGTAACGGCCAACCTTGGTTTTCTTGATGAAGACAAGAAAGACGACCACGAACACCGCAATGCAGCCCATAACGGACAGGAAATGTCCTCTGACGGTGTCACTGATATGGAGGACAAACAGGGTGAACCACGGCATGGTCACCCCCATGTTTGCGAAGACGTCCTTGAACCGGGGAATCACAAACAACAGCAACAAGGCCAGGATGCCCATGGCGACAAACAGCACGGCCACCGGATAAAAAAGGGCGGCCTTGACCTTGCCCTTGATCTTCTGGGCCTTTTCGGAGAATTCAGCCAGCCGTTTCAAGACCACCTCCAGCACGCCGCCCAGTTCGCCCGCCTTGACCATGTTGACAAACAGGCGGTTGAAAACTTTCGGATGCTGGGCGAGCGCCTCGGAAAAGGTGCTGCCGCCCTCGATGGCCAGGGCCAGTTCGCCGAGAATGCGTTTGAGCGTGGCATTGCGCTCCTGCTTTTCGAGCACGCGCAAACCGCGCAACAGCGGCAGGCCCGCGTCCACGAGCGTCGCGAGTTGCCGCGTGAACGTCGTCAGCACCTTCGGCTTGACCTTGCCGCCAAAGCCGGGGATTTTGATTTCGAGGCTTAGCCCGCCTTTCTTTTTGCCGCCGGCCCTGGCGGCCGGCCTGGCTTTTTTGCCCTTGGATTTTTCCTGGATGCGTTCGGCCTCGACGATTTTCGTGGGGAACAAGCCCATTTCCTTCACGCGACCGATGGCCTCGTTCTGACTTCCGACTTCGATGGAGCCTTTCGTCTCCTTGCCGTGTTGATCCAGCGCTATGTAATCGTATTTGGGCATAACCTATCAGGTATATTTGACGACTTCTTCGATGGTTGTATCACCTTCAAAAATACCGCGCAAGCCGTCTTCGCGCAAGGTCACCATGCCCAGCTCGACGGCCTTTTGACGCACCACCACCGTCGGAGCGCGTTCGTTGATGAGCGTGCGGATTGCCTCGCTGATGACGAGCAGTTCAAAAATGCCCTTGCGTCCCTTGTAGCCGGTGTCGTTGCAGGTCGAGCAGCCGCGGCCGTAATGAAAGACCTTGTCGCCCAGGTCGTGCGGCGAAAGATTCAGCATCTCCAGTTGTTTCTCCGTCGGCTCGAACGGCGTCCGACAATTCTTGCAGATGGTTCGCACGAGCCGTTGTCCCAGCACGGCCATGAGTGTCGAGGAGATCAGAAACGGTTCCACGCCCATGTCCACCAGGCGCGTGACCGCGCCGGGCGCGTCGTTGGTGTGCAGCGTGCTCAAGACCAGGTGGCCTGTCAGCGACGCCTGGATTGAAATCTGCGCCGTTTCCAGATCGCGCATTTCACCCACCATGATGATGTCCGGGTCCTGGCGCAGGAATGACCGAAGCGCCTTGCCAAAGGTCATCCCCACCGAATCGTTGATGGCCACCTGCATGATGCCCTCGATGTCGTATTCGACCGGGTCCTCGGCGGTGAGCAATTTGGAGTCAATCGCGTTGACCCGGCGCAGACAGGAATACAGCGTCGTCGTCTTGCCGCAACCGGTCGGGCCGGTCACGACGAAAATGCCGTTTGGGCGCAGGATCACCTCGGTGACGAAATCATAGACGTATTTGGGGAAGCCGAGCGATTCGACCTCCAGATTGACCGCCGAACGATCCAGCACGCGCAACACGACGGACTCGCCGAACTGCGTCGGCAGGGTGGACATGCGCAAGTCCACCTGACGGTTGAGAATGTTCAGGTTGATGCGGCCGTCCTGCGGCATGCGGCGCTCCGAGATGTTCAGGTTGGCCATGACCTTCAGGCGCGAAATCACCGGCAGCGCGAGATGTTTCGGCGGCGGCGCCATCTCGTATAGCGCGCCATCCACGCGGTAGCGGATGCGGAAATCCGTTTCAAACGGCTCGAAGTGGATGTCGCTCGCGCGGTCCTTGATGGCTTGTTGCAGGACGAGGCCGACGAACCTGACGATGGGCGCCTCGTTGGCAAGGTCTTCCAGCCGCTTCACGTCGGTGGCGGCTTCGTCCACTTCCCGGGCGATTTCCTTGTCCGCGCCGAGTTCCTTGAGGATTTCCGCAAAACTCCCGCTGGCATCGTCCTGACCGTAGAGCCTCTCAATGGTCTTGATGATTTCGGCGGGGTCGGCCACGACGATTTGCACGTCGCGTTTGATGGCAAAATGAATTTCGTCCGCGCGGGCGGGATCGAGCGGGTCGGCCAGCGCCACCTGCACCGTGCCGTTGTTCATCGCGACGGGCAGACAATGATACATCTGCGCGACCCTGTCCGGAACGGTCTTCAACAGCTCCGGCGGATATTCGCGGCCCTGCAACGACACCACGTCGGCGCCGATGTGACCGGCGACGACGTGCAGGATATCGTCGAGCTTCATGATGCCGAAATCCTGCAACAGCTGGACCACGGGCGTGTTGCTGCGCTTGAGTTCGGCGACGACCTCCTCGTATTGGAGGTCGTCAATCAACTCCTGCTCCCGGACGAGCGAGAGCAGCGGATTTGAAATGTCTTCGGCCATTGGTTAAAAAATCATCTTACCTTGCCTGCGTGGACTGTCCCTGCGCCAGTTCCAGTTCCTGCAATTTCGACTGCATGGTCGTCGGGTCCTGCGCCTTGGTGACACATTCCTCGCGGGCAATCTTGCCCTGCAGGTATTGGTCGATCAGGGACGAATCGAGCGTCACCATGCCCCATTTCGCGCCGGTCTGGATGTCCGACTGGATGCGGAACGTCTTGTTGTCACGGATCAGCGCGCCGATGGACGGCGTGTTGACCATGATTTCAAAAACCGCCACCCGGCCCGGCTTGTCAATGCGCGGGATCAGCAGTTGCGAAATCACCGCCTGCATCACCGTCGAAAGCTGGATGCGCACCATTTCCTGCTGGTTGGTCGGGAACGCGTTGGTGATGCGGTCAATCGTCTTGGCCGCGCCTGTGGTGTGCAGCGTGCCGAAGACCAAGTGGCCGGTTTCCGCCGCCGTGATGGCGGCTTCAATCGTTTCCAGGTCGCGCATTTCGCCGACGAGCACGATGTCCGGATCCTGGCGCAGCGCGCGTCGCAAACCTTCCGCGAAATTCGGCACGTCCACGCCGATTTCGCGCTGCGTCACCAGCGACTTTTTGTGTTTGTGATAATATTCAATCGGATCCTCGATGGTGATGATGTGCGCCTCTTCGCGCTCCTCATTGATGATGTTCAGCATCGAGGCCAGCGTGGTGGTTTTGCCGGAGCCGGTCGGGCCGGTGACGAGGATCAATCCGCGCGGTTTGTAAAGCAGTTCCTTCACGCTGGGCGGAATGCCGATTTGCTCCATCGTCAGCAGCTTGCTGGGAATCTGCCGGAGCACCAGTGCGAAGTGGCCCTTCTCCTTGAACACGCTCACGCGGAATCGTGCCGCGTCGCCGAATGCGAAGCCAAAGTCCGCGCCGCCGCGTTCGCGCGTGCTTTGGATGTGTTCCTCGGAAGTGATGCTGCGCATCAACTCCTCGGAGTCCTCCGGCTTGAGCGACGGGCCTTCGACGCGGTGCAAAATGCCATGCACGCGGATCACCGGGGGCGTGCCGACGCGGATGTGCAGGTCGGAGGCACCTTCGGCCACCACCAACTGTAGCAAATCGGACATGGAATATGACATAAGAAAATCCGTTAAGATTCGTCGCCGGTCGTCGCGCGGATGACTTCCTCCGGAGTGGTCAGGCCGGAGAGCACCTTGCGGATGCCGTCCTCGCGCAACGTGCGCATGCCCATCTCGCGGGCGCGGGCGCGCAGGACGGACGACGACACCTTGTCGTAAATCAATTTCCGCGCCTCGTCGTCAATGATGAAAATTTCAAAAATGCCGAAGCGTCCGCGGTTGCCGGTGTTCGAGCAATTGGCGCAGCCGCGGCCCTTCAGGAGCGTGGCGGTCTTCAGATGGTCGGGCGTGATGCTCAAGGCGCGCATCTCGTTTTCCGTCGGCTGATACGGCTCGCCGCATTTCTTGCAGACCTTGCGCACGAGCCGCTGGGCCATGAGGCAGCGCGTGGACGACGCAACCAAAAACGGCTTCACCCCGATGTCAATCAGGCGGGTCACGGCGCTCGGCGCGTCGTTGGTGTGCAGCGTGGAGAAAACCAAATGGCCGGTGAGCGACGCGTTGATGGCGATGGACGCGGTTTCCAGGTCGCGAATTTCACCAATCATGATCACGTTCGGCGCCTGGCGCAGGATGGCGCGCAATGCCATGCCGAAGGTCAGCCCGACGGCCTCGCTGATCTGCACCTGGTTGATGCCGGCCAGGACATATTCCACCGGATCCTCGACGGTGATGATTTTGCGGTCGGGCCGGTTGATGAAATGCAGGCAGGAATACAGCGTCGTGGTCTTGCCGGAACCGGTCGGGCCGGTCACAAGCAGGATGCCGTCGGGCAGGCCGATCATGCGCTCGAATGTCTGCTGGTCGTCAGTGAAAAATCCGAGTTCGGGCAGGCCGAGGCGCAGCCCTTCCTTGTCGAGAATACGCATCACGATGCTTTCGCCGTGATTCGTCGGCAGGCAGGACACGCGCAGGTCAATCAGCTTGGCGCCGACCTTCGTCTGGATGCGCCCATCCTGCGGGATGCGGTGCTCGGAGATGGACATGTTCGACTGAATCTTCAGCCGCGCGATGATGGACGGCTGCAGCCGTTTCGGCGGCGCCTTCATTTCCTGCATCACGCCGTCAATGCGGTAGCGCAGGCGAAATCTTTTCTCCAGCGGTTCCAGGTGGATGTCCGAGGCGCGCAGCTTGAAGGCGTCCACGATGATCTGGTTCACCAGCCGGATGATCGGCGCGTCCGCATCCACCGCCCCGCCATCGTCCGCCAGCGCCCCGGGCACGACCACATTCTCCTCCGTCAACTCCTGCATCACCTCCTTGAAGACGCCGTCCTCCATCGTCTTTTTTTCGCCGCCGTAATATTTGGTCAGCGCCGCCTCGATGTCCGGCTCCGACGCCACGCGCAATTCAATCTCCGCGTTCAACAGGTGCGTGAGCGAATCAATCGTGTTCAGGTCGGACGGGTCGGCGATGGCGACGGCGACCTTGCCGTCGGTTTTGAACAGGGGGATGACACGGTATTTTCTGGCGGTGGTGCGCGGGATGATGGAGATGACCTCGTCGTCAATCTTCATTCCGTTGAGATGGACGACTTCCGCGCCGAACTGCGCGGCCTTGGCCTGCGTCACGTCCGCCGGGCGGATGACCTTGTTGGCCAGCAACAACTCCACCACGCCGACGCCGGAGGCGCTGGCTTCTTCGCGGGTCTTGGCGACCTGGTCGGCCGGTGCAAGGCCGAGATCCACCAACACATCCGCCAGATAATCGTCTTTTTCTGCCACGGTCTGCCGTTTCGATCCTGGTTTGCGTGAAGTGTGTCTGGTTAAAACTAGCGGCGCGCGCCGGATTGTCAACGCCTCGTCACATCATCGCTGAAACAAAATGGTGCACCCATGAAGAGTCGAACTTCAAACCTGCTGATCCGTAGTCAGCCGCTCTATCCAATTGAGCTATGGGTGCGCCAAAAGGGAAGATAAGCTACGGGCCGAAGACTGTTGGCGCAAGAGATTTCCCGCGCCGATGCCGTTCAATTTGTCAAATATTCCGCAACGCCAGCGCCGCAATCGTCAGCACCAGCATCAAGCCGCTGGGCACGAACTTTTTTGTCTTCGCCAGACGGATTGCAAAAACCACCAGCAGCAGTGCCAGGATGACGTTCGCCAGATTGCGGGCGAATGACGGCTGGAAAACCCCCGGCAGGACTGCCAGAACCAGAATCGCCGCGAATACCGCCGACGTGATGAGCGATACCTTGCTCTTCGCCTTGAAAAATCCGATCAGCCCGCCGACCAGCAGCAGGATGATGTAGGCCCACAAAACCTTGGTTGCGAAATCATGCACGCGCGAAGGCTGCCCTAATTTCCCAGAACGTCCAAACTTAAAATCTCGCCCGGCTCGCATTCCGCGACGACCTCGAACGGGCGGCAGCAGACTTCGCAATCCGTAGTGAACCGCTGGCTCGGCACGCTCGTGTCAATGGCCAATTCAAACGCCTGACCGCAGAACGGGCAGGAAATGGATTCACAGATTTCCACGCACAAAATTTAACCGCGCATGGACAAAGTGCAATGGTTCAACGAAAAATGTTTCTTCGTCAGGCTTGCAGGTGTAAACGTTGAGGCAATGAATCCAATCGGCAATGTTGTCATTCTGCTTGTCGCAATGTTTTTTACAGGATTTTTTTTCAAAATCGCCGTGCCTGCGTCTGCTCCGCAATGGATTCATCAGTTTGCGTCGAGGAATTATCCCACCACAACCGGCCAGATTACACACAGCGAGGTTACACACGCAGCCAACTCCAAGGGCACTATTTTCTATGACGTAAATATTGCATATCGCTATGAAGTCGGCGGGCAAACATTTGAGGCGGCACGTTTTCGCTACACTCCTTTGATACGTTGCGCGGATCTGGCATGGACTCAAAATATCGTAAACGCCCACCCCGTCGGTTCGCAGACGCAAGTATTTTACAATCCGCAAAATCCGGCGGACGCGCTTCTATCGCCGCGCATCAATGGCGATGACTTGGTGGATATTTTGAATCACTGGGGATTGTTTGTGATTATGCCGCTTCTGTGGGCAATACCTTCCAACTGGTTGCGTCGAGTAATTTTCAAACCGATTGCTGGCGGCGTGAAAATTCTGGAAGAAGGACAAATCCATCGCGTTCGGCTTCCGCGCTTTCGTCCAATTTTAATCACATTGATGACTGCGGTTTTTCTTCCGGGTTTGGTTTGCACTTATGCTTTTGGGGAGTCGCATCCGTCTGTGGAAGCGGTTGAAACGGCAATGGCTGTCACCTTTGGGATTCTCGTCGTGCTTTATTTCTTGTGTCTGTGGAAAATTCGTTCAGGTGATTACGACCTGATTATTGATGAAGGTTCGCGCACGGTGGGTTTGCCAAAATCCCTGTTCGGCAGGGAGCGTATGACGGTTGGGCTTTCCGAAATATCTGCCGTTTCAGTTGAAGTCCTCACGAAACGTGGTTCTAAAGGTGGTGCTTATTTAACTTACGCACCGACGTTGCGTGTGCAGGACAAAGAATCCAAGGCATTCAAACTTGCGGATTGGTTTGAGCGAAACAGAGCCGAGGCTTTTGCCGAATGGTTACGCAAGCAGCTTGGCGTTGGATCTGACGCTTAACGCGCCTGCTGCCAGCCTGCTCGCTTTTTCTTCTAGATTGCATCTGCGAGTTTTCCGGTTTGCCAGCCCCGCCAAATTCAGAGATACTGTCCGTCCGTTTTTACGGCAATTTATGAAACCCCAGGTTGAAATATACGACACGACCCTGCGCGATGGTTCGCAGGGCGAAGGCATCAATTTCTCGGTCGCGGACAAGCTCCGCATTGCCGAGAAGCTCGACGCGTTCGGGGTGCATTACATTGAAGGCGGCTGGCCGGGCAGCAATCCCAAGGACATCGAATTTTTCGCGCAGGCCAAAAAGAAAAAATTCAAGAATGCGCGGCTCGCAGCGTTCGGTTCCACGCGCAAGAAAGGCGTGCCGGTCGAGCAGGACGACCAGGTGCGCCTGCTCATCGAGGCGGAAACGCCAGTCGTCACCATTTTTGGCAAGACTTCCATGTTGCACGTGAAAGAAGTCCTGCGCTGCACGCCGGAGGAAAACCTGGCGATGATCGCCGACACCGTGAAATTTCTGAAGGATCACGGCAAGTTCGTCATCTACGATTGCGAACATTGCTTCGACGGTTACAAGCTTGATCCCGAATATGCCGTCGCCACCTGGCAGGCCGCCGAGAAAGCGGGCGCGGATTTCATCGTGCTCTGCGACACTAACGGCGGTTGCCTTCCTGCCGAAGTCGCCGCCATCACGAAAGTCGCCGTCGGCAAATTGAATTGCAAGGTCGGCATCCACACGCACGATGACATCGGCCTCGGCACCGCGAACGCGCTGGCCGCGCTTGACGCCGGCGCGATTCACGTTCAAGGCACCATCAACGGCTACGGCGAGCGCACCGGCAATTGCAATCTGACGAGCGTCATTCCGTGCATCGCGCTGAAACTGAAAAAAACCTGCGTGCCCGCGAAATCGCTGCCCAAATTGAAGGAACTTTCGCAATTCGTGGATGAAATCGCGAACTCGCGCCACAACCCCCGCCAGCCGTGGGTCGGTTCGTCGGCCTTCGCGCACAAGGGCGGCGCGCACGTCAACGCCGTGCAAAAGCTCACCTCCAGCTACGAGCACATTGATCCCGCGCTTGTCGGCAACCGGCGCACCGTGCTCATCAGCGACCTCGCCGGCCGCAGCAACATCGTCATCAAGGCGCAGGAACTCGGTTTCAAGCTCACGAACGAGACGCCGGAGTTGAAGTCCATCCTGAATCGCGTCAAGGAACTGGAGCACGAAGGCTACGAATTCGAGGCCGCCGAGGCGTCGCTGGCGCTGCTCATCGGCAAGACGCTCAAGCATCGCGAACTGCCGTTCCGCGTGGACGCCTATCACGTTTCCATGCGGCGCGACGGCAAGAATTCCGTCTGCGAAGCCACCATCAAGGTCAGCGTCGGCAACAAGCGCGCGCAGACCGTGGCCAACGGCGACGGCCCGGTGAACGCGCTCGACGGCGCGCTGCGCCTGGCGTTGGTGAAATTTTTCCCGCGGCTGAAAAATGTGACGCTGACGGATTACAAGGTCCGCATCCTCGACACCGCCACCGGCACCGCCGCGAAAACGCGCGTGCTCATCCAGTCCACCGATGGCAAGCGCGAGTGGGGCACGGTCGGCGTGAGCGAAAACATCATCGAAGCCAGCCTACAGGCGCTCGTGGATTCCATGGAATATGCGCTGCTGAAGAAATGAGCGAAGTTTCCAAAGCTTACGAGCCTCAATCGGTCGAGGACAAATGGTATGATTTCTGGCTGAAACAAAATTGTTTCACCGCCGACCCGAAGTCGTCTAAACCCGCGTATTCCATCGTCATCCCGCCGCCGAACGTCACCGGCGTGCTCACGCTGGGCCATGTGCTCAACAACACGATCCAGGATATTCTCTGCCGCAAGGCGCGCATGGACGGCAAGGAAGTTCTCTGGCTGCCCGGCACCGACCACGCTGGCATCGCCACGCAGACGGTCGTCGAGCGCACGCTGAAAAAATCCGGTGAAATCCGGCATCGCGACGATTTGGGCCGCGAGAAATTTCTCGAACGCGTCTGGCAATGGAAGGAAAAGCACGGCGGCATCATTATCCAGCAGTTGAAGAAACTCGGCGCGTCGTGCGATTGGACGCGTGAACGGTTCACGATGGATCCGGAATATTCGCGCTGCGTGCAACGCGTGTTCGTGGACCTCTACAAAAAAGGCCTCATCTATCGCGGCAAGCGCATGGTGAACTGGTGTCCCGCGTCGCTCACCGCGCTGTCCGACGAAGAAGTGACGATGAAGGAGCAGCGCGGCTTCATGTATTACTTCAAGGTTGAAGTGGCCGAAGCGCCGGGAACTTTTTTGACGATCGCGACCACGCGGCCGGAAACCATTCCGGGCGACTCCGCCGTGGCCGTGAATCCGAAAGATCCGCGTTACGCGCATCTCATCGGCAAGCACATCGTGCGTCCGCTGCCGGTGGAATTGCCGCGCGAACAGAAGCTCATTCCGATCATCGGCGACGAGCATGTGGATTTTGCCTTCGGCACCGGCGTGCTGAAAGTGACGCCGGCGCACGACAAGGCGGACTTTGAAATCGGCGCGCGCCACAAGCTGGCGGCGATTGAAGTCATTGCGGCCAACGGCCACATGAACGACGCGGCGGGCGCGGACTTGCGCGGACTCGACCGTTTCAAGGCACGCAAAGTAGCCGTGGAAAAACTCACGGAACTGGGCGCGCTGGAAAAAGAAGAACCATATACCAACAACGTCGGCTACAGTGAACGCGCCGATGTGCCGATTGAGCCGCGCTTGAGCGAGCAATGGTTTTTGAAATATCCGAGCGTGGAAAAATCCCGCGCGGTGGTGGCCAAGGGCGAGATGAAATTTCATCCCGACCGCTGGGCGAAGGTTTATGACCACTGGATGGGCGGCTTGCAGGATTGGTGCGTCAGCCGCCAGCTTTGGTGGGGGCATCGGATTCCAGTTTGGTATAACACCGAAATTCGCGGGAAGCTGTTCACAAAAATTCCCGTCATCGAACTTTCCGGTCACGAACTGGCGGGGGTAAACATCAAACAACTGCGTGATGCCGCGTGGGAATTTGCAGACCGACACGAACTGCTCAATCATTCGTTTCCAAACGCGGAGACCGGCTGGGAAATCGTCGTCCGCACCGCAAGTCTGGAACACGCTTTCACCCATCAGGGCGCGGCCAATATCAAAGCCACCGTCGCGCTCCCGGAATTGATCCGCACCGCCGTGAAAGTCGGCTCATTGCATCATCTGCCGCCGAACGAACATTTCAAGGCCGTCCACCTTTTTGTCGCGGCGGCGCGCATCGCAGGTGAATTGTATCAAGTGAAAATCACCGTGAAGGAACATTTGGACGGCCAGAAACTTTACGACCACCAACTGTTCAAAAGAAACACGCCCGATGGTAAATCTCCGACGCCAGTTGCCCTTGCGAGCGAACCAACCCGGCCTACATCGAGCGCTGAAATACTGATAGCTGATTTATTCGCCAACGTCAACACCGACACCACGTTCACACGCTGTCAACTTGAAGAACCCGGGCCGGGCTGGGTTCAAGACCCTGACGTGCTCGATACCTGGTTCAGCTCGTGGCTCTGGCCGTTTGCGACGATGGGCTGGCCGGAGCAGACCGACACGTTGAAGAAATTTTATCCGACCACCGACCTCGTCACCGGGCCGGACATCATCTTCTTCTGGGTCGCGCGCATGATCATGGCGGGCTATGAGTTCATGGGCGAGTTGCCGTTCCAAAATGTCTATTTCACCGGCATCATCCGCGACAAGCAGGGCCGCAAGATGTCCAAGAGCCTCGGCAATTCGCCCGACCCGCTCGACCTGATCGCAAAGTTCGGCGCGGATGCGTTGCGCTTCGGCGTGATGCGCGCCGCGCCGCTCGGCCAGGATATTTTGTTCGACGAACAGAACGTCGAGCTGGGCCGCAACTTCTGCAACAAGCTCTGGAACGCCTGCCGCTTCCGCCAACTGGTGGGGAGCGCAGGCGGCTCGCCTGCGAACGAGGGCGACTCGCCCGAGCAGTTCGAAATTCAAGGCGAAATTGATCCAAAACTTCTCACGTCCGACGACAAATGGATTTTGCTGAAGCTCGATGCCGCCATCCGCGAGATGATCACCGCGTTTGCCGAATACAAATTCAGCGATGCGACGGCGACGCTCTACCGCTTTTTCTGGAGCGAGTATTGCGACTGGTATGTCGAGGCAA
>Ga0181537_10003844_pt1 | contig 12660 bp, 11 predicted proteins | sample PEATcosm2014_Bin_39_FD_119765 | JGI IMG/M metagenome (GOLD analysis project Ga0181537, IMG submission 119765) | Peatland microbial communities from MTU Mesocosm Facility, Houghton, MI, USA - PEATcosm2014_Bin23_10_metaG | ecosystem: Environmental > Terrestrial > Soil > Wetlands > Peat | place...
GCCTGCAGGATGTTGTATTTGTCGCTCAGGTCCTGGATGGGACGCCAGAAGCGCTGCGAATACATGTTGAATGCCGCGAGCATGCCGATGGTGACCGAGCCTGAGAGCACGCCGAAGCCGCCGCGCCAGATGACAAGGGCGATGGCGACGGAGGAGAGGATTTCGACGGTGGGGTAGTAGAGCGCGTAAGCGAAGATGGTGTCTTTGAACGCGATCATGTGGACGCGGTTGACGGCTTCAAAGTCGGAGAAGGCGCGGTCTTCGCGATTGAAGAGCTGGACGACGCGCATGCCGCTGACGTGTTCCTGGGTAAAGCTGTTGATGCGGGCGATGGCGGCGCGCACGCGGCGATAGCTGCCGCGAACGCTGTTGCGGAACATGCGGGTGGCGACGAGGATCAGGGGCAGCACCGCAAATGTGAGCAGAGCCAGCCACCACTTGATCTTGATCATGAAGATGGCCATGATCGACAAGGTGAAAAAGTCGTCGACGATGGCAAGAATGCCGCCAGTGAACATCTCGTTGATGGCGTCGACATCAGAGGTGAGGCGCGTGACCAGGCGGCCGACGGCGTGGGTGTCAAAGAAGCCGATGTGCATGCGCTGCATGTGGCGGAAGATGTCGCGGCGCAGGTCGAACATGATTTTCTGGCCAGTCCACTGCATGAGATAAGTCTGGATAAATTCGAAAAGATAGGCGCAGGTCTGCAGGACCAGATAGATTCCGGCCAACTGGGTGATGCCCTGGAAGGCGTTGGTACTCAGGTGCCGGGTGAGCCAGACGGCAGAGCCAAATCCCTGGGTGTCGACGACGGGGTGACCATTTTCAGGACCGGTGGGGAAGAAGTGGTCAATGCCGACCATGACGAGAAAAGGGCCGGCGACGTCAGTGAGCGACTTGAGCGAGACGGCAACCGCAGAGATCGATGCCTGCACCCAGTAGGGCAGCAGATAGCGGCCGAGCCGGCGGATGAGCCGCGAGTCGTAGACCTTGCCGACCGGATCTTCGTCAGCCTTGCCAAGGTCGGGCTTGCGCGCCTCGGGCTGCGCCGGCTGGTTGGGTTGGGAATTGTTGTCTGCCTGATCGGCCATCGGTCGCGTGATGCTTACTTCACTATTGTACGGTTTGTCCGATGAAGCCTTATGCCGGGTGGATTCAGAGGATGGGCTGGGATCGAAAGGCCGACTGGATCAAGGAATGGTCAGACGCGTGCGCGACATTCGCCGCGAAGTTATATGAGCTCATTTCTTTATGAACGCGATTGTGCGCGTATCATGCTCCTGAATCTTCTCTCTCGACGGGGTGGTAAGGATGCGCAAAGTTGTGCGTTTGGACATGAATTCTGTCCTCAGGCTTTTTGCCGTATTCTATGCGGTCATCGGACTCTACGTTGCGACGAAAGCGGCAATTTCCGGTGATACGTCGGTGGAATGTCCGTTCGGATGGGCATTTCCGATGTTGCACTTCTATATTTTCGTCACAGTGACTCTCCCGCAACCGGCAAAGCTATTGACACTGGGCATCATCGTGATCACATCTGTGTTTTATGCGCTGACCGGGCTCATCACTGGTGGAACCATGGTAATTGCGTACAACCTTATGGCGAAGGTCTGGCCGCTATTTTCCGCGCAGGTTGAATCGGAGCCCAAAGCAGTCTTGGTCGAGCTAGGTGGAAGCGGCACAGCCAGCCCGTCACAGCCGATGATCTAGCTTTCTTCGAAGAAGATGGCTTCGATGGTCGTTCCAAAGAGCCGGGCGAGTTTGAAAGCCAGGGGAAGACTGGGATCGAACTTGCCGGTCTCGATGGCGTTGACGGATTGACGCGAGACCTCAAGCCGAATGGCCAGATCGGCCTGAGACCAGTCGCGCTCTGCACGCAAGACTTTGAGGCGGTTTTTCATCGATACCTTAGCCTGACCACGGGATAGGAGAGACAGGCGAACAGCCAGAAAATGGGATAGACCCAGACCAGGTGCAGATGGGGAACGTGAGTGAAGTCCTCCAGATATCCCCATGCGGTGGTGATCGCAAGGACCGCGCCGCTGCCGCCCAGAAGCGATTGCACGAGGAGATTGCGCTGGAACTCGTCTTTCTCCTCGTCGAGATAGATGCCGGTGCCAATGACGGCCCCAATGATGGGAAGCGCAGGCAGGACAGCCAGAAGATAGGCAAAGGCTCCCGTGGGGTGGGCATTATGAAAGCTCAGGGCGGCGACAGTGGCAAACACCACGCAGAGCGCGGCAGCGATCCACATGCGAAAGACATATCGTTTTTGGACGGGATTCCTGAAAGTGCAATACATGGTTGGTTTCCTTTACTATAAGACAATTAAACTTTACATTAATATTTGGAATGCTGTCAAGCTTCATTGACATCTTTTCGGGGTAAAGGCTAACGGACGGATGCTCTAGACTCGGAATGTGGGATTTCAGAGCTTTCTCGGCAACATGCAAACCGTTACTCATCTGCGCGAGAGCATTCGCGCGGGGCGGTTTCCGCAGTCCATGATTTTGGCGGGGCCCAAGGGGGCGGGCAAGTACACGCTGGCGCTGATGCTGGCGCGCGCGGTCAATTGCCTTGAGCCGACGGAGAGCGACGGGCTGCCGGATTTTTGCGGGCAGTGCCGCAACTGCGAGCGCATTGGCGACGCGGCCAACCTCGAGGAGCGTGTGGCCGAGGCGATTGCAGCGCGCGAAGAGATGCGGGATGTGGACAAGAAAGAGACGCGCATCTTCATCCAGACGCACCCCGACGTGCTGATTGTGCCGCCCGACCCGCCGCAACTGATGATCAAGCTGGGCCAGGTGCGGCAGGTGATTCACGTGGCGTATTACCGGCCGCCGGTCGAGGCGCGCCGGTCGTTCTCGATTTTTACTTCGTCGGCGTTTATGAAAGAGGCGGCGAACAGTTTGCTCAAAGTGCTGGAGGAGCCGCCGGAGCACACGTCGCTGATTTTGCTGACCGAGAATCCGCAGGAGCTGCTGCCGACGATCCGTTCGCGTGCGATTGTGCATCGGCTGGGGGCGCTGCCCGCGGCTGAGCTCGAGGCCATGCTGGCCGAGCGACGCCCGGAGCTGAAGCCGCAGCAGCGGGCGCTGGTGGCGCGCATGGCCGGCGGAGCGGTGGGCAGGGCGCTGGGGTTCGATCTGGATGTGTATCTGGCCAGCCGGCAGGACGCGCTGGTGGTGCTGCATACGGCGTTAAAAGAGCCGGAGTTTTCGGTGCTGTTTCGCACCACGGAATCTTATCGGGCAGGAGCCGACGGGCAGGAGAAGACGATCAATCTGCTGCGCGCGCTAGGGAGTTTGCTCGAAGATCTGCTCCTCGAGGTTGCGGGCACTCCGGCGCTGGTGCGCAATGTGGATCTGGCCGCGGAACTGGAGCGGCTGGCGCAAGGCCTGACCGTCGATTGGCTGGACGGCGCGGCGCGCGCGCTGGCGCAGGTGGAGCAGGGAATGCGGCGCAATCTGCTGCGCTCGCTCTCTCTCGACGCCATGGCCGTCAGCCTCGCCGAGCGCTGATCGGTCGCGAAGAAAAAAGCAACCTCCCTCTTGCGGCGAGCATCTTCTGGGGTAGAATCAGGCAAACCTCTTTGACAGCAACCTGCTGAACAGGGCTTTCCTGGTGCTGCGAACCTGTTTTTCCCCTTGTTTCCCCTTGATGCGCGCGGAGTTAAAGCGCGCTGGCTAAGAGGCGTCTCATGCGGTGGGACGACACGCAAACATCCATCGCAGTGTATGCGTTCCATTTGAGTGACCTGGCATCACAACTTTGTGTCTCACTTTTTGTGTCTCACTTCCGCCGAGGAGGACCGCACCGATGATCAATCAGTCTGCGCTCACAAGTTTTGAAAATGCACAAAGCGCTCCGGCTGCGCCGCCCACGTCGCGCAACGGCAAAAGATCTCCCCTCGCATCGACCTTTCGCTTCACAAATTATGCCGTGGAAGAAGAGGTTGCGTACCGCCAGGCCGAGCTGTTTTATCTGCAGAAGCAGATTCAAACCCAAACGCCCATGGTGATTGTGGTGGCCGATGGCGAGCGCGTTGAGGGCGTCATCGAATGGTATGACAGCCGGTCGTTGAAAGTGCGAGGCCGCGAGCGGACGCTCATCTACAAGTCGGCAATCAAATACATGTACAAGCTGGGCGAAGCGGCGCAGTAAGAGCGGCGGGGCCAATTGTTTCGATTTCGTTGTCGCTCGTCGCTCACATACTCTCCGGCATGCGTCGCTCCTCGCTTCTAGTCCTCGAAGGAATTGTCTCCCACCGCCACTGCTTCAAAGGGAATCTTTAGGTGGATTGAGCGGCCTTGCGCAGGCGGTCGCAGATGGCGTCGCCGAGCCCGGCCTCAGGCGGCAATGGGCACAAGATTACAGTGCACTCCAAAGCATCCAGGGTGCGAAGGCCGGCGTAGAGATTGCGCGCGAGTTCGTCAGCGGCTGCCCAGCGGCCCCAGGGAAAAACCTCAGTGTGCAGAGCGGCGATGGACTCGTCCGCGGACAACTCCGCAGGCAGCATCAGGCCGACTTTTTGATTTTGAAAGCGCGCGGCAGTCTCGACGAAGCAGCGGGGCAGAGCGTCGAGGGCCGATTCAATCAATACGAGACGGGCGCGAGGCGCATAGTGGCGCAGACCGACGCCGGGCGAGGGCAGGGCTTCGCGGGGCTCAGATTGCGGCGCGGCTTGAAAGAATTCAACCGGTCCGGCAATTGCGCGAATCTGATCTGCGGTGATCGCGCCGGGGCGATAGATCATCATTTGAGTCGGATCGAGCACGGTCGATTCAACGCCGTGCAGAGTGGGACCGGCATCGAGGATGGCGTCGATGCGGCCGTCGAGATCCTCGAGCACATGGGAAGCGGTGGTGGGGCTGATGTGGCCGAAGACGTTGGCGCTGGGAGCGGCCACCGGGACGCCAGCCTGCTGGATCAGCGAGAAGGCAACCGGATGCGCAGGCATGCGAACGCCGACCAGTGTGCGTCCGGCGGTGACGACGCCGGGCACAGCTGTGGAGCGCGGCAGAAGCAATGTCAGCGGACCGGGCCAGAAGGCGGCCATCAATTTGTGCGCGGCGACGGGGATCTCAGCGACGAGCTGATGCAGCATCTGATTTTGTGCGACCGGTCCGGCGATGTGGACGATGATCGGATCCCAATAGGGGCGCTGCTTGGCCTCGAAGATGCGAGCCACAGCGGCTGCGTCGAGCGCGTTGGCGCCGAGGCCGTAGACCGTCTCAGTGGGCAGGGCGACGAGGCCTCCGCGACGCAGGATGCCGGCGGCTTGCGCGATGGCATGGCGCGCCTCGGTGGTGTCGAGACGATCGGGATCGACGGCGAGGCGCTGGGTATTCACCGTTCTATTGTCGCTGGTCGCGGCGGGCATCACCAACGATGTATAGTCACTGTCTAAGATGGCGATTGAGACAGAAATCAAATTTCGCGTAGATGATCTGGCTGACCTGGCGACGCGGCTCACCGAGGCTGGCTTTCGCCTGCAGACACCGCGCGAGTTTGAGTCGAACGTGCTCTATGACACGCCGGATCGGCGGATGCGGGCGCGAACCGAGATTTTGCGGATTCGCCAGTATTGCGGCAAGTGGATTGTGACGCATAAACGGCTGCCGGATTCAGGTGCGGGCGAGGATCGCCATAAGCATCGCGTGGAGACCGAAACCGAAGTCGCCGACGGAAACGTGCTGGAGCAGATTTTTTTGTCGATGGGGCTGGTGGCAGCGTTTCGCTATGAGAAATGGCGCTCGGAATGGACAGACGGTGAGGGCCATTGCGTGGTCGACGAGACGCCGATCGGCAACTTTGCTGAACTGGAGGGTGCGGCGGAGTGGATCGACCGGGCGGCCGCAAGGCTGGGCGTGGATGCCGCGCGCTACATGACGCTCAGTTACGGCCGGCTTTTTGACCAGTGGCGCGAAGAACATCGCTCGACAGCGCAGGATTTGACATTTGCAGCGGTAGGCACCGGCGCGGCTGCGCGCTAACCGACATCACCAAAGCAGGACGGGCAGCGGCGGAGGCTTTCAGTCTTCTCCGCCGCGATTTTGCCGCCAGCTATTTTTCTGCGCCGTGACACTTTTTGTATTTCTTGCCCGAGCCGCAGGGGCAAGGATCGTTGCGGCCGACTTTTTCTCCGACGTGGCGCTGTTGGGGTTGGCTCTCCTCGCCGCCGCCTGCGCGACTGGCCACGGCAAGTTCGCGTTGCTTCTTGCGTGCGAATTCCTTCTCAAGCGCGTCGATGGTGGTGGAGGGCTGGCGCGTGGGCATGGAGATCTCGCGCGGCATGCCGTCGCCGTTGAGCGGTGTGGCTGCGCTGGCAACAGGCGGCGCAGCGGGAACGGCACGGCGCGGCTGCGGCGCTGCGTTGATCGGCTGACCGTCGGGGCCGAGAATCTGCATCCGGAACAGGAAGCGAACCGTGTCCTCCTGGAATTTGAGCATCATGGCTTCGAACATGTCGAAGGATTCGCGCTTGTAGGCCACCAGCGGATCTTGCTGCGCGTAGCCGCGCAGACCGATGCCCTCTTTCAGGTGATCCATTGAGAGCAGATGATCCTTCCACAGGCCATCGATCACGCTGAGCATCACCATGCGCTCGTGGTAGCGCATGGTTTCGATGCCGAGGATCTTCTCTTTCTTCTCGTATTCTTCCTTGAGTTTTTCAAAGATCGAGTCGCCGAGCTCGTGGCGGGAAAGCGTTTGCGGTTCGATGCCGCTGCCGAAGATGCTCAAGCCGAAGTGGCCGACGAGCTTTTCGTCCATTTCCTTGAGCTTCCATTGATCGGGGCGCACGTTTTCGCCGGCAAACTCGTCGAGCACGGTGGAGAGGATGCCGCCGACGTAGTCCTCGAGAATCAGTTCGCGCTGCTCCACCCCTTCGAGCAGTTGACGGCGCAGGCCATAGACGGCTTCGCGCTGCTTGTTCATCACGTCGTCGTACTCAAGCAGGTGTTTGCGCGATTCGAAGTTCTGTCCTTCGACGGCCTTTTGCGCGCCCTCGATGCGCTTTGAGATCATGCGCGATTCGATGGGCACGCCTTCTTCCATGCCGAGGCGCTCAAGCAATGTGGAAACCCATTGCTTGGCAAAGATGCGCATCAGGTCGTCTTCGAGGGAGAGATAGAAACGCGATGCGCCGGGGTCGCCCTGGCGGCCGGCGCGGCCGCGAAGCTGGTTGTCAATGCGGCGCGACTCATGGCGCTCGGTGCCGAGAATGAACAGACCACCGGCCGCGATGACGCCTTCATGCTCACTTTTTGCCGAGTCGAAATGGGACTTGTTGACCTCAGCCCAATCCGCTTCTGAAACCTCAAATTCCTGACCTGAGTAGTAGAAGCGCAGAAAGCCCTTGGGTGCCGTGGGATTGATGGCGCCCTCGGCAACGCTGACAGCGCGCGCGCGATTCTTCTTCACCAGTTCCTGGCGGGTCATGAAGTCGGAGTTGCCGCCCAGCAGAATGTCGGTGCCGCGGCCGGCCATGTTGGTGGCGATGGTGACCATGCCGAGTCGGCCCGCCTGCGCAACATATTCCGCTTCGCGCTCGTGCTGCTTGGCGTTGAGCACAACGTGCTTAACGCCCTTGCGGGCGAGGATGTTGGAGAGCAGCTCGCTCTTCTCGATCGACGTGGTGCCGACCAGCACCGGCTGATTGCGCTCGTGCAACTCTGCGATCTCGTCGGCGACGGCCTTGTATTTCTCTTTAACGGTGCGGAAGACGACGTCGGGGTTCTCTTTGCGCAGCATCGGCTTGTTGGTGGGGATGACGACGATTTCGAGCTTGTAGATTTTCTCGAATTCTGCGGCCTCGGTCTCGGCGGTGCCGGTCATGCCGCTCAGCTTTTTGTAGAGGCGGAAATAGTTCTGGAAGGTAATGGTGGCAAGGGTCTGGTCTTCCTTGCGGATGTTGACGCCCTCTTTGGCTTCGATGGACTGGTGCAGGCCGTCAGACCAGCGGCGTCCCGGCATCAGGCGGCCGGTGAAGGTGTCGACGATGATGACTTCGCCGTCTTTGACCACGTAATCGACATCGCGCTTGTAGAGCGCATGAGCCTTGATTCCCGTCTCGACGTAGTGTTTCAGGTCCCAGTTTTCTGCGTCGGCAATGTTGTCGATGCCCAGCATCTTTTCAATCGTGATCCAGCCCTCGTCGGTGACGCCGATGGTGCGATGCTTTTCGTCGACGACGTAGTCGCCGGAGAAAAACTTCTGTCCTTCGCCGAGCTGAATGCCCAACTCCTCCTGGCGCTTGTGGTCGAGAAACTCGACCTCCTCGCCCAATTCGAGCTTCGGAATGATCAGGCGTACGCGCGCATACTTGTCGGTGGTCTGCTCGGTGGGGCCGGAGATGATGAGCGGCGTGCGCGCTTCATCGATGAGGATCGAGTCGACCTCGTCGACGATGGCGTAGTAGTGGCCGCGCTGCACGCAGTCTTTGAGCTCAAACTTCATGTTGTCGCGCAGGTAGTCGAAGCCGAACTCGTTGTTGGTGCCGTAAGTGATGTCGGCGGCGTAGGCGGCGCGGCGCTGGTTGTCGTCGAGATCATGGACGATGACCCCGACACTTAGGCCGAGGAATTCGTAGATCTTGCCCATCCACTCGGCATCGCGCTTGGCCAGGTAATCGTTGACGGTGACGACGTGCACGCCGTGTCCCGCGAGCGCGTTGAGATAGCAGGCGAGCGTGGCGACGAGAGTTTTGCCCTCGCCGGTCTTCATCTCGGCGATGCGGCCCTGATGCAGCACCATGCCGCCGATCAACTGCACGTCAAAGTGGCGCATCTGCACGGCGCGCCAGCCGGCCTCGCGGACCACGGCAAAGGCCTCGGGAAGAATCTCGTCGAGCGCCTCGTCTTCGGCGGCCTTGATGGCATCGGCGTCTGTGATGCCCTGAATCTTCGCGGCGATGCGGGCGCGGAATTCGATGGTTTTGGCGCGCAACTCTTCGTCAGAGAGCTTTTGGGTCTGGGGCTCGAGCGCATTGATGGCGTCGACCCTGGGCAGCAGGCGCTTGATGATGCGCTCATTGGCGGTGCCAAAGATTTTGGTAAGAACTTTATCGAAGAACACGGAACTCTCCATCTACCTTTGCGATGTGTGGAAACTGCAGCGATGGATTATTGGACAGCGGCCGTGAGGAGCGCCCTTTATCGCTGCGCAGACACGCAGAATCAGGCGAGGCTTGGCGGAGGACGCTGGAAGAAGGCAGGAAGCAGCGGCGCGGCGGTTGCGCGGCGCAAGCTCTGGATGGATGCGGCCGAGAGCAGCGTCAGAGGCGAAATCAGCCCGATGAAAAACACGGGAAGCATCGCCATCCACGCGCCGGTGCCGGAATCGCGAAAGATCGAGTCGAAAGAACGTCGGGCACCGGACTGCGTGAAACGCGCGACGCCGGACTTCGCGACAGCGTGCTGGCTCTGACTCTTGGCCAGGAACTCGAGAACCGGATGCGCATAGGCCCTGGCGCCTTGCAGGCCCGCCTCGGCGCGCGCCACAGACGCGAAGGAGATGGCGGCGATGGCCACCCATACCCAGGCGTTTCTGTTGCGGTTTGCCGGCAAATTAAGCATCTCTCTACTATTTTGCCACAAATGCGATATTGACCACCGGTCAGTGTGACGGCGAGATCAGGCAGACTGGCTGGCGGCGACGAGGCGCTCTGAGACGGCCTCGACAATCTGCTCGTGAACCTCGTCGATGCCGAGGTTGCCCTCGATGAGAACGACGCGCTGGGGCTCGCGTTTGGCGATTTCGCGGTATTTTTGCCAGACGCGGCGGTAAAAAGCCTCCTGCTCCTGCTCAAACCGATTCTCGTCTTTGCCATCAGCGGCAATCTGGCGGTCATTGCGGCGTCGCGCGCGCTCAAGGCAGGCGGCAAGCGAGGGCAGCAGCAGCAAAGTCAGATCGGGCTTGAGGTCGCCGCAGACGAGGCGATGCATTTCAAGCACGGTTTCTGAGCCGATCTGGCGGCCGCCGCCCTGGTAGGCCTCAGTCGAGTCGGTAAATCGATCGCAAAGAACGATTTTGCCGGTGGAGAGCGCGGGCTCGATGACCTCGGCGATGATCTGGGCGCGATTGGCAAACATCAGGGCCATCTCGGTCATGGGCGAGACAGGGGTTGACCCGGAGTCGAGAAGCAGGGCGCGAATGCGGTCGCCGGTCGGGGTTCCGCCGGGCTGCCGGGTTACCACCGGGGCCAGGCCGCGTTTCTGCATCCAGGCGGCTAAGCGCTTGATTTGGGTGGTTTTGCCCGAGCCGTCGAGGCCTTCAAGAGTGAGGAACAATCCGCGCGGCATGGCGAGAGTCTACCACCGGCGCAGGTGGGGAGACGAGGTTGCATCAGATGTGCTACAAACAGGAGTTCTTAGAGGGTTCAAGGCTTCTTGGGGACGATGGGGCCAGGTTCTGCAGCGGTCCGATTTTGATGTGATCTAAACCACAGCCGGGCGCTGTTTTTGCATATAGATTTGCGCGAAGGGTCAAACGAACGAGCTCGCACCGTGCGAGTCAGGAGCTGAAATACCGTGAAGTTCTCGATCGCAATGAAAGTCTCGATGTGCGGCTTTGTGGCCGCAACGCTGCTCGCAGCCAACGGAATGAGCGCCCAGAACCTGAATTTAGAGGGACAGACCGGCGGATTCATCACGCCGACGGCTTACGTTGTCGACATGCAGAAGGGCCAGAAGTTTTCGCACCCGGCCATCGGCTTCCATTTCATCGATGCTTCGTCGGTGATCGGCAATATTGAAACCTTTAACATCACCGAAGCTTTTGCCAATCGCGCCGAGGCCGGATACACCCGCAGCGTGCATCAGTTTGGCAATCAGCCCACGACGATGGCCACTCCGCTCGGACTCAGCAACCTGTGGAACTATTCGGGCATGAACATCTTTCACGGCAAGGTTGTGGCTTTCAGAGATGGCCAGTTTGGCCCGTGGATGCCGGGGATCGCGGTGGGCGGCGTGGTCCGCACCAACGATCATTTTGTGTCGGGCGCGGCCAACAAGATGCTCACAGGGACAGACAAGTCCTACACCAACGGCGATATTTACATTGCAGTCACCAAGACGTGGGCAAAGCCTCCGGTGCCGTTCCTGCTCAATCTTGGTTTTAAGGCGACCAACGCCACCATCTTCGGCATCGGCGGGCAGAGCACTCGCTTTGGCGGGCGCTTCTTCGGCGGCCTTGGCATTCCGCTGCCGCTCGGTCATGGATTCGTTGCCGTGCCTTCGGCCGGATTCACGCAGGAACCCAAAACCGCGGTCAACCTGAACACGCTGCTCAACGCCGCGCTCTATCAATGCGAAGCTTTGCTCGCCTGCAGTCCTGCATCGTATCCCCTGATGAGCTCCCACATTCCCACAACGCTGGACTACGCGGTGCGCGTGACGCAGCGGGAGCATCCCCACTTCGCCTTCGATATCGGTGTGGGCCAGGTGGCAGGCAACATCGGCTCCATCTATGTCGCCAACCCCTACTTTCCTACGGTCGGCCCTCCGGTTGTAACCACGCCTGTGAATCTGCAGGCCCGGAGCGTGATGGGGCTGGGACTTAGCTATCGTTACTGAGGTGTGGTCCGGTTCCCCAAATTGATTCACCCCCTGCAACTTCTCTTGCCAGAGAGGGTTCCAACGGTAGTAGTCTGACGGCGCGTTGGTTGCGCTTGTCGACTCGGTAACCCCCTGCACTTTGCTGCGCATGCAGCGCGGCGGGCAGGCATCAAAGTTAATGGAGGTTCTGCTATGCGACTTTTCCGCTCAGCACGCTGGATTTTGCTGGCGCTTCTGCTCTCGCTCGTTCCCGCTTCGTCATTTGCGGGTGTGTTTATCAGTGTCGGATTTGCCCCCCCGGTGCTGCCTGTGTATGTGCAGCCGGTATGCCCTGAGCCGGGCCTGATGTGGACGCCGGGCTACTGGAGCTACGGCCCCGACGGCTACTACTGGGTACCGGGCGCCTGGGTTCCCGCACCCTATGAGGGCGCGCTGTGGACTCCGCCTTATTGGGGCTGGTCCGACGGCCTCTTCGTCTTTCACACCGGCTACTGGGGCCGCCATGTCGGCTACTACGGCGGCGTGAACTATGGATTCGGATACGGAGGCATCGGCTTTGCCGGCGGCATGTGGCGCGGTGGAGTGTTTGCCTATAACACCGCTGTGATGCGTGTGGGCGTTGGCGGTGGATGGGGCGGCAACCGCGTTTACAACGACACCACCATCGTGCGTAACACCACGATCATTAACAACAACCACGTGTCGTATAACGGCGGCCCGGGCGGCATCAGTCATGCGCCGACGGCCGAAGAGCGTACCGCGATGCACGAGCAACACACTGCGCCGACTGCGGTCCAGGCGCAGCATGAGACCTCGTTCCGCAGCAACCAGAATGCGTATGCCAAGAACAATGGCGGACACCCTCAGACGATGGCGGTGTCGAGGCCGATGGCACCGGAGGGTCATCCTGCTCCGAGCGCCTCATCGAAGACCTACAACGCTTCGCATTCGAATACGGCAGCCCCGCAGAACTCGTATGGCAGCCACACAAACGGAAACGGGTCGTACGGATCGCAGTCGAGACCTACGCCGCAATCGGAGAGCCGTCCTGCTCCGCAATCGAGGCCTGCGCCGCAGAGCCGTCCCGCACCGCAGTATCAGC
>Ga0181537_10003846_pt1 | contig 12656 bp, 14 predicted proteins | sample PEATcosm2014_Bin_39_FD_119765 | JGI IMG/M metagenome (GOLD analysis project Ga0181537, IMG submission 119765) | Peatland microbial communities from MTU Mesocosm Facility, Houghton, MI, USA - PEATcosm2014_Bin23_10_metaG | ecosystem: Environmental > Terrestrial > Soil > Wetlands > Peat | place...
GCCCTCGTCCTTGAGCACCGTCTGAAGCGACAGGCGCATGTTTTTCTCGTCGTCCACGACGAGAACGGGTGGCAGCGGCACGTTCATTTTGTAAATGTCATCAATGCCTTCGCCGGGAAGATTACGGTGAATTTCGCGCCTTTTCCAAGCTCCGATTCCACGCGCACGGCGCCGCCGTAAAGCTCGGCGTTGTGCTTGACGATGGTCAGTCCCAAGCCGCTGCCTTTTTCCTTGGTGGTATAATATGCCTCGAAGATTCTCTCGATTTTTTCCGGGGCAATTCCCGGGCCGTCATCGCGCACGAAAATTTCAACGTTAAGATCGCGGCGTGAAACGGCGCTGATGAAAACATTTCCCGCATCACGGAGCGCTTCCCGCGCATTTTGCAGCAGGTTGAGCAGAATTTCGGACAAATGGCCGCGCTGCATGAACAGCGGCGGAAAATCGCGTCCGTATTCCCGGTGAATTTTCGTTCCGGTCGGCACGGCGGCGGGAAAAATCTGCGCAACGGCGCGGTCAAGCTCCTCGGCTAGGTTCAATTTTTCCACGCGGCCCTCGCTCAATTGCGCGTAGCCCATGATTTGAGTGACGACCTTGTCCGCCCGCGCGACTTCTTCCTGGATGATTTCGACTTGTTCGGGCGCGGCGGCCTTGTTTTCGCGCAGGGCGCGTTGCAGCGAGAACGCGGTGCTGTTGATGACGGCCAGCGGGTTTTTGATCTGGTGCGCGAACTCGGCGGCGAGCCGTCCGGCGGAATGCAACTGCGCCGCGCGCGCGGCGAATTCGCCGGCCTCCTCGACCGCGAGCCGCTGGCGTTCGAGCAGCACCTGCGCGCCGTAGCAGCAGACCGTCGTCAGCAGCAGCACCGTCAGCCGCAGCAAAAATGGCTCTCCCAAATCCTCGTGCGGCGTCATGTCCAGCGCGCGCAGGGTGAAATCATCCATGTTGCTCCGCACCAAAACATCCAGCACCGCCACCAGCGCGTAGCAAAGGCTGATCGCGACGTTCAGAAACAACTGGGAAAATCCCGGCGGCACACTGACCGCGTTGCGGATGATCAACGCGACGAACAGCCAGAAGAGGATGCTATCCAGCCCGCCGGTCATATAAGCCATCGCCGCAATCCATAGCCCGTCCACCAGGCTGCTCGTCACCACCGTCCATTGCACCACCGCCAGCGGCAGGCGTTCCGTGCCAAATAGCAAAATCGCGAAAATGAAATTGGCCAGGATGTAAAACGAGAAAATATATTGAACCGTCTCGACCGTCACATCCAGCGTGCTAGAAATGTGCCCCAACCAGCGGCTGGAATAATCGAACGAATACAAAATCATCCCGATGAACACCGCCTTGACCGGCAGCATGACGTTCCGCTCCATGAACTCGATGCGCCGGAGCAGCCGCGCCGGGTCGGGTGCCGGAATTTCCAGCGATTTGAAAAGCCGTTTCAGCCACAGTTCATGGCTTGGTTTCATAAATATGAAATCATTCTCGTCCTCGTCGTCATCTTCGTTCTCAATTCCTGAAAATTTATCCGAGGACGAGGATGAGAATGACGATGAGGAGGATTGTTTTGAAACTGAAAACTCATTTCAATTTCAACGCGCGCTCCGCAATCTTTTCCACCGGCCACAACCGGCCGATGCCCTCGTAGCCGCATGACAACATTCCCTCGTCCGGCCCAATGAATTCCGCGCCGCGCGATTTCAAAATCTTTACGTTCGCCTGCGTCGCCGGATGCAGCCACATTTTCCCATTCATCGCCGGAGCGATCAAAATCTTCGCTTTCGGATTCAGTGCCAGCGCGATGCATGTCAGCGCGTCATCTGCAATTCCGTTTGCAAGTTTCGCAATCACGTTCGCCGTCGCTGGCGCGATCAGAAGCAAGTCCGCCGAGTCCGCCAATTCGATATGCGTCGGCTTCCAGCCTTCGTCTTCATCGTAAAGATCCGTGACGACCGGATTGCGCGTGAGCGTCTTGAACGGCAGCGGCGTGATGAAATGCTGCGCGTCCGCCGTCATGACCACGCGCACGTCGCATTTCGCCTTCGTGAGCAGCGACGCCAGGTCCGCCGCCTTGTGCGCTGCGATGGAGCCGGTCACGCCCAAAACAATTTTTCTCGAAACGCTCATGTTTTGCATTCTAGCTCAAAATTCCAGCGGCTGCGAACGCGCCACGCGCATTTTTTCCGCCTCCACAATCGCCAGCGTGCGCCGCAGATCTTCCTGCTTGCTCGTGCTAATTAAAAGATAATCGAAATTTTTCCATTGCGCGATTTCCTGTTTTGCCACCGCAAGGCGCTTTTGGATCACTGGCTCCGCGTCCGCGCCGCGCCGTTTCAATCGAACTTCAATTTCCGCCAGCGTCGTCGGCGTCAAAAAAATCGTCACCAGCGCGCGCATCAGCTCCGGCTCGCTCTCGGCCTTTTCTCGGATTGTCGCCGCGCCCTGCACATCCACGTTCAGCAGCACGTCCTTGCCCTGGCGCAATTTGCCGAGCAGTTCCGATTTCAACAGACCGTAGCTGTTACCATAAACCGTCGCGTGTTCCAGAAAATTTCCCGCCTGCACGCGCTTCAAAAAATCGCCGGCCTGCAAAAAATGATAATCCACGCTGTCCTTTTCGCCGGGACGCGGCGGGCGCGTCGTGCAGGTGATCGCGCGCGTCATTTCCGGGCGCGCCTTAAGCAAAAGCTGGCACAACGTCGTCTTGCCGCCACCCGATGGCGCGGAAATCAAGATCAGCAGCGCGGATTTATTCTCCGGCGTCGCTTTGACATTCTGACTTCTGACTTCTGACTTCTGACTTCTATTTTTCATTCCACGTTTTGCACTTGTTCGCGGAACCGTTCCAGTTCCGTTTTCAGCGTCACGACCTCGCGCGAGATGATTGCGTCGTTAGCCTTGGAGCCGATGGTGTTGATCTCGCGGTTCATTTCCTGCGCCAGAAAATCCAGCGTGCGCCCGACCGGCTCCTTCGATTTCCGGCAATCCTCAAACTGCTTGAAATGACTTTGCAGCCGCGTCAATTCCTCCGAAATGTCCGAGCGGTCGGCGAACAAGACAATTTCCTTCAACAACCGCTCGTCATCCGGCGCGATATTTTCAATGCCCGCGCTCTTGATCCGTTCGAGCAATTGCTTCCGGTAATTCTCAGCCGTCTGCGGCGACTGCTTCTGAATTTTTTCCACGCTCTCACGCATGATGCCGATGCGCGCCGTCAAATCCTCCGCCAGGTGCGCTCCCTCGCGCTCGCGCATCTTCACGAGCGATGCCAGCGCGAGCTTCAACGCCTTTTCCACGGCGGGCCAGACGGTTTCCGCCTCGACCAGTTCCTCGTCGCTCTGGAAAACCCCCGGCGCGCGCAAAATCTGGTCCAGCGAAATCTCGCCGGAAACTTTCAGCGATTTCGCCAGCTTGCCGAGTTCAGCCGCGTAAGCCTTTGCGAGCGGGACATTGATGTGCGCGCTGGCCGACGATTTGCCTTCGGCGGCGTGGATGCCGATGCGCGCCGTGACGCGCCCGCGCGCGACCTGCGCGTTGATGGCGTCGCGCACCTGCGCCTCGAGCAGGTCCAGCTCGCGCGGCAGGCTCACGGAAATTTCCGACTGCCGGCGGTTGACCGCGCCCAGCTCGACGGTGATTTTGAAGCCGTCCCGCGCACATTCGCCGCGGCCGTAACCCGTCATGGATTTCATCCGGCGTAATATGCAAAAATCCCCCGCATCAGGCGAATCAATTTTCAAAACACGCGCAAATCAGATCAACGTGCCGGACGAATTGTGTGAAGTCGCGGAGCGACGAAAGATAATAGCCCACGGTGAAACCGTGGGATGCCCGTGCAAAACAAATTCAAGCCCCGGCAGGGGCGGCAGAAATTGAACGGACGGTTTTATCTGACGCCCCTGCCGGGGCTTGATTGGTTTGTGGTCTTTGACCCACGGTTTCACCGTGGGCTACTCTCTGCCGCGCCTCCGGCGCTTCCGAAAGAAAATCAAACTGGACGCGGCGAAAGTGAACGTTTAACGTGCGAAGCATAAAGAACCTTTTAGATAAAGATGAGAAATGACTACGAAGCTTCCAATTGATCTAACAATCGACGCCAACCGCGTGGTGTTCGAGCATATCAAAACTCTGTGTGCGCATCCGGATTTAGTTGATCCATTGATAGCTGCCGTGAAACCACTCGGAGATGTTCAAATTTCCTATCCCAATTCCGAGAATTGTAGCTCTGTCGCAGTGTCAACGGAAGGCATCATCTTTAGCAGATGTAACTTGTGAAGTTCGTCAACTAACTGCGCGGCGTATTTTTGGCTGATGCCGATTTTTCTTCTGGCTTCAGACATGCTTTCGCAAGAAGCAAGAGCTACCAGAAAATTAAACTGTAGCGTCTTGAGACTGTGAAGCCGTCCATCTTCAACTGCTTCGCGCATTTCATCTTCTTTTTTCTTTCTTGAAATCTCTGCTTTAAGTTCAGCTTGTAGTTTGGATTGCTCTTTAGTTTGTAATTGAGCCTGTTCGTCCTTTTCCTGCTGACATTTCTTACAATAATCAGGCCTGGTATTGAGCCAAACATTTTGTGCTTTTTTTCGGTTGTCCACAAACACTGCTGGCTTTTGACATTGCTTGCAGAGCATGTCTTCAGGAAATGCGCGGCAATTCTTTTTGGCTGCACTTGTTATTGCGTTTTGGCTGACATGGAAACGATTGGCAAGATCCGCAAGTGAATGGATAAAGTTGCCGTCTTTGTCCATTTCCCAATACGCGGCGCATAATTCACGCGTATTTTTGTCTTTCGTTAGCAGTTCGATTTGAAATTTCATTTTGGATTCAAAATTTTAATCCCCCGCTGCCACAAATCAAAATAATACAGCGCGACGACGACGAGTGAGTGGCCGATTTTTTCGTCGGCGACGAGTTTCTGAATTTCCGCCACCGGCACGAGGCGCGTGATCAAATCTTCGCCGCTGTCGAATTCCACGCCGTGTTGCAGCCGGCAGTTTTCAATCAGCACGGTGTAGGTGAAGTTGCTCAAGATCGCGGGGTTGGAATGGATTTTTCCGAGCAGGCGGGTGTTTTCGCCGGCGTAGCCGGTCTCCTCGCGCAATTCTCGCACGGCAGTTGCCACCGGGTCAGTCTCGCCCGCGTCCATCATGCCGCCGGGAATCTCCAGCTCGACAGTGTTCGAGCCGTGGCGAAATTGCTCCACCATCACGAGCCGTTGGTCGGGTGTGACGGCGATGACGTTGACCCAGTTGACGCTGTCGAGGACGTAGAAGTCATGCTCCTTGCCGGTGCGCGGTGAAATGCTCAAGTCGGAACGCAATTTGAAAATGCGGAAGTCGCCGATGAGCTTGGAACTGATTTTTTTCCAAGGCTTAATCATTTTGGATTTACGATATACGATTTACGGGCTGCATGGATTGATGCGCGTCAATCGTAAATCGTATATCGCAAATTCAAAGTCCTTTTCCTGATGCCGCCCAACCCTGTTTCATCAGCGTCAGCAAATGGGTCAGCGCGTCTTCGTAAGTGCGGCCTTTCTGTTCGGCCAGTTGCTTCGCGCGCTTGTCGAGTTGCGCGGCCATTTCCGAGGATTTTTCTGGCGGGCAGCCGAGGGTGACCAGGACTTTGGCGAGTTCGGAAATTTCCATGGGCTTTGTAGCCGCGTTTGTCAAAACGCGGAAATTGCCGCGCTCTCACGAGACGCAGCTACGATGCGAAAATCATTTCACCGAATCCGCCGGGACGATTTTAACGCTGGTGAGGCTCACTTTTTTGACCGGCCGGTCGCCAGTATGCGTGGGCGCGGCGGCGATTTTTTCCAGCACGTCATCGCCTTTGATGAGCTTGCCGAACGCGGTGTATTGCTTGTCCAAAAAACGCGGGTCGCCGTGGCAGATGAAAAATTGCGAGCCGGCGGAATCGGGATGGTTGGAGCGGGCCATCGAGAGGACGCCGCGCGTGTGGGCCTTGTCGTTGAATTCGGCCTTGATCTGGTAGCCGGGGCCGCCGGTGCCCCAAAGGTTTTGCTTCGAATCGTCCTTCGTGTTCGGATCGCCGCCCTGGATCATAAAATCCTTGATGACGCGGTGGAAGCAGGTGCCGTCGTAAAATCCCTTCTTGGCGAGCTTCTTGAAATTCTCGACGTGGCCCGGCGCAACGTCCGGCCAGAATTCAAGGACCATTTCGCCGGCGCTGGTGGTAAGGATGGCAACTTCATTCATAAATGTATTTGGTAAAATTATTTCGCGCTGTCAGCGGGAAGGATGGTTGCGGATTTGATGTAATCAAGGTTCGGAAAATCTTTTTTCAAGTAGGCGTTGCCTTCCATTTGAATGCGGCCTTGATCCGGCCCGTTGCCGTTGGGCGCGCCTTCGCCGTATTCGCTGTTGATCTTGTCCACGACATCCATGCCGTCGGTCACTTTGCCAAAAGGCGCGAAGCCCTGCCCGTCGAGGCCAACGTTGTCGCCGAAATTGATGAACAATTGCGTCGTCCGCGTATTTGGCCCGGCGGTGGCAAAAGTAATTGTGCCGCGCTTGTTGCTGCCCTTGACCGGATCGTCGGTGATGTTCGCGTCGCGCCATTTCGCGGAAACAGCCGGGTCGCCGTTTATCCCGAACTGGCACATGAATCCAGGGATGACGCGGAAAAAGGCGATGTCCGTGAAGTAGCCGGACTTGACCAAATTGTAAAAGCGATCCGCGCCGTTGGGTGCAAGCGAGCGGGTGACTTCGACGGTGAACTTGCCCTTGGTCGTGTCGAATTGCGCCTTGAATGTTTCAGGCGCTTGTGCGGTGAGCTTGGACGGATCAGCGAAGGCCGCCGAAACGGATGGAGCATTTGTAGCCGCCGGCGGATTATTGGTTTGTGTCTGGTCGGCCTTGCTGCAAGAAACCAGTGCAAAGCCTGAAATGAGACTGCACGCGAAAATCAAATTAATTGCTTTCATGGGCGCAGAATTTTCCACACGCGCGGCAAAAAGTCACGCGCGGAATTTATTTTTTCTTCAGCGCGCGAGTAATCAGGCTGGCGTGGACGTTTTTGCGCGAACGGCGCAGCGTGAAAACCGCCAGCCCGCCCGCCACGGTCAGAAACGCGGCGCCAATCGCCAGCGCGTAGCCGCTGCCGAGGCTGGGATTTTCCGGCGGCAATTCTGGTGCATTTGTTTGCGCCGTTGAAATTTTTTCCGGGACGGAGACGGTTTTTGTTTCCGCGACCGGATTTGTCGGCGCGATGGACGGCGGTGGTTCCGTGTCCGCGTTCGTGCCAATCATGATGATTGACGGTATCACGACGCGTCTCGGCGGCGGCGGCGGCGGATTGGTGGGTTCGGGCGGCGCGGGCGGCGGCGGCAAAGGCGGGAAATCGGGAAAATTCACCGGCGATGGCGGAAAATCCACCGTGCAGCCGATGTATTGGCCAAGCTGTGCGCGCAGCACCACGATAAACGGCTGCCGCGCGTTTTTTTGACTGGCGAGCCGCTGCTGAAAAATTTGATTGATGCCGTCGTCATATGGCGTTCCGGTCATGGAAGTTTCGCCGTCGCAAAAAATCAGCACGGTCAGGCGGTCCGAATCCTTCGCCAGTTCATCGAGCAACGGCTGCAACGCGCCGAACCGCGTGGCTTTCGAATAGCGCAGCTTGCCGATGAACGAATCAATGTCCGCGTCAATCGTCGCCGCCTGGTCCGGCATCCATTGCTGCAGCGGAAACTGCCCCGTGCGCAAATCCTGGTCGAACGTCCACACGCCGATGCTGTCGCCCGGCTGCAACTGTCCGCCCATGCCCGTCACAAAAAGGTTGTCGAGCGCCTTCTGCACCATCGGCGCGCGCCTTTTCATGTCCGCCGACGTGTCGAAAATCAGCAGGAAACGGTTTTCAACCAACCGTTCCCCGGCGGGCTGGGCGCGCGCCGACGGAATCAAAATAATTCCCGCGAACAGCACGGCGGAAATTCGCGCGCAAAAATTCAATCCGCCGGAATGTCTGTTGTTGCCCATCAAAATAAATTCAGCGCGGCTTGTTAAAACGGTTTTTCTCCGTGCGATTGTGTTTCTTCAGCTCGTCCCGCAATTCCGCCAGCGCATTTCCGATCATGCGGATGAAATTTTCGCAGCTCGACGCCGATGCGCCGAACCCGCCCACCACGTCGCGCTCGACGAGGTCGTTCGTCACGACGAGAACCTCGCCGTAGCTTTGAAAGCGGTGCGCCGCGCGTTCAATCATGTCGTCCGCCGTTTGTCCCGCGCTTGAAAATAAAACTTCGACGGCGCGGCTTGATTCGTTTTTCTGCACGTTCGGCGGCGCGCCAGCCCCGTCGAAAAAAACCGTGACCGGCTCGCCCGTCGCGTCGTGATATTGCGTCAGGATTTGCACCAGCTCATCCCGCGCGCGGGCCGAATGACGTGGCGCACCCGGCGCGATTTCCGGCCAGTTGTGCAACAGGCTGTAGCCATCCACCAGAATCCGCACAAGCGCCATGCGCCAAAAAATAGTCGAAAGAGTCCAAAGTCCAAAGTCTAAAAAGTCGCGGTTGTCTTGACTTTAGACTTTGGACTTCGGACTTTGAACTTTGCAAATGACTGTTTTTCAAAAATCGAACCGCCGGATCGCCGCGCTCGCGCTCGTCATCCTTACGCTCGACCAGTTCACCAAATGGCTTGTTCTGGAAACGCTTCCAGAATTTCAGGAAAAAATCATCATCAACGGATTCTTCAAATTCGTCCACTGGGGCAACACCGGCGCGGCGTGGAGCCTGTTTCGCGGCAACAACGGCGTGCTCGCGCTCGTCGCGCTGTTCGCGCTCGTCGCCTTGTTTCTCACGCGGCACCATTTCGACTCGCACACGCTGTCGGGACAGATTGCGTTTGGACTCATTTTCGGCGGCATCGCGGGAAATCTCACCGACCGGCTTTTGCCCAGCCGCCATGCCGTCGTGGATTTTATTTACTTTTATATGCAGCAGCGCGGCGGCGGCGAAATCGGATTTCCCGCGTTCAACGTCGCCGACAGCGCGATTTGCACCGGCGTCGGGTTGATTTTTCTCATCACCTGGAAAAACGAGCACGCACCGAAGCCGTCGGCGAACTGATTCGCCATGACTGCGCGCAAAGAAAATTTCATCGTCGAAAAATCGCTGCCGGGCGAACGGCTCGACAAGTTCCTGTGCGAAAAATTTCCCGCCGCCTCGCGCGGGACTTTGCAACGGCTGATTGAGGAAGGCCACATCCGCGTCAACGGCGAAATCGTCAAGCCAACGCATCATCCGCACGCGGGCGAAAAGATTGAAGTCCACTGGCCGGAAGCCAGTCCCGCCAAGGCACAGCCGGAAAAAATCCCGCTCGATATTTTGTTCGAGGATAAAACCCTGCTTGTCGTCAACAAACCCGCCGGACTCGTCGTGCATCCCGCCGCCGGCCACGAGGAGCACACGCTCGTCAACGCCCTGCTCCACCATTGCAAAGGCTCGTTGAGCGGCATCGGCGGCGTGGCGCGGCCGGGCATCGTTCACCGGCTCGACAAGGAAACCAGCGGCTGCCTTGTCGTCGCCAAGAATGATGAGACGCACCTTGCGCTGTCGGAACAGTTCGCGTCGCGCGAAGTCAAAAAAATTTACCACGCGCTCGTCTGCGGCGAACCGGGCCGCGCCACCGGCGAAATCCACGCCGCCATCGCGCGGCATCCCACGCACCGCAAACGCATGGCCGTGAGCGACGACAGCGAAGGCCGCGCCGCGCACACGAGCTACCGGATTCTCGAACGCCTTTACGCGGCCACGCTGATGGAAGCGCAGATCCATACCGGGCGCACGCATCAAGTCCGCGTGCATTTCCAGTTCATCGGCCATCCGCTCGTGGGCGACGACACCTATGGCGCGCGGCAAAACGCGCGGCTCAAGGAATTGACGAATTACGCCGCGCCGCGCGTGATGCTGCACGCGAAGGAACTGTCCTTCTTCCATCCGCGCCGGAAAAAGCTGATGACCTTTGAAGCACCGCTGCCGGAGGATTTTCTGGCGGCACTGAAATTACTGCGAGTGAAAGGCTAAACTAAAGGGGCTTGGCTCCGGTGACTTGTCAGGTCTCATCATCGTAAAACCTTTTCTGCCAAAGATTGCCCCAATACCCATTATCATCATTGCCAAAGTCGAGGGTTCGGGGGCAGGCTGGACGACAATACCAATCGGTCCGAGAAAATCTGCGGAGGGCAATGTTGCAAACACAGACCCCGCCCCGTCCAAATCATATTTCATAATAGTATCGTTTGCGTAATCCGTCACATAAAGATTGCCACTACTGTCGAAAGCAATGTTTTCAGGCTGGCTCAAGCCCGAAGCGAAGACCTTCCCAGTTCCGCTTGAATTGTATTCCACAATCTCGTTGTCTCTAGGGTCGGCGACAAACAGGTTGCCAAGGCTGTCAAATGCGAGTCCTTGGGGACCATAGCTCATGTTCGCTGCGAATACAGACTCCGTTACGTTTGGACTGTATTTGAGAATCGAATAGGTCCCACCCGCATTCGCCACGAAAAGGTTGCCACTGTTGTCAACGGCAAGACCAAACGGATAACCGGTAGGTTTAGCCAGAAGATCGGTGAGTTTAGCCAGACCATCCAGCGGTGCGCCCAGATGATCGGTGAGTTTAGCCGGACGTTCCAGCAGTTTAGCCAGAAGACCGGGGAAAATGGCTGAACAGTCCGGCGGCGGGGGTGGATGACTGGTGCGGGCAGGCCGGGGTTTCGTTTGGCTAGCTCAAGTTCACCGGGTCAATGTCCGCCGCGAGCGATACATCGTCCGGCAACACCAGCGTCTGGATGATTTGCGCCAGTTCGCGGCTCAATGCGCTCATCGCCCGCGTCCGCAGCATGATCTGGTAGCGGTAAAAAGTTTCCGCGCGCAGCAGCGGCGCAGGCGCGGGTCCTGAAATGATTAAGTCGCGGAAATCCACAGTCTTCAGTCCACGGTCAGTCCTGTCCACATTCGACTGTGGACTGTGGACTGTGGACTCAAGGACTTTTCTTAAATGCTCGGCGGAGAATTTCACCTTCTCCTCGTTGCGACCTTTGAGCGTGAGCAGCGCGACGCGGCTGACGGGCGGATATTTCAGTTGTTCGCGGAATTCGATTTCCTGTTCGTAAAAACCGTTGAAGTCGTGGCGGCGCGCGTATTGGATCGCCGGATGAAACGGCGCGAACGCCTGCACAAAAACCTCGCCCTCGACGTCGCCGCGACCGGCGCGACCGGCGACCTGTGTGAGCAACTGGAAGGTGCGCTCGCCCGCGCGAAAATCCGGCTGGTGCAGCGCGAGGTCGGCGTAAATGATGCCGACGAGCGTGATGTTCGGAAAATGCAGCCCCTTCGCGATCATCTGCGTGCCGACGAGAATGTCGGTCTTGCCCGCGCGAAAATCGCCGAGGACTTTGCGATAGTCGTCCTTGCGTTTCATCGTGTCGGCGTCCATGCGCTGGATGCGTGCCTTGGGAAAAAGTTTGGCGAGCGTCTCTTCGACGCGTTGCGTGCCCGTGCCAGAAAAACGGATCGCGGGATTTTTGCACTTTTCGTTCGGGCAGACCATCGGAACTTTTTCGACGTGGCCGCAGATGTGGCAGGCGAGCTTTTGTTCCTGCCGGTGAAACGTGAGCGCGAGGCTGCAATTCGGACAATTGCAAACGTAACCGCACTTCGGACATTGCAGCGAAGTCGAATAGCCGCGACGGTTCAAAAATAAAACCGTCTGCTCGCCGCGTTCGAGCCGTTGCGTGATGGCCTCTTTGAGCTGCGGCGAAAAAAGCGGCGTGCCCTTTTCCTTGTGCGCCGCCTGCCGCATATCCACGACGCGAACGCGCGGCATCTTTTGATTATCCACGCGCTCCGGCAATTCGAGCAGCGAGAACTTACCGCGTTTGCAATTGTAAAAACTTTCGAGCGATGGCGTGGCCGAGCCGAGCACGACGACGGCGTTTTCCATCTGCCCGCGCATGATGGCCACGTCGCGCGCATGATAACGCGGCGCTTCCTCCTGCTTGTAACTCGTCTCGTGTTCCTCGTCCACAATGATAAGGCCGAGCGGCTCGACCGGCGCAAAAATCGCCGATCGCGCGCCGATGACGATGCGCGCGCGGCCCTGGCGAATCTTGTGCCACTCGTCATGCCGTTCGCCCGCCGACAAATGCGAATGCAACACGGCGACGAGCGTCTGCAATTTTCCCGAACTGAAACGCGCCTTGAATCGTTCGACCGTCTGCGGCGTCAAAGAAATTTCCGGCACAAGCACAATCGCGCCTTTGCCTTGTTCCAGCGCGTGCGCCAGCGCTTGAAGATAAATTTCGGTTTTGCCAGAGCCAGTGACGCCGTGAAGCAAAAAAGTTGATGGTTGAGAATTGAAAGTTGAGAGCGGTTTGTCCATCGCTGTCGTGATTTTTTCCATCGCGACGGATTGCGCGGGATTTAGCACGATGTTTTGCGTCGGCAAAATGGTTTCGCGCGCGTAAGGATCGCGCTCGGAAATTTCTGACGTGATTTCAACCAAACCACGATCTTCGAGTTTGCGAACTGTTGCCGCCGTCGTTTCGGCAAGCTCAAGCAGTTCCGACAGTAAAATTTCGCGGCGTTCCTCGACGATGTTCCAAACGTCCTGCTGACGTTTCGGCAA
>Ga0181537_10003847_pt1 | contig 12654 bp, 15 predicted proteins | sample PEATcosm2014_Bin_39_FD_119765 | JGI IMG/M metagenome (GOLD analysis project Ga0181537, IMG submission 119765) | Peatland microbial communities from MTU Mesocosm Facility, Houghton, MI, USA - PEATcosm2014_Bin23_10_metaG | ecosystem: Environmental > Terrestrial > Soil > Wetlands > Peat | place...
GCCTATTACGCGCTCAAACCCGACGTCAAAGTCATCGCGCCGTGGCGCGAATGGGAGTTCAAATCGCGCGAAGCGCTGCTTGCCTTCGCTGAGAAGAATCAAATTCCCGTCGCTAAAGACAAGCGCGGCGAGGCGCCGTTCTCGACCGATGCCAATCTTTTGCACACGTCTTCCGAGGGCAAGGTGCTGGAAAATCCCGGCGAGGAAGTGCCGGATTATGTTTATTCGCGCACCGACGATCCGGCGTCGTCGTCGGATAAGCCCGACTACGTCGCGATCGATTTCGAGCGCGGCGATCCGGTCGCTGTCGGCGGCAAAAAACTATCGCCCGCGGCGTTGCTCACGGAGCTCAATGCGCTCGGCCGGCGGCACGGCATCGGCCGGCTCGATCTGGTCGAGAACCGTTTCGTCGGCATGAAATCGCGCGGCATGTACGAGACGCCGGGGGGCACGATCCTGCTTGCGGCTCATCGTGGCATCGAATCGATCACGCTCGATCGCGGCGCTGCCCATCTCAAGGATGAGTTGATGCCGAAATATGCCGAGCTGATCTACAACGGCTTTTGGTTCTCGCCGGAGCGCGAAATACTGCAGGCGGCGATCGACAAGAGCCAGGAATTCGTCACCGGGCGGGTCAAGCTCAAGCTCTACAAGGGCAATGCCGGCGTGGTCGGGCGCGAGAGCAAATATTCGCTCTACGATCAGGACCTGGTGACATTCGAGGATGGCAAGGTCGCCTACGACCAGCGCGACGCGGAGGGTTTTATCCGGCTCAACGCGCTCCGGCTGCGCACGCTCGGTCAGAGGAAGCGGAAGCTCAAGCTGTAACAGCGCGTCAATAGCGCTGTGCAATTACATCCTCGGCAAATCACCCCCCGCCGGCCTTCCCGGAATGTAATCAGGCTCCGAGCCCGGTCCTTTCGGATCGATAGGCTCGTCCACCGGATACGGCGTTCGCGGACCTTGAGGTCCGAGTTCGGGGTCCTCGGGCGGTTGTGTTGGCGGTTCCTTACGTGGTCGTTCGCTCATGTCGTCGCGCTCTTTGCTGTTGGCAAAATAACGCGCACGAACCTGCGGTCGTTCCCGGCGGCTTTTGCCGCGTAGCCGTCACATCGGGACCGTCACCTTGCGGTTCTCGCCAAGATTTGGCTTCGCGCCGGTCAACTCCGATTTCACGAATTGGAAGGCTGCTGCCGCTTTGTTCGCCGGTCCATCCCATAACTCAGCGGTCAGCGGCGTGACGCGGAGTAGGCCGGCATTCGGATCGTCCGGTCCGTTCCACCACATGTTGTCGGTCGTCTTCCAGATTTCGGCGGCCTTGGCGCGGTCGCGCCATATCACGGCGCGCGCTGTGATCGACACATAGGCGTTCGTCGCCGCATCGATAAAGACGAGCCCCACGTCGTGCTCGGCTTCGATCTCCTGCTCTTTGCCGCTGCGCAGATCGGTGACGAACCAGATCAGGCCGGCGGCGCGTTCGGGTCGCGCTTCAAGCGGCCGTGCCCGCAAACCCGCGGCAAGGCGCGTGGTCAGCATGCACACACCGACGCGCTCGATAATGTCCCACACGCGGGCGAGATGATCGTGGTCGGCCATGGCGGAATAACCGGCAGCACTGCCGGTCTGTTCCGTCGGTTCAGGATGACGCCGGTTGGGTAGCTAAACCTGCCGCTCGACCAGCGCGCGCTTGATGTCGGCGATGGCCTTGGCCGGGTTGAGGTGCTTGGGGCAGGCCTTGGCGCAGTTCATGATGGTGTGGCAGCGGTAGAGCCGGAACGGGTCTTCCAGATCGTCGAGCCGCTCGCCGGTCGCCTCGTCGCGCGAATCGACGATCCACCGCTGCGCCTGCAGCAACGCCGCTGGGCCGAGGAATCGATCGCTGTTCCACCAATAACTCGGGCAGGCGGTCGAACAGCAAGCGCAGAGGATGCATTCGTAGAGCCCATCGAGCTTTTGCCGATCGTCGTGGCTCTGCTTCCACTCTTTCTGCGGCGTCGGCGAGACCGTTTGCAGCCACGGCTTGATCGAGGCGTGCTGGGCGTAAAAGTTGGTGAGGTCGGGAACGAGGTCCTTGACGACCGGCATGTGCGGCAGCGGATAGATGCGCACCGGGCCGCTCATGTCGCTCATCGCCTTGGTGCAGGCGAGCGTATTGGTGCCGTCGATATTCATGGAGCAGGAGCCGCAGATGCCCTCGCGACAAGAACGGCGGAAGGTCAGCGTCGGATCGATATTGTTCTTGATCCAAATCAGCGCGTCGAGAACCATCGGCCCGCAATCGTCGGTGTCGACGTAATAGGTATCGACCCGCGGATTAGCACCGTCGTCGGGATTCCAGCGATAGACGCGGTATTCGCGCTCGGCCTTCGCCCTGGCCGGATGCGGCCAGGTCTTGCCTTCGCCGATCTTGGAATTTTTGGGCAACGTGAACTGGACCATGAAATCCTCAATGCGTCGGGTTAATAGACGCGTTTTTTCGGCTCGATATAGGCCACATCGTTGGTCAGTGTGTAGGTGTGAACCGGCCGGTAATCGATCGTCACCTTGCCGGTTTTGATGTCGAGCCACACCTGCGTGTGCTTCATCCAATTCTTGTCGTCGCGATCGGGAAAGTCCTCGCGCGCGTGGGCGCCGCGGCTTTCAGTGCGGTTCAGCGCCGAATCCACCGTGACCACGGCCTGCTCGATCAGGTTGACGAATTCCAGCGTCTCGATCAGGTCCGAATTCCAGATGAGCGAGCGGTCGCTGACACGAAGGTCGCCGACGCCGTCGAACACTTCGTGGATCAGCTTGGAGCCTTCCTGAAGGACCTCGCTGGTGCGGAACACCGCGCAATTGCTTTGCATCACGTGCTGCATCCGGCCGCGCAATTGCGCCGTAGGCGTGCCGCCGGAAGCGTTGCGGAATTTGTCGAGACGGGATAATGCGCGCTCGGCGGAATCCTTCGGCAGTTCGGGGTGCTTGTCGTTGGGCGCGAGGATTTCGGCGCAGCGCAAAGCCGCCGCGCGGCCGAAGACGACGAGATCGATCAGCGAATTGGAGCCCAGCCGGTTGGCGCCGTGGACGGAGACGCAGGCCGCTTCGCCGAGCGCCATCATGCCGGGCACCACGTAATCCGGGTTGCCGTCCTTCTTGATCAGCGCCTCGCCGTGATAATTCGTGGCGATGCCGCCCATGTTGTAATGCACGGTCGGCACGATCGGCACCGGCTCGTGGGTCAGATCGACGCCGGCGAAAATGCGCGCCGACTCGGTGATCCCCGGCAGCCGTTCGGCGATGACGTGGGGATCGAGATGATCGAGATGCAGGAAAATGTGGTCCTTCTTCGGACCGACGCCACGGCCTTCGCGGATTTCGATGGTCATGGCGCGGGAGACGACGTCGCGCGATGCCAAGTCCTTGGCCGACGGCGCGTAGCGCTCCATGAAGCGTTCGCCTTCCGAATTGACCAGATAAGCGCCTTCGCCGCGCGCGCCCTCGGTGATGAGCACGCCGGCTCCATACACACCGGTCGGGTGGAATTGCACGAATTCCATGTCTTGCAGCGGTAGGCCGGCGCGCAGCACCATGGCGTTGCCGTCGCCGGTTTGGGTATGGGCGCCGGTGCATGAGGCATAAGCGCGCCCGTAGCCGCCGGTGGCGAGCACCGTCATCTGCGCGGAAAAACGGTGGATCGAGCCGTCGTCGAGGTTGATCGCGACAACCCCGCGGCACCGGCCATCATCGTCCATGATCAGGTCGATGGCGAAATACTCGATGTAGAATTCAGCCGCATGGCGCAGCGCCTGGCCGTACATCGTGTGCAGCATGGCATGGCCGGTACGGTCGGCGGCAGCGCAGGTGCGCTGCGCGGTGCCTTTGCCATAATGCGTGGTCATGCCGCCAAAGGGGCGCTGGTAAATTTTACCGTCTTCCCGGCGCGAAAAGGGCAGACCCCAATGTTCCAGCTCGTACACCGCTTGCGGAGCGTTGCGGCACAGATATTCGATGGCGTCCTGGTCGCCGAGCCAGTCCGAGCCCTTGACGGTGTCGTACATGTGCCAGCGCCAGTCGTCCTCGCCCATATTGCCGAGCGCGGCAGCGATGCCACCCTGCGCCGCGACCGTATGCGAGCGTGTCGGGAAGACTTTGGTGATGCAGGCGGTGCGCAATCCGGCTTCGCTGCAGCCGACGACCGCGCGCAAGCCGGCGCCGCCGGCGCCAATGACGACCACGTCGTAAGCGTGGTCCTCAATCGGATAAGCGCGGCCGTTGATGGCCGGCGCGTTTTGTCCGTTGCCTCCGTTCGTTGCCATGCTCACACTCCGAACGAAAGCTTGAAGATGCCGTAGGCCGAGGCGAGCGCCACGGCGATGCAGAAGAACGTATTGGCCATGATCAGGATCAGCTTGGCGACTTCGTCATGCACGTAATCCTCGACAATCACCTGCATGCCGATACGCATGTGAGTGGTGATCGAAACGATGAACAGCAGCATGATGATGGCGACCAGCGGCGTGCCCAGAATCTGCGCCACGGCGGCTTGGTTGCGGCCGAGCAGCATGACGATGATGACGACCGCGGCGATGGTCAGCGGAATACCGGCGACGGCGGTGAGGCGCTGGCGCCAGAAATGTTCGGTGCCTGAATGTGCCGCGCCGCGGCCGAGCACGCGTGCGAGCGGCGTGCGCATGTGTTTGGGAGCTTGGCTCATCGCGGCCCTCCCATCGCCAGCAGGCCGACGATCCACAGCAACACAGTGATCGCGATCGAACCGATCAGATTAGCGGCGGCGAGCCATTCGCGCTCGGCTGGCCCGAAGCCGCGGCCGGTATCCCAGATCAGGTGGCGAATGCCGCCGAGCATGTGATGGATCAGTGCCCACGTGTAACCGAAAAGAATCAATCGGCCGATGATGGAACCGGCGAACCATTCGAATTTGGCGTAACTCGCCGGGCCCGAAGCGGCCGCCAGGAGCCACCAGGCGAGGATCAGCGTGCCGAAGTAAAGGCCGAAGCCGGTGATGCGATGCACGATCGACATCATCATCGTCAGCATGGGCCGGTAGATTTGCAGATGCGGCGACAATGGCCGGGCGGCTGGGGCCTTGGTTTCGGCCATTGTGTCCATCCGAATTTGCTCGACGGGCGCCGAGCTTGACTGACTTTCCTATCCAATCCCTCTGTATGCCGCAATGCGGAAGCGGCTGATGACAGAGGTTGAAAGGCCGATGCTTCGTCTCGGACGAAAGATAGCATTGAATAGGGGATGTACAATTGGCATTATTCTAATGCTAACTTCGTGAAACACGAAGGTAAGGTTTCGTGCGCTTCGATCTCGCGGATCTCAGCTTGTTCCGTCATGTCGTTGAGGCGGGGAGCATCACCCACGGCGCCGCGCGGGCCAATCTGGCCCTTGCCGCTGCCTCGACCCGCATCAGCAACATGGAGGAAACGCTCGGCGTTGCGCTGCTCACGCGCGGGCGGGCGGGCGTCACCCCGACGCAGGCCGGTCGCACCTTGCTGCAGCATGCGCGCGCGATCCTGCGCCAGGCCGAGCGCCTGCACGAGGATCTGGGCGCCTACGGCGGCGGTCTCGCCGGGCAAATCCGGGTGTTGTCGAACACCAACGCGCTGACCGAATTCCTGCCCGAAGCGCTCAGCTCATTCCTCGCGGCCCATCCGAACGTGAGCGTCGATCTGGAAGAACGCTTGAGCGACGAGATCGTCGGCCTGATCGCCGAAGGTGTGGCCGACCTCGGCATCGTTGCCGGCACCGTCGATGCCCGCGCGCTTGAGACCTATCCTTTTCGCCGCGACCGCTTCGTGCTCGTGGTCGCGCGCGGCGATCCGCTGGCGAAGCGGGCGAAGATCGGCTTTGAAGATGTCCTCGACCGCGACTTCGTCGGGCTCGATCGTGCCAGCGCGCTGCAGCGCTTCCTCGCCAGCAAGGCTGTGCGCATCGGGCGGCCGCTGCGCTTGCGTCTGCAGCTGCGCAGTTTCGATGCCGTATGCCGGCTGGTGGAATGCAAGGTCGGTATCGGCATTGTCCCGCAAACCACCGCCGAGCGCGTCGCCAAGACCATGGCGATCGCAATCGTGCCGCTGACCGACGTATGGGCGGTGCGCGAATTGACGATCTGCATCCGCAACATGCGGGAATTGCCGCTTTATGCGCGACAGCTGGTCGAGCATTTGCGCGGCAGGCAGGCCTAGCGGAGGCTGCGGAAAAAGTCGGAATTCGGTAGGCAATTGGCTGGTGGCGCCCCATTTGTGGTGTAGCTTTTTGCTTGAGCTGTCGCCGCGGATGTGCCGAAAATTCCGCGCGGGGCGAACGGCAGCGAACTGGCCATCGGCAAGCATCTCCGAACTGACAATGTGAAGCCTGGAAGACTCGTTGCGGTGAATCCACCACAACGCTCTTCGGTCTGCGCGCCGCTATGAACGCGCCGTGAATTCGGCTTGAGGCTCGGCGCTCCGGATTTATCGTGGGGTAGTCATGACGACATACACCTGGGTTGGCGGCGGGGGCTCGCTTGATGATCCTTCCAACTGGTCCGTTGGCGATGTCAATCCACCTCCACCACCGCTGCCGGTTCCGAATGACACGGCGATTTTCGGCTCTCCAGTCGGAACGCTCATCGGTTCTCTTGACGCCGAAGACGTCGATTTCCAGTCGCCAACCTTCGTCCTGCAGTGCCAGATCACGGCGGGCGACCTCACGTTAGAGTCCGGCAAGCTCATTCTGCTGGCAGGCACAACGATCAATACGGCCACGGCGGAGTTTATCGGGGCCAGTGGCGACGCTGGCGTCGAGCAATATGGCGGCTCGAACACGCTTTCGGATTTGGTGGAGAACGTCTCTGCCGGCAGTTATCTGCTCACAAGCGGAACACTGACGATCGTCGGCGATGGTCTCGAATTCGTCGGCGCTGGCGAGGGTGACTTCAGCGTTTCTGGCGGAACGGTTTCCATCACCACCGGCGCTACAGGTTCGAACAATTCAGCTGGCCCGGTCATTGTCGGCGACTCGGGCTCCGGGGTGTTCAACCAGACCAACGGCCAGGTGACGTTCGGCGGCAATCTGATTGTCGGCAACGGAGCGACGGGATCCGGACTGGTCCTGCTAAACGGTTGAGCGTAGGGACTGCGACACTGACGGTTGATGGCAATCTCACCGTCGGCGCGGCGCAGGGAGCCAGGCGTAGGTCGCGGTCGCCCCGTCATTGAGCGTGAGCGTCGGGTCGCCGCCGGTGAGGGTGAGGGTCAGCGGCTTGTTCAGTGTCACGGTGATATGAACGACGTCACCACTGCCGACTTCGCCGGAGGCGTCGGCGACAACCGACGTCACGGTCAACGGCGAGTTGACCGACAAGCCGGTCGGCTGATTGAACATCCCGGACAGGCTGGCGGCGACGCCGTTTGAATCAGCAATCCCCCCACCCGCGAGCAGACTGGTGATTTCCAGATCGGGCGTGTGATCGGTGCCACGCACTACACCCAGACTATCAGTAAGGGTTATCTCGCCGTCGACATGTTTTTCATGCTCAGCGGCTTCGTCATGACGCATGTGTATTGTCGCACTTTTTGCAATGCCGACGGCGTCAAGCGTCATTACCGGAGCTTTCTGGTGGCGCGCGGTGCGCGACTCTACCCGTTGCACATTTTTATAATTTTCCTGTTTGTCGCCGTCGCGATGACGGCGCAATTAATGAGCGGCGCGGTGGCGGGCTCGCTTGCGGGCATTCCGTTGACCGGGCCGGAGTCGGTTGCCGCTATCGTTGCCAACGTCTTTATGCTCCAAGGTCTCGAGGCCGGCAAACTCAGCTGGAATTATCCCGCTTGGTCGATCAGCGTCGAGTTCATGGCTTATTTGGCTTTTCCCTTCGTGCTGCCGTTCATATGGCGCGCATCGGCCGCCGTGAAAGTCGTGCTGGCGCTGGGTCTTTTCACCGCGCTTGTCGGGCTGGCGTTTCTTAAACAGGACAATTTCGACCAATGGGACGGACCTCTCACGCTGCTCCGTTGCCTGCCGGAGTTTTTCCTGGGGACGCTCCTGTATTGCGTCTACCGCATCAGCGTGCGGAGTCCGTGGCTCAGTGGAGACTTTGCCGCATTCGGCATCGTCGCGGCTACGATCTTGTGCTTGCATTTCGGCGCGCCCGATCTGCTGATCGTCGTGCTTTTTGCCGCTCTCATTCCCATCGCCGTGGTCAATACGGGACGGTTCGCCGAGATCGCCAACGTCGGCCCGCTCATCTGGCTCGGCGAAATCTCATATTCGCTTTATCTCATTCACGGCTTCGTCAAATTCGTCGCTACGAAGCTGTTGGGCGCATTCGGAGTGCAGGATTAGTCCAGCGTTTCGAGCGCCCGTTCGATGGCCTTGATGCTTCTGATGATCGGCGTGTGCTTTCTCGCAGCGACGGCGACCTATTCCGGCGTTGAAGTCGTGTCGCGGAGCTATCTTCGGGATCTGCTTGATGGACGTCGGAAAATCCTGCCGGCGGGGTTGCTTGGCTCCCAGCAAGCATGAAGCTCTAGGCTTCGTCGGCAATGAACGTGCCTCAGCATCGCGCCTCGATCACAAGCGTTGCCGCGATGACCCCGCCGTCCGTGACGTAGTGATTGACCTGCTTGGAGGGCAGGTGTTGGCGCGCCTGGTAAGACGTCACTTCGCCGATGACCTCGCTTCGCTTTAGCTCGTCGATGATGTAATTGCGCTCGGCATTGGTATCGGAGTCAGTCGCATGGGTGATCTGAAATGTCAGCTGAGTCAGCGAGAAGCCGGTATCTTTGGTGCCGGCGCCGACCCAGTAGACATGCTCGTGATCCGGCGGCCGGTGTGTCTTTAGCCACAACTCGGCCGTTCCCAATGTCGCCTGAGCACGCGTGAGGCTCAGCGCCCAAAATCGAAAGTGATGCCGCTTGCGCGGGCTGTTATCGATGCATTTCTGGAAACCGATGTCCTGCCCGCGACCGAAGAGATAGAGCGTGCTGAACGGGGCCGTCGGATAGGGCGCGTTGAGCACGAAAGCACGGACCATGCGCCACGAACTCGCAAGGGTCAGCCTGTCGGCCTCCGACCATCCTGCCTTTGCAAACGCGGTGCGAAGCTGTTGTAGCGTGCCCGCAAGGACAAGATTGACGGGATCGCCGGGCAGTCCGTCTCCGGTAATCGTGTAGCGCGGCACGTGCCTGCGCTGGAGAATCATCAAGCTGATGAGAACGGTACGCGGCAGTATGACATATGCCGCGATCCCATAAGTGATGGCGGACGCCAGAACCCATGGCAGCCTGTGGTCGGCAAATCGGAAGATGACAAAGACGATTAGCCAGACGCTCAGCACGCCCAACGCCAGGACGAGCAGCCGCCGCAAGAATCGTTTCAGCGATCGCACCATCTAGCTGACCGTTTGCGCGCGCGAAATCCGCTCACCGCGGCATCAGAACCCAATAATCAAGATCGAGCAGGACTTCCTTCTCGTAATCCTCGCCGGACTTGAAGGGAAAATCCGCGCACGGGCGGTCGCCGGTGGCGATGGTGCGCAGCCGCAGCGCTCCGACATCGATGCGCCCCGGTAGCTCGGATTTCGCCAGCACCTCGGACCATGCAAACACGGTCTTGCCGGCGAACAGCGGGGAAACGTGGCGGCCACCATTGATGGCGGCGACGTGGAAAGCATTAGCGAGGCCGTTGAAGGTGAGCGTGCGCGCCAGTGAAATCACGTGCCCGCCATAAATAAGCCGCCGGCCGAAACGGCCCTTGCCCTCGATATACTGATTGAAGTGGATGCGCGCCGTATTCTGGTAGAGCCGGGTGGCGATCATGTGCTCGGCTTCTTCGACGGTCACGCCGTCCACGTGGTCGATACGCTCGCCGATCTCGTAGTCACCGAAGCGATGGGCGCTGCCAGTCAGTTCAAAATCGTAGGCCGCCACGTCGATCGGCGGACAGGCTTCGCCCAAGACTTTTGGATCCAGCACGGTCGGCAAACGCGGCACGTGATCGCCGGGTGCGGGTGCCGCTTCGTCGCGCTTGCGAACCATCACCCAGCGAACATATTCGAGCACCGGCGTGCCGTCCTGCCGATAACCCGTCGTGCGCACATAAACGATGCCGGTCTTGCGACTTGAATTCTCCTTAAGCCCAATCACCTCGGAGAGCGCGGTCAGCGTATCGCCGGGAAAAACGGGCTTGCGAAAATAACAGCCGGCATAGCCGAGATTGGCAACGGCATTGAGCGAAACATCGGGCACGGTTTTGCCAAAGACGACGTGGAACACCAGGAGATCGTCGATGGGCGCGAGCGGATAGCCGATCGCCTTGGCAAATTCGTCCGACGATTGGACTGCGAAGCGTGGCCCAAACAAGCCATTATAGAGGGCGACATCGCCGGTGGTCACCGTCCGCGGCGTGGCGTGGCGGATCACCTGGCCGATGCGGAAATCTTCGAAATAATTGCCGGGACTGGTCTTCGACATTGGCAATCCTTGGTCACCGCGGCAATTGGTGGGCGCTTTCTAGCCGAACGTCAGTCAGGCGCAAGTGGCGGAACTCACTATTGCGGGGTAGTTTGCCTAAAGAGGCGGGCGTAAGGTAAGCCGCTCGTAAACCGAGACAGACCGATAAAGGGAGACGATTGGTGAAAGTTGTTATGTTGCTAGGCGGTCTGTTGGCCGCTTGCTATGCCGGCACGCTCGCGCATGCAGCGGGCTCCAATCCGTTCGATGGCACTTGGGCCGAAGTCATTGTTGGCGAGAACGCACATTGTGACGTCCATGTGGATACGACGTTCATGGTGAGCGGCGGCCGTCTCAGCCAGCCTGGCTCCAGCGGCATCGTCAGCCCCAGTGGTTCGGCACAGGGAACGTCCTACGCCAGTGGTCTTTCGGCAACTTGGACCGGGCATTTTTCGGGCAATAAGGCCGCCGGCCGATTTAAGCGCAGTGATGGTTGCGTCGGGCGCTGGAGCGCGGTGAAACGCTAGCCGTCGTCGGCGCGGCGCCCGCGTGCGGCCGCAATCTGCAAAAATTCACGCAGGCGTGAGGAGGGGGCTGAAACCCGCCGCTTGAGGGGCCGTATCTCGATGCGGTGAGGCGATCACTTCGCGTTTCCCGGCAGTGCGCCGGCGCTCTCATCGCAACACATCAGATATGGAGCTCCTCATGTCCAAGCGTTTCGCACTGATCGCCGCCGCGGCGGCTCTCGCTTTAACCGCCGCCGCGGCGGTTCCGCTCTCCGCAGCCGAGATGGCGGAAAAAACCGTCAATGTCGGCGGCGCGCCGATGTATCCTTCGAAGAACATCATCCAGAACGCGGTGAATTCGAAGGACCACACGACTTTGGTCGCGGCGGTGAAGGCCGCCGGCCTCGTCGAGACCCTCGAAGGCCCGGGCCCGTTCACCGTGTTCGCGCCGACCAACGAAGCTTTCGCCAAGCTGCCGGCGGGCACGGTCGACAATCTGCTCAAGCCCGAGAACAAGGCAACGTTGGTGAAGGTCCTGACCTATCACGTCGTCGCCGGCCGCATGACCGCCCTCAATCTGATGAAGGCGGTGAAGGAAGGCGAAGGCGCAGCCAAGCTCAAGACCGTCGCGGGCGAGGATATCTGGGTCAAGCAAGCGGGCCCCGGCAAACTCACGATCACCGACTCCAAGGGCGATGTCGCCATGGTGACGATCGCCGATGTGATGCAGTCCAACGGCGTGATCCACGTCATCGATACCGTCCTGTTGCCTTAAGGCGGATCGGCGCGCGGGGCCGGCGGTAACGCCGGCCCCGGCGTTTTGTGGTGTAACCGTTTGAACGTTTGAAACGAAAGATAGGCAATTGCGGGATTCCGCGCTCAGGTGCTGAGAACCCAATGACGCAGGGGCTTCAACCGAACGTGATAGCGCTGCGCGCCGAAGGACGGTTGCTTCCCTCGGCATTTGGCTTCATGCCGACCCGGGAAACCCGCCTCACGGACCCTCGGATGGCCAGGGCCGAGCCGCAAAACCGAAGCGCCGACGATTTGCGTCGCTCCAGCCAAATGGCGGCGGCGCAGGCCGGCGATCGCGCGGCCTACGAGACGCTGCTGCGTGACTGCGTCCCGCTTATCAGAATATTTGCCGCCCGCCAGGGTGTTCCTGCGGACCATCTCGACGACGTCGTGCAGGACGTGCTGCTGACCATCCATCGCGCGCGTCAAACCTACGATCCGGCGCGCTCCTTCACGGCCTGGCTGCGCATTATTGCCGAGCGCCGCGCAATCGATCTACTGCGCCGGTTCGGCCGGCAACGCGCACGCGAAATTCACTCTCCGCTGGCGTTTGAATCCTACGCTGATGAGACCGTAGATCCTGCGCTTAACAGCGACGATGCCGGCCATTCAAATCGCGTGAAAAAAGCACTGACGACACTGCCGGAACGGCAGCGCGAGGCCGTTCAAGTTTTGGTTTTCGATGAGCGGTCCCTTGCCGAAGCCGCCGTTGCCACGCGGCGCACCAAAGGGGCGCTAAAGGTCAACCTTCATCGGGCGCTCAAAGCGCTCCGCGTCAAATTTGCGGGCAAGGATTGAGCGAAGCCATGACGCTGACCCCTGACGATCGTCTGATCCGCGGGCTTGCCGCCGATCTCAAGCCGGTGCGCCGATTACCGTCGCCCTTGCTCCGCGCGTTCGGCTGGCTCGCC
>Ga0181537_10003848_pt1 | contig 12652 bp, 11 predicted proteins | sample PEATcosm2014_Bin_39_FD_119765 | JGI IMG/M metagenome (GOLD analysis project Ga0181537, IMG submission 119765) | Peatland microbial communities from MTU Mesocosm Facility, Houghton, MI, USA - PEATcosm2014_Bin23_10_metaG | ecosystem: Environmental > Terrestrial > Soil > Wetlands > Peat | place...
CTTTAATCCGTCGAAATACATATCCACGGACTGACTGTCGGGCATGGCATTGATCAGCCGAATCTGCGCCAGGTTGGTAGAGGCGCCGCAGCTCGTCATGAAAATGCCTAGTACGACGGCCAAAACAACGGGCAGTGCTTGCAATGAGCGAGACATCCTTGAGTTAATTCTCCGAAAGGCAGTTTGGCGGTGACGCGGAAGGTTTGTCAACCGCTTGCTGGGTGTTGCGACTGGCCCTGGCTGAATCCCGATTCTTTTCCTGGATCTGGAACGAAGCGGCCTGATGGATCGAGGTTTTTTCGCTCGCGACTAATTCAGATCCACCAGGTAGATCGGGTTTCGATCAAGCTGGCCATTGCTGTCAATAATCACGAAGGTGGTGACTTGCCCGGCAGTACTGCTTCCCCCGGGAGTGAAGCTGTGAGTAAATTGCGGTGTAGCATTGCCCTTCAAGAAAACCTCAAGAAAATAGGTTTGCCCGGATTCAAAGGGAATGGACACATAACCGCCCTGACCCCCTGTGCTCGTCTGGCCGAAGGCCACGGTTTGGGCGGCGGGGGGCATTTGTCCGGTCGTGTAAATCGAATAGCCAATGCCGCCGCCGGCTGCGGAAATAGCAGAGCCGTTGATGATCCGAACGTTCATGTCTCCGGAGGTTGGGATTGTATTACTGTCGGTGAAGAGGTAAACACTCGGGGAAGACGGGTTAGGTCCATACAAAAGCATGGTGTAGTCGGTCGCGCCATTGATGGTCATGGTGTCGCCGTTGGTGCCGAAGATCCCGTCGGTCTGTGTCCCTGTGTCATACGCCTGAATTGTGTCATGGCCGGAGGGCACGCTGAGGTAGGCTGCCGGGGTGGCGGGCGAGGGCAAAACCTCCCCGGTTGTAACGGCCGGGAACACCTTATTTCCGTTGACGTAGATATCGAGGCTCAGCGGGGTGGTGCTGTCAATGGCGTTAATGACTCGAACCTGAGCATTGCCACCGGAACCGCAGCTCATGAAAAAGATGCCCACCACAACCAGGACCAGGATCAGGATCAGGATCTTGAACAGACTAAGCATTCTTTGTTCTCCAGAGAGCGGTTTAGAGGGCGAGTAAGGAGATGGGATGCAAATAATCCAATTCCGAGTTTCATGGGGACTATAAATTTTTCTGTGGTCAGTCTAAATTAACATGATTGCGCAGCGGAAGTTTAAGAGTGAACCGGCGACAAACGAAGTCTGGTAAAAGCGGGGTGGAACTTAAACGCGCTCGCGTCGTGCGCCGCATTCGCGGCTTGCCGACGGGAACGGTTGCGAGCTATGGGGCTGTGGCTAAGGCTGCCGGCTGGCCTCGAGCGGCGCGCCAGGTGGTGCGTATTTTGCGCGAGGTTCCGGGATTGCCCTGGCATCGCGTGGTCGGCGCGGGCGGTGCGATCAAGTTGCGCGGAGAAAATGGCGCGGAACAGAAATTCCGCCTGCGCATGGAGGGCGTGACTTTCCGCGGGGCGCGGGTGGATATGAAACGGCATGAATTCCGGTTTCCATCATTGAAGCATTGAACCACTTGGACATTTAAAACGTTGCCGCATGGATTCGATGTCCAGATGTCTTAATGTTCCACAATCAGTGGCTCGACGATTCAAAGGCAGGTAACTTGCCTTCCAGCAGGTCGTAGAGGCGGTTTGCGGGGCAGCGCAATCCTATGTAGAAGGCTCCGAACAGGGCGTAGACCGCGCTTACGTGATCGAAGCGCATTTCGTAGATCAACTTTTTGAAGACTAGGGGGTCGTCGGCGAAGAGATCGACGCCCCACTCCCAGTCGTCGAAACCGATGGAGCCGGTGATGATTTGTTTCACTTCTCCGGCGTAGCGGCGTCCTACCAGGCCGTGCTCGTTCATCTGGCGCTGGCGCTCTTCCATCGGAAGCGTGTACCAGTTTTTCTCTTCGCCGCGACGACGATCCATGGGGTAAAAACAGACGTAGCGGTTGGGCGGCCTGGGAGGGAACAGACGCGGCTTCATGGCTTCTTTCTGGCGCGCTATGGTTTCTTCTATACCTTTTTTCCATTCCTCAGAGTGCGGTTCTACGCCGCGGTCGGCCAGGGCTTTATAGGTTTTGAGCGATGACTCATAGAGGCCTAGTTCGATGACTGACAGATAGGAAGTCGTGTGCTCCAGATATTCGTTCAGTCTGAGGCGCGCCAGGTCGAGCTCGACTTGATTCAGTTCGTCGAAGGTGTTGCGAAAGTGGACGAGCAGCAGGTCGCCTTTGTGGCCGAGCAACGAGAAGAGCGCGGATTGGCCATCGGCTCGGCTTTCCATGGTGGCCAACACTTGCGCGGCTTCGTCTGCGATCTCGCGACGGTTCTTCTCAGGAAGAGCGCGCCATGCACCGCGCCGGACGCGCATCATCTGGTGAAGCGCGGCGAAGCCCTCGAGCGTGAGCGGGACGGCGGGGAGCTGAGCAGCAGCAACCGGGATGGTCGCGGAATGAGGTGGATTCATAGAGTTGTCATTTTCCCTGCCAGCTATTTTAACTTGATTGAAAGATTGAATCATTTGGACGTTCAGAGATGGAACCGTTGGGCCTTGTACGTTCCCTCAATAAGGAGTTATGGCCTCGATTCAGGGTCTCAATCGCTTGCCCGGTATCCTCGGCCGCCACCGGGCGCGGATTGCTCCACCATGCGCCGGTGTGCTACAAGCAAGTTATATGCGCAAATGGATGAGCGAGCGCTTGCAGCGCCGCAAGAAGCCGGCAAACGATAATGCCAAGGAAGCAGGCAAAGCGCCTGCACCGGAACCGTTGCAGCCCAGGTTCTACGATAATGAGCCCGCCGCGGCGGACAGTTCTCCGGCCGAAGCCGCGACGGTCGAGGCGCGGCCGCCGGTGACGCCGGAGCATGAGCCGGAAACAATTTCGGCGCCCACTACGGCATCGCCAGTACCGGGACAGGAAGCGGCGCAAAGACCTCGGACATCCCGTCGCCGCCGCAGCCGCGGAGGACGTGGTGGATCGCGTTCGCGGCCAGGACGAGCCGCGTCTGCGCCCGCGTTGCCGTCAGAGCCTGCGGCGGGCGGGGCTTCCGCCACGGAGCCGGTCGTCGCTGCGCAACTTGCCACTCAAGGATCAGCAGCCGAAGTCTCACCCGCCCAGGCGGCAGCCGTGCCGGCGTCGTCTCGCGCCAGTGGCAGTAAAGGAACGGTCGTGCTGGCGATCGGATTGCCGGGGTCGGGCAAGAGTTCGTGGTTCAAGCGGCACAACATTCATCCGCTTTCGAGCGATCTGCTGCGCGAATTGCTGTTTGATGATGCGCAGGAGCAGCGTTTTCAGGATCTGGTGTTTTCTAATCTGCGATCGATGCTGAAGGCCCGGTTGATTGCGCGTCGTCCGATGAATTATGTGGATGCGACGAACCTTACGCCGCATGACCGCCATAGCTGGATCAAGCTGGCGAAGGATTATGGCTACGATGTGCAGGGATTGTTCTTCGACGTTCCGCTGGAGGTTTGCATGGAACGGCACCAACGACGCGGGCGCGTCGTGCCGGACGAGATCATGCGCAAGATGGCGGGCAAATTGAAGCCCCCGACATTTGACGAGGGGTTCTCGAAGATCACAGTGGTGCGGGTGAAACAGAAAGAGGCTGCGGCGGGGTAAGGGAGTAGGGGACGCAGTCGATGGTCGTTCGTTGTTAGCCATCACGCGAACGATTATGTTCGACTAACCACCACACGAACGATTCAACCTTTCAGATGCGGCAGCATTTCTCTGAACGCTGGTGCGCCCGATGAGCGCAGCAATTCGTAGATCATCATCTCAGCCGAGGAGAGAATCGCTCCGGCGGCTCGCATGCGATCGAGTCCGATGCGCCAATTCAGTTCCGTTCTTGAACTGACAGCATCGGAAGCAACGTGCACCGAATAGCCTTCGGTTAGTGCTGCGATCGCGGTCTGCATTACACAGATGTGAGTTTCCATGCCGCATAGCATCACCGTCGTGCGCTGACCGGGCAGGCGCTTCAGCAGGGAGCAGAAAACATCGCTGCCGAAGCAGGAAAACATCACTTTGTCGATGGGCCGACTGTCGGGCAACATTGAGGCGATCTCGGGCACGGTGTCGCCCAAGCCCTTTGCGTATTGCGTCGTCACCACCGCCGGGATCTCTAGAATTCCGGCCAGGCGAATCAGGAGTTGGACATTTCTCACCAGGCGTTGCTTCTCCCAGATCGGCGGCAGCAGTTTCTCCTGCATGTCGACTACGATGAGTGCGCATTGTTTTGCGTCGAGTGGACGGCGCGCCATCTCGGCGTAGTCTCGATCGGCGAGGGTGATAGTTCCCGTGAAAGCTTCGCTTGTGGGCATGGCGACTCCTTGCACTTCTGCCACGATTATAAGTGGTGTGGGCGCGACCTTCGCTCCGTGCAACTCGTCCTGCGGGGACGGTAGTGGTGTTGGGACGGGACCTGCTTGTCCCGGCTGGGCATAAAGTTTGGCGCAAACTCGACTCGAGCCGGAAGCTCGCCCTCAGCCGCTAACGCGGAAAACACTTCCGTTTCACGGCACGAGTGAAAAGTTCGTGCCCTTCCTATCTGTCGGAAGCTTCCGAGTTTTTCCGCAACTGCATCGGGCCGCACACACAGCCCAATCTGGTGGGGCGGTTTTGCGGCCGCTCGAAAATGATTTAGAATTTTGGCTACAGCCCGGTCGTTCAACGGTAGGACTGCAGCCTCTGGAGCTGCGTATCGGGGTTCGAATCCCTGCCGGGCTGCCAACCGCTGCGCTTCCTCGTCAAAATTCTAATTCAAGGGGTTAGCGGAGGGATCGCTCAGGGCAATCAGCTTCCCCAGCGGGTAATCCTCCGGTGTCAGAGGAGCCTCGGGCTCCGGGTTGAGGATGGTCAGCACGTGACCGCTGAGAATTCCGCGAATGACAAGACGGTCACTTTCAATCGCCACTACACGATATTGTTCGTCGAAAATTGACATCCGCTTAGCCATGAATCTTTAGATGCCGATTTTCCAGTAGCGATGTCCGGCGTGGTGCTCCCGAGCTATTCTTTCCGTTTTAGGCTCTTGCCGATTGCGACCAGAAAAATCGCGCTCTTGCCTTCGGCGTGCGGGGAGAAGAAGCGGGTCACGTCGTCGTCGTAGAAAGTCAGGCCGGTTGCGCCCAGGTGTTGCGCATAGGCCGCGAGATACAGTTTCCCACCCAGAATTCCTGCCTCAAGTTGTACGGCACGGTAGCCGCGATTCCCGAAGCGGGCGAGGATCGGGCGCAGGTCCGCGAGAAAGAAAATGTCCACGGCGGCGTCAGCGGGCAACTGTTGTTCCAATCCCAGGTAACCGGCCTCGGCGCGAAAATTTCCCGGCTTTAAAAACTCCAGCAGCCTGCGAGCGCGGTGGAAAAAATACGCTCCGGCTTCGAGGCCTTCTACAGCGTGCACAAGGATGTAGAGGTCGTTCAGTTGGGAGCCCGCCGGATCAAGAAAATCAGCGGGGATGCCGCGAGTTGCGCAATCGAGAATGGTGGAAAGCTGCGGCAGTCCTATTGCCGTTCGCTCGAACTGACGGCTGGAGCCGCGTCGCAGTATAACCTGCTCGATCGGGTCACGGGGCCTTTCGGCAGAGGATAGAGGTCCTAGAGGAGTGAGGATTCCGCCGGACGAGGACAAATTATTCATAGGCGCTTCGGCCCCTCCGGTGGAGTTGCGCCATGCCGCCACTTCTCCGGCCGATTCGAGGGACGAGGCGGCGTGCATTTCTCGCATGAGCGGATAGTCGATCTCTTCGCGTGAAAGCGGGATTGTTTCCAGGCCGAGCGCGGGGATTTCCGCGAGGACTCGAGCAGTGGCTTGTGCTCGAGCGTCGGAGTAATGGCCCAGGGCGACCAGGGAAAAGGCCACTTCACGTTCGGAATCGAGATCGAGCAGGCGATTCACGGTCCTGTCCACAAAGCCGCAGACTACTTTCGCAGAGAGACCCACGGCGGCCGCAACGGCCAGCAAATTTCCGAGGAGTGTGCCGTTATCCCATCCGAAATGGCGGTAGGTGCGAGCTTGATACTTCCATGCGTTGCGCCAGTAAGTGGCGGTCGAGACGATCGTGAGCGGTGCGCTAACGATGGCGGGTTCGGCGCCGGTGGCCTCGATGAGGACGCTTCGGTAGTCTCCTAGGCGCAGCTGGCGGAGGCCGAACTCGGCCGGTGCGAAGTGATAGACGGCGGCGGGAAGGCCGACCAGGTCGCCGCAAACCAGATAGAGTTCGATTTCGTAGAGCGCGCCCGTACAGGCGGCGGCGCGGAAATAGATCTCGCCGCCGGAATACTTTCTCGAACGGGTGATGCCCGCAGAGAGATAGAAGAGTTGCGCCAGTGTTTCAAGGTTCGGCGCCTCATTGCTGCATGCAGCAAGGTTCGGAACAGCATTGCTGTTGACGGTTGGCGCGATGACGCCGGCGATCGCGGAAAGGGCGGCGACTCCCGTCTGGAGAACCTCGGCCGGCATGCGCGACGGCTCGAGGCTGGGATAGATCTTGAAGGGCAGGGGCTGGTTATTAAAGTCGAGGAAATGGGGGTTACTTCGGACGCTGATATAGGAGTGCTTGGTTGCATCGTGATAATTCCAGGCTATCTTCGTATTGTCGTTGGTATTGTCGTTGCTCGACATGGTTGGGGTACGCTAGCGCCAGGTTGGTCAAGCTTGACAATAATGGCTTACAAGCCTACCATCCAATTTGGGCATCATCTATTGTTACTCATTATTACTTTCTTTTTCTCTTTAAGTTAGCCTATCTGTAATTGTCTCCTTCTCGATCGTTCAAGGAGACTCCGGGTCATGATGCTCTCGCTTGACCGGAATTCTTTCCGTTGGCCAAGCTGAAGGCCGTTCAAGGACCCACGTTTGGCAGACAAAAACAGCCGTAGCCAATGCCGATTGACAGCCACTGCCGCATTGCGAACGGCGTGAGAAAACAGGGAGCCTGGCCTATTCGCCGCCTCCTTTCTGTTTGCGGTTCTTCTTGTCAGCTTTACTGTAAGTGATAGAATTTGCGGTTCTTCTTGTCAGCTTTACTGTAAGTGATAGAAACGGAAGGGACCATGAAAAATATCAAGTTTGTAGTGAAAGTAAACCGCGGCGGGGCTCATGCACCTCAATACGTGCTAAGGATTGATCGGCTTCCTATCCAAACAACGACAAATCGCAAACTTGCCCTGGTGATGGGGAGATTTACAGCCGAAGACGCGGTGAAGTCCATGCAGAATTCCCACTGCAACCCGGAGTTGGTTTCCGTCCGAGTTAGCGCCTGATGTTCTCAGATTAGCGCCGCCGAGCCGAATTGGCTCAACTGAAAGTTCGCCAGAGTCGGACTATTCCGAAGCTGGCCAGGTTCCCTATGGTTCTCGGGCCGGTTGTCTCACATCGGACTTCCCGGGTAACCTATTGACCGCAGACATATAACTCATTGCTGTTTCCGACACGTGGCGACCTTCGCAGAGAGGTCTGCACCGGGGTGGGAGTTACGGCTCTCAATTGGTCGAGTTCAGACAGTACCTTATTCGAACCGCTCGCATTCTTTTTCGTGTGAAACGAGACGGAGAGGTCGGAATAGAAGTTCAGGATATCGGCACGCAGATTGGGAGTTATCGCGTCGAATTTTTGGGTCGATAACTGATCCAGCAACTTTGCATAGGTGTCGTCGGCGAGCGCGTATTCGCCTGCCTCGGTGGCTTTGCCATCGTCGAGGTCGCAATTGGGTAACTCGAGTGACCCCGCGCCCACCTGGTGGAGCAGGGTGCGATAGCGATCGACAGTCAAATTGACGCTTTTGAAATAAAGATCTTCCGTCTGCGGCGTCGGGTTGTCGAAGGCCATCGCCTTGAAGGGACCAATTTTTGGGACCAAACGGAAGAGGATCGCGAGGAGGCGCGCTCCGAAGCCGGGCTTGCTATAGTCCTTCCCCCACTCTTTCTCGTAGGCGGTGCGCGAAAGATGGTAGAGAAACTTGTTCCTTGCGAAGTCGGGCTGCTCGCGGATCATGTCTTTCTCGTGGGTCTGGAGAGCGACGCGGGTCAGCTCGGGGATGGCGCGGCTGACGGAAAAGCGAAAGCTGCCGATGGCCAGATCCTCGCGCTTGAGGACATCTTTTAGCTGCAATCCGTAGACCACGGGAAATATTCGTTCGAGAAGCGGTTTTGATACTTGAAAGCCGATAAAGTCGTGGTATTGCTGCGACGGATAACGGTTCTTGGCTACCTGCAACATGTCAAAGCCGAACTCCACCTTCAGGTGTGCGGTTTTGTCTTCATCATAGGTCACAAATTTTCCATACTTGGCTCGCAACTTGGGATATTCGATGGGGACCGCCTGATTCACGGCCATGGGATGCCCGGTGATGTCCGAGCTATAGTGCGCGAGCGCGCCCAGAGCGAAGGCAAATTCGTTGACATCGTGGCTTTCGAGCAGCGCTTCGCGGACAAAATCTCCGCTGCGAACGTAGTGGACCAGGTCGCTGAATTCTTTATTGCCGAACGGATAGTAACCGAGGTCCTGGATAACGGCGCCACCGTAAGCGTAGGCGTGAGCTTCCTTGATCTGATCGTCGGTAAGGCCGGGATATCGTTGGATCAAAAGTGGACGAATCTCGTCCGCCCAGAGAAGGTCGACTACCTCCTCGTGGGTTAGCACGGAGTACGCGGACGAACCGGCGCGGCACGCGAGGACGACCAAAAAAACTGCCAATGTGCCGAGCGGGCGCCAAGCTGGAGTTGCAGGACCTGAAGTTGCAGGACCTGGAGTTGCAGGACCTGGAGTTGCAGGACGAAGCGATGATTGCATGGGGCTGGTCAGACGAGAACTCGGCATCGACCTCATGAATTCGCGGGATGATTGTCGAAGGCAATCATGCGGCGAGATTCTTGTGAGAGTGTACACAAGGAACGGACAGAGTGCATGTATCCCGGGCAAATATGGCGACCGTCCCCGCTTGTTATTGTCGTTTCTTCATCACTCTATCGATCGGTTGGCTGAACCATCCGAAATTACGAGGCGGAGGAGATATCCCCGCGCTCATAAGCTCCGGGAACGCGCGCTGGTACGAAGGTCGACAGACTCTATCGACGCGAAAGTGTGTTGCGCTCAAGCCCACGAACGTCGGGAGTTGAATAGTTGGCGGGACAGTTGCCGGGTCTTGCGGGAAGGGGTCCGACATGAATGAATTTTTCCGGCCAGGACGGAATACTCGGGTGCGGTCAATATTGACCGGTCTGTTCAGCTGGATCTGTGTCATAGTGGTGTTGAGGATTGCCGAGCTGAAGTGGTTACCAGTTCTTGATGATTGTTATGCAAAAACGTGAATGTTCGGATTGCGGTGGGGAACTGGTTCTGGCGGTGCGGGGGAGTCAGTCGCAGACTGCTCAGCCATCGGGGAATGACGGAGCCATGCTCGCGACCAGCGCATTTACAAGCTGGAGATGCGGCACCTGCGGGTCGACATTTACCGCTGCGCAGCTGCGAGAAGATAAGCGCGGACGGCTGAAGACGCGTCCAGTCCGCGTGAGTGGTTAAGGGGAATTTTCTGGTGGCTAATCTCCCGACGGCATCAGTTCGTCGGATTCCTCCCGCGAGGCGGCTCCGAGCGATTCTGTTGTCGCCGAATGCGCGGTGAAATTGTCACTCCGGCTCCGTGCCGCCAGTAAATCTGCTTCGTCCAGAAACTGTTCATTTTCGGTTGAGCCTGCGAGCGCCATAGTGGATGCGGTGCCGCTGGTGATCGCTTGCTGCACTGAGTCGAAGTATCCGGTTCCTACGAAGCGCTGGTGTTTGACGGCTTCGTAGCCTACCTGATGTTCGCGAAGAAATTCCTTTTCTTGCAGGCGCGAGTAAGCGGCCATACCGCCTTGTTTGTAGCCCCGGGCCAGTTCGAACATGGCGAGATTGAGAGCATGGAATCCGGCCAAGGTTACGAACTGGAACTTGTAGCCCATCCGCCCGAGTTCGTGTTGGAAGCTGGCGATGGTGGCGTCATCCAGGTTCTTCTTCCAATTGAACGAGGGCGAGCAGTTATAGGCGAGCAATTTGCCGGGATAGACTTTATGGATGGCCTCGGCGAATTCCCGGGCTTCGGCGAGATCGGGCTTGGAGGTCTCGCACCAGATGATGTCGGCGTAGGGTGCATAGGCCAGGCCGCGGGCGATGGCAGCCTGCAGGCTTCCCTGGAAGCGGTAGAAGCCTTCGACGGTGCGTTCGCCGCTGAGGAAATTTTGATCGCGCGGGTCAATGTCGCAGGTCAGGAGATTGGCGCTGTCGGCATCGGTGCGGGCCATGATCAGCGTCCGAACGCCCATCACATCGGCGGCCAGTCTGGCGGCAACGAGCTTCTGGATGGCTTCGGTGGTCGGCACCAGAACCTTGCCCCCGAGGTGGCCGCACTTCTTGGCGGATGAGAGCTGATCTTCAAAGTGGACGCACGCTGCGCCTGCTTCAATCATGGCTTTCATCAGTTCAAAGGCGTTGAGATTGCCGCCAAATCCGGCTTCAGCGTCGGCGATGAGCGGCGCGAACCAGTTGATATCGTCGTTACCTTCGGCGTGATGGATCTGGTCGGCTCGCATCAGGGCCTGATTGACGCGGCGTACGAGGTTCGGCACGCTGTCGGCCGGATAGAGGCTTTGGTCGGGATACATCTGACCGGCGTTGTTGGCGTCGGCGGCGACTTGCCAGCCACTGATATAGATCGCTTTCAGGCCCGCTTTTACTTGCTGGACGGCCTGGTTGCCGGTGGTTGCGCCGAGGGCGGGGATGAACGGTTCGGTCTCCGCGTGCAACAGGCTCCAGAGACGCTCGGCTCCGTGGCGAGCCAGGGTGTGTTCGATCGGGAATGAGCCCCGCAGGCGATTGACGTCCTGCTGCGTGTAGGGGCGCCTGATTCCGCGCCAACGCGGGCCGCTCTGCCAGTTCTCGTCTTGCCGGTTGCGGTTTTTTCCGTTCAAAGCTGTCATGGGTTTGTTTCTCCGCGCTCGGGAATTTCGATCTCTATCCTCGTGCAGTAGACCTCGAATTCATGCTCCTGGCAAATCGAGCTGTCCGACGCGGCCCAGTGGTCCGAAATGACCCAGGGGAGGAAATCGCCGCCTGCGCGTGCTTTGGTAAAGGACTATGATATCCGTATGAATACGATGACTTTGCCTACGAATATATTGGCGAAAAAGGACAGTGTTCCTGGCGCAGCGCAGGCCAGCGTTCTTACGCCCGAGGCGCAAGCTTTCCTGGCGAAACTTGCCGGGAAATTCGAGACGCGGCGGCAAGAGCTGCTCGCGCGACGTCGGACGGTCCAGCGGGAGATCAATAACGGAAAGTTTCCGGATTTTCTGCCCCAGACGGCTGAGATCCGCCGCAGCGAATGGAAGGTTGCGCCGATCCCGAAGGATCTGCTGGACCGGCGGGTGGAGATCACGGGGCCGGTCGATCGCAAAATGATCATCAACGCGCTCAATTCGGGCGCAAATGTGTACATGGCCGACTTCGAAGATTCGAACACGCCGACCTGGAGCAACAACATCGAAGGGCAAAACAATCTGCGAGACGCGATCCGGGGCACGATTCGGTATGAGAGTCCGGAGGGAAAGCAGTATCGGCTTGGCTCTGCGCTCGCGACCTTGATGGTGCGTCCCCGGGGGTGGCACCTGGATGAAAAGCATTTTTTGGTCGAGGGGAAGCCGATTTCGGGAGCCCTGTTCGATTTTGGTCTGTTCTTTTTTCACAATGCGGCGGCCCTGTTGAGCAAAGGCACGGGGCCATATTTCTATCTGCCGAAGTTGGAAAATCACCTGGAGGCGCGGCTTTGGAATGATGTGTTCTGTTTCGCTCAGAGCGAATTGGGCATTCCGCAGGGATCGATACGGGCGACGGTTCTGATCGAAACGATTTTGGCGGCGTTTGAAATGGACGAGATCCTTTACGAGTTGCGCGACCATTCGGCGGGATTGAACTGCGGGCGGTGGGATTACATTTTCAGTTTCATAAAGAAGTTCCAGGCGCATCCTGAGTTTGTTTTGCCGGACCGGTCTGAGGTCACGATGGAGGTGCACTTCCTGGCCTCGTATGTTGAATTGTTGATTCAGATCTGCCATCGGCGGGGGATTCATGCGATGGGAGGAATGGCGGCGCAGATTCCGATCAGGAATGATCCGGCGGCGAATGAACAGGCGCTCGAGAAGGTACGGCGGGATAAGCTGCGCGAAGTGAAGGCTGGGCATGACGGGACCTGGGTGGCGCACCCAGGGCTGGTTCCGGTGGCCAAGGAAATTTTCGATAAGTACATGCCGGAACCGAACCAGATTTCTTCTCGCAAATCGTCTGACCGGAAAGTCGAAACCAAGGATTTGATCGAGGTTCCGGGAGGCGATATCACCGAGCAAGGGTTACGGCGGAATATTGACGTGGGGTTGCAGTATCTGCATTCGTGGCTTGGTGGACTCGGTTGCGTTCCGATTTACAACCTGATGGAGGATGCGGCGACGGCTGAAATCAGTCGCGCGCAGGTATGGCAGTGGGTGAAGTTCAACTCGCAGCTGCACAGCGGCAAGGCCGTGACGGCAGAAATGGTGAAGGAAATGGTTCGTCATCGGGCGGCGGAATTGGGCAGCGAGAAGGATGAAAAGCTGCGGC
>Ga0181537_10003849_pt1 | contig 12651 bp, 8 predicted proteins | sample PEATcosm2014_Bin_39_FD_119765 | JGI IMG/M metagenome (GOLD analysis project Ga0181537, IMG submission 119765) | Peatland microbial communities from MTU Mesocosm Facility, Houghton, MI, USA - PEATcosm2014_Bin23_10_metaG | ecosystem: Environmental > Terrestrial > Soil > Wetlands > Peat | place...
GCCTCCCTTGCCACGCGCGACCTGCAGCACGTCTGGCATCCGTGCACGCAGATGAAGGACCACGAACAGCAGCCGCCGATCCCGGTGCGCCGGGCCCAGGGGGTATGGCTGGAGGATTTCGATGGTCGTCGCTACCTCGACGCCATCAGCTCCTGGTGGGTGAATCTGTTCGGCCACTCGCATCCGCGCATCAACTCCGCCATCGCCGCGCAGCTGTCAGCGTTCGAGCACGTGATGCTTGCCGGCTTCACGCACGAGCCGGCGATTGCGCTGGCGGAAGAGCTGGTACGCATCACCCCGCCCGGCCTGACGCGCTGCTTCTATGCCGACAGCGGTTCGGCCGCGATCGAGGTGGCGCTGAAGATGAGCTTCCACTACTGGCAGAACCAGGGCCAGCCGCGCAAGCGCGTATTCGTGACGCTTGGCAATTCCTACCATGGCGAGACCCTGGGTGCGCTCGCGGTCGGCAACGTCGACCTGTACAAGAGCACCTATGCGCCGCTGCTGATGGACGTGCTGACGGTGCCGTCGCCGGACTGCTACGGTCGCGAACCGGGCGAGAGCTTCGCCGATCACACGAGCCGCAAGTTTGCGCTGATGCAGACCGCGCTGGAACGCTACGCCGAGGATATCGCCGCCGTGGTCATCGAGCCGCTGGTGCAGTGCGCAGGCGGCATGCGCATGTACGATCCGATCTACCTGTCGATGCTGCGCAGCGCCTGCGATCGCTACGGCGTGCACCTGATCGCCGACGAGATCGCCGTCGGCTTCGGGCGCACCGGCACCATGTTCGCGTGTGAGCAGGGGCGTATCAGCCCGGATTTCCTGTGCCTGTCCAAGGGCCTGACCGGGGGCTACCTGCCGCTGTCGGTGGTGCTGACCAAGGAGTCGATCTACGAGGCGTTCTACGCCGAATACACGGCGCAGCGCGCCTTCCTCCACTCCCACAGCTACACCGGCAATGCGCTCGGTTGTGCCGCGGCGCGCGCCACGCTCGGCATCTTCTTCAACGGTCCGGTGCTCGAAACCAATGAGCGCCTGGCGGAGCACATGACCGCGCGGTTGGCGCCGCTGGTGGATCACCCGCACGTGTCGGACGTGCGGCAGACCGGCATGATCGGCGCCCTTGAATTCGTGCGCGACAAGGCGACCCGCGAGCCTTTTCCCTGGCAGGAGCGGCGCGGCCTGATCCTGCACCGGCACGCGCTCGAGCGCGGCGTGCTGCTGCGGCCGATCGGCAATGTGGTCTATTTCATGCCGCCTTACGTGATCACGCCGGCTGAGATCGACCTGATGATCGAGGTCGCGGTCGAAGGCATCGATCTGGCATGCGCCTGACATGCGCCTGACGCGCTGCTTCGTGCCGCCGCCACTATCCGCCGGCGACACGCGGCGGCTGCCCGGGGACGTGTCGGCCCACGTGGCGCGCGTGCTGCGGGCGCGCGCCGGCGAGCGCCTCACGCTGTTCGATGGCCGGGGCGGCGAGTATGACGCCACCATCCTGCAGATCGAGCGCGGCGGCGTACAGGTGCGCATCGAGTTGCACCGCGAGGTCGAGCGCGAGTCGCCGCTGCAGGTGACGCTGCTGCAGGCGATCGCACGCGGGGAGCGCATGGATGTCATCGTGCAGAAGGCCACCGAATTGGGCGTCGCTGGCATCGTCGCCTTCCACGGCGAGCGCAGCGTGGTGCGGCTGGATGGCGAGGCTCTGGCGCGGCGCTGCGAGCATTGGCGAGCCGTGACGATCAGCGCCTGCGAACAATGCGGCCGCAATCGCGTCCCGACTATGAGCGCGGCCGCGGATCTGGCGGCCGCCTGTGCGCAGTCCGATGGCGGCGCTCTGCGGCTGCTGCTCGCCCCGGAGGCCGACCGGCCACTGATCTCGATGGTGCGCGGCGCGGCGCTGATCAGCCTGGCGGTTGGACCCGAAGGCGGCTTTGGCGACAACGAACTCGCGCTTGCGGCGCAGCAGGGTTTCCAGGCCTGCCGGCTGGGTCCCCGCGTGCTGCGCGCCGAGACTGCGCCGCTGGCGGCGCTGGCGGCGCTGCAGTCGATCGCGGGCGATTTCCTCGCCTGACGCGCCGCATGTCGGCTGCCCTCATCGAGGTATTCCGCTCTGCTCGCCGCGCGGATTGCGATGAGCGCGCCTTGATGCTGGCCGCGATCGGCATCGCGGCGACGATTCACTACGACGGCCTGCAGTACACGGTCGAGGTGGACACCGAGGACGCGGCGCGCGCCGCTTCGCAGCTCGGACAGTATGAACTCGAGCGCCGCCCGCCAGCGCCGCTCCCGCCGCCTCCGCCCGGTTATCGCTACGCCTGGGTCGGTTGCGTGCTCTACGCCGCGACGCTGGTGATCATCGGACTGATGGTATCGAACGGCCTGTGGCGGCTCGACGCCTTCGACCTCGGGGCGCTTGACGCCGGGCGCGTGCAACACGGGCAATGGTGGCGCGCCTGGACCGCACTGACGCTGCACCTGGACGGCGCCCATCTCACCGCCAACCTCGTTGCCGGCGTCTGGTTCTGTTATCTCGCGGCGGCGCAGGTCGGCAGCGGCAGCGCCTGGCTGCTCATAGTGACCGGTGCCGCATCCGCCAACCTGCTCGAGGGACTGCTCGGGCCGCCAAGCCACCTGTCAGTGGGCGCGTCCACCGCGGTGTTTACCGCACTGGGTTTGCTGGCAGCGCACTCATGGCGGCTGCGCTCTTCTTATAGGCAGCGCTGGGCGGTGCGCTGGGCACCGCTGGTCGGCGGCATCGTTCTGCTGGGATGGTTTGGAAGCGGGGGTGGCGATGACGAATCCAGCGCGCCGACCCAGGTGGACATCGTGGCGCACGCGGCCGGCTTCATCGTCGGGTGCCTGCTGGGCGCGCTGGCCGCGCAGCCATCGGCCCGGCGGCTGCTTGATCGCATTCCGCAATGGATGTCGGGGTCGGCGGCGCTGGGGTCGATCGTGATCGCGTGGGCCTGTGCCCTCGCCAGCTGACAGCCGCTGTCAGGTCACTGCCCCTGGCCAATCACCTGGTCGATCAGCAGCCGTACCGACTTGCGGTCGTGCGGATTCACTATGCTGACGCCGCTCTGAAAGTCACCGGGTTGTGGTGCGGCCATGCCGCTGCGGGAAATTCGTGCCTGCACGCTGACCGAACCCGCGCTCGAGAGCGTGCGACCCGGTACCATCGCGCTCGCATCGTCAAGCCTGAAACGCACCGGCCACTGGCCGGTGGTGGTTCGCGTGACGCCGACCGGCGGTCCGGGCGAATTCACTGCCTTCGCGACGATGAAGAGCGTCAGGCCCGCCGGCACTGTGGACTTCAGCGCGTCGGCGATCTCAACCACGCCATCGAGCTGCGCAGCATCACCGGACGCCGCGGACGCCACGGACGCCACGGGCACGTGGTGCGAGCGTGCGCTCTGCGCGTCGGCAGCGCGGCCCATGACGTCGTAGGTCTGTGCCAGCAATTCCCAGTCGGCATCCGTGCCGCCTTCGCTCGCCAGCCGCGCTTCCAGGCGTGCCAGCATGTCGCCCATCGAGCCGCCAGCATTGGGTGCGCCCGCATCCGGCGATGGCGGGCGCACAGGGACATCGGCCTCGCCGCCAGCGGCAACCTCGCCAGCGCCGGCCACTGGCCCGCCGGCTGCGACGGCGCCGCTCGGTGGGCTCGGGCTGACCAGCCAGGCAAACAGAGCGATGGCCGCCGCGCTCAGCAGACCGGCGAGAAACCAACCCATATCGCGTCGACCGATCGGCATGGCTACCCGGCGTCGCGCTCCGGCAGCATGGAGCTCGCGTCGGCGATCATCGCCTCGAGACGTTCAAGATCCGGCACCAGCGGGGTCTCGTTGAGCATGCGCACCTGGCACAGCACCGGCATGCGGTCCGGGAAGCTGCGCGAATGATCCGGACGCACCACATCGTTGCTGACGCGGACCAGCTGCGGGAATCCCTGCGACACGATGGCGATGTAGCCGGACTCGGCGCGGCCGGCGAGCGCGTGGAATACCACGATGCGGGAGCGATTATTGGTCAGCGGAACCGCCAGCCCGCAGGCGCCCTCGAATGACACCAGCGGCAAAGTACGCGAGTTCCAGTTCACCAGTCCCAGGTACCAGGATGGCGCGTTGTCCACCGGCGATGGCGCCTGGTAGCCAATGACTTCCGCGACACAGGCCCGCGGCACCAGCAATCTGGCGTCCGCGAGCGGCACCAACAGGCTGTAGACCTCGGCAATGCGCTCGGTCATCGACCGACGCCGGCGGCGCGCGAGCGTGCGCGACGCTGCGCGACCAAGGGCGTGATCGCGTCGATCAGTTGGCTCTCCTGATAGGGCTTGCCGAGATAGTCGTTCACACCCAGCTCGATCGCCCGGGCGCGGTGCTTCTCGCCGACCCGCGATGTGATCATGATGATCGGCACATCGCGCAGCCGCGGGTCGTTGCGCACGTGCGCCGCCACCTCGTAGCCATCCATGCGCGGCATTTCGATGTCGAGCAGGATGATATCGGGCACGTTATCGGCCAGCAGCGCCACCGCGTCCATGCCGTCGCGCGCGGTCATGACCCGCATGCCGTTGCGCTCCAGCAGGCGCTGCGTCACGCGCCGCACCGTGATCGAATCGTCCACCACCAATGCAAAGGTGCGCCGGTCGGTGCGATCGCGCGTGATGATCGGCGTGCTGCGGCCGCGCCATTCGGCGCGCACCAGCGCACCGATGTCGAGGATGATCACGATGCGCCCGTCTCCCAGCACCGTGGCCCCGGAAATGCCGCGTATGCCGGAGATCTGCGGACCGACCGGCTTGACCACGATCTCGCGGCTGCCGATCAGTTCATCGGCTACCAGTCCGGTCGAATGCTCGCCGGCGCGCACCAGCACTACCGGTATCGTGACGTCGCCTTCCGGCAGCGCTGTCGCTTCAACGCCCACGTACAGCGGCAGCGGCTGCAGGCGGTATTTCTGGCCGCCGTGGTTGTAGCTGGCGCTGTCGGAGCGCAGGTGCGTCATCACCTCGTCGCGCGACAGCCGCACCACCCCTTCCACCGTCGGCAACGGCAGCGCGTACAGCTCATCGCCGGTGCGCACCACCAGCGCATGGCTGATCGCGAGCGTGAACGGCAGGCGGATGGTGAAGCGCGTGCCGCGGCCCGGTGTGCTCTCCATATGCAGCGCGCCGCCGAGCTTCTTGACCTCGACGGCGACCACGTCCATGCCGACGCCGCGACCGGCCTGCTGCGTCACCGAATCGGCTGTCGAGAAGCCTGGCTCGAGCACCAGCTGCATCGCGTCCTCGTCCGACAGCACCTGGTCGGCGCGGATCAGCCCCAGCTGCATCGCCTTGGCGCGGATGGCCGGAAGATTCATGCCGGCGCCGTCATCGCGCACCTCGACTACGACCTCGGCGCCTTCGCGCTTCAGGCCCAGGTGAATGTGCCCGCTCTCATCCTTGCCGGCTGCGATACGCTCGGCGGGGGATTCGATGCCGTGCACCACGGCGTTGCGCAGCATGTGTTCGAACGGCGGCAGCATGCGCTCGAGCACCTGCCGGTCCAGTTCGCCCGAGGCGCCCTCGACCACCAGCTCGGCACGCTTGCCGGTGTCGCTCGCTGCCTGGCGCACGATGCGCGCCAGGCGCTGCACGTGGCGCTGCACCGAGACCATGCGGGTGCGCATCAGCCCGTTCTGCAGCTCGGTCACCGTGCGCGATTGCTGCTGCAGCAGATTTTGCGCTTCGGCGATCAGGCTCTCGAGCAGACCCTGGATGCTCGCGACATCGTTGGCCGACTCCGCCAGCGCGCGCGAGAACTGCTGGATCGATGAATAGCGGTCGAGCTCGAGCGGATCGAATTCCTGGCGGTGCCCGGTCTCATTCTCGTGCCGGTGCAGAATCTGCGCCTCGGTCTCCATCTCCAGCTTGCGCAGTTGCTCCTTCAGGCGCGTCACGGTACGCGACAGCTCACCGAGATTGAATTCGATCGAGCCGAGCTGCTGTTCGAGCCGAGCGCGCGAAACGCTGACCTCGCCGGCATTGTTGAGCAGCTGATCGAGCAGTTCGGCGCTGACGCGTGCCATGTCGATGCGGTCGGCGACAAGCACCGGCTCACGGCCAGGCGGCAGCGGTGCCGGTGGCAACGGCGCCGGCGGCAGCAGCGCCGGCGGCGGAATGGCGCTGGCCGGCATCACCACCGTCTCCTCGGGCGGCGGCTCAGGTTCAGGTTCAGGTTCAGGTTCACGCTCAGGCTCAGGTTCAGCGCTGAGATGCCACTCGGGCGCCGGCTGAAATTCCGGTTCGACCTGCGGCACCGGGTCCGGATGCCATTCAGGCTCCGGCATCGACAGCATGCCGGCATCGACCGGCGGCGCGGCCGGTTGCGGCGGCGCGGCCGGTTGCGGCGGCGCGGCCGGTTGCGGCGGCGCGGCCGGTTGCGGCGGCGCGGCCGGTTGCGGCACCGCCGGTTGCGGCACCGCCGCTTCAACGGCGGCGACTGATTGAATACGTGTGATCAGCGCCGGCACAGCGGCTGCCGGGCGGCCCGATGCGATGGCCTCGCGCATGCGTGCCAGTTCATCGAGCGCTTGCTGCGCTACGCCGCGCGCGGCCTCATCGGCGCTGGCAACGCCCAATTCGATGCGGCCGACCAGACTTTCCAGTTCGTGCGCCAGCTCACCCATCGCGTCGATACCGGCCATGCGCGCGCCGCCCTTGAGCGTATGCAGCGGCCGGCGCAGGGCCGCGACCTGCTCGGCATCGTCGGGCTTGGTGTTCCACGCGGCCAGCGCCAACTCCGCGGCCTCGAGCAGCTCGACCGCCTCCTCGCTGAAGATCGCGGCGATGTCGGGATCGAACTCGGCGCGATCGGCGGCGCGTGTCCCGGTCGGCGGTGGAATCGGCGCCGCAGCCACGGCAGCGGGCGGCGCAAGCGGCGCGGTCGATGTGGTCGATGCGGTTGATGGAGTGGCTGCAGCGGGTACCGCTGCCGCTACCGGCGGGGCGACGGCCGCTGGGGGATCCTTCAGCATGGGGGGCACCTGCAGGCTGATGCTGCTGCGCCCGGTAAACTCGTTGGCCTCGGCGATGCGACGATCGAGGTCAAGCTCGGCCCGCGCGATGCGTCCGCGCAGCGTGTCGTGCATGACAAAAAAGCCCGTGCCCTCGTCCAGGTGGCCCGCGACCGCCTCCATCGCCACCATGCAGTCGCCGAGCAGGATCAGGTCCGAATCGTCCAGGCCGATGCCGCTGTCGAAGGCCTTGCGCAGCCAGTGGTTCATCGGATCGGCCAGCCGGATGCCGTGGCGCACCTCTGCCATGGTCGAGCTGCCGGCCAGCGTGTGGCAGGCGCGATAGACCTCTTCGGACAGGACGTGCGGACCACCGAGTCGCCGCTCGCGCGCCAGCCAGCCACGCACCAGCGCCACATGGCTTGCGGTTTCGCGCGCATAGATCTCGCGCAGCGCGGGATCGGGTTCAGGTTCGGGTTCAGGTTCGGGTTCAGGCGGCGCTTCGGCCGGGGGCACCGCCGGCGCGGGCTCCGCCGCCGCCGGCGCAGCGGCTGGCGCGGTGGTCGCGGCAACGGCCGGGCTCTGGATCGTCGTTCCGACCATGTCCTCGCGGCCGCTGGCGAGCGCATGGGCGCGCGCGGCCAGCGGCGCCAGGTCAGCGCGATTGGGATTTCCGGATTCCAGTTCCGCGATCAGCTGCGGCAGCCCGGCGATCGCCGAGCGCAGCGTCTGCAGCACCGCCGGAGAGCGTTGCAGCGTGCCGTCAAGGATGCGATTGAGCAGATTTTCGATTGCCCAGGCGAACTCGCTGATGGCGCGTGCGTTGACCATGCGGCCGCTGCCCTTGAGCGTGTGGAACGAACGCCGCACGACCAGCAGCGCCTCACCCGCGAGCGGACTGCGGTCCCAGATCGGAAACTGCTGCTCGATCTTCGCCAGTTCTTCTTTCGCCTCCTCGATGAACAGCTCGATCAGGTCCGGATCGGTTGCGGTTTCGGGGTGCGGCGAGGCGATGGCGGCGGCGGCGGCCAGCACCGGTGGGGCTGTCGCCGTCAGCTCGAGCCGCCGGATGTCGGTGGTATCGCCCACGCTCGTCGGTCGATCGATCAGCTGTGTCCGGGCATAGGTGCCGCTGGTTGCCGCGGTCACCGTCGGCGGCGCGGCGCGCTCCGGTGCGCGCTTGAGCGCATCCAGGCAGCTACGCGCGTTGTCCAGCATGTACCAGGGATCGCTGCGGCCGGCCTGCAGCGTCTCGATGTAGTACTCCAGGCTGACGATCGCGTCGGCCAGCCGGTCCAGGTACTCGGGCGCGAGCGCGGTGCCCCCCGGCTGCATCACGCGCTTCAGGTGCGTCGTGATCTCCTCGATGATCTCCACCGCGCGCGACTTGCCGAGCATCAGCAGGCCGGCGTTGATACCGCGCATCAGTTCCGGCCAGTTGTCGAAGCCGGCCGCGTCGAGCGTGCCGCTGACATTCTGCGACACGTATTCCTTGATGCGCGCCAGGTTGACCACGCACTCGCGCAGCACCGCGCCCTGCACCTGCTGGAAGTCCTGGTCCGGCGACTCGCCATCGGCGGCGGTCTTGCTGCGCGGCAGGATCAGCCCGACCAGGTCATCGTCGAGATGGTCCTCGACCTTGATCAGGCCCGCCGCCACCTGCACCAGCGCCGACTCGCCGTTGGCCTCGGAGCCGCCGATGATGCCCTCGAGCCGGCCGGTGGCCTCCTGCACGCGCGAGCGCAGGCCGCCCAGGCCCAGCACGCCGAGCGTATCGCCGATCTTCTTGAGCATCGCGACCTGCGGCACCAGCTCTTCGGCCTGGCCGCCGCCGCGGCGCACGTAGATATCCATCACATCCTTGACCTTCGACAGATCCTCGCGGATCGCCGCGGCCACGGTGTGCATCAGCTTGATCGATGGCGCCGACAGGTTCTCGCGCTCCTGCTCGATCGACTCGTCCACCGGCAACAGCTCATTGAGCCGGAAAGAGGCGCGCACGGCCGCGACCCGCGGGCCGCCGCTGCCGGAGCGCGCGATGTAGTACAGCAGGTTATTGAGCAGCTCGACTGGCGGGTGCTGCGCATAGCGCGCCTCGCCCTGGTCGAACAGCCGCTTGATCTCGCGATCGGCCAGGCCCAGCAGCCGCTTCACCGAGATGCTGCCGTCGATGCCGTTCTCGCGCAGCGCCTCGATCAGTGCGCCGACCACCCACCACAACTGGAATACCGGCTGCGTTGCCGCCACCTGCTCCAGGCGCGTCGCCACCGCCGCCATGATCTCCAGATTCTGTTCGGTACGCTCGCCGCGGATCCAGCCGATCAGCCCGGTCTGGTAGCGCGCGCGCAGGCGCCGCGCCCATTGCCCGACCGACAGCGGCGCCTCCCCCGGTGCCGGGGCTGCCGGCTGCGCCTGACGGTCGGACTTGAGGTTCAGCAGCAGCAGCGTGCCTTCCGACAGCAAGGCGCTGCCGCGCACCGCGCGCAGGTCATTCAGCAGCGGCAGCAGCACCAGCGCCAGGTCGCGTCCGCCGGCGAGCACGCGCTCGAGGTAACCCGGCAGCTGCACCATCGAACGCATCAGTGCATCGAGCGCCTCGTCCTGGTTCTTGCGTTCGCCGCCGAGTCCGATCAGGTAGCGCGCTACCTGCTCCATTTCCTCGGCCAGTAAAGCCGCGCCGTAGATCTCCAGCAGCCGCAGCACGCCCTGTACCTGGTGCAGCTCGAGGCGACAACGCTCCAGCAGGTCCAGGTTGCCGGGCTGCTCGACGTGCTCCTCGAGCGCGCCACGGCCATCGGCGAGCGCGACGCTGATCTCGCGTGCGACCGTGTGCAAGGTTTGCGTGGCCAGCTCAGTCATGCTTTATTGTCGTCGATCTGCCGCGGTGGCACATCAGGAGCCGCCGAGCACCTTGACCTTAGGGTTGCCGTAGACGCCGGTGGCGCCAGGGGCTGCCGCAGCACCCGCGGCCGCGGCCTTCGCGTTCTGCAGCGCCGCCGGATCGCCCAGCGTCGGATGCCTGCCGCTCATCTCATTGCCGCCAGGCAGGCGAAAGCCGGTAATCGACTTGCGCAGCGACGCCGACAGGTCGGCGAGCTTCGCGATCGCGTGCGAGGTGGCGCTGGTGGAATCGGCCGACTGGGCGCTGATCTCGCGCAGCACCTGCATGTTGCGCGCGATGTTCTGCGCCGCCGTGGACTGGCTGCGCGCGCTGGCGGAGATGTTCTGCACCAGGCTTGCGATCTGGTTCGACACCTGCTCGATCTCCTGCAGCGCCGCGCCGGCATTCTCCGCCAGCAGCGCTCCGCCGACCACATCGGTGGTGCTGCGCTCCATCGATACCACGGCCTCGTTGGTGTCGGTCTGGATGGTGCGCACCAGCACCTCGATCTGCTTGGTGGCGTTGGCGGCGCGTTCCGCCAGGCGCTGCACTTCGTCGGCCACTACCGCGAAGCCGCGGCCGGCCTCGCCGGCCATCGACGCCTGGATCGAGGCATTGAGCGCCAGGATGTTGGTCTGTTCGGCGATATCGCTGATCAGCTCGACGATATTGCCGATCTCCTGCGAACTCTCGCCCAGCCGCTTGATGCGCTTGCTGGTTTCCTGGATGGTTTCGCGGATGGTGTTCATGCCATCGATGGTACGGCGCACCGCGTCGCCACCCTTGTGTGCCACATCGACCGAATGGCGCGCCACATCGGCGCCGCGCTCGGCATTGCCCGACACCTCCTCGATCGATGCCGCCATCGCGCCGATCGACTCGGTTGCCGAACCGATCTGCTTCGACTGCGCGTTGCTGGCGCGCGCCAGGTGCGAGGCCAGCGCCTGCGTCTGGCGCGCCGCCCCGTCGAGCTGGATGCCGGATTGGCTGATCGTGGTCACCAGCTTGCGCAGCGCCTCGACCGCGTAGTTGACCGAATCGGCGATCGCGCCGGTGATGTCCTCGGTGACGGTTGCCTGCACCGTCAGATCGCCCTCGGCCAGGTTCGACATCTCATCCAGCAGGCGCATGATCGCCTGCTGGTTGCGTTCCGTCTCCACCCGCTGGGTATCGGCGATGTGCTGGGCCTGCGCCGCGCTCGCGGCCGCGGCGCGCAGGTGCGCGAACAGCATCGCGATCGGCACCAGTGCCACCAGTGCCAGCAGCGCGGGCAGCGCCAGCAGCGCCGTCGCCAGGTGCAGCCGCGGCAGCGGCACCAGCACGCTGCCGATGGCCGCCAGCACCACCAGTAGCGCGGCGAGCAGCGCCAGCCACTGCGGGCGGCGCAGGCGCATCGATGACTCGGTGGCGCTCATGCGCTGGCCTCGCTGAAGGCCGGATCCTCGACCAGGGCGCGCAGTCCCAGCACCGGCCATTGCTCCTCGCCGCGCCGGAACGAACCCGCGATGTAGCGCTCGCAGCGCACGATCGTGGGCGGCACGTCGGCGGTGAACTCGGCATCGGCGAAGCGCCGGAAGCCCAGCACCTCATCGACCACCAGGCCGGCGGGAACGTCGCGATGGTTGACCACGATGACGCGCGAGGCGCGCGCATTGGGCGTCGGGCCGCTGCCCAGATAGGCGCGCAGGTCAATGATCGGCAGCAGCTGGCCGCGCACATTGGCGATGCCCAGGATCCAGCTCTTGGCGCCGGGCACGCGCGTGAGCTGGGCCGGCACGCCCAGCACCTCGCGCGCCTCCTCGCGTGCCACCAGATAAAGCTCCCCGGCCATCCGCAGCGCCACTCCTACCCACTCGCCGACCTTCTCCGCGTCGCTGGCGGCGCTCGCCGTCACGGCGCGACCGCGGCGTTCGAGCTCGGCCAGCAGCTCGAATGGCCGGTCGCGCAGGCTCTTGAGCGCTACTGCCTCCAGCATGTCAGGCGGCGAGCGTCGCTTGTGCCTTCTCGACCAGCTGGTCGGGCGACACCGGCTTGATCAGGTAGTCGACCGCGCCCTGGCGCAATCCCCAGACGCGATCAGCTTCATGTCCCTTCGAGGTCACCATCACGATCGGGATCGCACGCGTGCTCGGATCATTCAACAATGTGCGCGTCGCCTGGTAGCCATTGATGCCCGGCATGACGATGTCCATGAAGATCAGGTCCGGACGCATCTGTCGCGCCAGCCGGATGCCTTCGGCGCCGTCGCCCGCCCAGGCGGTGCGATAGCCATGGCGTTCCAGGGCTTTCTGCATCACGTGCACTTCCGTCGGCGAATCATCGACGATAAGGATCAGTGCCATGGTTCATCTCCCGACATGCGACTCGATCGCGCCCAGCAGCTCGTCCTTGGTGAACGGCTTGGTCAGGTAGTGCTCCGAGCCGACGATGCGTCCGCGGGCGCGATCGAACAGCCCGTCCTTCGAGGACAGCATGATCACCGGGATGGAGCGGAACACCTTGTTGTGCTTGATGAGCGCGCAGGTCTGGTAGCCGTCAAGCCGCGGCATCATGATATCGACGAACACGATATCCGGTTGATGGTCTGCAATCTTCGCGAGTGCGTCAAAACCGTCGACCGCGGTGAACACCTCGCACCCCTCCTTGGCCAGCAGCGTCTCGGCCGTGCGCCGGATGGTCTTGCTATCGTCGATCACCAGGACCTTCAGACCCTTGAGCGTCGAGCCGCCGCTTGGCGATGCCGACCCAGCCCGCTCTTCCGTCGTCGA
>Ga0181537_10003850_pt1 | contig 12648 bp, 11 predicted proteins | sample PEATcosm2014_Bin_39_FD_119765 | JGI IMG/M metagenome (GOLD analysis project Ga0181537, IMG submission 119765) | Peatland microbial communities from MTU Mesocosm Facility, Houghton, MI, USA - PEATcosm2014_Bin23_10_metaG | ecosystem: Environmental > Terrestrial > Soil > Wetlands > Peat | place...
CTTGGGGCGCACTATAGCCGCAAGGTGAATCAGCGCGTGATGCGCTGGTCGGTGGCAATCATCGGGTTTGCAACGGCAGGATATTTCTTCCTCGTGAATGTGGCGCACCACCCGTAGATGCAGCGAATGAGTGAAGAAGTGAAAGAGTGAAACAGGGTGCCAGGCACATGTCCCGGCGACATGTTAGGGATCGCTATCGCGCCAGGAGTGCGGCGAGGAGCGCGGTGCGCGGGGCGAGGTGCTCAATCACGATGGATTCGTGAGCGGCGTGCGCGCCCTCGCCGATTGCGCCCATGCCGTCGAGGGTGGGGATACCGAGGGCTGAGGTGAAATTGCCGTCGGAGGCACCGCCGGTGGCTGCTTCAGGCAGATCGAGGCCGAGCTCGTCAGCAAGAACGCGGGCCCGGTGATAGAGGCGGGCTGTACCGCGCGTGCGCTCCATGGGTGGACGGTTGATGCCGCCGCTGACGGTGAGCGAACAGCGTTTGTCGGCTGGCTTGAGATTGTCGAATTTGCGCTGAATGCGGGGGCCGTCGGCTTTGCGCGCGATGCGGACATCGATCTCAGCCCAGGCAGAGGCAGGAATCACGTTGGTCTTGCTGCCGCCACCGGCGAGCCCTACGCTGACGGTGAGACCGTACCTGATGTCGGTCCAACTACTGACGGTGTCGATGATGTGAGAGAGTTCGCGGAGGGCGCTCGCACCTTTGTCAAAGTCGACGCCGGCGTGCGCGGCGATGCCCTGAATGTCGATGCGCCAGTTGCCGGTGCCTTTGCGGGCGGTCTTGTAGGCAAGGCCCTGCGCGGGCTCGAGCACATAGACGGCTGCGCACTGGAACGCGATCTGTTCCGTAATTGGGCGAGAGACTGGGCTGCCGATTTCTTCGTCGCTGTTGAGGAGGAGAACGACTTCGCGGTTGAGGAGGCCTGTCTCAGTCAGCATCTCGAGAGCGGTGAGGGCCATGGCAACACCGGCTTTCATGTCGAGCGTGCCGGGCCCGAAGAGGCGGCCGTCGTGGATATGGCAGGGCATGTGCTTGAGAGTGCCGAGGGGCCAGACCGTATCTAAATGTCCGAGCAGGAGGAGTGGTTTCGCCGCAGGGTTCTTTCGGCGCGGGCGGAAGCGGGCTTCGAGGATGTTGCCATAGGCGCGCTGGCGGTGGAGCTTGATTCGAGCGCCCAGAGATCTTGCATGGACTGCGGCGAGAGCCACGCAGGCATCAACAGCGGGTTTAGAGTCGGAGGGCGATTCGGCGTGGACGAGGCGGCGCGTGAGATCGAGGAGAGCGTGCTCTTTGCGACGGGCGCCGGCAAGCAGGGCGCGCATGGGAATGGGGAGAACGGAGGTGGCGGACATGGTCGAACGGTCCTCGAGAGGGAGCTAAGAAGCCCCAACGATTCTAGAGCAGTGCCACCTTTGAAAATATGGGGGAATGGGTGCTGAATTGTGTGCGTCAGACGGATTTTCGACATAGATCGGGGGCGCGTCCAATCCGGGCAGCGGGCTGATTCGAGGCAAGTTCGGTCCGGGATAGGAGAAAATGCGGTAATTCTGCCCGGAAAGTGTTGCAAAAATGCCACACGTTGGTTCCGCATACCCCGTGTAATCTGTGGGTTGCAATTGTCTTACACAGTTGGAGAAGTTGTTTGTCGCCATCCGCGCATTTAGAACAGACGATCGCCGAGCCTCTCAAATTTAAGGGAGTGGGACTCCACTCTGGCGCGCCGGTCACGATGCAGTTGCTGCCGGCGCCAGCCGGATCGGGCATCGTTTTTCGCAGAACCGATCTGGACAATTTTGAGATCCCCGCGATCGGGCGCAACGTGGCTAAGGTCAGCTACGCGACGAGTTTGATGCGGCAAGGCGTGCTGATTTCGACAACCGAACATTTGCTATCTGCGTTTATTGGAATGGGCATCGACAACGCAATCGTGGAACTGGACAACCTGGAATTGCCGATTCTCGACGGGAGCGCGCTGCCGTATGTGGAGGCGATTCTCGAGGTTGGCATCCGCACGCAGCGAAGACAAAGAGAGTCGATTCGAGTGCTGAAGCCGGTTGAGGTGCGCGAGGGCAACAAGTTTATAGGTGTCTATCCAGGGGCGGGCTACCGCATTCAATACACCATCGACTTTCCGTCTCCGATTGGACAACAGTTCACGAGCGTGGATCTGGCAGCGGAGACCTATGGCGCGCTGATCGCGGGTGCACGGACGTTTGGGTACAAGGCGGATGAGAAGCGGCTGCGCGACATGGGTTTGATTCGCGGGGCAAGCCCTGAGAACGCAATTGTGCTGGGACCAAAGGGGCCGGAGAACGGGCCGTTGCGCTTCAATGACGAGTATGTGCGGCACAAGGTGCTGGACCTGATTGGCGATCTTGCGCTGGCGGGGAAGCGCATCGAAGGCCACGTGGTGGCGGAGCGAGCAGGACACGCGATGCATACGGCGCTGGTATCGCGGCTAGTAAGAGATCGCTCGGCGTGGGAACTGGCGCGTGTGCCGCTGGCTGCCCCGGCAGCCGTTGAGACGAAGGAGACACCCCGTGTGGGTGTGCGGCGACCGGCGCTGATGGGGGCGTAGGAATTTCCGCAGAGACCGGCGGGACCTGGCTCGACATTTCAGCTAGAGCAATCCAGAAAATCAGGCGAACAAAATCCGCATGGGCGTCCCGGCTGGGAAGCTCTTGCCTTCATTGGCAAGCTCGCCGGTTTGCGGATCGCGGGCGAAGACGCTGATGAGATTTGAGTCCTGGTTGGCGACAAGCATCCAGCGCTCGGTGGGATCGAGGACGAAGTTGCGGGGGATCTTTCCGCCGCAGCTTGAGCGACGCATCGGCGTGAGAGCACCTGTAGCGAAATCGGCCTTGAAGGCGTAGAGGAAGTTGTTATCGCGGTTGGCGAAATAAACGAAGCGGCCGTCACGCGTGATGACGGTGTCGCAGGCGCGCGAGGTGCCGTGGAAGTCGTCGGGAAGCAGGTTGATGCTGGTCTGGCGCGTGAGGCTGCCGTCGAACTTGTTCCACGAAAGTACGTCGACAGTGGAGATGAGTTCATTAACGTTGTAGGCGGTAATGCCGTTGGGGTGAAAGTGCAACGTGCGAGGGCCTGCTCCGGGCCTGGCGTGATATGCACCGGCAAAAGCGAGATGAGCTGATGCAGTGTTAAGGCGATAGATGTGGATCATATCTCCGCCGAGGTCGTTGATGTAGGCGAAGCGATTGTCGGGCGAGAAGGAACAGAAGTGCGCATGAGCGGCTTCCTGGCGGTCGGAATCAGGGCCGTGGAAGGAGTAGTGCTCGGTCCAGACGGCAGGGCTGAGCTTGCCGTCTGTTACGAGGAAGCTGGCGGCGCTGCCGCCGCCGTAGTCGGCGGAGAGAAGTACGCGGCCAGTGCGGTCGAGCGCGACGTGGCAGGTGCCTTTGGAGGCGGAGTTTTGCGCTGAGAGCGGGAGCAGTTTGCCGCCGACGACGCTGAAGCTGGCGACCTCGCCGGTGGGCTTGCCATTGAAGCTGTCGACTTCGCAGGCGGCAAAGAGGAACCTGTTGCCGGGAGAGCAGGTGAGCCAGTCGACGGTGTCGACTTTGGCGGCGACGCCGGCTGGAAAAAGCTCGCCGGTGGCGGAGTCCCAATCGAAGGCGAGGATGCCGTTGGCAGTTCCCGAGCCGACGAAGACGCGTTGGCGGGTAGCCGCGAAGGAGAAGCGCGACGAAGCGGTGAGGATCGTGATGGCGGAGGCGGAACGGAAGAAGGTGCGACGGGACAGATTTCGCATGGCAGAAGCGATTGTCGCCGATACGGCGTGGGAAGCGCTACCTACGGTAGGCGGATGGCAATTGTTCGGTGGCGGCAATGCGGCAGGCGGCTGAGGTGGGACGGATGAAGCGGGGGCCACGCGAAGCAAGCCCTCTAAACTGGATTGAAGAGGCACGTTTTGTCGCACTTCATCAGCTTTGTTCGCATTCCTGCGCTGGCGATCCGCCAGCATATCTGGCCGCTCAAGCGACTGGACATTCTCGAACAAGACCAGATCGGGATGGTTGTCTGGCCCAACGACATCGATCTGAACCTGCACATGAACAACGCCCGCTACCTGAGCATGATGGACTATGCGCGGACCCACCTGCTGGCGCGTACCGGGTTGCTGGAGCACATTGTTCGCGCGCGGTGGCAACCGCTGGTGGGCGCGGTGTGGATGACCTACCGGCGATCTCTGCCTTTGTTTTCGCGGTTCAGAATTGATTCGAAGCTGGTGTGCTGGGACGATCGCTGGTTTTATATAGAACAGACTTTCACTGGCCGCGACGGCCTGGCTGCATTGGGATGGGTGAAGGGGATGCTGCGCGATGGACGCGGCAGCATTGAACCGCAGAGAGTGCTCGAACGCGTGATGCCGGGAATAATCAGTCCGCCCATGCCCGACGCGATTGCCCAGTGGAACGACCTCACGCGAGAAAAACTTGCGGCCGGATGAATCTTCCGCGCGAAGATCCCGGGGTTCATCGGAATGCGTAGTCTTTGAGATCAGACAAAGAATCTCCGGGCGCCTGTCATCTGAGATCGGGTCAGCGCCCGAGCGTGAAGACGACCTTGATGGTGGACTCCACTTCGACAGGCTGGCCATTGAGTAGGTAGGGCCGGTAGGCCCAGCGCTGCACGGCGTCGATGGCGGCTTGTTGCAGCATAGGATGTCCGCTGATCACGCGCAGGTTCTCGATGGCGCCGGTTTTGGAGATGGTGGCCTGGAGTATGACCGTGCCCTCGAGGCGCGTTGCCACCGCAATCGGCGGATAAGTTGGCGTGACTTTGTGGATGAGCAGTCCTGACACGATGGTGGATGGAAGGCGAAGCGGGCCTTTGGTCTCAGTGTGAGTCACCGTGGCGGTTCGGCTGGTGCCAAAAGCATCACGTATGCCGGTGGGCAGCCCGGAGTCTGACCCAATATTGATCGCGATGTTTCCGACTGGCTGCTCGGGAGCGTCGGGAATGAAAATGGGGCGCGGGATTGTGCTCGGAGCGACTAGAGTCCCCGCCGGCATTTGAGGCGCGCCGTGCATGGGGCGCGTGTTCTCTGGCGGCGTGGGTGGAGGAGTCGGCGGCGGAGGCGGCGTGGCGAGGAGATAAGCCAACCGCTGGCGCGGCAACGCTTCGGGGTAGACGAGGGGAATGAGGATCAGCGCAAGCAGGATCGAACCATTGAAGAGCAGAGTGGCGATCATCCAGGCGCGGCTGCGTGTGCGGATTCTGCCGGAGGATTCAAAAGTGGAGTCTTCAAACATGACCTGCCTCCCGAGGAATTCAATTTAGCGGCGCCGACCGGGAGGCGTGATTGCGCGCGAGGGCGGCCAGCCGGCGCGCTGGTTGGCGCGACGAGTGGGATTCAAGGCCCGCCGTTCATCCCGTTCAGAACCACTGTGGTGATGTAGACACCGGGGTCATGGGGAATGTTCCCGGAGTGCGAGAAACGCAGATGAATTCATATGCCGGTGCGGTACACTCCATACGAATTCACGGGAAGGGATCACAGCGCGCGAAAGCACGTGTGGATCTCGCGAACCGGAGTTGAGATGAAGTTGTTTCGCTTGTTCTTACTTGTAGTCGCCGCAATCCAAGTTTCAAATGCGTGGGGGCAGGAAGCGAGTCCTGCACCGAACGGCACGCCTGACTCCGCCGCTACGTTGCGCTACATCCACGGCGCGTGGGACACACTGAGCCGGTCGATGACTGACTGCCACTCGCTCGTCGACATCAAAGTGACGGCGAACCCCGTGCTCTACATGCCAGCCGAGGTGCCGGCGCCGCCTGAAGTGACGGCGCTGGAGGAGAAATGCCATGTGCTGGTGAAGGTGCTGCCGCGGCGCATCGAAAAGATTGGAGATCTGCATCCGGAAGAGTTGCCGGCGCAGGGATTGCTGTATCTGCCGAATGCATATGTGGTGCCTGGCGGTCGCTTCAACGAGATGTATGGATGGGACAGTTATTTCATATTGCTCGGACTGGAAGCGGACCATCGGGAAGGACTTGGGAAAGGCATGGTGGATAACTTCCTGTTTGAGATTGAGCACTACGGCGGCGTGCTCAATGCGAATAGAACTTATTATCTGACGCGGTCGCAACCGCCGTTTCTGACGTCGATGATTCGCGCGGTGTATGAGAATCCGGCGAGCTTTGCGGCGACACCGGCGGGACGCGCAGAAGCGAAAGCGTGGCTGGAGCACGCATTTGCACTGGCGGAAAAAGACTACTCCACGTGGATGCGGCCGGAGCACATGGCGGGAACGACGGGACTGGCGCGCTTCTGGGACTATGGAAATGGGCCGGTGCCAGAGATGGCCGACGACAGCAGCTACTACGTCGACGTGATTCGATGGCTGGTGGCGCATCCGCATGAGGGTGGAGACGCATTTCTGATAAAGAGCGCGGAGCAGCCTGGTGCGGCAGAAGCGACGCGGCTGAAGCAGGCGAGCTGCGATGTGCGGGCGAGCGTGGTTTGCATGCGCGCGTGGTTTGGGGGCTACCGGCTGACGCGCGACTTTTATCTGGGTGATCGGGCGATGCGCGAGTCGGGATTCGATCCGAGCTTTCGCTTTGAAGCATTCGATGGCGCGACGCATCACTATGCGGCGGTATGCCTCAACAGCCTGCTCTATCGCTATGAGCGCGACATGGAGCATCTGGCTTTGCTGCTGGGGAAGGCGACAGAGGCGCAGCACTGGAAGCGGCGTTCGCAGGCCAGGGATGGGGCGATGCATCGCTATTTGTGGCAATCAAAAGAGGGCGTGTTTGCAGACTTTGATTTTGTAAAGCACAAAGCCTCGACATATTCGTACATTTCGTCGCTGTATCCTTTGTGGGCGGGTGTGGCTACACGCGAGGAAGCAACACAGATTGTGGCGAAACTCAATTTGTTTGAGCGCCCCGGCGGGTTCTCAATGAGCAACTACAACAGTGGCATGCAGTGGGATGAACCGTTTGGATGGGCGCCTACAAATTGGATAGCGGTGACGGGGCTTGATGCATCGGGATTTCGCGAGGACGCGCGGCGCGCAGCGCGCAAATGGAACGCGACCGTGGATACAGGGTTTGCGCAGGATGGCACGATTCGCGAAAAGTACAACGTGGTCTCGGGAAATGCGGATGTTCACGTGAGCGCGGGATACTCGACCAACGAAATTGGATTTGGCTGGACGAACGCCGTCTATCTGAAGATGCAACAAGTCGCTGCAACATCCGGAACCAGGTAAATCGCCAAGAAGGAAAAAGGGCGCGTCCGCGTTGCGGATACGCCCTTCTTGTTGGAACTCGCGTGATTTGCCCCTATTCGGGCAAGGTCTTCGTGCCAGCTATATGAAGCTTGCCGGTGATCACTTGCGCTGTGGTGCCGGGTTGGCCGCCGCCTACTGAGATGGTGAAGTCGCCCTCGGGAATCAAGGGCTCGCCCTCAGCGGAGACCATGCTGAGGTCCCGCGGTCTCAATTCGAAGCGGACTCTTTGCGAAGCGCCCGGATCAAGGTGAATTCGCTGGAACGAGCGCAACGCGCGAAGGGGCGCGCCCGCCACGTTAGGAAAGCTCAGATAGAGCTGGGCAACTTCGTCGCCTGTCCGTTTGCCCGTGTTGGTGACAGTGGCCTCGACAGAAACCGGATCGCCGGCAGTGACGGCTTTGCCGGGTACGGAGAGCCGGCTGTAAGCGAACGTGGTGTAGCTGAGGCCGTAACCGAAGGGGAAAAGTGGCGTGCCCTCGAAGTAGCGATAGGTGCGGCCCTTCATGGAATAGTCTTCAAACGGAGGGAGCTGGTCGACCCCGGTGTAGAAAGTGACGGGGAGACGGCCGGCGGGATTGTTGCGGCCCGAGAGCGTTTCGGCGACGGCGCTTCCGCCTTCTTCGCCGGGATACCAGGCATCGAGAATGGCGTTGGCGTGCTGGTCGGCCCAGTTGACGGCAAGGGCGCTGCCGTTGGTGAGAACGACCACCAGCGGTTTGCCGGCAGTTGCGAGTGACTTGAGCAGATCCTCCTCGGGTTGAGGCAGATCGAGGCTGGTGCGGTCGCCACCCTTGAATCCGGGTTCGTTGACCTGCATCTCTTCGCCCTCGAGCGAGCTCGTGATGCCTACGACAGCAACAATGACATCGGCCTTGCGGGCCTCTTCAACGACATGGGGATCGAGGCCACGATTGATTTTTGCCCACACAAGGTGCAGGTGTGGCACAGCGCTGCCGGCGCGGTCGTATTCGACAACAAGCTGACGGGGATTGCCAGCTTCGAGATGAACAATGCCAGTGAGCGATTCAATGCCGTGAGGATAGTTCGCGGAGGTGACACGTTTGCCATCGAGCCAGACGCGGACAAAGCCGTCAGTTTCTACGCCAAGGTTGTAGTCGCCGGTCTCCTTTGGCGTGAGCGTGGTCTCCCAGCGCACTTCGAGCGGCTGCACATCAGCGACCTCATGAGGCATCGGAAGGCCGTCGATGTCGATGGACTGGTCAATGCGCGTGGCCAGCGGAGCTGAGGCTTTCTGCTCATTTGCGGGTGTGATTTCGGAAGAGACGATGTCTCTCTTGAGAAAAGTGACTCTGGCTCCGGGCTTGCCGTCGATCGAGAGAAGATCTGCGGATACGGGCCAGGTTTGCTTGCTGAGAAACCCTGTGCCCTGAATGTAGTCGACGGAGTCAGCTGCAAACTCTTTCTTAATGCCCTCGAGTACCGTGACGGTGTGGGTAGGAATGCCGTTGTAGTTACCAAGCAAAACGTGTGTCTGGTCAGCGAGCGGCCCAACGACAGCAATCTTGATGCCCGAGGTCTTCAGAGGCAGGGCGCCATCGTTTTTGAGCAGCACCATGGATTCGTTGGCAAGCCTACGGGCGAGTGCCCGATGCTCGTCGCTGTTCAGTTCCTTCTCGTCGATTTTGGAATAGGGCACCATGTCGGGCGGATCGAACATGCCGAGCCTCACGCGGGCAGTAAACAAACGAACCAGCGCAGTGTCGAGTTCGCTTTCCTTCAGATAGCCGTTCTGAACGGCGTCGATGTAAGGTTTGTAGTCGTGATCGTCGTTCACTTTAGCGCGAAAATCGATGCACTCGTTGTCCATGCCGCGCTGAACGCTGATAGCGTCGGCCTGCATCGAGGTTGGCTCGTAGTGGTGGCCGTCGTAGATGTTCTGGACCGCTCCGCAGTCTGAGACAACGTAGCCTTTGAAGCCCCACTTGCCACGCAGCTGATCTTCTAGGAGGAACTGATTGGCACAGGCGGGCTGGCCGTTGATGGAGTTGTAGGCGCACATGACAGAGTCCGCCTTTGCCTCGGTGACAGTTGCGCGGAAGGCGGGCAAATAGGTGTCGAGCTCGTCATGCTTGCTCACATCCACGTTGGCGGAATGGCGAGTGGTCTCGGGGCCGGAATGCACCGCGTAGTGTTTGGGCGTGGAGATGACGCGGAAGTAGTGAGGATCGTCGCCTTGCATTCCAGTGACGAAGGCAACGCCCATGCGGGCGGTCAGAAACGGGTCTTCGCCGTAGGTTTCCTGGCCACGACCCCAGCGGGGGTCACGGAAGATGTTGATATTGGGAGCCCAGAAGTCGAGGCCTTCCATGATGTTGCTGTGGCCGGCGCGTTCCGCAAGAACATGCTTAATACGCCCCTCGATGGAGATGTCCACCGCCATCTTGTGAATCGCGGGAGCGTCGAATGTAGCGGCGAGACCAATGGGCTCGGGAAACTCGGTGGTGCCGTTGACCGCGACGCCATGCAAAGACTCGCTCCACCAGTCATAGGCGGAAACGCCGAGTCTGGGGATGGCCCTGGCCTGATTGACCATCTGACTGGCTTTCTCCTGGAGCGTCATGCGGCGCACGAGATCGGCCGCGCGCTGCTCGGCGTTCAGGCTGGTATCGAGATATGCAGGCTTTGGCGCGACTTGCGCGATGGCCGAGGCGAGGCTACAGGCCACAAGGGCCAATACAGCAAAAGAGCATCGAACTTTATTCACGGCGTCTCCCGAGGCAGGTAGAAGTTGGTCAATTCCGGCAGGCGACCGAGAAATGAGCGCCCGCTGCCCGAATGCCAAAACTATCGTGCGGAAGAGCCGCTGTCAAGAAGGTAGAGTGTGCTCAAAGTATTGAGGAAAATCGCTTTAATGGGGATTTCTATCAACGCCAGCGCGGAGGGTAGTAAGGCGGCTGGGCGTAGGCAATCCAGGGAGAAGGAGCTGTGATGGCCCAAATGAGGGCGATGATCCAGCCGATGAAGGTCCAGCCGAGAAAGAAATTCAGCATGGTAATGGCAAACCTTTCGTGCAAATGGCGGCTGCCGGCGACGATGGCCGGCAGAAAGTAGAGCGCGATGAGGAAGAGAAGGTGGAGCATTGTCGTTCCCTCCGGTGAGCAACAGGCACGGCAACGGGCTCAGCGCACGCTGAGTGACGCGTATCCGCTCACGAAAGAGGAATACGGTGTAACCTTGCGCAAAGTTCCCCGTAATAGTGGATAGAGGCACGAATTCCGATGGCAAGTGGAACGGAGATCGGTCGGGCCCAGGCTGAAGAAGCGGCGCAGCTACAAAGCTTTCGTCAGGGTGCTCCAGAAGCTTTCGAAGCGGTCTTTCACCGCCATCATGGCGTTGTTTTCAGATGGATTCTGCGCATCGTTCGCGATCGTGGAGCGGCAGAAGACCTGACGATTGAAACGTTTTTTCGGGTCTACAAAGCTCACGCGCGGTTTGAGCCGGCGCGGGGATTCGAGCCATGGGCGCGGACAATCGCAACGCGGGTTGCGCTCGACTGGATGCGGTCGAAGCATCCGGAGCAGCCGATGGCAGAGGGGTTCTTTGCCGCCGTGTCGGGCCGAGAATATACCGATCCGGCGATACTGGCTGAGATTCGCGACAAGACCGCGCTGGCGTTTGGGAGATTACCGCCGAAACTGCGCATTGCCGCAACGCTTGCGGTCGTTGAAGAGCTGCCGCACAAAGAAGTTGCCGAGGCGCTGGGAATTTCAATTGCGGCGGTGAAAGTGAGAGTGTTTCGCGCATTGCGGAGGTTGAGAAGGGATTTGGAACAGATGGGGATAAGGCTATGAAGGAAAACGATGAGAACCACATGAAGCATCTATTGAAGCATGCCCTGCCTCCAGTGGGCCACGCGGAGCCGGTGCGCGATTTGTGGCCGGCGATGCTGCGCCGGATGGACGAGCACCCGGCCGCTCCGCCGTGGCTCGACTGGGTGCTGGCATGCGGGGTCGCAATCTTCGCTGTGGTGTTTCCGACTGTGGTTCCGGTCTTTCTCTACTACTTGTGAACTGGCGGGCAAGGTAGCTCGCGGAAGGAGAGGTTGCAAATGAATACGCATCCGTATTTACGTGCTTTTTTGGCTGGAGCGTTTGTGCCGACTCTGGGCCTGCCCTTGATGCTGGCCGGTTTTGTCGCCCTTCGGCTGGGGCTGCAGGTTCCGTTTCCGATCGAGCGCGGGCTGGTGTTTCCGCTGGCGCTGGTGCCGTGCCTTTGGGCGCTATGGAATATGCTCTGGATCGGCTCGCATATGCGCACCGGTCTGCCTATTGGATTGCATGGAGCGGTATTGCCGCTGCTGCTGATGCCGGGTGGCGCGGTGATTGCGACATGCCTGGGCATCTTGCAAGTTGGGCCGAGCGGGGTAACGTGGTTCCACTCCTTCTATGTTCCTTACGCATTGGTTGCGCCGGCCTTTGCATGTGCGTTGGCTGGCTACTACCTGCTGTGGAAGTACATTGTGGGATTTGTGAACCGGGTGCTGGGGATCGCCTGAAGCCGGCAATTATTATGAGCCGGGCTCGAAGAAGTCCTGGAGCCCGGCTCGCGTCGCATGCGCGGCCATCTGCGCATGGATCGAGAGGGCGAGTTCGAGCGCATCACGGCCCTGACGGGCTGTGACCTGCGGAGCGCGGCGGGTGCGGACTGATTCGAGGAAAGACTCAATCTCAAGTTTGAGCGGTTCGCCGGTTGCGACATCGGGTTTGGAGAAGCTGAGTCCCGGCGCGAGGCCCTGAGGCGCTGGAGATTGGGCAAGCCCTTCAGCAAGTTTGCGCAGAGCTGCAGGATCGGACTGCGCGGCCAGGATCTGTCCTAGAAGAGCAGCAGAGATTTTTCCAGCGGTGAGCAATTGCTGAATGACCGCAGAATCGAGCTTGCCGGTGGAGAGGAAATGCCGTGCGGCAAGGGCAAGCTCCGGAGCTATGGGCTTTGATGCCGTCGAGGAAGCGTCCTCGATGCGAATGACGAGAACATCGCGACGGGCATAGTCGATGGAGACGTATTGACGCGGCTCAAAGAAGCGGAGCTTGCGGACGCGCTCGGTGGAGACGCGCGATGCGGTAAAGTTGGCGACGCAACCGGATTCAAATTCGACACGGACATTAGCGATGTCAACTTTGGGAGAAAGAATCGGCAGACCGACGGCGCGGACTTCGCGAACCGGGGAATGAGCAAACGTAAGCACGATGTCAAGGTCGTGAATCATCAGGTCGAGCACGACGTCGACATCGAGGGCGCGAGGGGTGAAGATGGAGAGCCGATGAGCCTCAAAGAACATGGGGCGGTGGAGTTGCGGCTGCACCGCGAGGACGGCGGGGTTGAAGCGCTCGAGGTGGCCAGGCTGCAGAATGCGAGCGTTCTTC
>Ga0181537_10003851_pt1 | contig 12647 bp, 8 predicted proteins | sample PEATcosm2014_Bin_39_FD_119765 | JGI IMG/M metagenome (GOLD analysis project Ga0181537, IMG submission 119765) | Peatland microbial communities from MTU Mesocosm Facility, Houghton, MI, USA - PEATcosm2014_Bin23_10_metaG | ecosystem: Environmental > Terrestrial > Soil > Wetlands > Peat | place...
TCCTGGCTGATCAGCACGGCGCCGATGACGACGAAGCCCTTGATGACGAGCTGCCAATACGGACCGACGCCGACCAGGTTGAGACCGTTGCTGAGCACAGTGATGATCGCGACGCCGATGAAGGTGCGCTGCACGCCGCCCGCGCCGCCGGCCAGCGAGGTGCCGCCGACGACGATCGCGCCGAGCGTGTTGAGCAGGAGATCGCTTCCCAGGCTCGGGCCGACCGCCCCGAGCCGCGACATCGCAAAGATGCCCGCCAGACCCGCCGTCATGCCGGAAACGGTGAAGGCGTAGATCTTGTAACGGTCGACCGGAATGCCAGCGGTGCGGGCGACTTGTTCGCCGCCGCCGATCAGCATGACGAACCGCCCGAAGCGCGTACGCGCGCCGACGAAAATCGCCAGTAGCCACAGCAGCAACGCCCACAGCGCGATGTTGGGCAGGTGCGGGATCGTCTGGCGCAGCGACAGCACGTCGAAGAACGGCAGGTCGAACATGATCGTCGCGCCGGCGAGAATGCTCAGCGCCGTGCCGGTGAACACCGACAGACTGCCGAGCGTGACGACAAAGCTCGGTACCCGGCCATAGACGCTGATCGCGCCGTTGAAGGCGCCAAGCAAAGCGCCGAGCAACGCGCCAAACGGCAGCACCAGCGGCCCCAGACTGGCGCCGGGGAACAGCTTGAGCGTCGCGACGGAGGTTGTGCCGACCAGCAGGACGACCGCGCCGACCGAGAGGTCGATGCTGCCCATCAGAATGACGAACGTCGCGCCGAGCGAGGCGATCAGTAGGGTCGCCGCCTCGCCGCTGGTGGCCGCGAAATTTCGCCACGAGAAGAACGCCGGCGAAGCGATGGAGAAGACCACGACCAGCGCGACGAATACCCCCACCGGCAGCCAGGTGCCGCGGTCCGCGACGCCGGCGATTCGGCTCGCCAACCCGGACCCCGGCGACGACCGTGAAGCGGTTGGATTGATCATGATGTCGCCATTTCCGTTCATGCGGCGCTCGGAAGCATGTGAGGGATGAGATCGTGTTCGGTCGGCTTGCCGTCGGGCGGCGCCGGAATTTCCGCGACGACCGCTCCACGTTGCATGATCAAAATTCGGTTCGCCAGCCCAATCAGTTCGGCAAGTTCGTCGGTGATCAAAATGACGCCGACGCCCTGAGCCGTGAGATGGCGGATCTGCTGATAGATTTCTTCCTTTGCGCCGGCGTCGACGCCCCGCGTCGGATTGTCGAGCACCAGCACGCGCAGATCGCGCTGCAGCCAGCGGGCCAGAACGACTTTCTGCTGATTGCCGCCCGACAGGTTGCGCATCGGGACCGTCGGCGAGCCGGAGCGAATCCCGAACCGACGAATGGCGTCGAGCGCCGCGGTCCTTTCTTTGTCGACGCGCCAGATCGCGAAGGGCGAGAAGCGATCGGCGCTCGGCAACGAAAGATTTATCGCCAGGCTGAAAGCGGAGACGATGCCCTCGACCAGCCGCTCGGCCGGCACGTAGCCGAGGCCCTCGCGAACGAGCTGATGAATGCTGGGACGTCGCCGCATGCGGCCCGCGACGCCGACAGCGCCGATTTTCGGCGGCCGAACGCCGGCGACCGCCTTGCCCAGAGCCGACTTCCCGGAATCGAGGAGGCCGCCGATGCCGAGCACTTCGCCGGCGCGCACTTCGAACGAGACATCGCGGAATTCGGCGTCGGTGAATTCGTGAACGTGGCAGACGACGCGCTCGCTGGCGACCTCGCGCTGCTGGTCGATGTGGTAGTAATCGTCGGCGCGATCACGGCCGACCATGAGGCCGTGAAGCGTCTTCTCGTCGGCCTCGTCGCGCGAAAGCGCGCCGGAGGTCCGGCCGTCCTTCATGACGACGACCGTGTCGCTGATCGCCCGCACTTCACTCAGGCGATGTGAGACGAAGATGAACGACGCATGGCGCTTCATCCGCGCCAACAGGTCGAGGAACGCGGTTTCGTCCTGCTTGTCGAGCGCCGAGGTCGGCTCGTCGAGCAGCACCAGCGGGTCTTCGATCCCCATCAGGTGTTTGGGCGCCAGGCAGGCGCGCGCGATCTCAATCGCCTGGCGGCGCGAGAAATCGTAGGCGCCGGCGTTGCGCCGCACGTCGACGTCGAGCCCGGCGTCCTCGACAATGCGCTCGGCGGCGCGGATCATCGCCGCACGATCGACGAATTGGCCGAAGCGGGTGAAGCGATGCTCCTGCGACAGCGCCATGTTCTCGTAGACGGGGATGTTCAGGATCAGCGACTGTTCCTGAAACACGCGGCTCACGCCGAGCGCGAACGCCTCGCCGTAGGAATGGGGCGTAAATGGGCGGCCGCGATAGAGCATTGCGCCGCCGTCTGGCCGCGCAAGCCCGGTGATGATGTTGAACAGCGTCGTCTTGCCGGCGCCGTTCTCGCCGACCAGGCCGACGATCGACCTGGTCGGCACGCTCAGACTGACGTCGTGCAAGATCCGAATCGGCCCATAGCTCTTCGCCAGCCGGGAGACCGACAGCAGCTCGGACCGTTCGGAAATTGCTTCCGACGTCATTGGCTCACGCCTTCTTGTTCGGCGACGGGCCGAACATGTCGATCTTGTAGTGAGCCTTGTATTCGGCGGCGACCTTCTCCATTTCGCCGCTCTTCTTCGCGTCGAGATATTCCTTCGGGTATTGATAATTGTCGGGCTTCTTGATGCCGCCCCACTCGACGTCCATGTCGAGCGGCGTCAGCAAATCCTGCGGGTCCCAATCGTTGGGGTGCAGCACTTTCGACATCAGCTTGTAGTTGAACGGCGCAACGTCGCCGTTGTCGACGTAGCGCTCGAGATACTGGTCGACGTTCGCCGTCGTCATGATGCGCGAACCCCACAACATCATGCGTTCGGAGGCGCGCGGCTTCCAACCTTGCATCACGTCGTGGATGCGCGACGTCATCATCGCGCCCATGTATTGCGGCACGTTGGCGGCGGTGCAGAGCAGGTAGCCGGCCTTGATCGCTTGCGCCGCCTCGGGGTTTCCGTCGCCAGCGGAGGCGAGCAGCACGTCGGCGCCGGGTTGCAGCCCGAGGCTCTTCAGCACCGCGATCGCGCCCTGCGCTTCTTCGTCGTTGGCGGCGTAGATGCCGACCGCGTCGGGATGGCGGGTCATCAGATCTTGCGCCGCTTTGTGCCCGTCCTCCATGTTGAAATTGCCGGGCAGCGCGTCGGCGAACGCGAATTCCGGAAAGTCCTTGATCGCGGCCATGCGGCCCTGCTGGCGCACCACGTCGATGACGAAGCCCGGGATGCCGTCGAGAGCGATGATCTTGCCCTTCTTGCCCTTTTTGCGAAGCTCCGTCAGGAGCATCGTGGTGATGTCCTTGGCCGCGTTGAAGTCGTCGGGGCACGAATAATAGGTGTAGTATTCGCCAGCGTCGAAGGGGGAATACCACGGCAGCGTCGCCCAAACGTTGCCCATCCAGATCTTGTTTTTCTGGCACTCTTCGGAAATACGCTTGATGTTGCTCGCGTCAGGCGGGTTGATGATAATGCCGCCCAGGTCGCCGGCGACCTGCAACTGCTGAAACTGGTCGTATTCCTTGTTGCTGTTGAACTCGGCGTCGAGCGACACGCTCTTGGCGCCGAGCGCGGCGGCGGTGTCCTGCACCGATTTGCTGACGGTGCGGCAATACTGAAGCGTCGCCGAGAAATACATGTAGGCGATTTTGCCGTTTTCCGCCGCGACCGCGGTGATCGGGGCGCCGATCAATTCGCCGGCGAGACCGGCGGCGACGCCGCCGGCGACCAGCTTGGCAAAGTCACGGCGCGAGACGCCGGTGGCGTCGAGTCGGTCGAGATGATGATCGATGAACCGCTTGTCAAAGACGTCGACGCCTGCCATGGGGCGCCTAAATGGTGGAACTCGGATCGCCATGCATTGTCCTCCCATTCGAGCTTGCCGACGTCGGCCTGACGGCGACGGAACCCGTTGATAAATCGTTTGCTTTCGCCGCCCGTCACGGCCCGCATTGAGCGTTTTGGGAGCGGTGTGACAGCGCTAACAGACAAATCAAGCCATAAAATGACAGCGCTGTCAACGGAGGATGGCGGGCAGTCTTCGGACGGTTCCGCGCAAGCCTAGCCGTCGGCCGCGCTCCGTCTTCGATCGTGTCGGGAGGGCCCTTTGCCCGTGGCGGACTGCGCTGCCGCCGGCGGCAGGATCGGCGCCTCAGCCGGCCGGCGCGCCGGCCCGGTCAGCGTCGAGGGCGTCGACGCGCGAGTGGTCCGGACGGCGGTCTATGCCTTCACGCTCTTGCCGCCGGCGCGTGTCATTTCGGAGCGAGGCTCTCGATCCAGTTCACGAACGCAGCGCGCTCGTCGGCGGTCATCCTCAACCCGTGCTTGGTGCGCCGCACGAGGATGTCGTCGTCCGTCTCGGCCCATTCCTCGGCGACGAGATAGCGCGCTTCTCGCTCATAGAAGTCGGGGCCGAAGCGGCGGCCGAGGTCGGCGAGCGAAGACGCCGCGCCGAGGAGCTTCATCGCTCGCGCGCCATAGAGGCGCGCGTAGTGCCGATTGAGCCCGGGCGAAAGGAACGGATACGCGCCGGCGAGCTTGGCGACGAACCGCTCGAAGTCGCCGTCGTCGATCTCGCCGCCGGGCAGGGTCGCCCGCCCCGTCCAGTCGCCGCTCGCCGCCGGGAAGAACGGCTTGAGCTTCTGCAGCGCGTGCTCGGCGAGCCGGCGGAAGGTGGTGATCTTGCCGCCGAAGACGTTGAGCAGCGGCGCTCCCTCGGCCGCGTCGAGTTCGAGCACATAGTCGCGCGTCACCGCCGACGGGTCGCCATGGCCGTCGTCAAACAACGGCCGCACGCCGGCCCACGCTTCGATCACGTCGGCGCGTCGCGGCGCGTTGCGGAAATAGCCGGCGACGGCGTCAAGCAGATAGACGATTTCCTCTTCGTCGGCGGCCGCGGCCTCCGGCGCGCCCTCGAACGGGATGTCGGTCGTCCCGATCAGCGCCAGGTCGCCCTGGTAGGGGATGACGAAGATCACCCGCCGGTCGCGGTTCTGCATCAGATAGGCCTGCGGCCCGTCGAAGAACTTCGGCGTGACGATGTGGCTGCCCTTGACCAGCTTGACGGCGAACTTCGTCTTCGCGCCGGCGATGCGGCCGATCACCTGGTCGACCCACGGGCCGGCGGCGTTGACCAGCGCGCGCGCCGTCATCTCGGTCCGCTCGCCGCTCGCCGCGTCGACGATCGTCGCGCGCCACAGACCGCCCTCGCGCCGCGCCGATTCGACCAGCGTTCGGGTCAGGATGCGCGCGCCGCGTTCGCGCGCGTCGACCGCGCTGAGAATCGTCAGCCGCGCGTCTTCGGTGCAGCAATCCGGATATTCGAAACCCTTTGTGTAGCTCGGCAGCAGCGGCGCGCCTTCGGGCTCCCGGCTGAGGTCGAGCGCGCGACAGCCGGGCAGGGTGCGTCGCCCGCCGATGTGATCGTAGAGGAACAGGCCGATGCGCAGCATCCACGCCGGCCGATCCTGCGGCGAGTGCGGCAGCACGAAGCGGGTCGGCCAGACGATGTGCGGCGCCGAACGCAACAACACTTCGCGCTCGACGAGCGCTTCGTGCACCAGGCGGAACTGATAATATTCGAGATAGCGCAATCCGCCGTGGACGAGCTTGCTCGAGCGCGAGGACGTCGCCTCCGCCAGGTCGCCCTTCTCGCACAGGACGACCGACAAACCGCGCCCCGCCGCGTCGCGCGCGATTCCCGCGCCGTTGATTCCGCCGCCGATCACCAGCAGGTCGACCGCATCGGCCATGCGCCAAACTCCTGATTCGCCGGCGCCCGCGCGCCAAAGAGAGAAGCGATTCGGCCTGTTCTATTGCAACCGCTCCTGCGCGGCCAGGGCGCATTCCGCCGCGCACATTGGCCGCAGCGGCCCGACTTGTGGCGGACGGTCCGCACGGGCACAATCAAGACATGATCTTCGGTTTGAGCGCGCGGAGTGCGGCGGCGGGAGGCGCCTTCATGGCGGCGATGACGGCGGTGGGCGCGGCGAAGGCGGCGAGCCCGGCTGCGCCGTCGATCGTGGTGTTCGGCTCCTACTTTCCCGCCTGGATCGTCTGCGCCGTGGCCGGCGTCGCCGGCGCAGTGATTGCGCGGTTCGTTCTCGCGCGCCTCGGCGTCGACGAGTTTCTGCCGCTGCGGCTCGTCGTCTATCTCTGCCTGGCGATCGTCTTCGGGCTCGGACTGTGGCTGATCGCCTACGCAGGAGCGCCGGCGTGAGCAGCGAAGCGCGCCGGATCGCCGCCCTCGTCGTCGCGGGCCTCGCCGTCGTCGGGGCGACGGCGGAAATCCTCGCGGCGGCGGTTGCAATCGACCGTTCGCCGCGCACCGACGCGGTCGAGATCGACGCGCCCTTGATCCACATTTCGCCGACCACGCCCGGCCGCGTCGTCAACGTCGGGGTCGCCGAGAATGCGGCGGTAAAACGGGGCGACGTGTTGTTCGAAGTCGATCCTGCCCCCTATCGATTGCGCGTCGATCTCGCCAAGGCGGAGGTCGAAGCGGCGCAGTCGGAGGTCGACCAGGGCGGTCGCAACATCGCCGGCGAGCGCGCCAACGCGACGGTCGCCGACGAGCAGATCCGCCGCGCGCGCGACAATCTCGCGCTCGCCGAGCAGTCGCTCGCTCGGCTGACTCCGCTGCTGCCGAAGGGCTATGTCACCGCTCAGCAGGTCGACCAGGCGACGACCGCGCGCGACGACGCGCTGGTCTCACTGCGGCAGGCGGAAGTGCAATCGTCCGGCGCCAACCAGGTCGTCGGCACGCTCGAAACCCGCCGCGCTCAGCTCGCCGCGGCCGAGGCGCAACTCGCGCTGGCTGAGCGCGATCTCGCCGACACGGTGGTGCGCGCGCCCTATGACGGCCTTGTCACCAACTTCCATCTCGTCGAGGGCGAATATGTCGTGACCGGCCAGCCGCTGGGTTCGCTGATCGATACGTCGCGTTGGCGCGCCGTCGCCGATTTTCGCGAGACGGATCTCGCTCGCATCCGTCCCGGCGACAAGGCCTTCGTCTACGTCATGAGCGACCGCAATCGTCTGATCCATGGCGAGGTCGAGGGCGTCGGCTGGGGCGTGCGCTCCGACGAGACCGCCAGCGTGCTCGGCCTGCCGTTCGTCGCGCGCTCGCTCAATTGGGTGCGAGTGGCGCAGCGCTACCCGGTGACGGTGCGGCTCGACGATCCACCGCAGGATTCGATGCGGATCGGCGAGTCGGCGGTGGTGATTTTGAGGCGAGGCGATGACGAGCGCGACGGCGCTAGCCGCTGACGTTCGGCCGCGTTGGCTGCGCCGCGAGCTCGCGGCCTACCCCGGCCGCGACGCCTTCGCGTTGCGCGTTGCGCTGGCCTGCATGCTGACAGTCGCAGCGGCGATGACCCTGGGCGTCCCCGAAACCGCCGTGTCCTGCTACCTCGTCCTTTACGCGACCCGCGAGGACGCCGCCGCCACCATCGTCAACGGCCTGCGGCTGATCGCCGGCGCGGCGGCCGGCGTGCTCGTCGGGGCGCTGGTGATGCGCTTCTCGGCCGAATATCCGCTGGCGCGCACGTCGCTGATGATCCTCTTCACCGTCGGCGGCATGTTTCTCGCGTCCGCCACGACGCTCGGGTCGATGGCCAGCACCGCCGGCTTCGTGCTGGCGCTCGCCGTGACGTTGTTCGACATCGTGCCGCTCCCCGAACTCATGGTGCGCGGCGCGCTCTATATGTGGGAAGCGGTCGCCGTGCCGATGACGGCGGTGATCGTCGTCGCAGCGATCGGCGCGCCGCGCGGCCACGTTCTGCTCAGGCGCGCGGCCGCCGCGCGGATCGAGGCCGCGGCCGCGCTCTTGCGCGGCGAGCCCGACGCGACGGCGCCCGCGCGCGCCTTGCTCGGCCCTGAGGCTGGAAAAGCCCGCGAGCGGCAGAGGACCGCATGGCTGTTCTATTCCGGGGACGCCTATTACCGCACGCGCATTGTCGCCTTGCTTGACGCGTCCTATGTGTTGCTGGCGGCGCTTGCATGGGGCGGCGCCGGCGCCGATCTGCGGCCTGGCCGCGCGCAGGCGCTCGCCGCGCGCCTCGACCGGGTCGCAGCGGCCGCGACCGAGGTGCGCGCCAGCCCGCCGCCGCGCCATGACCCGCCCCCTCTCGAGGACGCCGAGCTCGTCGCGTCGCTGGTCGCCGACGCCGAGGCGGCGGTTTCGCCCGGCTTCGCCGCGCGCCCCGGCCCGCCGCGTCGCGAGCCGTTCTTCCACGCCGACGCCTTCGACAACCCCGATCATTTGCGCTTCGGGCTGAAAACGGCGCTCGCCGCCTTCGTCTGCTACACGATCTACACCGGGCTCGACTGGTTCGACATCCACACCGCGATGGTCACCTGCTATTTCGTTGCCTTGTCGAGCGTCGGCGAGACGGTGCACAAGCTAACCCTGCGCATCGTCGGCTGTCTGATCGGCGCCGGGCTCGGCGTCTTCGCGATCGTCGTGCTGATGCCGGCGATGACCGACATCGGCCAGCTCGCGCTGATGGTCGGCGCCGTCGCTTTCGTCGCCGCCTGGATCGCCGCCGGCTCGCCGCGCATTTCCTATATGGGCTGGCAGATCGCTTTCGCGTTCTTCCTATGCACCCTCAATAGTTTCGGCCCCAGCTTCGATCTCGCGGCCGCGCGCGATCGCGTGCTCGGCATTCTCCTCGGCAATCTCGTCATGACGGTCGTCTTCACCAATGTCTGGCCGGTCGGCGTCCAGCGGGCGGTCGGACGGTCGGTCGCGGCGGCGTCGCGCGCGCTTTCCCGCTTCGCCGATCCCGCGTCGGGCGCGACCGGCGACGACGTCGAGCGTTTCGGCGTCGCGGTCGCCGAGGCGCAGCGCGTCGGCGAGCTGCGCGCTTTTGAGCGCGGCGCGGCGAAACTCGACGATCGCGCCCTTGACGTTGCGGCAGCCGAAGAAGACGGGCTCGAGCGACTCGCCGGCGCGCTCGTCGTCGCGCAGCGCGCCCCGGACGGTTCGGCGCTCGACGAATTCCTGCCCGAAGCCGCGCGGGGCGCCGAAACGAGGTTCCGCAAGGCCGTCGCCGACTGGTTGACGCGCTACGCCTCCCGTATAGACGGCGAGACCGCGCCCGCCGATTCGCAATGGAGGTCGGCGGCGGGGGTGGTGTTGGAGGCGGTCGCGGCGTCGGGCGTCGCCGTGCCGGTCGCCTTCGCGGCGGCGTTGGCGCGGCGGGACGCCGCCGACCGGCAGATTGAAGCGAGCATCCGGCGGCTCGACGAGGCGGGGTAGCGGGTTGCGACGGTTCGTCAACGCGATGGCCGAATTCGGCCGCGGAGCGGCCGGGGCGCTGGTCGTCGCTGCGGCGCTCGCCGGCTGCGCGTCGCAATCGGAATTGCTCGCCCCGGGGAGCGCGCAAACGCCCTACGTTCCGAACGTTGCGGAATCCGCGCCGGCCCCGCCGGGCGTCGCCGACTATGGCCTGCCGCCACAGGCCGATATGCCGATCGACCTGCCCAAGCCCGCCGTCGATCCGCGCCGCGCCTACACGCTGCCCGAGCTCGTCGACATCGCCGAGTCGAACAACCCCGTCACGCGCGCAGCATGGGAGCGGGCGCGCCAGGCGGCGCTGGCGGTCGGCGTCGCCCAATCCGCCTATCTGCCTCGCCTCAGCGCCCAAGTCGTCGGCGGCTACCAATACGCGTCGCAAGGCGATCCCAGCGTCGACGTCTCCTCCTCGGCGCTGCCGGGCGTCGACGTCTCGCTGCCGGGCGCGCTGGGAGTCGGGTCGCATGAGGTCTCTGCGCAGGCGACCGAGGTCGTGCCGGGCGTCGCGCTGCAATGGCTGCTGTTCGATTTCGGCGGCCGCGCGGCGGCGACCGAGAGCGCGCGGCAATTGTCGATCGCCTCCGACGTCGTCTTCAACGGCGCGCACCAGAAACTCATCTACGAGGTCGCATCGACCTTCTACCAATTCACCGCGGCGCGCGCGCAGGTCGCGATCGCCACCGAAACGCTCGCCAACGCGAAATTCGTCTACGCGGCGGCGCGGTCGCGCTACGAGCGCGGAATCGCCACCACGATCGAAGTCGCCCAGGCCAAGCAACAGGTCGCGCAGGCTCAGCTCGGCCTCGTCGAGTCGCAGGGGTTCGAGCGTGACGATTATCACGCGCTGCTCAAAGCGATGGGCGTCGCGCCGACGCTGGCGATCAAGGTTCAGGACGTCGCCGACCGGCCGCTGCCGCGCGCGCCCGCCATCGACCTCGACCGTCTGATCGAATCGGCCCTGCGTCGCCGACCCGATTCGCAGGCCGCCTTTGCGCGCATGAAAGCGGATCAGAGCAACGTCGACCGCGCCCGCTCCGACTTCCTGCCGCGCATTGCTGCGACCGGCGCGCTCGACCGCAACATCGGCCAAGCCAGCGCGACCGATACGCTGACCACCTTGACGACGCGCACCCGCGTCGACGCGGCCAACGCCGACGCGTTCCTCCTGTTGAGCGTGCCGATCTACGACGGCGGGCTGCGCGACGCGCAGTTGCGCGCCGCTGAGGCGCAGGCTTCCGCCGCCGCTGACGAACTGACGCAGATCCAAAACGCCGGCGCGCAGGAGATCGTCGCCGCCTATGACGCCCTACGCACCAGCCTCTCCGCCTTCGCCGCGGCGAGCGAACTCGTCGCCGCCAGCAAGGTCACCGCCGCCGCCGCCCGCGATTATTACGATCACGGCTTGGGCACGCTGACCGACGCCACCGGCGCCCAGACCGCACTGCTGCAGGCCGAACTCGCCAAGGCCAAGGCGCACAGCGCCGCGCTCACCGCCGCCGCGACCATCGCCTTCGCCAGTGGCGCCCTGACCAACCGGGACACGCTCGGCGCGCGGTGAGGCGCGGCGCTGCGGCTTGACGGACGGGCCGGCGCAGGCGCCAATGATCGCGATCCGTGATCGCAGGAGAGCGCCATGGAACTGATCGGCATGTTGGATTCGCCCTATGTGCGGCGCGTGGCGGTAGCCATGCTGACGGCGGAGATTCCGTTCGTCCATCGGCCGATTTCGCTGTTCCGCCATATCCCGGAATTCTCGAAGGTCAACCCGTTGCTGAAGGCGCCGACGCTGGTCGCCGACGACGGAACCGTGCTGACCGACTCGGGCGTCATCCTCGATTATCTCGGCTGCGTCTTTCCCAGGATCGCCGCGCTGTCGCCGAGCGCGCCGCCGCTGCGCCTGCGCGCCGCGCGCGCGATCGGCCTCGGCCTGACGACGATGGAGAAAGCGGTGCAGCTCCATTACGAACGCATGCTGCGCCCGCCCGAGAAGCAGCATGAGCCGTGGCGGGCGCGCGTCGCCGGCCAGCTCGCCGCCGCGCTCGCCGCGCTCGATCGCGAGACGCCGGTCGCCGGCTGGTTCGCGGGCGGCGACCTTGGCCTCGCCGACATCACCGTCGCCTGCGCCTTCGGCTTCGTGCGCGGCATCGTCGGCGATCTCGTCGAGACCGGCGGCTTCGCCCGGCTGGCGGCGTTTTCCGCCCGCGCCGAGGCGCTGCCCGCCTTTCGCCAGGCGCCGGCCGAGGACGGCGTCGTCGCGCCGGTCGCCCTCGCGTGATTGACTCGCCCAGCGCGGCGGGTCTAAGCGGCCGCCGGCGTTAGGAGACGGAGTCATGGCCCAATTGCCCGATGAAATGCGCGCCGTGGCGATTCCCACGCCCGGCGGTCCCGACGCGTTGACGCCGACGAAACGGCCGCGCCCGATCCCGCGCGCCGGCGAAATCCTCATTCGCGTCGCCGCAGCCGGGGTCAACCGGCCCGACGTGCTGCAGCGCCAGGGGGCGTACGCGCCGCCGCCCGGAGCCTCCGACCTGCCCGGCCTCGAGATTGCCGGCGAAGTCGTCGCGCTGGGCGAAGGCGCGACGCGCTTCAAGCTCGGCGATGCGGCGACGGCGCTGGTCGCCGGCGGCGGCTACGCCGAATATTGCGTCGCGCACGAGACCAACGCGCTGCCGGTTCCCGCCGGCCTCAGCCTGATCGAGGCGGCGGCGATCCCGGAAACCTATTGCACGGTGTGGACCAACGTCTTCGACCGCGGCGGGCTGAAGCGTGGCGAGTGGCTGCTGGTCCACGGTGGGACGTCGGGCATCGGCACGACCGCGATCCAGCTCGCCAAGGCGTTCGAGGCGCGCGTTTTGACGACTGTCGGCGCGCCCGAGAAGGCCAGAGCCTGCTTGCGGCTCGGCGCCGATCTGGCGATCGACTATCGGCAAGAGGACTTCGTCGTCGCGATGCTCGCCGCGACCGGCGGCAAGGGCGCTGACGTCATCCTCGACATGGTCGGGGGCGACTATGTCGCGCGCAACTACGCCGCCGCGGCCCTCGACGGCCGCATCGTCCAGATCGCCTTTCTGCGTGGGCGCAAGGTCGAGATCGACCTGCAGGCGATCATGTCGAAGCGGCTCGTCCACACCGGCTCGACGCTGCGGCCGCGCTCGGTCGCCGAGAAGGCGGAGATCATCGAGGCGCTGAAAGCCCGTGTCTGGCCGCTGCTCGCCGACGGCCGCTGCAAGCCGCTGATCGACTCGACCTTCCCGCTGGACAACGCCGCCGACGCGCACCGGCGCATCGACA
>Ga0181537_10003852_pt1 | contig 12646 bp, 10 predicted proteins | sample PEATcosm2014_Bin_39_FD_119765 | JGI IMG/M metagenome (GOLD analysis project Ga0181537, IMG submission 119765) | Peatland microbial communities from MTU Mesocosm Facility, Houghton, MI, USA - PEATcosm2014_Bin23_10_metaG | ecosystem: Environmental > Terrestrial > Soil > Wetlands > Peat | place...
GTGCTGGGGCTGGGGCTGGGGCTGATGCTGATTGTGCTGCGGTTGCTGTTCGCGCGGATAGAAGGGCTGCGCTTCGCGCGGGGCAAACGGCTCGCCGCTGATGGGCGGTTGCTCGTTGCCGTCCTCGTCGTAGCCATCCTCGGCAATGTTGCCGCCGCGCTGGTCGCCCTGCTGCTGGTAATAGGGCGAGGGCGGGTTCTGGCGGAACTGCTCCTGCGCCGCGGCGATCAGGCGGAAGTAATGCTCGGCGTGCTGATAATAATTTTCGGCCGACACAGGGTCGCCGGAACTCTGAGCGTCGCGGGCAAGCTGAAGATATTTTTCAGCCACGTGGGACGCCGTCCCCCGAATTTTCACGTCCGGTCCGTTGGACTCGTACATGCGTGACAATGGATTCTGATGGTGATGATGGCCGCCACCTTTGCGATTGCGACCCCGCATGCGCTTGTTCTGACCGTTTCTCATGATTTGCTTTTCCGCCAACCCCTTATTTGCGACGGCACGGATGCCGTCGCTTCGCTTCACTGAATGTCACGTCGACTAGACGCATGAACCCGGCAATCCTACTTTACGGGCCGTTTTTCGCGGCGCGGCAGTCGCGGTCATGAAACCTCGGCAATGCAGCCCCCACCAGCGGTTTCGCCGCGGTGTTGCGAACCTTCGTTATGCGCGACATCTCACGAATGCGCGCCGAACCGATGAAATTTCTCGGTCTGAATCTGGCGATCCCGTTTGCCGTCCGATCCGGCTTTCGCTGTTCCGGCTTTCGTTTCACCCTGCGCTGCCGACCTCTTAAGAGGGACGTTCCTCTACGAGGGACACTCTTGGTGTTCAAGGCGGCGCGGCACCATTATCTCGGGCCGATTCCGTTGCCGCAAGCTAGTCGGTTCCGGCCGATATTCCAAGAGCTATTTTGTCGCTTTTTTGCCGGGTCCCATGCTCCACCGTCATGCCCCGTTTGTCGGTCCGTTCAGGTTTTGGTCGCGACGAGCGCCCGAGGAGCACCCGCAAGATCAGGGAGTGGCGGCGCAGGCGCAAGCCCCGAAACTGCGAACAAGGCGGTGACGGGGAGCGCCTGTCCGCCGCCGAGTTCGACCACGAGAGTGCCGCCGCGGGCAAGCAGCGCGGGCACGGTGGCGGCGAGCGCCCGATAGCAATCAAGTCCGTCAATCCCACCGTCGAGCGCCACATGCGGATCGAAATCGCGGACGTCGGGGGCAAGCGCGGCAATATCGCCGGACGCGACATAAGGCGGATTGGTGACAATCAAGTCGAACGTCCCGCCGAGAGCCGCCGCCAGATCGCAGGCGACAAAATTGGCGTTGTGAAGTCCCAGACGGGCGGCGTTGACCCGCGCGACACGTAGCGCGCCGGCGCTGATATCGGTGCCGACGCCGAAAGCGTTGGGCAGTTCGGCGAGCAGCGCCAGCAACAGCGCGCCGCTGCCGGTGCCAAGATCGGCGATGCGCAGTGTTCGCGAACGCATGCCGCCGGCATCGATCGCGGCAAACGCCGCCTCAACTACGGTCTCCGTTGCCGGGCGCGGCACCAAAGTCGCGGCATCGACGATGAGTCGCAAACTCCAGAACTCCTTGTAGCCGACAATGCGCGCGACCGGCTCGCGCGTCAGCCGGCGTTGCGTCAGAGCCTCGATCGCCGCGCTTTCCTCGGCGCCGAGAACGCGCTCGCCGGCGGCGACGAGCGCTGCGTGATCGAGTGCGAGTGCGTGACCGACGAGGATGCGGGCGTCGAGCTCGGCTGACTCTATTCCGGCGGCGCGGAACCTTTCCGCCGATGCGCGCCGCGCGCCGGCAATCGTGAGCGCCGCACTCCGATCCCGCGTCCACACGGCGTTATCCGCCATCGGCATCGTCACTCGGTATCCTCGGCGGCCAATAGCTCCGCCTGATGCTCGGCCACGAGCGCGTCGATGACTTCACCCAGGCCCTCGCCCTCCAGGATCTGCGGCAGCTTATGCAAAGTAAGATTGATGCGATGGTCGGAGACGCGGCCCTGCGGATAATTGTAGGTGCGGATGCGTTCGGAGCGGTCGCCGGTGCCGACTTGGCCGCGGCGCGCGGCGGCGCGCGCCGCGTCCCGTTTCTGGCGCTGGAAATCGTAGAGCCGGCTACGCAGCACGGCGAGCGCCTTGGCGCGATTGCGGTGCTGCGAGCGGTCTTCCTGCATCATGACGACGATGCCCGAGGGAATGTGGGTTATCCGCACCGCCGATTCGGTCTTGTTGACGTGCTGGCCGCCGGCGCCGCCAGAGCGCAAGGTATCAATCCGCAGATCAGCATCGTTGATGGCGAGGTCGAGCTCCTCCGCCTCGGGTAGCACGGCCACCGTCGCGGTCGAGGTGTGGATGCGGCCAGATCCTTCGGTGTCGGGCACGCGCTGTACGCGGTGCACGCCGGATTCGAATTTGAGTTTGGCAAAGGCGCCGCGCCCGCGGATCTCGGCGATAATTTCCTTAAAGCCGCCCATTGCGCCTTCGCTCATGGTCATGACTTCGACCTTCCAGCTCTGCGTGGCGGCGTAGCGCTCGTACATGCGAAACAGGTTGCCGGCAAACAATGCGGCCTCGTCGCCGCCGGTGCCGGCCCGGATTTCGAGGATGACGTTGCGCTCGTCCATGGCGTCCTTGGGGATGAGCGCCAGCCGCAATTGCTGTTCGAGCGCTGAGCGCCGCGTTTCCAGCTGGCGACGTTCCGCTTCGGCGATCGAGCGCATCTCAGCGTCGGTCGACGGATCGTCGATCAGGCCGGTGACCCCCTCGAGTTCGCGCTGCGCCGCCCGGTACGAGTTCACCGCCTCGACCACGGGAGCAAGTTCGGCGAATTCCCGCGAGAGCTTGACGTAGGTCTCGCGCGGCAGCGCGGCGGCAAGGTCGCGTTCCAGCGCCGCATGACGGGTAACCAGCGCGTCGAGTTTCTGATCGGGCAGCATGATTTCTCATCGTCATGCCCGGCTTTATGCCGGGCATCCACGTGTTTCTTTCCCGGTAAGTAAAAGACGTGGATGGCCGGGACAAGCCCGGCCATGACGGTCGATGGCTTCCCTAGATCTGCAAGCCGCTATCGGCGGCGTATTTTTCCAGCTCGGCGCGGATCGGCGTGCCGCCGCTAGCTTTGCCAATCAACGGGCAAAGGAAGGCTGCGGTCTTGCGGCAATCGACCTCCAGCAGCATCGCTTTGATCGGCCCAACGGCGGACGGCGCCAGCGATAGCGAACGGTATCCGATGGCGGCCAGCGCCAGTGCCCCGATCGGCTGCGAGGCGAGTTCGCCACAAAGCGTCACCGGCTTACCGTATTCGCGGCACTTGTCCGCGATGTCCTTAAGCGCGCGCAACACGGGCGCCGAAAGCGGATCGAAACGGCCGGAGACGCGCGGATTGCCGCGGTCGACGGCGTAAAGAAATTGAACCAGATCGTTCGAGCCGACGGACAGGAAATCGACGTGTTCGAGCAATTCGTCGAGCTGATAAAGCAGCGACGGCACCTCGACCATGCTACCGATCTCGACTTCCTCGGGCAGCTTGTGACCGTGCCGACGCAAATGCGTCAGCTCGCGATCAACCAGTTCCTTCGCCTGGTCGAATTCTGAAACGGTTGCGATCATCGGAAACATGATCTTCAACGCCCGACCCCCAGCGGCGCGCAAAAGCGCGCGCAATTGCGTGCGCAAGAGCGCCGGCCGGTCGAGGCCGAGCCGGATGGCGCGCCAACCCAAGGCCGGATTCTCCTCCTCGATGTTGCGCATATAGGGCAGCACCTTGTCGCCTCCGATGTCGAGCGTGCGGAAGGTCACCGGCTTGTCGTCGGCGGCATCGAGCACGGCGCGATAGAGCGCGAACTGTTCGCTCGAGCGCGGGAAATTCGGCGCCACCATGAATTGCAGCTCGGTGCGAAACAGACCGATGCCGGCGGCGCCGGTATCGGCAATGTGCGGCAAGTCGACGGTCAGGCCCGCGTTAATCATGAGGGTGACGACTTCGCCATCCTTGGTGACGCAGGGCAAGTCGCGCAAAGCCTGGTATTGTTGCTGCCGCCGCGCGCGCAATCGCACCCGCTCGGCGTAAGCGGCTTCCATGTCGGGCAAAGGCCGCAAGTGCAAGTCGCCGGCCGTGCCGTCGAGGATGATGGCATCGCCCGGGTCGGCTATGCCGGTGGCGTTATCGATTTCGCCGACTGCGGCAATGCCGAGAGCGCGCGCGACGATGGCGACATGCGAAGTCGGGCCGCCTTCTTCGAGAACAAGGCCGCGCAACTTCTTGCGATCGTAATCGAGCAGAGCCGCCGGCCCCATGGAGCGGGCGATCAGGATGGCGTTGTCCGGCAGATTGTCGCGCGAGGGCGCATGATCGCGGCCAGTGAGCTGACGCATCAGGCGGTTGGCGAGATCGTCAAGATCGTGCAGCCGCTCGCGCAGATACGGATCCGTTTGCCGCAGCATGCGCGCGCGCGTATCGGACTGCACGCGTTCGACGGCGGCTTCGGCGGTCAGCCCGGTCATTACCGCCTCTTCAAGACGGTGCACCCAGCCCCGGTCATGGGCGAACATGCGATACGCTTCGAGCACGTCGCGATGTTCGCCGCCCTCGACCACGTCGCCGTGTTCGAGCAATTCGTCGAGATCAGTGCGCAAAGCGTCGACTGCTGCTTGGAGGTGCTGCAATTCCTTCGGAATGTCGTCGGCGATATAGTTGGTGACGACGACGCGCGGCTCATGCAGCACGACATGGCCGAGCGCGATGCCTTCCGACAGCGCCATGCCGGTGAGATGCAGCGACCGCCGCGCGGCCGGCTCGGCGCCCGGAGGCGCCAGCGCCGAGAGCTCGCCGGAGGCGATCATCTCTGCCAGCACCATCGCCGTGGTTTGCAGCGCCTCGACTTCCTCTTCCGAATAGTTGCGCCGGGCGCGGTTCTGCACCACCAGCACGCCGAGCGTATTGCCGGCGCGCAAGATCGGCACACCGAGGAAGGAGTGGTAGATTTCTTCGCCGGTTTCCGGCCGGAACGAGAAGGCAGGGTGCGCTTGCGCGTTGGACAGGTTGATGGCGCTCGCCTGGCTCGCGACCAGTCCGACCAACCCTTCGTCGCCGCCCAGCACAGTGTGGTGCACGGCGTCGCGGTTCAGGCCCTCGGTAGCGTAGAGTTCGAGAGTCGAATCGACGCGCAGCACGTAGACGGAACAGACCTCCGCGACCATGTTGGCCGCGATCAGCACCACGATCTTGTCGAGGCGTTCCTGCGCGCTGACCGGCTCCGCCATCACTTCGCGGAGCCGGCGCAACAACACGCGCGGACCGCCGAGCGCGCCACGCATGGCGTGAGGTCCCTCGGGCTTTCGTTTGGACCGGCGCGTCGCCCGCGGCGCTCCGACCGTCATCGAAGATGAATTCGCACGGGCCCCGGCCCGCAGCGAGCATCCTCCAGCCTATATCGAATGCGGCATGCAAACCGCAAGCCAGAGATGTGAGATCACGCCTCGCGGAAATTGTGCGTCGCAGCGAGAATTGACGGAATTACGACGACGCTTGGTCGAGACCGTAAAGCGAATGCAGGGTGCGTACGGCAAGCTCGGTAAACGCCGCGTCAATGAGCAGCGAAAACTTGATTTCCGAGGTAGTGATGGCGCGGATATTGATCGCGCGCTCCGCCAATGCCCGGAAAGCTTGCGCCGCGACACCGGCATGGCTGCGCATGCCGATGCCGATAACGGAAACCTTTGCGACATCGGTAGCGCCGTCGAGCCGTTTGAAGCCGATCGCCTTCTTCGCCTTAGTGATGACATCGAGCGACCGCTGATAGTCGGCGGCCGGCACGGTGAAGGTGAGATCTGTGGTTTTGCCGTCCGGCGAGACGTTCTGCACGATCATGTCGACGTTGATGTTGGCGTCCGCCAGCGGGATGAAGATCGCGGCAGCGACGCCCGGCTTATCCTCGACCTCGCGGACCGAGATTTGCGCCTCGTCGCGGGAGAAGGCGATACCGGTGACGGTTTGTTGCTCCACAATCTCCTCCTCGTCGCAAATCAGGGTTCCGGGCGGAATGGCGTGCGGGTCGATGTCCTCGGGCCGGTCGAAACTGGAGCGCACGAAGATGCGCACATTATGCACCATGCCGAGCTCGACCGAACGCACCTGCATGACCTTGGCGCCGAGCGAAGCAAGCTCCAGCATCTCCTCGAAAGCGACCTTGTCGAGTCTCTTGGCGCGCGGCACAACACGCGGGTCCGCGGTATAGACTCCGTCGACGTCGGTATAGATATCGCAACGGTCGGCGTGGATCGCGGCCGCAACCGCCACCGCAGAGGTGTCCGAGCCGCCGCGCCCAAGTGTGGAGATGCGGCCGCTCTCTTTGTGCAGGCCCTGAAAGCCGGCGATCACCGCAACCTCGCGGCGTTCGGCGAAGCGCTTGACGATCTCGGCGCCGTTAATGTCCACGATTCGTGCCGAGGTGTGCACGTTTGAAGTCAGAATGGGCAACTGCCAGCCGAGCCATGAGCGGGCGTTGACGTCCATATCCTGCAGCGTGATGGCAAGAAGCCCGGCGGTCACTTGCTCGCCGGTGGCGACGACGGCGTCGTATTCGCGCGCATCGAAAATACGCCGTGACTGCAAAGCCGCCTCGCACCAGGCGACCAGCTGATCGGTCGTTCCCGACATTGCCGAGACCACAACGGCGACATCATGGCCGGCGTCGACCTCGCGGCGCACGTGGCGCGCGACATTTCGGATGCGATCGATGTCGGCGACGGAGGTCCCGCCGAACTTCATCACTAGACGGGCCATGATCGTCGTCCGCGCTCTTTCCCCGGCAAAAGGCGCGTATTGATACCGGCGCGGTGGGCGCGCTGCAACGCCGATCAAGAAAGCCGCCTAGCCGGCACCCTTAATGGCGACGCAGCGAGCGGACAAGCGCGAGCGATGGCTCAGTAAAGCTCACTTTGTAGGGCGATCGCGACGTCATTGACCCCCACGCGAATTGGCAGAGCGGTTTCCTGCCATCCGCTCGCGACCCCCATCAAATTGGACCAGAACGCGATCCACAACAGCGCAGGCATGGCTTGCTCCTTTGCGGATCGAACTGACCGGTTAACGTGCTAAGCTTGCCGTAGTTCCCGGGCATACTTCGCACGCCGCCACGGGAACGCGCCCACGATCAACACTCGAGAGCGATGTCATGTCCTTAAGCCGCGACCGAATTCTCACCACCCATGTCGGAAGTCTTGTCCGGCCGCCGCAACTCACGCGATATATCGAAGCGATGGATAGCGGTGTCAAAATCGATCAGGCGGCGTTCGACCGCTGCCTCGCCGACGCCGTCACTGACGTTGTCAAGCGCCAACACCAGGCCGGCGTCGATATCGTCAGCGACGGCGAGTTCGGAAAATTCCGCAGCTGGTCGTTCTACGTGCTTGACCGCCTCGCCGGCATCGAAGAGCGGGCGATCGAACCACCGCGCGGCGCCGGCCGCGATCAACTCATGTTTCCGGAATTCTACGCCGAGTATTTTCCGACGCAGAAACTGCCGAAACGCGGCACCGCCGTTTGCGTCGGCCCGATTGCCTACAGGGGCCACGCGGCGCTGCAAAAAGACATCGCGATCTTCAAGGCGGCCCTGAAGGGCGCTTCGGTCGCCGACGCCTTTCTCCCGGTGGTGGCGCCGGCGAGCGCCGTGCCGCGCCACAAGAATGAATATTACAAGGACGACGAAGAGTTCCTGTTCAAGCTCGCAGAGGCCTTGCGCGAAGAATACAAGGCGATCATCGACGCCGGGTTGATGGTGCAGATTGACGATGCGTTCCTGCCCTACTGGTACGATGTCGCGTTTGCCGCCGACGATCTGGCGCAATACAGGAAATGGGCGGCAGTGCGCATCGAGGCGCTCAACCACGCGCTCGTCGGGTTGCCGGAGGACCGCATCCGCTATCACATTTGCTGGGGCAGCTTTAACACCCCGCACGTCACAGATGTGCCGCTCGAGGACATCGTCGATCTGGTGCTCAAGGTGAAGGCCGGCGCGTATTGCATCGAGATGGGCAATCCGCGCCATGAGCATGAGTGGCGGGTGTGGGAGAAGACAAGACTCCCGGCCGGGAAGACGCTCATCCCCGGCGTCATCAGCCACTCGACCAATGTCGTCGAGCATCCGGAACTTGTCGCCGAACGGCTCACGCGCATCGCCAAGCTCGTTGGGCGCGAGAATATCCAGGGCGGCACCGATTGCGGCTTTGCGCAATCGCCCTATGTGCGGCGCGTGCACCCGTCGATCATGTGGGCGAAGCTGGAAGCGTTAGCCGAAGGTGCGCGGCTCGCGTCGGTCGAATTATGGGGCCGCAAGGCCGCCTGATCGCCAAGACCTTTAGCGGAGCATGACCTCTTCGGAAAACCGGATTCCACTTTTCCGGGTTGTGCTCAATACGGCAGCCCGACATAATTCTCGGCGAACACCGTGGCTGCGGCTTTCGAGCGGAACAGATAATCGAGCTCGGCGATCTGGATTTTCTGGTCGAACGGATTGTCCGAAATCCGGTGCAGCATCGTCGTCATCCACCAGGAGAAACGCTCGGCCTTCCACACCCGCTTGAGCGCCCGTTCGGAGTAGCGATCGAGGCCGGCGTCGGATTTTTCCGCATAATGCTCGACCAGCGCCTGCGATAAGTAGCGCACGTCGCTCGCCGCGAGATTGAGGCCCTTGGCGCCGGTCGGCGGCACGATATGGGCGGCGTCACCGGCGAGGAACAACCGGCCGAAACGCATCGGCTCGGCCACGAAGCTGCGCAGAGGCGCAATGCTCTTCTCGATCGAGGGACCGGTGACGAGGCGGGCACGCGCCTCAGCGTCGAGCCGGGGCTTGAGCTCGTCCCAGAAGCGATCGTCCGGCCACGCATCGACGTCCTCGGCGAGGCTGCATTGGAGATAATAGCGGCTCCTTGTCGGCGAGCGCATCGAGCAGAGCGCGAAGCCCGCCGGGTGACGGATATAGATCAGTTCGTCGGAAACCGGCGGCGTGTCGGAAAGGATGCCGAGCCAACCGAGCGGATAGACACGCTCATGCGCGGTGACGGCGCTGGCCGGCACGCTTTGGCGGCACACGCCGTGAAAGCCGTCGCAACCAGCGATATAATCGCACGCGATCTCCACCGTCTTGCCGCCGGCACGGAAACTCACGTGTGGACTGCTTCCGAAAAAATCGTGCAGCGTCACATCCTGCGCGGCGTAGACCGTCGGCGCGCCGGTCGCCGCGCGGCCTTCCATGAGGTCCTTGGTGATCTCGGTCTGGCCGTACACCATGACCGCCTTGCCGGTGAGCTCCTTAAACGAGATGCGATGGCGCTCGCCGTCGACGCAGATCTGCACGCCCTCGTGCACGAGGCCGTCCGCGTGCATGCGCGCGCCGACGCCGGCTTCATCAAGTAGATCGATTGTGACCTGTTCGATGACGCCGGCGCGGATACGGCCGAGCACGTATTCGCCGGTCTGCCGCTCCAGGATGACGTTATCGATGCCGCACTTATGCAGGAGTTGACCGAGTAGCAATCCCGCCGGCCCGGCGCCGATGATGGCCACTTGGGTTCGCATGGCCCCTCATATCATCGCCGCTAGAGTTTGGAAGATGCTCCGGCGGCGGCGCCGCGGATTTTGATTCAATTCGACCCGGATTCGTTGCCTAGCGTTGAATGCTTTCCCCGTTTTATTCCGGCGTGGCCACGTTCGCACGGCGATCGGAGCGGCTGCGAGCGGTACGCAAAAGGCAAGCGCTGGGCGGTGGGTTTTGGTCGGTTCCTGGTCTTGGTGGCGACGGGAAGCGGGGAGCACGCCGCCTTAACGAAAGCGTCGCGCGCAATCCCTACGGAATGTTTTGCCGCCGCTCGGCGCGCGAACGTAAAACGCCGGCAGTCCGCCCCGGGCCCCAACGATGCCGCCGGCGCCGGCGCAACGGGATCAGCCCCGAACGCACGTTAACCGCGGGGGCGAAATTTCCAAACCGACACTGTGAATAGCTGACGGAGCTTGCGAGAAGCGTATCCGTCACTGGCGTGCTGTTTGCGGCTTTCGTGATGCTTCGGAAAATCGGTTTCCCCGTTTTCCCGATCATGCTCTAGTGTCCCCACTTCCAAGTCCGCGGGTCTCTAGCGGCCTGCTCTTACATCTTCCTCACTTGTAACCCGCACGGAACAAAGGGAACTGACAATATGCTGCGGACCATGCGTTTCATTTCCCGGCCGGCTTTACCGGGCACCCTTCTGCTGATCGGAATTGGCGTTGCAGGTATCGGCGGTGCCCTCGCACAGGGCAGTCCCGAGGCTCGCCAGGCCTGCGCGCCCGATGCGATGAGGCTTTGTTCCGACTTTATTCCGGACGTGCCGAAAATCACCAAATGTATGATGGCCAAGCGCGCGCAGCTCAGTAAAGAATGCCGGATCGCGATGGCAAACCAGCACCGCTACTATCACCACCGCTCGTACCGGCGACATCACACCGAGCAGCAAAGCTAAGGTCTTCGCGAAAAGCCGCGCTGCGCGGAGAATCCGCCGGCTTGAGCGTCATTGCCCGAAAATGCCAATGTGCGCCGAGCGGCCGGGACGGCCGGCCGCGGGGGTCAAGTTTGCAAAAGGTCATTAAGCCGGGGGCCATGCAGGGTCACCTGGAAGTTGCGATGAGCTTGGCGTTGCGGCCGGCCATGCGCTGGGGCTGGGCAGTCGCGCTTGCCGCCGGGATCGCGATTGCGGCGTTTACGCTCCCGCGCACGCCGCCCAAGGCGCAGCCTATCGGCGCCGACGTTGCACCGGTGCTCGCCGGCGAAACCGCGCTCGGCGACGCCTTGCGCGGCGGCGACAAGGCTGCCGCGCGCCGGCTGCTGGCGTTGCAATTTTCCTTCATCGACGCCGACGGCAAGAGCCTTACGCGTAAGGATTTCCTTGCCGATCTCAAAGGTCACGCGACTACGTCGACCAGCGAAGCGAACCCGCGCAGCTACGGCCTCCTCGCCATGGTCACCGGGCGTCGTCAACTGGCGCACAATGCCGAAGTCTTTTTTCTCGATATTTGGGTGAAGCAGAAGGGCGCCTGGCGGATTCTGGTGATGCAAGAGGTTACGCTCGCGCCCGGCGATGCATCTCTCGCGGCCCTTGCCGCGCCCGCGACCGACGCCCGGCCCTATGAGTGCGAAAATCCCTGCGAAACTTTGCCTTATCGCGTGCGCTCGGTGTTGGAGCAGGACATCATCACGGCGTTCCAGGAAATCGAGAAAGCCGTCGTCGCCCAAGACGCCGCCGAGTGGGGAAAGCACGTCGCTGACGAATTCGTGCTCTACCGGACCGGGCGCGCGCCCGCCGATAAATCCGCGCGCATGGCGGCGATCGAGCGGCAGAAGGAGAGCGACGCCCGCGTAACCGTCGGCGAAGTGCAGACGCTGCGGCTTGCGGCTTACGGCAACGGCGCGGCGATGGTCGCGGACCACATCGCGTCGGATCATTCACGCGCGCCGTATCGCGCGGCGCGGGTCTGGGTGCGACGGAACGGCCAGTGGCTCCTGGCAATCAGCGTGCAGACGGATGTGAAATAGCTGACCGCGCTTAGGTCTCCAGCCCGGTCGGCACGTTGACGTTTTCGCTTTCCAGCTTCATGCCGGCGGCGAGCGCCATGGTCTCGGCCAAAGCCGCGAAATCCTTCTGCAAATACTCCTGCGGATTCTTTTGCAGGATGGCGGCGCCGAAATGGCCTTGCAGCACTTCGCGCGCAGCCGCCGTGACCGGCAGTGGCACATCCATCTCGCGACCGAGATCCAGCCCGAGATCGAGGTCCTTGCGCAAGAGTTCCGGCGTGAACGTCGTGGTCCAATCCAGGTTGACCAGCGCCGGCGATTTGTAGCGCGTGAACATTGAGCCCATGGCGCTGTTGTTGAAGAAGGCAAGCCAGGCGTGGCGCGGCACGCCCATCTTGTTAGTGAGCAACGTCATCTCGATCAGATTCTCGATGATGACACCGAGCATGACGTTGTGCGCGATCTTGCAGACGCGCGCCAACTCGCCATCGCCGACATAAGAGACCCCGCGTGGCGCGAACACTTCGATCAGCGGCATCACCGCCTTGCAGACGGCCTCGGGGCCGGAGACCACGGCGGAGAGCTTGCCGGCCTTGATCACCTTGGCGTTGCCGCTGACCGGCGCGGCAACGAAATCGGCGCCGAGCAGGCGGAGCTTGTCGCGGATCGCGGTCGATTCCTCGACCGCGATGGTCGAGCAATCGACCACGATCGGCGGTATCTTGCCGCCTTGGCTGCATACGCCGTTCTTGCCGTACAGCACCTCCTGGACGTCCTTGCCGGTGGCGACGATGGAGAACAGCACATCGACATTCTTCAGCTCGGACGGATGCTCGACCAGCTTGCCGCCGATCTTGGCCAGCGGTTCGGCCTTGGCGCGGGTGCGGTTCCAGATCGTGACATCGTAACCGGCCTTGATCAGGCGCTCGGCCATGGGGATCCCCATGCGGCCGGCGCCGATCCAGCCTATTTTTGGTTTGTGGTCTTTGCCGTTTGCGGCCATGACGGGCTCCCTGTTTCAGGGGGTCTCTTTATCACATGATACGAAAGCTTGTCCGGGCCGGCAGCCGGGCAGCTTTGCGTTTCTTGA
>Ga0181537_10003853_pt1 | contig 12646 bp, 15 predicted proteins | sample PEATcosm2014_Bin_39_FD_119765 | JGI IMG/M metagenome (GOLD analysis project Ga0181537, IMG submission 119765) | Peatland microbial communities from MTU Mesocosm Facility, Houghton, MI, USA - PEATcosm2014_Bin23_10_metaG | ecosystem: Environmental > Terrestrial > Soil > Wetlands > Peat | place...
CCAATTGCCCGAAAGGAGAGTTCGTAACCTATTGCGTTCAACAAAAGAACTTCTGCAAACATCCAAAGATACAAATGGATCATGAAGAAAGCTGGAATGGTCTGCACCGATATCATTCCGAACCCAAGAGTGCCAATCAACCCAGCGGAAATAAATGAGTAGAACAAGGGTTCAAAAATGAAAGCCCAAGGAGCTTGATATTTACGCAATCTTCCCCAGCGAATATGTCTATCCCAGAACTGATGAAAGGGGTACTCACCTAAGTTTTGTTTGACAGGGATGGACATTAATTTTACATCAAACCCCATCGCTCGTGCCATCAGTCCCATAGCATAATCTTCCGCAAGGAACTTGCCTGCTGCTTGAACAGTCTTTACCCCCATTTCGGATTTGCGGAACATCATTGACTTGCCCATAACGCAAGGGTGTTTAGCCCAATGAGCAAGCAACAGTCCTCGAGAATAAAAGGTCCCCATCATCATAGCCTCTAATTCGCCACCGATAGACTTTACATTCTGACAAGTAATGACAGCTGTAAGGATACCGTTAGTAAATTCGGCATCGAGTCGGTCCAGATAATCTGTAGGTGCAATAGCATTGTCGTCGCTTATCAGTACCAAGTCATTGATGGAATGTTCATATGAATGGTAGATATTGTTGATCTTGGGGTTGACTCCAACGGGTCGGCTCGTGGTGCTGATCAAGCACTTGACCTTTGGATATTTGCGCATCAATTTGTGAATAATGGGAAGAGCTGAATCGTTGTTGTTTTCAACACAGAAAATTATTTGATCACCAGGGAAGAATTTGAGCTGGAAGAATGACTCGATGTTGGCTTCGAAATTGGACGTGATACCCTTGATGGGTTTAAGAATGGTGATAGGTCGTTGACGTGGTCTTGTTACAGTTTCAGTAAACTTAAATTTCAACATTGCTAAAACACTTCCCCATAATGTAATCAGGGTTGCAATCAGCCATATGCAACAAAGTAGGGTTGCCATAGTACCTCCGTATACTTATAACGAATCTTCGTGATTCTCATAAAAGTATGCTTAAGAAACGTCGCGTTGGCAACCGATATTAAAATGGAGCCGCTGGAGAGAATCGAACTCCCGACCAATCGCTTACAAGGCGATTGCTCTACCATCTGAGCTACAGCGGCATAAATACAAACGAAAATAAAATGGTCCCTCTGGCTGGACTTGAACCAGCAACCCAGTTTCCCGAGCACGGATTTTAAGTCCGTTGCGTTTACCAATTTCACCACAGAGGGATGGTAGCCGAGGAGGGACTTGAACCCCCACGCCGAAGCACTGGCTTCTAAGACCAGCGTGTCTGCCAATTTCACCACTCGGCCAGAAAACTTGGTAGTCGAGGCGAGACTCGAACTCGCAATCCTTTCGGAAATAGGTTTTTGAGACCTACGTGTATACCGTTCCACCACTCGACCAAAAATGGTACGGACGGATGGGATTGAACCACCGACCACCGCGTTATCAACACGGTGCTCTACCAACTGAGCTACGTCCGCACAGAACTTCATTATATATCAACGCTTTCTCGCCACTTGCTATGCAAGTGTTGATTCTTATTTACCTGTTCCTGACTCATTCGAGCTTCAGAGACAGTAATGACCTTCCAAAACCGTTCAGGTTCTGTGGTATCTTCCAGCTGAACCCAATATCCGACTTTGGCACCGCGTTCTTCAATCCAACCAACCATAGTTGAGTTGTCTCTTTGCAAAGTACATTGTCTGTAGTAAGTCATGCTGCACTCCTTTGATGGTGTGGCAGGTGAGACTCGAACTCACTATGACAGGAACCACAATCCTGCGCGTCACCAGTTTCGCCTCTGCCACCACAATATTTGGCATGGGAGGTAGGCTTCGAACCCACGACCTGCAGATTTGGAGTCTGCCACTCTACCAACTGAGCTACTCCCATATATGTTAAAACTTTTCGACACCGACTGCAAATCCTGCCATCCATTTTGCGAATGGTTTTGACCTTGGTCTTGCAGTTATCGCAATATAATAAAATGGAGCACGTGACAGGGATCGAACCTGCGGCATTCTGCTTGGAAGGCAGACACTCTACCAACTGAGTTACACGTGCACTAAACATAATCACCAACCCAAAGTTTCTTGTCTTCGTTTCGTACTCTCTTCCAAGCGTTTTTGGATTTCTTCACCCTCTTTGAGAATACGTTTACGGTCTTTCATTATTCTTCCATAATCTATGACCATTAGCTTAAACATAACGCAGGCCCACACAAACCAAAAAGCAATTATGAAATATGAAAACCATTTGTTAAATGGTGTAGACATGTTCCAGTAAATAAACTTCATATATACCTCAAAATGGATGCGCGTCCTGGACTCGAACCAGGGAGTGCAGGTGTCAAAGACCTGTGCCTTACCAACTTGGCTAACGCGCAACAGAACTGGTGGACCGCTTCGGATTTGAACCGAACTGATTTCCTCCTTGCAAGGGAGGTAGCCACCCCAAGCAGCTCCGCAGCCCGTAAAACAAAAATGGTTGCGGGAGCGAGATTCGAACTCGCATCATTCAGCTTATGAAACTGAGCTGGAGCCTTTCCAGTCCACCCCGCAATAAAAATCATTTAATTTCTCCCAAACAAATGTTCATTACAGGGAACTCGGATAGCACCAATTTGGTTTACCTTATTGTTCCCTGCATATGTCTTTGTTAATGAATGACAATTTGGACAAAGAATCTTTAAATTCTCTGGTTTATTGTTCGTATCGTCACCATCAACATGATCAATTTGGGTTGCTATAATTCCACTGTGTGGATTCGTTTTATTCCATCCACACAGCTGACAATCTAAATTTTCAATAAATCCACAAACCAAAAGAGCCTTCTTTAATTTATAACCTCTAATAAATTTACCTGCAATTAAAACATCTTCGAGAAAGTATTGTCTTTCTGTTCTGCCGTTTAAGAGCTTTTCTCTTACTTTCTGATGTGTTCTTTTTGCAGCCAATATCCTTCCTTTATTTTTCATAAAATTGGTCTGGGTGACCCGATTCGAACAGGCGACCTCTAGCTCCCAAAGCTAGCATTCTACCAACTGAACTACACCCAGACATAAAAACAATTCCTTTCAAAATTTGGCAGAAGGTGTGCAAACCAAGTGCTCTACCAACTGAGCCATACGCAGATAAAACTTTCATAAATCCTTTCATTTGGCAGAAGGTGTGAGATTCGAACTCACGAAACCTTGCGGTTTGCTAGTTTTCAAGACTAGTGCCTTAAGCCACTCGGCCAACCTTCTATAAAACATCTGGCAGAGGGTACTGGATTCGAACCAGTGGTACCGCTTTTGGCAGTACAAGTGTTTAGCAAACACTCAGTTTCAGCCACTCACTCAACCCTCTATTACTTTATCTCTTTTAACGTTTGCTCCTCTATGTGTCGCCGTTAAAGAATGACAATTTGGACACAGTATCCTCAAATTTTCCGGCAAATTGTTTGTTGGATCTCCGTCAATGTGATCTAGTTCAGTGGGTATTCTCCCCGTATAAGGATTCGTCCTCATCCAACCGCATTCACTACAAGAACGCTCCTTGATTAAACCAACTCGCAACATAATATCTTTCAATTGAGATCCATTTGAAGGACGTTTATTTTTCTTGATAAACGTATTCTTCATGTGATATTCCAATGGGGTCAATCCATTTAATAATGTCAAATATGTTGAATTGCCACATTGTACGTGATCAACGGAGGAAAGATTTCGTTTGGAGGAACAAGACTTACAATAACCAGTCTTGTTCATCCTGCTCAACATCTTACCACACCCCAACGTCACACAAAATTTATCCATAAATGGTGGCCCAGGTGGGACTTGAACCCACAACCTTCTGGTTAAAAGCCAGATGCTCTACCAATTGAGCTACTGAACCATTTTGGTAGAACATCTTCTTGCCATCGTCTCCCATAAATCCTCCTCTTAAAACTGGTAGTGCCTACAGGACTTGAACCTGTGGCCTCAACGTTCGTAGCGTTGCGCTCTGATCCAACTGAGCTAAGGCACTACATAAATCGACCCACGTTAGGACTGGATACCTAACTCCGAAAGCTCGCGCATTATCGGCAGTCCCAGTCTTTTATGCATCAAGTGCTGGGAAGTGTAGCGGGCTAACCCACAACGCCAGGATCGAATAAAACTGGTACGGCGTGACGGACTCGAACCGCCGACAGCCACCTTGTAAGGGTGGAGCTCTACCAGCTGAGCTAACGCCGTACAAAAGATTCTAAAGTAAATTTTCCTCAAATACGAAATCATAAAAACCTCCTCAATACTGGTGCTGAGAGTCGGACTCGAACCGACAACACCTGGCTCTTCAGACCAGTGCTCTACCAATTGGAGCTACCTCAGCAAAACCAAGTTCAAAATGGCGCGGCTGGTGAGATTCGAACTCACGATGTCCTGCTCGACAGGCAGGTGAATTAGGCCACTATTCTACAACCGCACATAAAACATTTGGCGTGACTGGCAGGATTCGAACCCACGTGAATCTCCTTAGAAGGGAGATGCCTAATCCACTCGACCACAGTCACAGAAAACTGGAGCTGCGTACGGGATTTGAACCCGTGATGACGACGTGAAAGGCCGTTGACTTAACCACTTGTCTAACGCAGCATGAAATTTATTCGGTTACAATGGCTAGGATCTCATCCGCGTCAGTCAGAGTAATGCTGGCTGGGTTTAGTTCGGATGGTTGCTTCAGAACAATACCTCTGATGCGACCCAAGAGAACTTTTTGCCCAACTTCGTACCCACTCGGGATGTACTTGCCTTCTGGTGACCTTTTGCCAGGACCCACTGCGAGGACTTTGGCATGGAGATGCAAGCTGGCTTTCGCCGAATCTGGGAGAATGATGCCACCCGAGGTCATATCATCTTGCGGTAACAATTCTAACACTACTCTATCACCTGTGGGTTTGTAATTCATCATTCCTCCTTAAGAAATAAAATGGAAGTTCAAGTGCTTGCTACTTATCTAACGTCGACCTTTACGGTCTTTCCCCGCCTCAGGCCAATTTATTTTGGACTCAGGCGGGGGAAGAGGGGATTTCACCCTCTCGGCTTGAAAGTATCAGGTATAGGGAACTTCCAAAAATTTGGCACCGTTCAAGTAGAAGAAGCATTATAAGTGCATGGAGTGGGAGTTGAACCCACGACCTTCAGAATTTCAATCCGACGCTCAACCAACTGAGCTATCTATGCTTGTATGCTACATCTCAGGGAACGGTAAAACTTAAAAGTCTCGTCCAAGTCATAAAAGCTGTTCCGCATTATGAGTGCGTTGCGTAGGAGTCGAACCTACAACCGATTCTTTAACAGAGAATTGCTCAACCATTGAGCTAGCATGTAAGCTATTAATTGGGGGACGAGAACAAAACTAAAATGGTAGTCCAAGTTGACATTACTCGCTTTCGCGTCGCTATCTTTAACGGATAGTGCCTTTACCAATTCGGCCAACTCCCCACTCAATTCACCTCAAGATGAACTCAGTGGGGAGTGAAGGATTCGAACCTCCAAATGCTTGTAAGTAAGTATCTTAGGGGACTACCTAAACTTATCACTCTTAAATTTTCAAAGAGCACAAAAATTCGAAAGTCCAAGTAGCTACTGCTTTTAACTTGCTAGTCTAGAAAACTAGTGCCTTATCCAGTTAGGCTACTCCGGCAAATAAATCTTTGGAGCCGGAGGGTGGATTCGAACCACCATAATGCTTGTAAGCAATTACCCAGGGGACTTTCTAAAATAAACAAGGAGTTCAAGTACTATCTGTTTTCAACTTTTCAGTTTCCCAAAAACTGTGCCTAACCACTAGGCTAATTCCCCAATTAAATCTTTTGGAGGGGAATGTTGGATTCGAACCAACGTAACAAACGCTTGTAAACAATTAGTCGGGGAACTCCTATAAACTTTTCAAAGATCAAACTTCTAATTCTCAAAATTGTAGTGCCAAGTCATTATTGAACTTTCCGTATCAAGGAGCGTGCAGAACCAGGATACTTCAGTTACCTTAACACTACAAATTTCAAAATTAAAAGTATGAGAGTCCAAGGGATGAGTGCAAGACTTGCGTCCTATGCAGGTGCTCTACCAACTGAGCTACTCCCTCACTCAAACCACCTTACGATGGGTTCAGTGAAGGAGGTCGGAGTTGAACCGACGACAACCAGCGTGCTTGTATGCACATCACTGAGGGGACTCTCAATTTTCAAATAACAAGTCAAAACTTAAAGGTAGGTTCGGTTACCCGATTAAGACCCATTTCAGGTGCCACCTACCTCTACATGTTCTTTAACGATCATCCTGCCCGAAAACGGGTCCATGAGCAAGAAAATTTTACTCATGGACCAACTTTTTATTTTACAACTTCCCACCATTTGGGTAAGCTGAGTAATTCCGTAGACATAACATCTTCCAGAACTTTTCCAGCACCCAAAATCGCACCACGAATTGCCTGAGTGACAAGTGCACTTTCGGTCAATTGACGCTCCGCGATGGTCGAAGTTGGAATACCCACAGCTTTCAAGCCTTCTTCCAAGGTGTTAGTGTAGGTCCCGCACTTGATAATCACAGCCTGACGAGGGAATGTCCCGCCACTGCGTTGATAGTTTCTCAACAACGAAGCAACATCGCCTGTGGTGTGTTGACCATCAGTGATGTACACGTCGGTATCGCAACCCAACTTACGAGCAGCATCGAACATTGCTACGCAGTTCGTTCCACCACCTGGGCGAACTCCGTAGAGTCGAGCCATGAACGCATCCTTGGTGAACTTCTCAGGGTTCTGCAAGATGTATCCGTTGGTGTTGAACGCACCCCAGAAGAAATTCTGTTGTGGGTTCTTCACACATTCGGCAATGATAGAGCCACGGTTCTTGGCAATCTCAATTGCATCCGTCATAGAACCTGAAATGTCGATGTGCAAAAAGATCTTGCCAACGTCTCCAACTTGTTCTTTACGGACAGCCGAACGAGCTTCACGCAGAATCTCTCTCGTAGTTTCGTCCAAGTCTTTCTTGACCCGCTCAACGCGATCCAAGGCTTGTTTAGCGGTACGGATCTTTTCGTCGTACACCTTGCGAACCTCAGCATGTTTCAGCAAGCCTTGGTCCTCAAACATACTTGTCAACACAACGGCTTGGTCACCAGAGCATTGTTCCAGGATGGCAGCAGCCACAACTGGAGAAATCTTATCTGGCAAAGCTCCAAGAGTCGGCATTGGCTTCAGACGTTGGGTACGGATCTTCTCCGCGATAGCCAGATCTGACAATCCGGTGAAGTTGAAAGTAGAATCCTTTTCAATCTTCACGCTTGCTCCAGGACCTGACTTCTGTTTCCAACGTAGGATCTTTACGGCTTCCACTGAAGGAGCAATGCGAGCCACACGGTAAAGAGACTTCATCGTGTTGCCCAATCCAGCTTTGCGGACTCCCTCTAACATTTTAGGGTTGCCCTCACGGAAGCGCAAGTACTTCGTCAAGGCAGTTTTCAAGTGTCTTGAAAAGTGAGTCCCTGCTGACTTCGAGCCAATCTTACGTTTCGAGTTCGCAAGTTTTACAACCCGCAACACCAATTTAGGATCCAATTCACACAAAGCAGCTTGAGAAATGATTCTCAAGTTGGGCTTTTTGTACTCTGCTCCTTGAAAGAAAGGAGTGCCGTCAGCATCAGAGAGACTGTTCATGAAAGCTGATACAACCTTCAAGTCTTTTGAGTCCAAGTTTTTGAAGACGTAGCTGGTGAAATGAGCTAGGAAGAGCGGATCCTTCTCAGCCAGCTCTGCAAAGTTCGTCAGAACTTCAACCAGACGGTCTTCTTGCAGCTTGTTCTTTGACCAAAGGTGCATGCAACCTTTTGTGATTCTCTCGTAAGCCTTCAGACGTTCCACATCGTCCAAATAACTCAGTTTATGCTCGACGCCACTCCCTCTTGAGGTAGGTGTGGTCGTAGAAGACTGTGTCTGCATACCAGCGGTGCTATTTGGAATGACATGAATGTTTTGGTTACTCACGGCTTTTCTGGTCTTATATAACCAGTGGCCATTGCGATCCCGAATATCCACACTATATTTCTCTTGGATAAACGGACGGATCGCATTCAACACAGCTTCCTCGGACGAATCAAAGTTCAGTCCAAAGTCAGAGTAGTTGATGAATTCGTCTTCACCCGCAACAGAAACAACAATTCTGTTACGTACGTCAGTTGTCTCAGCCAGTGGCTGCAAGACTTCAGGTAGATTTTCCATGTAGCACCTCTTTCTTTTGCTTGTAATGCTAAGTAACGTCGCTTTTCGAATAAAAAGAAAGTCCTTTGATAAAAATTATTCACTTGTCAGGAAAATGCAACTTTTCGGAAGCGTTCCGTTGTAATTTTTGCTTTTCTTTTATAAACAGTCAGGGCAAAGTTCTTGGTAGTTGTTGTCCTTTTCGCCATGGGTTCTTAGGAGGCAGTCGGAGCTTCCTAAGAACTTGCTCCTCTAAAATCAATAACTTACAATAAAATGTAACTTTCTGCTTGCCAAAATGCAACTTTTAAGGCATAGTTGCACCCAACCTCGGCTACATTGCAGTCCGTAGGTTCATTGCGGCGCGGTCGCACGACGCGTAGCAAAGAAAACTTCGTGCACATAAAGGAGCCAACAAATGGCTGCTACATCTACGGCTACACAGCCGAACATCCCTTCCCCATTAACCCTTAGACAGACAGGTAGGAAGCTCAGACCTATCCGAATTATCGGTGGGCTGTCCTATTTGATTTGTCTATCCCAGCGTGAGGACCACCTGGCTGGATATGACAACTTTGCTCGAGCAGTCGAGTTGAAGTCACACTGGGAGAGATCCCATTTGCTGGGTCATATTCTGGCTATTTGTGTGGAGAATGACTGGTCTTTGTACCCTATCTTGGTGAGACCGTTGGACCCCAACGATCCCAAAGGAAAGGCTCTGCAGAAAGTAACAGGCTCAGGATTTTACACGGAGTACAACCGGCTGACGGGGAAGAACATCACTCCAAATCAACAGGTTTGGACTCTGATGGAAACCAATCGCTGCCAAAACGGTGACGTCCCCGCAACGGTTACGATGATCACTCGAGTGTTGGACTATTTGGTTAGAAATCAGTTGATTTAATAAGATCGAGAATTTGTTTAGTCACATCATCTGGACCAAGATCAAACAGTTCCACCCTATGGAGTCTTTCCTTGGGGTGGAACAATGTTATCTCATTCTGTCGCATGCGCTCGTAAAACCCACGATAAAGTGTGTTGAGATTGTTCCAGTCTAACGATTTTTCAAATGCGTCATTTTCATCTCTGGAATATCGTTCATCCCGATCCATAAAGACGATATGAATTTGATAATGTTGGAGGACCTTTTCATAAACCTTTTGATGAATCTTTAAGATCAATTCACAAGGTCCAACTTTCATCTTTTGAAGGGCACCATACACATAGGCACTGGCATGGCAACGATCCATGATCAAAATGTTGTCCCGAATTTCTTCGACACTTGCATCGAAATTGAAGAGCTTTTCAATATCGTGGGCATCTACAATATGGGATATTGTATGAAGCAGCTGCCTTTCGAGAGGACTATAATCCATGTTCTCTTTTACTTCCTTGCGGAGAAATGCAACAGCATTCGAATCCGAAGGTTGAATCATGAATTTTCCACGAAGTTTTTCAGCTACTCGTTTAGCCTGTGTAGTTTTTCCAACACCATCAGGACCTTCAAGAACAATTAATTTGTCCATACTGCCTCCAAAAGTGCAACAAGGCCAGGCGCGACGCTGGCAATGAGATACTTTTCCTGACCGACATTATCTCGCGAGCTTATCTTCGGTACGGCTCTCAGTTCAAGTCTGACTGGTGTCTCTAGTGGCTGCTGGTTCGTCTACCAGCTCTACAATCCCAAGGATAGCCACAGCTTCCCACTCCGCTTGCTGCTAGTAAGTTAACGTGCAAGTCCCGCCAGCACAAGCCAATTCTTCCGCACGTTTGGTATCGTCTTGCTTTTCAATAATTTCTGCAAGATCGATTTGAGCTAGCAGCTTACTTAACTCCTCAAATTGTTCCTTGGTAATTTTCTCATGTGGTGCTTGTTTGTAAGTCCCACCATCATGAGGCAATACAGATAGGCCATTGAACATTTGACGGTTAGCCCACATCCAAGCTCCAACCTCATCCCATTCGTTCGGCTTGACCTTTACGGTTGCAGACACGTTGTTGGAATTATCGCCTTTTACGTGACCAGGCTGCACCCAGTTTTCATGGAAATAAGCTACTCTCTCCAAGAACTGCATAGCACTTTCGGTCTCTTCTGTGGCAGCACCAGCTGGAGCAGCTACAGGAATCTTAATAAAGGCATCTTGAGGATTGATTTCCCAGTCCTCAACCAACTGAGGGAGCTTACCAGCGAGATACTTATAGATCGTTTCTTGCTTGTTAAACTGCATACGACGAATGTAGTAGTCGAACATCCAAGCATGTACACCAGAAGAGCAACCGAGCACAAGTGAAGTTGTGCCTGAAGGTTTGACAGTAGTAATTCGAGCAGCGGGTTTGATACCCATTTTAGCTGCAAGTTTCTCGTTCATCATGGTTGCACCTGCAACTGCAGTTTTCCAATCGTATTGCTTGTAGTCAATACCTGCAAGTCCAGTCAACCCAATACCCAACAACGCATCACGCTCAGTGGTCTCTTTCCATTCGTCACGAAGATAATGGAAATCAGTGTAGCCTGCCTGTAAGGTACCAACAAAAGCAGCAGCCATTGCCCGAGCATTCAAATCCTCTTGGGATTCAATCGTAGCTGCATTGATTTCAGTTAGGTTACAGAACTGGAAGGGTCTCAGTGAGATCTCGCAACATGGATTTGCACCCCACTCTGCATTGTTAGTAAAGAAAATCCCCGGTTCTCCAGAGTTGTTGTGTTTAACAATTTTCCAGAATTTATCGAAGTCACGTTTGTTAGCTTTATGACGAACAAAAGCAGCAGAGTTGTTTGCACGTCCACGTTGTGGTTCAAAGTACCACCATGGCAGAGTTCCCGTAGCCTTTAGCTTTTCATATTCTCCATTGAGGTGCAGGTTGTATTGTCTTCCATCTTCGGCTTCAACACACACTTCGTGAACATGTGAAGTGGGATCTGCAGGCTGTTCGGCGAGCACTTTTACTTTGAAGTTCCCCTTGCAGTTCAACATAGCTTCATCATCAATAGTAAACAGTGCAATCATTGCTGCACGTCGAATTCCACCTGAAAGAACTGCATCAGCAATGTGGCAACAGATATCGTGGACTTCCAATGTGTTTAGTTTTTGCCCATTTTCTTTTCTTTCAAAGATCTCTTGTATTTTGGTGAGAGTTCTTTTTAATGGTTCTGGTCCTGGAGCTTTTCCACCCGAAGTTTTTAACAATGTACCCTTGGGACGAATATCACCAAAATCGAATTCTGGAAAGAATGACCCACCCAGGTAGGCTTTCACCAGAGCTCGAACAGATTCGGACCAACCAACAATGTCATCTGCGATGACGAAGCGTTTACGTTTTGTGGGTTTACGGATTGAAGGTAGCTTGTTAATGTGGTGTCTTTGAACTGAATATCCTACTCCAACCCCACTTAGCAAAAGAAACATGACTTCGTGGAATGCACGCCAGCTATCAATAGGTAAAAATGAACAGTTGTAAATACGAGCATTGTTTAGCTCAATTGGTCTACCAGAAAATTGCATCGAACGCATTGAAGGTAAGATCTTCTTTGTGAATACAAATTTCTCGTAGACCTCATGAATCTCTTCACGGAGGAAAGGATATTTCTTCGCATGCATATCACGGTTTCTGTTGACAAGTTCTCTCCAAGTTTCTCGACGATTTTGCTCTGGCAAGTATTTAGAGTATTTCGTGTAGACCGTGATATCACTCAGAATATCCAGATTGAGATTCTCCATTTGTTTCCCCCCGATTTATGGAATATAAAACCCTCAAACGTGAATGTCCAACAACCATTGCAGTTATTAGATATTTACGTTGGAGGGTGTTTAAAAGATGTCATGTTTTTCTTTGCTACCTAGAGTGGAAAACGCTGTTGCAATCCGTGAACCAATGCTTTGGTGCGAACTTACTTACCGTTATCGCATTATAAAAATCTGCTGTTGAAGACCAAAATGCATTGTCAATTGGATGTGTGGCTTCACCAACAGCATCAAGTAGATACCATTCTGCAGCAAGAGCATAATAAAACAGCTGATTGTAATATGTTGGTACTTGCCAAGTCTCAAAGATCTCTACCATTGATCTTTGATTATTACTCTGCTTGGAAGCAATTCGCCACAAGTGATTGTGAATATCTTCGAAGAAACTTCTCATACTAAAATAGCTCATCTTACCAATGGAAATAGGATACACCTGAGAAGCTTCCAGTTCGTGTTGTTTTTCAAGAGGATAATTCTTAACTATATCAACAGCTTGCTTAATTGTGGAATCATATAAGTGTAAGGAGATAACAGAGTGATGATAATATCCTAAGTCAACATCTTTGAAATCATCACTTGCATTTTTCAATAGGCACAGAATGAGTTCTTGAAGTACCGTAAATTCGAA
>Ga0181537_10003854_pt1 | contig 12644 bp, 8 predicted proteins | sample PEATcosm2014_Bin_39_FD_119765 | JGI IMG/M metagenome (GOLD analysis project Ga0181537, IMG submission 119765) | Peatland microbial communities from MTU Mesocosm Facility, Houghton, MI, USA - PEATcosm2014_Bin23_10_metaG | ecosystem: Environmental > Terrestrial > Soil > Wetlands > Peat | place...
AGCGTGCTGCTGATCAGGTCCGAGGTCGGCGTCCACGCGGCGTCGGTGCGATCGGCGAGGCTCACGCTCTGGCGAACGAACAGAGTCTTTGAGCGCATTTTCGGCGCCAGCCGCTGCATAGTGCCGGCGGGCGCCGGATCGAGGAATAACCGCAGCGAGCCATTGGCCATCGCGGCGAGCGACGGCGCATGCTCCCAGCTATTGCCGCCCATCACCTGGTAGTTGATGCGATCCTGCAGCAGCGCGGGTTTTGCGCCGCCCTTGAAAATGTAGTCGAACCACTGGTAGCGCAGCTCACGCAGATCGACCAGCGCGGCCGCGTCGACCTGGTAGCCCTCGAGCACCGGCAATGCGCCGCGTTGCATCGCGACGTCGTCGTAGGGTCCGATCAGCAGTGTCTGGTCGGCCTTCGGGTTGAAGCGGTAGTGCTCGGTCAGGTAGTACAGCGCGCCTGGCTGGTGGCTGTCGAAGTAGCCGGTCGTCGTCAGCACCGGGATGTTGATGTGGGAGAAGTCGTTGCGGAAGGGGATCATCTTCTGCCAGTAGCCGTCATAGCTCGGGTGTCCCAGCCAGCGTCGAAAGTTCGCGTTCGGCGCCCCGTAGATCCGAGTCAGATCCCAGTACGGCCTGCCGCTGGTGTACCAGGCCTGGTCGAGCCGGCGCCAACGCGCGTCCTCCGCATAGATCTGCTCGTCCAGCCCGGCATTGTCGGTGACGAAGCGGACCCAGCGGTACGCGGCGTTCTGAGGGATGCTTCCTGTCCTGGTCAGATCGATGCCCGGGGCGATGGTGGCCGAACTGGCGATCGCCTTCAGCGCCGGCGGCAGGCGCTTGGCCGCGGCCCATTGGGCGAAGCCGCTGTAATCCTCGCCATACATGCCCACGCGGCCATCGCTCCAGGTCTGCCTGGCAATCCAGTCGATCACCGCGCGGGCATCCTCGCCGTCGTGCTCGAACGGCACAATCTTGTCGATGCCGTTCTTTTTCCCGCGCGCATAGGCGACCACGCCGACATAGCCGTGGGCGGCGCACTCCATCGCGTAGTTCTGCGGGTAGACATAGATGGTGAATTCGAGCAGCGTGGGCAGCGCCCTGGTAGCGTTCCTGGGCCGCACCACGGTCGCGGAGATGCTCGCACCGCCAGGGGTCCTGATCACGACATCCTGATCGGTGGTGTAGCGGCGATCCTGGTCGGCGGCGACCAGCGGATCGACCAGCGGCCGCAGACTTCGGTACGCATTGAATGCGAAGTAACTCCAGATCAGGTCCACCGCTTCCGGGAGTGTCACCGAGCCTTTCGGGCGCAGCGCGTCGACCACATGCTGAAGCGCTTCCAGCGGCACCGGCGCCGGCGCTTCGAAGCTCCAGGTGACCGCGTAGGCGTCGGGGTCGGGCAGGCGGGGGACGACTTCCTGGAAAGCCTGGGTGAGCGCCTGCGCAAACGCGATGTGATTGGCCGCCTCGATGGCGCGGGCGTGGATATAGATGTCGTATACCACCGAGCGGTCGGCCGGCCACGCGCCATGGGAGCTGTGGCGCCATTCGCGCAGCTCCTGTCGTGTCGCGTCGGCGGCGGCGATGCCGCCGGAGATGACCTGCAGTGCGGACAGTTTGGCCAGGTAGCGTTCGCGATTGCTCTCCTGGTAGACGGGCAGCACGCGCTCCGCCAGATCGCGCAGCAACGCGGGCATGGCCGCATCGGTGGCGGCCGCGGGCAGCTGCAGATCGAGCTGCTGCGCGCGGGTGCACGGCGGCAGCAGCACCAGCACCAGCAGCAACCCAAGGTAGAGCGATTTCATCGCGTGCCGGAGCTGGATTGTATGGCGACCGCTGCTGGCGCCGCCGGCGCTGCAGGTGCCGGCGCTGCAGGCGGCGCCTTGATCAGGTGCAGCGTGCGCGAGAACATCGGGTTGCGCGCCTGTCCGCCACCGATGTGAATGACCGCGGTGTGCGTCAGTTCGTGCGCCAGCACGTCCATGAAGCGCTCGAGCGTGTCGCCGTCGAGCGATCGCAGCGTGTCATCGATGAGGATCCAGGGCGGCGCGTGCAGTACCACGCGCGCAAAGGCAAGGTCGAGCTGTTCGTCGCCGCTCAGTTCCCGATCCCAGCGTTGCGTGGTATCGAGCGCCGGCACCAGGCGGTCGAGGCCCAGGCGGGTGAGGGCCTGCGCGAACGCGTCGTGCTGGAAATTCTCGACCTCCAGCGGATAGGCGAGTACCTCGCGCAGGCTGGCGCGCGGCAGATAGGGGGTGCCGCGCGGGATATAGGCGAACGCTTCGCCCTTCGGGCGCTCGATACGCCCGCCACCCCACGGCCACAGACCCGTAAGCGCGCGGAACAGCTGCGTCTTGTTGGTGCCGGGTTCGCCGACAATCAGGACGCGCTCGCCGGCGTTGACGATGACCCTGCTTTCCCTGAGCGTGTCACAGCCGGTCGAGGAGGCGACTTCCAGCTTCTCGATGACCAGCCTGCCCGGCTCGCCATCGGCGTAGACGATGCGGCTCTCGACATGCGGCACGACGTCGGCGGTGATGAGCGCGCGGCGAAAGCTGGCGACGCGCAGCAGCGTTGCGCGCCAATCGGCAATGACGCTGAAGTTGTCCACGAACCAGCGCAGCGCCGATTGTGCCTGTGTGAAGGCGGCTGCCGCCATGATCAGGCCGCCAAAGGACAGCTTGCCGGCGAAGTACAGCGGTGCCGCCACCAGTATCGGAGCCACCAGCGTGACCCAGCCGAAGCCCGCTGTAACCCAGGTGAGATTGGTGAGCCCGGTGACCAGCCGACGCGTCGCCGCCAGCACAGCCACCAGGTGCAGCTCCACCCGCCGGCTCTCGTCGGCTTCGCCGGCGGCGAGTGAAATGCCGTCGACGTGTTCATTCACGCGCACCAGCGCAAAGCGCAGGTCGGCCTCGCGCGCATAGCGTTCGGCGTTGCGATTGATGAGCGATGCGCCGACCCAGTAGCTCATCAGTGAGCCGGCCGCGGCATACACGACGGCGGCCCACACCATGAAGCCGGGTATCGCGAATATGTGACCGGCGACATGGAAGGAGAAGTTGCTCGACAGCACCCACAGTACCCCGCTGAAGGCGATCAGCAGGATCAATGACTGCAGCAGACCGATGCCGAGGTCCGCCGACAGTTCGCACAGATGGCGCGCGTCCTCATGCATGCGCTGATCCGGATTGGCGCCGATCGGCCCGGCGTTGGCGAGCCAGAAGGCGCGCTGTGGCTGCATCCAGTGCCCGATCAGATCGCCAACCAGCCCCTCTCGCAGCCTGAGCTTGAGCGTCTCGCCGAGCCAGCGCTGCGCAACATTGAGCACCAGCAGGATTCCCGCGATGAACAGGAACACCGCCAGCTGGTAGAGGAAGTCCCTGAGATCGCGCCTCGACAGCGCGTCATAGAAGGGCTTGTTCCAGCGGTTCAGCTGAATCTGGCCGTAGGTCGTGGCCACGACGACCAGCAATATCCCCGCGAGCAGCCAGCCGATGATCCTGCCCACCGGCGAGGCTCGCAGCGCGCCGGTAATCATGCCCAGCTGGGGAAACAGGCCGGCATGGAAGGCGTCTTCGGCATCGGACGCGGCGTCGCTGGTGGCGGCTTGTTCCTTCGAGTTGGCGGTCGTGCCTGTCACTCCCTGAAGACCGTGCGGATCCGTCATCGGGCAACACCGATCGGGGCTACCATAGTCCGGCGTGCCCTAGGCAGCAAGCCACTGCGGGCCGCGCACCTGCGCCGTCATCGCAGCACGGCGCGCCGCGCGCCGATGCAGGAGATGAATGCGGCATAGCTCCAGGCGAGGTGTCGCGCGGAGGTCTGTACCCCGGTGTGCTGGTCGAACTGTTCGGACAGGTCGCCTTCCGGCGGCGTGAAGCGGCGCACCGTCCGCAGGAACGCATCGCCGCGCGCAAGCAGATCGCGCCTGGCGCCGGTGTCGGCGGCGGCGGCGCCGGCAGCAGCGCGAAAGCAGAACTCGGCGGCACCCAGCGTGGAAAAATAGTAGGCGCCGCCCGAATAATAGACGTCGCCGGCGTAGCGTCCCATCGCCGGGGCGTGCGACGGCGGACGCTGGCGATTGATCGGGTAGGCGGCATCGAACAGTGCTTCCAGGCGCGCCAGCGTAGCATGCATGCGCGCATCATCGACCGAATGAGCGCCGCCGCCGCCACCGCCGTGCAGCGCCGCAAAGATGACGGCGATGTCGAGTTCCCTGGCCGAGCGTTGCCCGGACTCCAGCACGCGCGATCGATAGTAGCCTTGATCCTCGAGCCAGTAGCCATCGAGCAGCCGACGAATCGCCTCGGCCTGTGCAGCGGCGGTCTGTGCCTGCGCGTCGCTGCCGTGCCGGCGCAACCAGTCGGCGCCGAGCTGCAGCGCCGCAGCGCTGAGACTGAGCGTGTAATAGTGCAACCCCTTTTCCTCCTCCCAGATGTCGAAGCAATGCTCGCTCCAGTGCTTCAGGATATAGGCGAGATCGGCGCGCACCAGCGCGGCTACCGCGGCGTCCAGATCGGCGTCAAAGCGCGCGCTTTGACTCCATCGCATGAGTGTCAGCGCGCGCATTGCCGGCCCGTCATTTTGCGGCCGCGGCCAACTGGAAATATCGAGCGTGCCGTCTGGATTGACGCGCGTCTCGGCGGCGATTGCCTCGCCATGGGCTGCACCCAGGTCGGCGTCGGTGCGCAGGAACTTCACAAAATCCGGTGCCACCCGGCCGCGCCAGGCCGGCGCCGCAACCAGTGCACGGCCGTCCAGCTGCTGCAGCGCCAGGCTGAAGTGCACGAAGTCGGATAACTGCGCGAGCGCATCCGGCGCGCCGCTGCCATCCCGGTACAGCAGCCGCAAGGCGTCGATCACCACCGCGGAATCGCGAAACCAATGAAAGAAATAGTCCGGATCCGGGTCGTAGGCGGCCGGAACTGGCGACGCGACGATCGAACCCCTGCGCGCGATCATCGTCTGGCCGAATCCCGGCCGTGTCTTGACCACGGCGAGCGGCGATATGCTCGCCTGCATCTCGGTCGCGGCGTGGCGATACTGCCGATCGAGCCAATGCCCGAGTGGTTGCATCAGCCTGCAGCCCGTCGCTTGAGATGCGGGCTGGCAAAGCCCAGGGCGCGCAGTCCGTTCTGCACCTCCGGCACGCCCATGAACAGCTTCCACAACAGCCCGGTGCGATAGTTCTCGATCATCAGGATGATCGGTCCCTGGTCGATGGCCAGGAACGTCTCGGCATACCAGTTCCTGCTTTCGCTGAAAGCGTCGACCAGGCCGTAGCGTCCCCAGAGCCTGCCGTCGTAGCCACGCAGGAAGTGGCGCAGCGCCCGAAGCGCCGCGCGCGGCGCATACGGCATGCTTGCGAGCGCCGCGGTGGGCGAGATGGTGCCGTTGTCATTGGCGGGGTCGTGCATCGAATAGCCGCCCTTGTCGTCGCTGGCGGTGAGACCCCAGCAATCCGTGCCATAGCCCTTGAAGCGATGCGGATTGGCGACGCAGTGGGCGTAGTTGATGCGCACATGGCTGAGGTTCTGCTGCCAATAGTCAGCGTAGCGGTCCGTCAGGCCGCGCGGATCGAGCCCGCTGAACGAATAGTGGGCAAAGAACAGTGGCCCACCGTAGGGCATGCCCAACGGCAACTCGATGCCGTAATAGGATCTGCCATTCAGATAGCTGCGACCGGACGCATAGCCCGAGTGATAGACGCTCGGGTCGATGCGATAGCGCGGCGCCGAGGCCGCCAGCACATAGGTGAGCAGGCATTCGTCCCAGCCGCGAATCGCGTGATTCATCGACCAGCCGTTGTTGGGACTCCAATGCCAGTAGAGTTCGCCGCAGCCGTCGCGCGTATACCAGCTCCATTCCACGCCTTGCCACAGATCCGTGATGTAGGCCCGCAGCTTCTTTTCCGCGCTGGCGTTGCGATTGAAGTACTGCCGCGCGCACAGCAGTCCCATGCACAGGTACGAGGTCTCCACCAGATCTCCGCCATCGTCCTTGCGCGTGAGCGGGATGGTGGCGCCGGTGCGCGCATTGATGAAATGCGGTAGTGCGCCGTGGTAGCAGGGCGCCCCGAAAAGGAAATCCAGCATGCGCTGCAGGCGTTCCAGTGCCGCAGCGCGCGGGATCCAGCCGCGCTCGACGGCGACAATCATCGCCATGACGCCGAAACCGGAACCCGCCATGGTCACCTTGTCGTCGACGTTGGCGTCGCTGGTGCTGCGCCGATCGGCCGCAAGGCCGCTGATCGGGTCAGCGCCCTCCCAGAAGAAGCGGAAGGTCTGCCGCTGGACTGCCTCCAGCAACGCATCTTCGGGCAGCCGGGCCAGGGCCGCGGGCTTTGACGCTGCATCGCTCATAATCGCTCACGTTATCCGAAAGCTGCGCGGCCTTGCCACGGCCACGCACTGCAGGGTATAGAAAAAGCGCCACGCGCTCTAATGTTGTGTCGGGAAGCGGAAGATGGATCACATGGACCGGATCGAGACACTGATTGCCGACATGACGCTGGCCGAGAAGCTCGGTCAGCTGACGATGACGGCGGCCGGCTATGCGGTGACCGGGCCGGTGATCGCCGGGGATTCGAGCGACGCCATCAGGGCCGGCACCATCGGCAGCCTGCTGAACCTGTTCGACGCCGGCCAGGTGCAGCAATTGCAGCGACTCGCCATCGAGGAGTCGCGCCTCGGCATTCCGTTGCTGATGGGTTTTGATGTCATTCACGGCCACCGCACGCTGTTTCCGGTGCCCCTGGCCGAAGCGGCGCTGTTCGATCCGGAGGCCTGGGCGCAGACCGCGCGCGAAGCATCCAGGGACGCCGCCGCCGACGGCATTGCCATGGCTTTCGCGCCGATGCTGGACGTCTCGCGCGACCCGCGCTGGGGACGCAGCGCCGAGGGTCCGGGCGAAGACCCCTGGCTGGGTGCGCAGATCGCCCGGGCCAAGGTGCGAGGCATCCAGGGGGTGGACCTTCGCGCCGCGGATTCGCTGGCAGCGGTCGCCAAGCACTATTGTGCCTACGGAGCGGTGACGGCGGGACGCGACTACGCCGCGGTCGATGTCTCCGAGCGCAGCGTGCTGGAAGTGCATATAGCGCCGTTCGCAGCGGCGGTGGCCGCAGGCGTTGCGGCGATCATGCCGGCGTTTACCGATCTTGCCGGGATACCGATGACCGCGCATGTCGGGCTGCTGCGCGACCTGCTACGCGGGCAGTACGGCTTTGACGGCGTCATTGTCAGCGACTACAACGCGATCGCGGAACTGATGCGCCACGGCGTTGCCGCCAACCTGACCGAGGCGGCGACGCTGGCGCTGAAGGCCGGCGTCGACATCGACATGATGGCCAATGCCTATCGGCTTGGGTTGCCGCCAGCGCTTGCGAGCGGCGCGGTGACGATGCCCGAGATCGACCAGGCGGTGCGTCGCGTGCTGACGCTCAAGCAGCGCCTCGGCCTGTTCGAGCATCCCTATCGGCGCGGCGCCACGGCGCAGAGCGACCAGGAGCGCGCTGGCCGTCGCCAGCTGGCGCGTGCCATCGGCGCACGCGCCATCGTGATGCTCAAGAACGAGTATGCGGCGCTGCCGCTGGCGGCCTCGGTCGGCCGGCTCGCCATCGTCGGCCCGCTGGCGGACGCGGCCTGCGAAATGGGTGGCCCGTGGTCGCTCGCCGGCACGCCCGAGACGCATGTGAGCGTCGTAGCGGGCTTGCGCGCGGCGCTACCCGCGGCGCAGTTACTGCACGCGGCCGGGGTTGACATCCAGTCGCACGAGACCGCCGGGATCCAGCAGGCGCTGGATCTGTGCAGCGCGGCGGACGCCGTGATCCTGTGCCTGGGTGAAGCGGCAAACATGAGCGGCGAGGCCGCCAGCCGCGCGCACCTGGACCTGCCTGGGCAGCAGCGCGCCTTCGCACAAGCCGTCATCGACCGAGCCAGGCAACTGCGCACGCCGCTGGTCGCGATATTGTTCTCGGGCCGGCCGCTGGTCGTGCCCTGGCTGGTCGAGCAGGCCGACGCGGTGCTGGCGGCCTGGTTTCTGGGCAGCGAGGCGGGTAACGCCATTGCCGACGTACTGTGCGGACGCGTGTCCCCAAGCGGCCGCACGCCCATGACCTGGCCGCGGGCGACCGGGCAGATTCCGATATTCTTTGGCCAGCGTCCGGGCGGGCGGCCACTGGCCGCAAGCGATCACTACACCAGCCGCTATCTGGATGCGCCGAATGAGCCGCTGTTCCCGTTTGGCCACGGACTCACCTATGGACGCTTTACGCTGTCAAACCTTCGGGTCACACCGCAGCGCGCGCGACTGGCCGATACCATCGAGGTGTGTGTTGACGTTGCCAATGTGGGGGCGAGGGCGGCGCAGGAGACGGTGTTTCTGTTTACCCACGATTGCCTGGCGAGCGTCGCGCGCCCGTTGCTCGAGCTCAAGGGCGTCGGCAGGATCGAGTTGCGGCCCGGCGAGTCCGGCACCGTGACACAGTTTCTGCCGGCATCGGAACTGCGCTTTATCGGCCTGGATCTGCAGCCGGTGTTTGAACCGGGCGAGATCGAGATCCTGGTGGGCCCGAGCGCCGACCGCGCGCAACTGCTGGCCCAGAGCATTCAATTGTGCGTTGACTAGCGCGCGGCCAGGATGTCGTCGAGCCGCGCCGGGGTGGACGCATCGCGCTCCAGGTGCGGATAGCGCAGTCCATCGTGATAGTCCAGATGCGCAACCATGTAACGATCGCCGGTCTTGACGATCAGCTCGATCGGCACCTGCGTGCCCTGCGCCGCGCGGATCGCATCCTGCAGGACATTGGCGTCATAGGCGATGCCGTTGATGGCGAGGATCTGGGCGTTTTCTGTGAGCTTCGCCTTGAAGGCGGGACTGTCCCATACCACCTGAGCGATGCTGCCCTGGCGGTCGCTGTCATCGATGTCGATGCCGATGGAGTACAGCAGGTTGACGTGCTTGCGCTGTTCGTCGCTGGCCTTCTGATAGTCGCTCGCCGTGTCGCTGAACTGCAGAGCGTAGCCGCCGCGCCGCAGTCCGTCCAGCGGTGCCGGTCTGCCGACCGAGTCGAGTCGCTGGCGAAAAAACCCGGCCCAGTCGTAAGGCTCTATCTTGTTCAGCGCCTTGACGACGTCGTCGAATGTATACGTGACCGTGATGAAACTGCCATCGTCGATGCCGAAGAACGCCCGTGCGAAATCGTCCAGTGAGCGCTTTCCCGAGGATCGCTCGCGGATCAGCGTGTCCACATCCAGCCAGATCAGCGCCCCCTCGCTGTAGTAGTCCTCGAAGCGCTGCCAGTCGCGCCACGACTGCGGTCGGCGCGGGCTGATGATTTCATCGCTGGTCGTGTCCTGCAGCGGCCGCCACTGCCGACCCGGCTGCATCTGGTGGTAGGCGGCAGTCAACGCCAGCTGATCGAGCGCCTGCTGCCGCGTACGCAGGCCGGAGCGCGCGGCCAGCACTTCGCCCCAGTATTGGGTCTGTCCCTCATACACCCACAACAGGCTGTCCTGCATCGGCACATTGTAGTTGGGCGTCCAAAGGTCCGCCGGGCGGCGGAACTTGCCGTTCCACGAATGCGTGAACTCGTGCGCCAGCAGATCCCTGGCGTATGCGGTCTTGTCCCATTCAGTGAAGGTCTGCGGATCGCTGCCGTTCTCGCTCGACTGATGGTGTTCGAGCCCATTTTGCTGGATCTGGTCGCTGAGTGTGTACAGGAAGTCGTAATGATTGTAGTGATGCGAACCAAACAGCCGGTAAGCCTGTTGCACCAGCGCCCGGTACGCCTCGAGCTGCTCCGGTTTCACCGCCAGAAATTCAGGCCGATCGGCAAACAGGTCCAGGTGCACCGGCACCGCGCTGCCGGGGTCGAGGTCGAGCCGCGATGAATAGCTGCCGGCGTCCAGCGGACTGTCGATAAAAGTCTCGAGGCTGACGGGCTTGAACTCGGTGCGCGCGCCGTCGCTCGTCGCCAATTCCAGTGCCGAGGCCCACTTCCAGTCTGCCGGCAGCGTGATGCTCGCCTGCACCGGAATGCGCCGCGCAAAATAACCGGCCGGGTACAGCAGCAGCTCATTCCATTCGACCTGCATCAGCTCGCGGCTGACTTCCAGGTCACCGACCTGGGTGCTGGTGGGCGAGAGGTAATCGAAATCGATGTCGATCGACCTTAAGGCCGCCGGCCCGTGCAACCGGAACGCAAATACATTGACCGGATCGCGGGTCCAGGCTACCGGTGTACCGCCGGCCACGATCCTCAGGCCCGCGAGTCGATCGATCGTGCCTTGCGGCGCATGCGTGCCGGGCAGCCACTGTGGATACAGCAGCACGCTTTCGGGACCGATGCCGCTGATAGTCTCGTGCACGTGAACGATGCGCCGGCTGACATCGGAGGCATTGACGCTCAGCTGGATCGCACCCGGATAGGGACGATCCAGCGGCGCGGCGACCGGCACGAACGCCGCGGTCGCGCCGGGCCCGGAACTGCCGGCCGCAATAGCCACGCCCATGCTGGGAAAACACGCGGTGAGCGCCACGATGGCTGCTTTCATCGATTACCTCTTAGGCTAGCGGCAGGTGATGCGGCCGCACCAGCATGTGCCAGTCCTGGTGCTCCTCCAGAATCAGCGCGATCGCCGCTTCGACTGAGGACTTGAGAGATTCCAGCCGCACCTGTTCAATCGGCTGTGACCGCGCCGCGCGTATCTGGTCGATGGCCTCCTGCAGCTCCGCCACCAGGCGTTCCGAGGTGGCGCCGAGGCGGTAGGCTTCCGACTGCGCCAGCGCGCCGTGCAGCGAGGCGGCCAGCGCCGGAAAGAACGTCGTGACCAGCGACAGCCACAGCGTGTGGATCAGCAGATGGGTGAGCGCGCCGAGCGCGGTCAGCCCGAACAGGCCGCTGGTGACGCGATGCACCCGGTGCAGCAGCGCGTGCTGCCGCAGCGCGATGCGCGCGTGGTAGTGCTTCTGCCCCTCCAGCACATCGATCGTCCACTGGGCGTAGCTGGCGATGAAGTCCGGGTCCCACCAGGCCTGGGCGAGCAGTTCACGCGCCAGCGGTTCGTTGCGTTCACACAGTGCCGCGACATCGTTCGCGGCACCGAGCTGCTGGCCCGGATCCAGCACCCGCAGATACCAGTTTGCCTGCGACTGGGGTGCGGAGAAGTCGAGCAGCGGCGCGATCAGCGGCAGGTACCAGGTCAGTTCCGCCGTGGTGCGTGCGCTCAGCCACTCCCCCTGCCAGTCGCCCCGATGTCCGAGCCAGTAGATGGCACTCACCGTGCCGATGACGATGACTTCCGCTATGGCCCAAAGACCTGAATACGGATGCATCGCGTGGGTCGTGCTGTCCCATCCGAGCGCCAGTGGCATCACTGCACAAAGCACGGCCACGGCGCTGAGCAGGTAAATGGACCAGAAGCCGCTGCGATAGCGGTGCCCGAAATGGATGGCGCGCTGGTCGAAAATGCGGTGCCCGGCCGCCAGCGACTCGATCAGTGGCAGCAGCTTTCTCGGCGGTTGCGGCGCCGGCGGCGCCGGCGGGCTGCGGATCTTCACCCCGACCAGAAGCAGTCGCTGAATGATCTGGTGCAGTGCCATGCAGTCTCAGTCGACGATTTCGTAGGTAGTGGCGAAGATGCCCTGCGAGACGATACCAAGGCTGCCATCGCCGTAGTCCACCAGCCAGTCGCTGGCGCGGCCGGTCAGCGTCGACTGGCCATCGGCCAGCAGCACTTCGAACGGCTCGCTCATCTGCAGCGCCAGGATGCGATTACGCAGGCTCAGGTAAGTCCCGGCCTGGCCGGGCTGGGTCGGTGGCTTGGGCCGATATTTCTCGGCGAAGTGCGCACGCGAAACGCGCCAGTGCTCACCGGCAATGCCGGTCAGGATCGCGTCGCCCGGTTGCGCCTGAACGGCGCCTTCCGGCGTCTGCACCCTGCAGGCTTCGGTTGTGAATCGGACCTGGACCTCGCGCTCGAGCTTGCGCGCCTTGACGCGACGCGGATCGTCGCTGAGTGTGCTGGAGAAGCCTCGCTGCCCGCTGGAGCGAAACCGCGGTATAACACCGGAAGTCACCCCGGGTCTCGTGCGCCGGCCGCACTGTCGCGCGCCGCAGTAACGCCATGCATGGCTTCACGTACCCGCGCGCGCCACAGTTGCACGCTGCGCAGCGCCTGCATCTGTGCGGGCACCGAATCCAGCAGCGATGCGGCTTCGCGCAGCAGCGCGGCACGGTTTGCCGGCTCGATCACCGACTGTGCGTACAGGGTGCGGGCCAGTTCGACATGCTGCTGCTGGTCGCCGTGGTTGCGCGCCGCGAGGTCCCGATGGAACTTGATGATCGGGTCGATGATGCCGCGGGCCTCGTCGCTGCGGTGCTCACCGGCTAGTGCCAGCGCCAGCATCGTGTTCGCCTCGGCCACTTCGCGCCGGTCATTGTCGTTGCTGAGCGGCCAGTGTTTTCGCGCCTCGAGCGCCTCGTTGAGGGATTTCTCAGCGGCGGCATAGTCGCCCAGCAGGTACGAGCCGTCGCTGGGTGGTTGCCGATACCACCGGGATGAAATACGAGCAGCGCGCGATGTTGCGCTGGATCTTGCGGTCATAGTCATCGCCGACCTCCAGCCGATCCATGTCGAACCAGACGG
>Ga0181537_10003855_pt1 | contig 12642 bp, 14 predicted proteins | sample PEATcosm2014_Bin_39_FD_119765 | JGI IMG/M metagenome (GOLD analysis project Ga0181537, IMG submission 119765) | Peatland microbial communities from MTU Mesocosm Facility, Houghton, MI, USA - PEATcosm2014_Bin23_10_metaG | ecosystem: Environmental > Terrestrial > Soil > Wetlands > Peat | place...
AAGGGAAGTGGAATTGGGCTGCGTTCCTTTTTGGCGGCATCTGGGCTATGACAAAACATTTATGGCTGTCGGTGGCGATCTGTCTCATAGCCGGGATTGCCACAGCGGGGTTTGGTTATTTAGTCTATTGGGTTTTCTATGGTTTTCGTGGGAACTATATCTACTATACACTCTATGCTAAGAAGAAGCAGTTGTGGCTAGGAATGGCGGGCATCTGACGCACCGACACATGGACAGACACTTGGTTTTGAATTGCAAAGGCGTCCCAACCAAGAACATCCAGTTTGAGAAGTAAAATGTGTCAACAAGAAAAGCCAGACGATTTCAGAAATGACTGCGCTGCCCTTTGCCACTATGCAAAAACGTTTTTCGGATTCGGTAATTGGAAGGCTGATTTCTGGCTCATTGGTCTTGAGGAATTTAGTTGGGCAAAAGAAACTAATGAGTTCAAGAATCGTTATTGCGCTTGGAAGAAGATGAGGAAGGCCGAACTTGTCAATTTGAGTGCTTTTTTCCGCGACGCTAAAATTAAAGATACGCCCGACTGGAGCAACCAAACCTGGCACGCGATACACTGTCTGTGCGAGTGGACAGGACTGAAAATTGGAGAATTGTCAAAAACGAACAAGCGTTGGGGTGGGACTCGCAAAGTCAGACCAAACAGCAGACACTTGGCTTTGATCGAAGCACTCCCGTTCCCCGCCCCAAGTCTGGGGCAGTGGCCTTACAACAATAAAGATTGGAGGCGGTTTCGTTTCATGCAGAGTCGCAAAAAATGCAGAAGCAGATTTTTTTTAGAGCGATTGGAGAAGCTTCTAAATAGGCTTTTTACGTATGGACCGAAACTGGTTATTGTATATGGCAAAATGGAGAAAATTGAAATGGAGGAATTTGAGCGAATTACTGGAATTAAATGGAATCATGAGCCGACCGCCCGTTTTGATTGGATGAGGGTTGGTAGTTCAGCTTCAAGCAAGATGTCCCTCCTTTGCCACATCGACCACCCAAATTATTTGGTTAGGTTTCGTGGTGGCTGTCCTGCAATAAAGAAAGTGGCGAATAGGATTAAGAGGCTTCTTAAAAATCGCGTCGCTGTCCGGCGCGGGTGATGACCCGCGGTATTTTCAAATCAGCGTGCCGGTGCAGCCGGGCAATTCGGGCGGGGCGCTGGTGGATGAGCGGGGCAACGTGTTCGGCATCGTTTCCGCAAAACTAGATGCTTCAACAGCATTGGCCATGAGCGGCTCGCTCCCGGAGAATGTGAATTACGCGGTCAAGAGCAGCCTGCTGTTGAGCTTCCTCGAATCGGTGCCGGACGTGGACGCCAAGCTCAAAGCGCCGAACACGGCGGATGAGAAGTTTGAGGATGTGGTGAAGTCGGCGCAGAATGCCGCCGTGCTGGTTTTGGTATATTGATTTTTCACCCGCCGATGGCGGTCATCGGACGGCAGGGCTGGTATTGGTTGCGGAACTGGTGTTCCTGCGGCTTCAGGCGCAGCGCGGTTTCCAGCAATTCCTTCAACGCGCCGTCGTCCGCGCCGTGCCGCAACGCCGCGCGCAAATCCACCTCGACGTGATTACCGAGGCACGGACGCACCTTGCCGTCGGCGGTGAGCCGCATCTTGTTGCAGTTGTCGCAGAAATGCTGGTTCGTCAGCGCGCCGATGAAACCGACGAGCGCGCCGGTCTGCTTCAGCAAATAATACTGCGCCGGGCCGTTGCCAATCCGGAGGTCGGGCTGCGCGACCAGTTCATCCTTCTGTGCCAGCAGCCGCATCGCCTCGCCGCACGGCAGGAAATTCTTCTCCGTCAAAACGTCCGTTGTCGTCAGCGGCATCAATTCGATGAGCCGCAGCGGCAAGCCGTGTTCGGCGGCGAACAAAACCAGCGGCCAGATTTCCGCCTCGTTCACGCCGCGCATGAGCACGCAGTTCAATTTCACGCGTTCAAATCCCGCCGCCACCGCTGCGCGGATGCCGGCCAGCACGCGCGCCACATCGCCGCCGGTGATGCGGTGGTAAATCGCCGGGTCCATCGCGTCGAGGCTCACATTCACCGTGCGCAATCCGGCTTCGCGCAGGGGTTGCGCGAACGCGGCCAGTTTCATTCCATTGGTGGAAAGCGCGACGGTTTCGACACCCGAAATCGCGGTCATGGCGTGGACGATTTCCGGCACGTCGCCGCGCACGAGCGGTTCGCCGCCGGTCAGCCGGAATTTGCGGAAGCCCAGCCCCGCCGCCACGCGAACAATGCGGATGATTTCCGCCGCCGTCAAATGGTCCGGTTTGCTTTCCCAGCCCTTGTAGCCTTCCGGCATACAATAGAGACACCGCTCGTTGCATCGGTCGGTGACCGAGATTCGCAGGTAATCAATTTTGCGTCCAAACGGGTCCATTTATTTTTTAGGTTTCCTTTTTGCCCGGAAATTCGTTTGCCGTCTAACGATTTTGCCGGATGCAAAAAGGCCGTGCGGATTTTCTCCGCGCAAATGCGCCAGCCCCTCACGGATGGCCGGCGCGAGAATCTCCAGGCACTCGCGCACCGCCGACGGCTTGCCCGGCAGGTTCACAATCAAACACGCGCCGCGCGTGCCGGCCGTCGCCCGCGACAAAATCGCCGTTTTCACTTTGGCGAAAGATTGCATCCGCATGATTTCGCCGAAGCCGGGCAATTCCTTTTCCAGCACCGCGCGCGTCGCCTCCGGGGTCACATCGCGCTGTGATATCCCCGTGCCTCCGGTCGTGACAACCATATCGCATTTTTGCGCGTCTGCAAACTTTCTCAACGCCGCCGAAATCGCCTCCACCTCGTCCGGCACGATGAGCGATTCAAAAACCGCCCCGTCGCCGAGAAATTCGCGCAGGACGTTTTCGATTTCCGGCCCGCTGCGGTCGGCATAAATTCCCGCCGACGCGCGGTCGCTGATGGTGAGCCGTCCGATTTTCATTCCTTCACCTTTTCCACGACGCGAATGCCTTCAATCCGCATATTTTTGTCCACCGCCTTGCACATATCGTAAAGCGTCAGTGCCGCCACGCTCACGCCGGTCAGCGCCTCCATCTCCACGCCGGTTTGCGCGCTCGTCTCGGCGGTGCAAACAATTTCAATCGCGGCGCTCCGCACTTTGAATTGAATCTCGACATGGTTCAGCGGCAGCGGATGGCAAAGCGGAATCAACTCCGCCGTCCGTTTGGCGGCTTGAATGCCGGCGATTTGCGCGACGGTTAGCACGTCGCCCTTTGGCAGCGCATTTTTTTTCAGTGCGCGAATCGTGGCCGGGGTGCAAATCAATTTCCCTTCAGCTACTGCGCGGCGGCGCTGCACCGGTTTGTGGCCGACGTTCACCATGCGCGCCCCGCCGGCTGCATCAAGATGTGAAAACGACTTTTTCATCCGGTCAAACTTCTGCCCTGCCGCTGATTATAGGCGTTGTCGGCAAAAAATCCACTTCCGCGTCCGCTCCGATTAAGCCGACATTTATCGGCACGCGAACCAAAGCGTTCGCCGACGCGAGGCAGGCCACATTGCCGGAATTAGCCCACGCCAGCGGATGCAAGCGCGCGGTCGCGTCCGGGCTGATTTCCAATTTTCCCGGCCAGAGCGTTTCGCGCGGGCACGGCTTGTCGTCGAGCTTTTCGGCGAGTTGTCCGCGCAAAAACTTCGGCGGCTCGCCGCCGGTCAGACGCGTCAATGCTGCGGCAACGGCGAAATGAAAACAGACGAAATGCGAGAGCGGATTGCCCGGCAATCCGAACGCCACCCGGATTTTATTTGGTGGGGCGAGGCTGCCGACGAGCCGGCTCGCGGGGACGCTCGCCCCACCGTTCACGCCGAAAATCAAGGGCCGGCCGGGGCGCAAATTGATTTGGTTGAAAACAATTTCAAAACCAAGCCATTCCAGCAGTTGGCGTGTGAAATCCTTTTCGCCCACGCTTGCCCCGCCGGAAACGAGCAGCAAATCGGCGTTTTCGACCCTCAATTTCCAGTTTTCAATCTCCGATTTCGCCCGTTCAAAATCTTCCGGCAAATGCGCCTGCTCCACGTCGCAGGGAAAATTCTGGAGCAGGCCACGAATCAAAACAGAATTGCTGTCACGGATCTGGCCCGGCTTCGGCGTCTGGTCTGGCGGCACAATTTCGTCTCCAGTCGTGAAATGAACAACGCGCAACCGTGGGCTGACGAGCGGATTCACGTTTCCCGCCGTCGCCAGCAACGCCAGCGCGCCGGCGTCCAGCCTCGCGCCGAAATGCAGCAGCGGTTCACCCGCGCGCAAATCTTCACCGCGAAGATTGATGTGCGTTGACGTCTCGCGACGGACGATGCGGATTTTGTCGCCGGTGCGCTCGACATTTTCCTGCATCACGACGCGCAGATTCTTGCATGGCAATGACGCGCCGGTCGCCACGCGGACGGCTTCGCCGGGTTTGAGCTGGCGCGGTTTCCAGTCGGCGGCGTGAAACGTGTCCACGACTTGAAATGTCCCCGATTCGTCATTTTTCAAAATCGCATAGCCGTCGCGGGTCGAACGATCAACCGGCGGCAAATCTTCCGGCGCGCAAACCGTTTCGCGCAGCACACGGCCAAACGCCTCCGCCAGCGGCGCACGCACGGCTGGAAGTTGCTGGCAGCGCGAAATGATTTCCGCTATCGCCTCGTCAAGCGATGGCAGGGTAGGGCGGGCAGTCCTCTGCCCGCCGCTGGCGGCAGGGTGAGCTCCGACTGGCATGCACGGAGTGACGCGCCCTACCACAGCTTCGACCGGCAGCGCGCGTCTTTTCCAGATCGGCACACCTTGCTTGAGCTGGTTCATGAATTCGCCAAGCAGGGCAATGGCCTCCGCGCGGTGCCGCGACGCGATGCCGACGTAAATCGCCGCTTCGCCAACGGGAATGATTCCGACGCGGTGAATCACCTTTGCTGCCAGACACGGATGCCTGACCGCGAGCAATTCGAGGATGCGCCGGATTTCGCGCACGGCCATTTCCGGGTAGGCTTCATATTCCAGCCCGGAAATTTTCTCGCCATTTTCCTCGTCACGGACGGCGCCGCGGAATTCCAGCCATGCACCGTGCGCGGCCAGCCGTGGCGGGGAGATTTTCTCCGCGATGGGAGAGCCGGTCAGTTGAACTTCAATTTCCATGGGTTAAAAGCTTCAGCCGCCCGACACCGGCGGGATGAGCGCCACTTCATCGTCATTCGTGAATTGCACATCGGCGTCGGCGTATTCCCAATTTCGTGCCAGCCGCACATTGGCGCGATGCGCGGCCAGTTTTGGGAATTTTTTCAGCAGTTCCGTCCAAAGCTGTTCGGTGTTCACCTGCGCGCCAGCCGCAAACTCGATTGAGTCGCAACCGGTGGCGTCCTTGGTCTGGGCAAAAAACAAAACACGCATGGCAAAACCAAATTTCAGGCAGCAGTGGTTTCAATCAAGGATTTCTCCCGCGCGCGCCATGAAACCGCTTTCGAGTTGGTCTGTCAACCGAAACGGCGCTCAAAAATGTCGAGAAATTGGTTGCCGCGCGGCAAAAGTTTGCGGTATTCGTTTCCGCGCAAAATGCAACTGGGCCGAATCACTATATTTCCAATCAAATCCCTCGATGGCATTTCGGTGGAAGCGGCATGTGTCACAGGCGGCGGCATCTTGGAAAATGACCGCGTTTACGCCATTTATGACGCGGAGGGCAAGGTGGTCAACGGCAAACGCACGCCGCGCATCCACCAATTGCGCTGCGCCTTTGATCCGGAAATCCGCGAAGTGCGCCTGTGGATTAACGGCGAGTCATTGCAAGCACAATTTCAGTTGGACGAACCCGCCAACCTCGGCAAATGGCTGGGTGAGTTTTTTAGTTTCCCGGTCGTCGTGCGGCGTGAGGCGGACAAAGGTTTTCCCGACGACCGCGAGGCTTTCGGGCCGACCATCACCAGCGAAGCCAGTCTGCTTGCGATCCAAAGCTGGTTTCCCGAGCTGACGCTCGAAAGCGTCCGCCGCCGTTTCCGCACGAATCTGGAACTGGCTGGCGGCGAACCGTTTTGCGAGGATCGTTTGTTTGGCGTGCCGGATGAACTCAAGCCTTTCCGCCTCGGTGCCGTGCAATTCTTCGGCCACAATCCCTGCCAGCGCTGCGTCGTGCCCACCCGCGAGCCGGACACGGGGCACGCCGCGACTGATTTTCAGAAAAAATTCATGCGGCTGCGGCAGGAACATCTGCCAGCCTGGGCAAACGCGCAGCGGTTCAACCACTACTACCGGTTCGCGTTGAACACCTCCATTCCGCCGACGGAAGCGGGAAAGACATTGCGTCCCGGCGACGCGGTTAGCTTTTAACGTTACGGTTTCTTTTTGACCGCGCCGCGCAATTTGCGGCAGGGAAATGCCCCGTGATGAAAATCGCATTGTGAGTTTTTCTAAGGATTCTTCAAATTTAATGATTGGCATTAGCTATGCTGCTTTATTGTCTGTATGACAACTCTGTTGCCAAAAAGTCATCGGTCGGCGGGTGAAGCCGTTCAAGCCCAGCTTTCTTCCTTTGGCGGGCGGCTTCGCGGGTTGAGGCTGCGACGCGGCTGGACGTTGCAGGAACTGGCCGCCCGGAGCGGGCTGTCCAAGGCGTTTTTGTCGCGGCTGGAATCCGGCGGCCGCCAGGCTTCCATCGCGGCGGTGCTGACGTTGTCCAGGATTTTTGACGTTTCGCTGGCGTCGCTTTTCGAGTCGCCGCTTGCCGCGGAACCGTGCGTGATTGTCCGCGGAGCGGACACGGTGGAAGAAGGCATTAACGGGCTGAAATATGTGCCGCTTTCCAACGCGGGGCGGTTTTTCAATTTGCAGCCGTTGCGCATCAAGGTGTCACCCTCGCGACAGGGCGGTGAACATTATCACCACGACGGCGAGGAATGGATTTATGTGCTGTCTGGCGGGCTGACGTTGTCGCTGGCGGGGAAGACTTATGGTTTGGAGCCGGGGGACGCCGCCCATTTTGAATCGCGCCTGCCGCACCGGCTGATCGCGCCGGGGCCGCAAGACGCTGAGGTATTGGTTGTGGCGTCACCGGTTTCCAGCCAGCCGGTGAATCCGTCCAATTTTAGCCGGCATCGCGCCATTCCGGACATCCGGTTGTTGCCATTGCCTGGTGAAAGCCGGAAGCGGCGGGGGAATTTGAAGTCTGTCAGGCTGAAACATCAAAAACGTTAACCAAGGAGAAAAATTATGAACAAGCTCCGTTCCAATTGTTTGAACTTCAAAGAACTGCTTGCGCAAAACATTGCGGTGATTTCGCCGACAATGACGGCGGCGCTAATCGTCCCCACGATGTTCGGCACCACCGGCAGCATCAGCTGGCTGTCTTATGCTGTGGGAGCCGTCCTGGTGCTATTTGTCGCGTTAAGCCTGAACCAGTTCGCCAAACGCACGACTAATTCCGGTTCGATGTATAGTTATGCCATGTCCGGCTTGGGATTTGGCGGCGGCTCGCTCTGCGGCTGGTGTCTGCTGTGGGCGTATCTGTTCATCGGCCTGGCCGGCACGACCGGATTCACCATTTTCGCGACCACGCTGCTCCAGATGGTTCACGTCAAAATACCGCCCGTGATTCTTTTTGCCTTTTGTCTGGGGTCCTGTTTCTACATCGCATATAAGGACATCAAAATTTCCACGTTGGTTACCTTGGGTTTGGAAGTGTTTTCATGCGGCTTTATTCTGCTGCTGGCGTTCATCGTCCTGGGGCATCACCATTTTGCGCTTGATACGACGCAATTCAGCTTCAAGGGCACCTCGCTGTTGACCCTGGGCATGGGCGCGGTGGTCGCCATTTTCAGTCTCGTCGGCTTTGAAAGCTCCACGGCCTTCGGTGAAGAGGCTGTCAATCCGCTTAAAACCATTCCCCGTTCAATCATTTGGAGCTTGATAATCACAGCTTCCTTCTTTATTTTCATAACCTATGTGGAAGTGCAGGGCACGGCGGGATACACGACCACGTTGGACAAAATTGACGCGCCGCTGAACGTTCTTGCGCAAATGTATGGCGTGCCCTACCTGCAGCCGATCCTTTCGTTGGGTGCCATGGTCAGCTTTTTTGCCCTGGCATCCTCCTGCATGAATGCCGGCGCCCGTGTGATGTTTGCGATGGGCCGTCATGACTTCTTCCCGCAAAACACCAGCTACGCGCACCGGAAACATGGCACGCCTCACGTTTCGCTGATTGTGATGGCCATTGTGATGTTCTGCGCTGTCACGGCGAGCTATTACGTGCTGGTCAACAACGGAATGGCAGTGCTCGACGAATTCAACGATGCTGGCATTATGGGCGCATTTGGTTTTGTCGGCGCCTACACCTTCATCGTGCTTGCGGCGCCGTTTTTTCTCAAAAAGCGCGGCGAACTCAAGGCCGGACACATTGCATTGTGTGTTGTGGCGATGATGCTCATGCTCATCCCCATCGTCGGCAGCGTCTATCCGTTCCAGCCCCCGCCCGTCCAGTATTTCCCGGTTGCGTTTCTTGGCTATCTCTGGTTTGGCGTCCTGCGCGTGATGGGAATGCGGCATCAGAAACCGGAACGCGTGAGCGAAGTCAGCCAGGAAGTCCAGAAACTCCATGCCGCCGCAGCCGCCTGAAAATTATGTCCGCGACAAACATCGGCTCCGTCGCGTCGCTCCATCGCTATCCTGTCAAATCCATGATGGGCGAGGAGTTGAACGCGACGCGGGTCGGAACAAAAGGTTTTCACGGCGACCGCGTCTTCGCCCTTGCCGACGTTGAAACCGGAAAAATTGCCAGCGCAAAAAATCCGTCCAAATGGCCGACGCTCTTCAGCTTTCGCGCCGCGTTCACCGAACCGCTGAACGGCTCCGATTCCCTGCCGCCCGCCCTCATCACTTTCCCGGACGGCAGCACGATCACGACCGAGGACAAGGATATCGCCACGCGATTGTCGTTCAACCTTGGCAAGCCGGTTCGTTTTTTAAAAAGCGCGCCCGCCGCCGGCACGCTCGAAGAATATTGGGCCGACATTGATGGCCTCGCGCGCCGCGACGTCGTGACCGACGAGGCCATGCCTGCGGAAACTTTTTTCGACTTGGGCATGATTCATCTGTTGACGACGGCGACGCTAGACAGCTATCGTGCGCTGTATCCCGAAGGCCGGTTTGAGCCGCGCCGGTTCCGCCCGAACCTCGTCATTGAAACGCCGTCCGGCGTCAAGGGCTTTCCTGAAAACGACGAGTGGAACGAAAAAATTCTCGCCATTGGCAGTGAGGTTAAATTGAAAATTACCGGCCCATGCGGTCGCTGTGTGATGACCACGCTGCCGCAGGGCGATTTGCCCAAGGACGTCGGCATTCTCAAGACCGCCGCCAAGCACAACGAAGCGCGAGTTGGCGCTTACGCATCGGTGTTGCAAGGCGGTGTTGTCCGCCGGGGCGACGCCGCGCGGATTGAACCGGCTTGAGTTTCAGCGTGGCACAAGATGGATGGCGGGCGTTTTGATGAGCGCGGTAACTTGCCCGCCTTCGCGCAACGCGAGTTCAACGCAAGCCGGGCGCGTAATCAGCGCGAAAAGCGGAAATCCCGCATCGAGTTCGACTCGCACCAACGCACCTTCCGTGCGCAATGCCACGATGCGCGCGGACAGACGGTTGCGCACGCTGCTGGCGACGGCGGCAGCGTGCTGGAGAATCACGTCCTCCCCGCGAATGCAGACGAACACGTCGCGTGAAGCGGTTGGCGGCGCGAGCGCGGTGAGCGTGGTGCGATTGACGCTCACGGTGGCGAGTCCTTCGTTCACGCTTTCGATTTGTCCGGGATGCAGGGTTTCAACGCCGACAAACTTGGCGACCTCGGCGCTGGCCGGGCGGTTGAACACGTCGAGCACCGGGCCGGTTTGCAATACCTGGCCGCCGACCAGCACGACAATTTCGTCCGCCAGCGCGAGTGCCTCGAAGCGGTCGTGCGTCACGCACAGCATTGGGATCTGGAATTCGTCGCGGACGCGGGCGAGGTAGGGGATGATTTTTTCCTTCAGTGGCGCGTCGAGGCTGGCGAGCGGTTCGTCGAGCAGCAGCAGGCGTGGCGAAGAAAGCAGGGCGCGCGCGAGGGCGACGCGCTGTTTTTCGCCGCCGGAAAGCTCCGTCACACCGCGCGAAATGAGCGGCTGGATTTCCAGCACTTCGACGACGTGTTCGAAGCTGAACAACGGGCCGGTGGCGACGCGGGAGTTTCTGCCGTAAAGCAAATTCTGCCGGACGGAAAGATGCGGGAACAACGCGAGGTCCTGCGGCACATAGCCGATGCCGCGCCGGCGCGTGGGAACAAAATAATTCTTTGCCGTGTCGGCCAGCACGTTTTCATCAAGCTGGATGAAGGCTGATTGCGCGCGGCGCAAGCCGGCAATCAGGTCGAGTAGCGAGGTTTTGCCGGCACCGGACGGGCCGAAGACGGCGGTGACGCGCTTCTGCATCTCGACGTTGACTTCAAGTGTGAAGTTCGCCAGCGGCAGTGAAATGTTTTTCAGAAGAAGGTTCATGTCATTTCTTCCGGCGGCGCAGGAACAATTCACTGCACCACACGGCGGCGAAGGCGAGCACGACCGAGACGCCCAGCAAACGGTAGGCGTGCGTGTCGTCGCCGAGTTGCACGTTTTGAAAAATGGCGAGCGAGATCGTCTGGGTTTTACCCGGAATGCTTCCAGCCACCATGATGGTCGCGCCGAATTCGCCGAGCGCGCGGGCAAACGCAAGCAGCATCCCGCCGACGATGCCGCGCGCGGCCAGCGGCACCGTGATGGTGAAAAACACGCGCCAGTCCCCCGCGCCGAGCGTGCGGGCGATTTGTTCGAGACGTGGATTGACCTCCTCAAACGCCACGCGCGCGGCGCGGACGAGCAGGGGCAGCGACATCACGCTCAACGCCAGCAGCACCGCGCGCCAGGTGAAGATGACGTCCAGATTGAATTTGTCGTGGAGAAAACCGCCGATGCCACCGCGCCGGCCGAAAAGTTTGAGCAGGATCAAGCCGGTCGCCACCGGCGGCATCACCAGCGGCAGCGAGACGAAGGTTTCGACGATGGATTTGCCCGGCCAGTCGCGCCGCGCCAGCGCCCAGGCGAGCGCGAGGCCAAACGGCAGAATCACCAGCGTGCTCAAAGCCGAGACCCACGCGGTGAACCAGACAATCTGCCATTCGTCCGAAGTCATGCCATCCAGCTTCAGTCACGCAGAACGAAACCGAATTTCTTGAAGATGTCGCCGGCTTCCTTGGAGTCGAGATAATTCAGGAAATTTTTCGCGGCGTCAGGCTGTTTGGATTCCTTTACCAGCGCCATCGGATAACTGATGTCCGGCGCGTCCTTGGCTGGGACTTCATAGGCGACCTTCACCTTCCTGGAAATCCCCGCGTCCGTTTTATAGACAACGCCCGCCTCGACATTCCCCGACTCCACCGCCGCGAGCGCGGCCCGGACGTTTTCCGTGGGAACAACCTTGGGTTCGATGGCTGGCCAGAGCTGCTGCTGGGTGAGCCAGGCCTTGGCATAGACCCCGGCGGGCACGGCTTTGGGATCGGCGAGGGCGATTTGTTTTACGGCGGCGTTGGTGAGGTCGGCGGCGGAATTGATTTGAAGTGTGCTGTCGGCGGCAACCACGACGACGAGCGTGTTTCCCAAACGGCTTTTGCGCGTGGCCGGGTCAATTAAACCCTTTTTGGCCAGACTGTCCATTTGTGCCTCGTCGGCGGAAAAGAAAATATCCGCCGGTGCGCCGGCTTCAATCTGCCGCGCCAGCGTGCTGGAGGCACCGAGGTTGAAGGTGATTTTGTCGCCGGACTGTTTTTCATAACTGGCGGCGATTTCTTTGAGCGAATCCGTCAGGCTCGCTGCGGCGAACACGGTGATTTCCGCCGCCTGAATCCCGATGACCGCGAACAGCAACAGGGCGCATGCCAGAACTTTTCTCATGGGATTCGTCAAAATTTGTATTGGAGGCCAACCGAAGCTACTTGGTGTTCAAAGTCGCGATAACCGGATGACAACGCCAGATTGCCCGCAGGCAGGCTGCCCAGCACGCTATTGCCCAAGTCGTAGGTGTAGGCCAGATTGGCGCTCAAATGTGTGGTGAAGGCGTAACTCACGCCTGTCGAAATCTCATATTCCATGTCATCCCGCAGGCTCGGAGCCGTTCCCGCATTGTCATTGCCTTCGGTATGGTCAGCTTCCAGAACCTTGCCGCCCAAGTCCAAACCCAGTTGCCTGGTCGCATTCCAGTGATAGGTCAGCGCGTAGGTGCTGTCGAAATACGGCACCCTGCCGGAACCGGAAACCCACTGCCACTGCCTGTAGTTGAACGTCAATGTCTGGCTGGGTGTCAACTTCGCCGTCAGGACAGCCTCGCCGTAATACTTGACCGGATGATGATCCGCGATCGGAGTCATGTAGTTGTAGTTGCGGAAATCCGGACCGCCCGCAAGCTTCATATTCAACCAGCTCCATGGCTTGCCCTCCAGTCCCAACAACACCCGCTGGTAGGTGCTTGAGGAATAATGGTTGTCCGAGGTGATCGCCGCCGGGAGCTGTTGCTGGTAATTCCCCCCGTAGCGGTAGCCCAGCGTCGCGGCCAGCTTGGGCGTCAGCTTGTAGCCCACATCCACGCCCCCGTTC
>Ga0181537_10003856_pt1 | contig 12641 bp, 12 predicted proteins | sample PEATcosm2014_Bin_39_FD_119765 | JGI IMG/M metagenome (GOLD analysis project Ga0181537, IMG submission 119765) | Peatland microbial communities from MTU Mesocosm Facility, Houghton, MI, USA - PEATcosm2014_Bin23_10_metaG | ecosystem: Environmental > Terrestrial > Soil > Wetlands > Peat | place...
CCCCACGACGGAATAGATGTCCTGCGTGCCGTCGTTGTTGATGTCCCCGAAGGCGATGGCGTGGCCCTTCTGCAGCTGGCCGAAGCCGCCGGAGGTCGTCACGTCGGTGAACCGCCGGCCCCCGTCGTTGCGGAACATCCGGTTGGGGATCAGCATCGCCAGGTCCGGGGCGCCCGTGCCGAGGTAGAAGTCCAGCCACCCGTCGTTGTCGAGGTCCCCGAAGTTGCCGCCCATCGTGAGGAGCACCTTGTTGACGCCGCATTCCCGGCTCACGTCGGTGAAGGTCCCGTCCCCGTTGTTGTGGTAGAGGCGGGCCTTCTCGGCCGCGACGGGGCGGCCCATGTAGTCCGCCGCGACCTCGGCCACGTTGTTGGTCGAGTAGCCGCTGACGAAGATGTCCGGGAACCCGTCGTTGTCGTAGTCGAAGAACCAGCAGGGGAAGCTCTGGGTCGGCCGGGTGATCCCGGCGTCGTCGGCCACGTTCGTGAACTTCCACGGGGCTCCCGGGGACCTGTCCGGGCCGGCCGGCCCGTCGTTGCGGAAGAGCATGGGGGGCCCGTCGAGGCGCGACACCAGGAGGTCCGGGCGCCCGTCATTGTTGAAATCGGCGGACGCGACGCCCTTCACGAAGCCGATGATGTCCAGCCCGTGCGCGGCCGCGCACTCGGTGAAGGTCCCGTCGCCGTTGTTGCGAAACAGCTCGCAGGTGTTGGTGTCGCCGTGATGGGTCTCGTTTCCGATGAACAGGTCGAGCCAGCCGTCGCCGTTGTAGTCGAACCAGACCGCAGTCCCCGTGGGATGGAGCCGGAGCAGCCCCGCCTCCTCGGTGACGTCGTCGAACGTGCCGTCGCCGTTGTTTCGGAGAAGGGAGACGGGGTAGTGGCCCTCGGAGCCGATCCATGCGCCGCGCAGCACAAGGACGTCCATCAGGCCGTCGTTGTTGTAGTCGCACGAGATCATGTTCAGCCCGCCGACCTCGCCGAGGAGCCCGGCCTCCTCGGTGCGCTCGGTGAACGTGCCGTCCCCGTTGTTGTGGAAGTACCGCAGCTGCTTGTTCAGGCCCCACGACGAGACCATCACGTCGAGGAACCCGTCATTGTCGAAATCCTCCAGCACCACGCCGCCCGCGAGCCCGCTGATGTCGAGTCCCACGCTCGCCGCCACGTCCGGGAACGGCTTGATGTCGTATTCGGAGGCGAAGAGCGCCGGTTCAAGGAGCAGGTGGCGAGGCACGCCGGCGGGGTATTCGCCCAGGGTCATGTAGGCGATGTTCAGGAGCCAGCGGGCCTTCAGGTCCGACGGATAGTTCGCGAGCTGGTCCGAGAGGACCTCCACGGCGGCCATCGACCCGCGCTTGATCGAGTGGATCCCCTTGCCGTGGATCGGGAACAGGCACGAGTCGGCGTTGTGGTTGGCGCAGCAGTTCTCGAGCTCCCCCGAGCGAAGGTGGCATATCGCCTTGAATGCCATGAACCGGTACCTCATCTGGTCGTCGATCGGGAGGTTGTTCTCCGCGAGAATGCGCTCCATCTCCGTGAACTCGCTGAGCGCCTCGTCCGGCCTGCCCGCCTGGAGGAGCTCGTCGGAGATCTGGACCCTCAGCTTGGCCTGGGCATCCGGGGTGGCGGCCTGAGCCAGCGAGGCGCGAAGCAGGGCCACCCGCTCCGCGTTGCGAAACCCGTTCCGCATCGGGTCCCCCTCGCGGATGATCCGCTGGAGGCGCTCCGCCATGCGGCGCGTGCCCTCGGACTGCCCGCGGGCTGGCTTGGTCGCCGGGGCGCCCGTGACGCCGGCCAGCAGGCGGGAGGGCCACGCCGCCAAGAGGGCGAGCGCCAGGGATCCCTCGATCGTCGAGCGCATGAAGGCGCGCCGGTCGAGAGCGGCGGCCGAGGACCGGGAGTCCCGTGGGTAATGTGGCTGCGGCATTCCACGGACAGTGTGGCCGGGGAGGCGGGCGCCGGAATCGCAATGGTTCCGACGGCTCAAGATTCGTGGTGATACGCTGAACCGGGATGGCGAAATTTCCGCGCGGAAGCCGGGAGGGCCGCCCCGCAGGGCTGTTCCCGTGACCGGCTGCACCCTCGACAATGGGCCACAAATTCAATCTTTATGGGGAGAATCCATGAAAATAGTCCTAGCCTATTCGGGGGGCCTCGACACCTCCGTCATCGTCAAGTGGCTCCACGAGACGTATGACGCCGAAATCATCACCTTCGCGGCCGACATCGGCCAGGAGGAGGAGCTGAGGGGGCTTTCCGCCAAGGCCCGCCGCACCGGAGCGTCCAAGCACTACACGCTCGACCTGGTCGACGAGTTCGCCCGGGACTTCATCTACCCGATGGTGCGCGCGAACGCCGTCTACGAGGGCCAGTACTACCTCGGGACCTCGATCGCCCGCCCGCTGATCGCCAAAGCCCAGATCGAGATCGCGAAGAAGGAGAAGGCGACCGCCGTCGCGCACGGCGCGACCGGCAAGGGCAACGACCAGTGCCGGTTCGAGCTCACCTACATGGCGCTTGCGCCGCGCCTTCAGATCATCGCCCCCTGGAAGATCGACGCCTTCCGCGCCGCCTTCCCGGGCCGGACGGAAATGATCGAGTACTGCAGGAAGCACAGGATCCCCGTCGAGGCCTCGGCCAAGAAGCCGTACTCGATGGACCGGAACCTCCTGCACATCTCCTACGAGGCCGGGATCCTCGAGGACCCCTGGTTCGACCCGACCACGAGGGCGAACCGCAAGATGTTCAAGCTGTCGGTCTCGCCGGAGGAGGCCCCGAACAGGCCCGAGTACGTCGAACTCGACTTCGAGCGGGGCGACTGCGTCGCCGTGAACGGAAAGCGGATGACGCCCGCGGGCGTCCTTAGGGCCCTCAACAAGCTCGGCGGCAAGCACGGCATCGGGAGGGTGGACCTGGTCGAGAACCGCTTCGTCGGCATGAAGTCGCGCGGCGTCTACGAGACGCCGGGCGGCACGATCCTCATGCACGGCCACCGGCAGGTGGAGTCCCTCACGATGGACCGCGAGGTCATGCACCTGCGCGATTCGCTGATGCCCAAGTACGCCGAGCTCGTCTACTACGGCTTCTGGTTCGCCCCGGAGCGCGAGGCGCTGCAGGCGCTGATCGACGAGGGCCAGAAGTTCGTGACGGGGACCGTCCGTCTCAAGCTCTACAAGGGCAACATCATCACCTGCGGCCGCAGGTCCAGGTACTCGCTCTACGACCTCAAGGTCGCCTCGATGGAGGGCGTGAAGAGCTGGTACAACCAGAGCGACGCCACCGGCTTCATCCGGCTGAACGGGCTGCGTCTGCGCGCGCGCAACCTGGCGCAGCGCGGGCCGAAGGTCTGACCCTCCCTAGTCCGCCACCTTCGGAAGGTGGCTCAGGAGCGCGTCGACGCCGCCCTCGTCATAGCCGTCCTGGCGGTAGACGACCTTCTCGCTCGGGTCCATGATGACGAGCGTCGGGAAGCCCTGGAGCTCGTACTTCTCCTCGAGCTTGGCGTTGCGGGCCTTGATGTCGTCGCTCTGGGGGTGGTGCCTCGGGAAATCCAGCGTCACCAGCACGAGGCCCTTGGCCGCGTAGTCCTGGAACTTCTTCGTCGCGAAGACGTCGGCGTCGATGCGCTTGCACCAGATGCACCAGTCCGAGCCCGTGAAGTCGAGGAGCACGAGCTTGTGCTCCTTCTTGGCCCTCGCGAGCGCGCCGGCGTAGTCCTCGGTCCATTCGGCGGCGCGCACGGAGCCGGCTGCGAGGACGAGGAGGGCGGCGCAGGCGCCGAGGAGGCGGGAGGAGGTCTTCATGAGGGTGGGAGTCGCGGGGGGCCGGGGGTATTCCCGGGGCTAGAAGAGCGCGTTGACGACAATTCCGACCGCGGTGATCGGGCCCGAGTCGTTCAGGCCGTCCAGCGTGCGGTCAACCTTCTTGATGGTCACCTCGGCGCTGTTGTAAAGGCTGTCGTCGTTGATCAGCTTGCCGAGCGTGCCCTGGCCCTTGGCGAGCTTGTCGGAGACGCTGCGGATGTTGGCGATGGAGGCCTTGATGTCGTCGGCCGACTTCTGGTCGTAGACGAGGGCGCCGATCGTGCCCTGGCCGGACTTGATCTGGTCCATGATGCCCTGGGCGTTCGTCACGAACTCCTTGGCCTGGGCGGCGGTCGCCTTGATGTCGGCGACGGTCGCGAGCAGCTGGTCGTGGAGGGCGGGGTCGTTCACGAGCTTGCCGAGCGTGCCCTCGCCCCGGTTGATCTTTCCGGTGATTTCCTGGAGGTTGCTCATCGTCGCGTTCACCCGCTCGGTGTTGTCGGCGACGAGCTTGTCGAGCTTCTGGATGAGGCCGCCGCCGCTCCCGTCCTTGCTGTCGCCGCCGAACGCCTTGCTGAAGGAGCCGAGGGAGTCCTGCAGCTGCTTCCCGAGGCCGCCGATCTGGGACATGATCGAGTTCAGGTCGGGGGAGGCCTCCGTCTTGATCTCGGCTCCGTCGGCGAGCGGCGCGGCGCCGGGCGTGCCCATGTCGATCGAGATGTAGTTTCCGCCGATGAGCCCGGCCATGACGATGGTCGCTGTCGCGTCGCTTGCGATGGCCTGCTTCGGGTCGATCTGGAGGACGGCCTCCGCGCGGCGCCCGGCAAGCCGGGTCGTCTTCACGGAGCCGACCTTCACGCCGGCCAGGCGGACCTCGTCGCCGGTCTTCAGCTGCTTCAGGTCGTCGAAGCCCGCGATCAGGGTGTGGCTGCGCTCCTCGAAGAGCTTGCCGTCGCTGAGCGTCTCGAAGGTCACCCATACGAGGGCGACGCCGAGGAGGAAGAATAGCCCTACGCGGGCGGTCTGTTGCATGGAGTTCATGTGGTGGCCTGGGTTTCTAGCTTCTTAAAGCGGGGATGGAGGACGTCTATCTTCGGGTTCAGGAAATCGACGATGCGCGGGTCATTCGACTTGGTTAGGTCGCCCGGGGTCCCGAGGGTGATCAGCTTGCCGTCCATCAGGATGCCGACGCGGTTGGAGATCGTGAGCGCGAGCGCGCGGTCGTGGGTGACGACGAGGCTCGTCACGCTGTACTCCTGCTTCAGCGTGGCGATGATCTCGGTGATCGTTGCGCTCATGACCGGGTCGAGCTCGCTCGTCGGCTCATCGTAGAGGAGGAGCTGCGGCTCCATGACGAGCGCCCGCGCGATCGAGACGCGCTTCTTCATGCCCCCGGAGAGCTCCGAGGGGAACTTCTGGGCGGCGTCCTCCACGGAGAGGATCTGCAGCGCGTGCATCACCTTCTGCTTGATCGCCTTCTCGTCCCCGGAGCGGTGTTCCCGGGGATACAGGGCCAGGTTGTCGTAGACGCTGAGCGAGTTGAAGAGCGCGCCGGCCTGGAAGACGAGGGCGACCCGGACGCTTTCGCGCGTCGACTCGAGGGTGGGGTCGAGGCCGCTGACCGTGATCGTGCCCGAGGTCGGCGGCTCGAGGCCCGCGATGTGGCGCAGGAGCACGCTCTTGCCCGAGCCGCTGGGGCCCATGAGGACGAAGATCTCGCCCGGGGTCACCTCGAAGGAGACGTTCTCGAGCACGGGGTGTCCGTCGTAGGTCTTCGACACGTCGTCGACCTTCACGCCGACGGCGTTCGCCTCGGCGCCTGTGAACGGGTTGCGGGTCTTGCTGCAGGAGGTTTCCATCGGGTCGGGCGGTTCAGAGGAGGATCTTCGTGACGAAGTAGTCCAGGACGAGGATCAGGATGAGCGAGACGACGACCCCCCTTGTGACCGAGGCGCCGATCTCGCGGGGCCCGCCCTTGGTGTTGAGGCCGATGTCGCAGCAGACGAGCACGACGACGAACCCGAACACCTCGGCCTTCTCCATGCCGTTCATCACGTCCTTGAACTTGGTGAAGTGGCGCAGCGCGGCGAAGTACGCCTCCGGGCCGATTCCGACGTAGCTCACGTAGCGGGCCACCACCGAGCCGCCGAACCAGCCGACGATGTTGGCGATGATGATCAGCACGGGCATCATGACGAGCACCGCGGCGAGGCGGGGCAGCACGAGGATTTTCGCCGCCGGGATGTTCATCGTCGTGAGGGCGTCGATCTCCTGGTACACCGTCATCGAGGCGAGCTCGGCGGTGATGGCGGAGCCCACGCGGCCGGCGAGGAGGACCGCGGTCATCATGGGGCCGAGCTCGCGCGCCATGGAGAGGCCGACCAGGCTGCCGATGAATTCCTTGGCCCCGAAGTCCTGCATGGCGTAGCCGGCCTCGAGAGCCAGCACCGTGCCGATGAAGAAGCTCAGGATCGCGACGATCGGGAGCGTCGTGTAGCCGATCATGTAGCACTGCTCCACGAAGCGCGCCCACTGGCGGGGCAGGCTGCCGGCATAGGAGAGCGAGCGGGTCAGGAGCTGGACCACGCTGCCTACGCCCTCAAGGATCTTTGTGATCTGGTTCATTTCATGATGATGCCCTGCGTATTATTGCCCGGTTTCGGTCCAAAATCGAATCCTAAGATCGTCCACGAGTTCCCCGAAGGGGTCCGCCGCATCCCGAGGAGGGGGCCGACGTGGAATTCCACGAGGCCGTCCGTGGCGTCGCGGCGCCAGGTGAGGGCGTTCCAAAGGAGCGAGGTGCGGGTCTCGCCGGTCGGCTTGTGGTCGTAGCGGTAAAGCGTGAAGAGGGGCGTCCAGACCTCGCGCATGTCCGGGTTGTCGGGGAAGAAGACCTCGAAGACGCTCGGGAACTCGGCCTGCCGGCTGCCGGCCCCGTTGTCCCACACGCTGAGAAGCGGCCAGTAGTGCGTCTTGTACGCGTGCGGCGCCCGCGGGCGCGACACGCTGCTCTCCTCGAGGGACCAGTAGACGAAGTAGAAGAACTGGGTCTTCCTCTGCTCGATGTCGTCGTCGGCGAATTCGGTGCGGTGCCAGAACGGCCAGCCTATCCACCTCGAGTCGGTGCCCTTGATGTTCGAGTGCGTGAAGAAGGGGCCCCAGCGGTCCACGAGGCGGTCGTCGCCCCGTCCCTGGACGAAGAAGGGCCAGAGGTAGCGCTCCTCGCTGTAGCGGTAGGGGATCGTCCGCTCGGAGTGGCCGAAGAAGGGCCAGAGGTAGTTCACGCTGACATACCCCGGTGCGGTCTCGCGCGTGTAGAAGGGGAGGAATCCCACCTCGGTCCCCGGCGCCGATCCGTCGGGCGCGCTCGGGGCCGGCTCGAGCACGTTGTCCCAGATGAGCGGCCAGAGGTAGAAATTGTGCCGGGCGGGTCCGGGGCCCTTCGTAATGCCGATAAGGGGCCAGACCGCGAAACCGTTCGCCTCGCCCTTGACGAAGCGGAGGATGGGCCAGGGCGCGTAGGTCGTGGTCGTCTCCCTCTTGACCGCCTGCACATAGACGGGAAACAGCACCCAGCTGAGCCGGTCGAAGCCGAGGCGGTACTTCATCGTCCCGAAGATCGGAAGGAGGGCGTGGTAGGTGTCCACCGGATCGTCCGTCTCGTGCGAGAAATAGAACGGCCAGATGTCGAAGTGCTTGTCCTTCGGGCCCCCCGCCTGCGTGACGCTGGCATCCACCCCCTCGCCGTTGATCAGCTCGAGGATCGACCACTTGTAATGGTCCGGGTATTTCCGGTGGAGGTAGAGGGGGAAGAGGATGTCCGTCTGCACCTTTCCGCCACCCGTGATCCGGGCATAGAACGGCCTGAATCCCACCGCGGTGCCGGCATCCGGCGCGGGCGCCTGGTCCGAGAAAAGGAAGGGGCCGGCCCCGCTCCAGGTCTGGGTCTTGCCGGTGGCATCCTTCTGCTGGACCACGACGGGCCAGCCGTTTGCCTCATAGGCCCTTGCCGGAAATGCGGCGGCCACGGCCGCTAGGCCCAGGAATACAGTAAGCCTGGCAGTTGTCATGTTTGCTCGGTCCTCGTGTCAGCAAAGACCCACACTACAATGGCCTGTATACAATAATCTGCAAACGTTTACGGTGGAATAGATTGAACTGTGACAGCCCGACTCCGTATGTGGTTCCAGCAGCCCGCTATATTCAGGGGCCGCCGTCAGATGGTCAGGCTGGCGCCTGGTCCGAGGACCCTGAAGTCATCCGCCGGCCCCCGCGCGTCCGCCAGGGCCAGCACGGGGTCGTCGCGCCCCTCGTCCGTCAGCTGAAAGGTGCCCCAGTGCATCGCGACGCTCAGCCGGGCGCCCACGTCGCGGTGGACCCGCACGGCCTCCTCAGGGTTCATGTGCGCCGCGGCCATGAACCAGCGCGGCTCGTAGGCACCGATGGGGATCATCGCGAGGTCCGGCGCGCCGCAGCGCCGGCCCATCTCCTTGAAGAGCGCGGGGTCATAGCCCGAGTCCCCCACGAAATACAAGAGCCTGCCTGCCGTCCTCACCATGAATCCGCCCCAGAGGCGTTTGTTCGTCCCCCAGGGTGACCTTCGGCTCCAATGACGGGAGGGGACGAGCGTGACCTCCAGGCCCGGGGAGGCGGCATGCGCCTGCCACCAGTCAAGTTCCACGATCCGCTTCATACCTGCCCGGGCGAGCAGCGCCCGATGGCCAAGCGGCGCGACGACGAGCGGGTCGTCGCGCCGGGCCAATCGGCGCAGCGTGGGGAAGTCGCAATGGTCGTAATGGTCGTGGGACAGGAGGACCATGTCCACCCGGGGCAGTGCCTCGAAGGCGACTCCCGGGTCCATTGCCCGCCGGGGCCCGAGAAGGCCTCCCGGGCCTGCGACCGCGGAAAAGACCGGGTCGGTGAGGATCACCGACTGCGCGGTCCTCAGGACAAACGTCGCATGCCCGACCCAGGTCGCCGACACGCCCGCGTCGGGGGCGGGCGGCACGGGCTTCTGGACGACCTCGACGTGCGCGGGCCACGGGGTGGCGCGGCTCTTCATCTTCCACCTGAGCACGTCGAGCAGCCCCCGCTCGGCCGGCTCGCCCGGGTTGAAGAAGGTTTTCCCGTTGAAGTGGTCGGACACCGGGAATGTCATCGGTCCATCCTAGTGAAGCCGCCCGCACCCCTGTCGACCAAATGCCCGCCGCGGACGCGCCGGCCGAGGAAGGGACCATGCGCATAAGCGGCGGAGCCGCGCGCGGCATCGAGTTGTCCGTGCCGAAGGGGGACGCCGTCCGCCCGGCGACGGACGGCATGCGCCAGTCCGTCTTCTCGAGCCTGGGCGCGCGTGTCGAGGGGGCGCGCTTCGTCGACCTGTTCGCGGGGAGCGGGGCCTACGGCCTCGAGGCGTTCAGCCGGGGCGCGTCGGGGGGCACGTTCGTCGAGAGGAGCGCAAGGGCGTCCGCCTGCCTGAGGGCGAACATCGCCGCTGTCTGCCGCAGCCTGAAGCGGGAGGGCTCGGAGCTCCTCGCCGTGGAGGCCGACGCGCTGTCGCTGCCGACGGGGACCGGTGTGCCGCCCGACCTGATATTTGTCGACCCGCCCTACGAGATGATCGGCGAAATCGCGGGGCCGCTGTTCGCGAAGCTTGCGGCCGCGCTGCCCGCGGACTGGCCCGGGCTCGTCGTCTTCGAGATGCCCGGCGAGCAGCGCCTCGAGCCCGGCGGATGGGAATCCATCAAGCGCCTCGGGCGCGGCGCGAGGAGCCCGAGCGTCGCCTTCTTCAGGCGCGCGCCTTAGCGACCGCGACGGCGGCGACGACCGCGGTCTCGAGCCTGAGGACCCGCGTGCCCAGGTGCGCGAGGACGAAGCCCTGTTCCCTGAGGAGCGTGCGCTCTGCCGCCGACCACCCGCGCTCCGGCCCGAACGCCAGAGCCGCGGGGGGAGGGGCGGAATCCGGCGTCAGCCGGACGGTGGCCTCGTAGTTGTCGAGCGCGATGCGCGCGCGGCCCGCGGGGAGCGCAGCGATGGCCTCCGCCAGCCCCATGTCGTGGCGGACCTCCGGGATCCTCGTGTCGAAGGCCTGGGCGGCCCCGTCCATAAGGTGGCGGCGCCACTCGGGGGTGGTCCAGAGCGTGCTCGAGGCGTAGCCTGGCTCGCCCTTCTCGGGCCTGAAGAACCGGAGGGAGGCGACGCCGAGCGCGGTCGCCTCACCGAGGATCTTGCGGGCCGTCTGCGGCCTCGGCAGCGCGACGAGGAGATCGATCGGGTCGGCGGGGGGAGGCTCGGCGAGCGGTTCAAACCGGAAGGACACCGCGCCGGAATCGATGGACTCGATCGTCGCCTTGCCCCTCGGCCCGTTGACGATGCCGGCGTCGAATTGGTCGCCCGCCCTGCGCCTGAGCACCGCGACAAGGTGGGCCGCGCGGGGATCGGCGCGGGGAAGGGGGGCGGCGATTTCCGAGGCCTCGAAGAGGATGAGGTTCACCGGCGCATCCCGGCCGCGCCGGTCAGGACAGGGCGGCCTCGATCGCCTTCAGCTCCTCGGCGCTGAACGCGAGGTTCTTCAGGGCGCCGAGGTTCTCCTCGATCTGCGAGGGCCGGCTGGCGCCGATCAGGGCGGAGGTCACGGCGGGCTGGCGCAGCACCCAGGCGAGCGCCATCTGCGCCAGCGACTGGCCGCGGCTCTCTGCGATGGCGTTCAGCTTGCGGATCCTCGAGAGCTTCTCGTCGGTGATGGCCTCGGGCTTGAGGAAGCGCGGGTCGTGCGACGCCCTGGAATCCGCCGGGATCCCGTTCAGGTAGCGCCCCGTCAGCATCCCCTGCGCGAGCGGGCAGAAGACAATCCCGCCGATGCCCTCGCGGACGAGCGCGGGAAACAGGGTCTTCTCGGGACCGCGGTCGAACATGTTGTACTTGGGCTGGTGGATGAGGCACGGGGCGCCCAGGTCCCGAAGTATCTTCGCCGCGCGCTCGGTGGTCGCCGCGTCGTAGTTGGAAAGCCCCGCATAGAGCGCCTTGCCCGAGCGGACCGCATGGGCGAGCGCCCCCATCGTCTCCTCCAGGGGGGTCTCGGGGTCGGGCCGGTGGCTGTAGAAGATGTCGACGTATTCCAGGCCCAGGCGCTTCAGGCTCTGGTCGAGGCTCGAGAGGAGGTACTTGCGCGACCCCCAGTTGCCGTACGGGCCCTCCCACATGTCGTAGCCCGCCTTCGTCGAGACGATGAGCTCGTCGCGGTACGCCGCGAGCTCCTCCCTGAAGATGAACCGGAAGGTCGACTCCGCGGAGCCGGGGGGCGGCCCGTAGTTGTTGGCAAGGTCGAAGTGGGTGATGCCCATGTCGAAGGCCTTGAGCACCATCGCGCGGCTGTTCGGGAAGTTGTCGACGCCCCCGAAGTTGTGCCAGAGCCCGAGTGAAAGGAGCGGAAGCTTGAGCCCGCTCCGGCCGCAGCGGCGGTAGAGGGCCGGGTTGGAGTAGCGGTCGGGGGAGGCGGTGTGGCTCATCGGGGTTGAACGAAAGGGATGGTTGGGGCGGCGGGGGGCGGCAAACCCAATCTGGGAGCGCCACCCGAAGCTTGACGGTCCCCCTCGGGGTGGGGACCATTGTTCTCCACGGGGACGCGGTCGTAGTTTAGGGGTAAAACTCCTGCCTTCCAAGCAGGTATCCCGAGTTCGATTCTCGGCGACCGCACCAACCTTGCAATTCGACGCGGTTTTGGGCGCCTTCAGTTGGCTTTGTCGGTTACTTCGTTTCGTGTCGAAGATTCCTCAAGACTTCCCGTTCAAAGAGATGGTAAACCAGACTTCGACTCTCGGCAAAAACACATTCGATCACCTTCCCGGGGCGGTAGCGGAATAGGATGCGATACCCGCCGATTCTTAGGCGGTGATAGGCAACAAGTTTCTCCTTAAGCGCGATACAGTCGCCTTTTTCGCTCTCGAGTCCGCGTAGACCAGTTCTAATTTTTTTTCGGGACTCCGGCGCAAGCGTGTCGACGAATGACTTTACCTGCTCACGCAGCTCAACCTCATATTTCATTCCCCGAGTTCATCGATTGAATAGACTCGTCCCCGTCCAGCCTCGGCATCGGCTATGGCCTTCATCGCGGCTGGATTGCCAAGGATCTCGGCCGTTTCAATCAAGGCCGCGAGGTCATCTGCCCCCATGACATATGCCACGGCCTTTTCATGCCGCGTGATGGTAGCCATTCCGCCACCTTCGGCCTCCCGCACAAGGCTTGCGAATTGGCTCTGTGCTTCCTTAATGCTGTACGTACTTTTCATGTGAAAAAGCCTTACAATGAAAATACCCTTGTCGAGAAATTTAAAGGGAATCCATTTTCAATTGATGCCCTACACGACCATTGCGCTAAGGGAGGATGTGGCCAAGAGGCTCCGGGATTACCGCGAATCCGGTGAAAGTGACAGCGACGGTGTCAACAGGTTGCTCGACAACCAACCAGCAAAGACTGTGGGCGAATGGATGGCCTCCCTGGCCCAACTTGAGGGGCGGAATCTTTTCACGGAGGCAGGACGAGAGATCTTAAAGAGAGATCAGCGCTACCCGAAGAATTCGCGAATCGGCAGTAAGCGTGATGCTGCTTCTTGATGCCGGCGCATCGATGGGATTGGAACGCGAACCCGCCGAACGGATTCGGCCCTCGAGGCGGTCGAGCCCCCTGTCGGGGGAAACGCCCCCGGGTCGGACTATTTGGCCGTGAGGACGATGGAGGCGAACCCCGCGCTTGAGACGACGACGCTTGAGCCTTCCTTGAGTTTGCTGACGTCAAAGGTTGCCCCGGCCTGTACCGTTGCGGCGCTCACCGCGCCCGCGTCCA
>Ga0181537_10003857_pt1 | contig 12640 bp, 17 predicted proteins | sample PEATcosm2014_Bin_39_FD_119765 | JGI IMG/M metagenome (GOLD analysis project Ga0181537, IMG submission 119765) | Peatland microbial communities from MTU Mesocosm Facility, Houghton, MI, USA - PEATcosm2014_Bin23_10_metaG | ecosystem: Environmental > Terrestrial > Soil > Wetlands > Peat | place...
AAAGCCGGCGTCGGCTAGCTCCTGCTGCCCGCCAAGCTATTCAGGGCGGCGCGGGCATCGTCGCTGCCGGAAAAGCGCGCCGAGCCCGCAAGAGCAGTCTCGAGGTTGGCGCGTGCCTTGTCCCGCTCGCCGGCCTTCAGCTCCGCCATCGCCAGGTGGTAGTGAATCACGCGTGAGTCGGGCGCCCGATCTGCCGCCCGCGTCAGCACCGCAAGAGCGTCATTCACCTCGCCGAGCTTCAGTCGTACCCAGCCGTGCGTGTCCAGGAGTGCCCCGCTGTCTGAGGTCGCGAAATCCTCAGTCAGCGCACGTGCCCGGTCGAGGCTCGCGTGGTCGCCACGGTACGTCACGAGCAGCATCGCAAGGTTATTCCGCGCGAGGGCAAGCCGCGGATCGCGGGCATTGAGGCCCTCGTACAGGGCGATTGCCGCGTCAACGTCGCCCCTTTGCTCGTACAGATCCGCAAGGTCCGCAGTGAGTACCGGATCGAACGGCATCTCCTTGAGGCCTGCCTGGTAGGCCTGCTCTGCCGCCGCAACGTTGCGGTCATCACGATGGGCCAGCGCCAGGTTGTGATACGGAAGCGACCACTTCGGAGCCAGCTGCACGGTCTGCGTCAGCAGCGCCACGGCCTCCCCGTAGGCGCCAGTGGCTATCAGCGCCTCCCCCAGCAGGTTCTGCGCAAAGGCGTCCTTCGGGTCTGACTTTACGATCGCGCGCAGCCGCGCCACCGCCGCGCCGCCCTGACCGTGCGCCAATTCCAGTTTCGTGAGTCCCACGAGCGCCTCGGTGGCGCCCGGCTGTAGCTGCAGCGCCCGCTCGAACTCGCGGCGCGCGACATCGACGTGGTTTTCGCGCTCTGCCACCAGCCCCGCAAGGTACGGGCCGCTTGCAGCATTGGGCTGCAGGGTCTTCAGGTCCTCAGCCGCCGTGCGTGCTGCAGCCAGGTCACCCTTGGCAAGGTAAGCCCGAACCAGTGCCTGGCGAATCTCCCCATCCGCCGGCAGCTGCCGCACCGACTCCTCGAGCAGCGCCACCGCATCACCAAGGTGGCCGTCCTGAGTCAGCAGCCGCGCCAGCTCCAGCCGCGGCGCCACACTGCTCGGGGTCCCCTGTATCGTGGTGCGCAGCGCTTCTTCGGCCAGGGATTTCTCGCCGTTCTGCACATAGGCCTGCGCCAGCGCGTACTGCACCTGTGCCGCATTGGGCTGGTCGCGCAGAACCGCGCGCAGGTCAGCGATGGCGGCCTGAGGCTTACCCGCGCGCAAGGCAAGGTCCGCGCGCATCAACAGGGCATCGGTATCCCGTGGACTTTGCTCCAGTACCGCTGCCACCAGGGGAGCGGCCGCCGCAGTGTTTCCGCGGCCGATCTCAAGTGCCGCCATCCGGTCACGGGCCGTCAGCGCCGCGGAGCTGCGCGAGTCCCGTGTCACCACCTCCTTGTAGGCCTCAAGCGCCTCTGGCACCGCCCCGGAACGCTGCAGCAGCACGGCAAGTCCGAGCCGCAGCTGGTCGTCCTTCGGGTCGGCGGCGACAAAAGCCCGCAGGGTCTTCTCTCCCTGCTCGCGTGAGCGCTGGTTTGCCAGAAATTCCGCCAGTGCCAGCTTCGCATCGCTCTTCCCCGGCACGACCCGCACGGCCTCCTCCAGCACGCCTTGGGCCGCGTCCATCTTTCCAGCGCGCTGATAGAAGCGCGCCAGTTCGTAGCGATGCGCGAGGCTCGCAGGCTCAAGCGCGATGATCTTCTTCAGCTGCTCCTCGCACTTCTCGTCCTCGTGCGCCGACAGATAGAGGTTCGCGAGCACCTGGCGCAGGTCAACGGAGGATGGCTGCCGCTGCAGCGTTCTGCTTACGAGCTCTATCGCCCTTGGCGCGTCTCCCTGACTCTGATAGAGAGCGGCCAACAGAGCCACCGCATCGGCGCTTTGCGGTGCGGCGTGTACTGCCTGCTCGGCGTCGGCAACGGCACCGGCGGGATTCTTAAGTTGCGCACGGGCGGCCGCGCGCACCGTCAACAGTCTCGGGTCTCCCGGATGCTTAAGCAGGCTCGGCTCGATCACCGCAAGTGCCTTGTCGGCGCCGCCTGAGAACACGAGCATGCGGCCGAGCGCAGCTCGCGCATCGACGTAGTCCGGGTCGACCTCCACCGCACCCTCGTACGCTCCAAAGGCGCCACGCAGGTCCCCGCGCTTCTCCGCCACGACACCATTGAGGTATCGCGCCCTCGCATTGCGGGGTTCGATCTGCAGTGCGTTGCGGAACTCGACGCTAGCCTTGTCCAGCACGCCGGCGCTCAGATACTGCTCTCCGCGCTGCATGTAACTTGCGAACCTGGACTTCGCGCCGCCGCAGCCTGCGCTGGTCGCAATGGCGAAGGCGGCGCCAACCCACAGCAGAGCATGGAGAACCCGGCGCATCGGTAGCCTCGAGTAATTCGTTGTCGTTATAAATTCGAACGCCAATGTATGCAGGCGCTGTGACGAGCGTGTGACACGTCACCTACAGGCGAACGCTGCTGGCCCGCTGAACGTGTCCTGCGCATCCGGGGAAAAAGGAAGACCGACAGTTAAGCCGAACGCAGCGTGGTACGCGATCCATCGCGATGCTTCAGGCAGAAGAGCGCAAGTGCTCGCACCGCGGCGCGGTATTCCTGGTCTGACCAGGCGAACTCCAGCCAGAACTCCTGCTGCGCGGCCACCGTTGCGGCATGCCGGCTGGCGAGAAGCCGCCGCAGCGCCTCGTTGCGCTGAACATAGAGCTCGTGAACACTCGCCTGCAGCTCCCCGAGCTCCGTGAGGACCCGTCGCGAGAGTATTCCTGCCACGTATGTGGCTCGGCCCTCGCGGCTCACGAATGCAGCGACTCGAATTCCGCCGTGGTGCGGTCCAGCTCTGCGATGACTTCGCAGTAGTGACGCCATGCCTGGCGCACTTCTTCTATCTCGCCTGGATTCAGGCGCTCAAGGCCGCGGCGGGCGCTGTCGTGCTGTGACTGTACGCGCTGGTGATGACTCTCTATGCGGTCGAGCCTCTCCCAGAATTCCGCTTGCAGCCATGCGGCATGTGGTTGATTCGACGCACTCATTACGACCTCACCTTGGCGCGCTTGTCCGGGACGCGATCAAACTTAGGTGAGGAGTGCTACAGCGACATTGCAGTGCGATGCACGCAGAAATATTTTCGCGCGCGCCGTGCTTCAGCGACGTAGAGGATTGCTGGGCAGCGTACCCGAATTTTGCTTTCATGCGGCGCTGCCCGAACTTCAAATTCCGCATCCGCGAATCTCAAAGGGAGGGAAGATGAATCCTCATACCCGGGAATTTTTGGTTTTTGCTTTTTCGCGTGCCGCGCTCATCGTCATGATCGGCATCGGCGTCACGATCGCCGCCCTTAACTGCCTGCGCATCCTGCGCAATCTGGTTTTCTCCGGCGTTGAGTAGTTCCGAGCGCGCGCGATCGGCGTGATCCGTAAGGCGCCGGCAACCATCGTTCTGAGAAAACTCATTCACTTGCGCGGGGAACCGCTGGCCACTCTCACGAGTGCCGACTGCTTGGCGCCAGGAAAAAGCGGGGCTGCGTCCCCTTTCTTGCGCGATCCTGTGCACTGCACCGGCAGCCCGGACACTGCGTGCACTTCGGACCCACTCCTTGACGCGAAGGCCGGCCCCAGCTTGGAACTGAGAGGGGGTGCCGGTCGAGGAACTGGCCAGGCTTGAAGAGTTGCAGCGGCACCCCGCGCAAGCCGCTCGCGCCGGCGCGCTCCCGCGGGGTTGGAGGCGTCCGAAGCCGCTGAAAAGCCTGGGGATTGGGAGACGGCCGACTTTCACTCTATTATATGCGCCATGAACGCTTTGACCCGTCCCGCCTCCTCGATGCTTGTACAGCATCAAAACGCCATCCAGGCCCTGGCTGAGCGCACTGAAGCGCCGCATGACGTAATCGAGAGCATGTACTGGAGTGAACTGAGCAGACTCGAGCCGCAGGCCCGGGTAACGCAGTTTCTTCCGATCTTCACGAGCCGCAGGGTGCGCGAGCGCTTGCAGCAGCAGTCCAAGGCATAACCCCCCGCGATTTTTCGTGGCGCCGCTCGATCACATCAGGAGATCCGAACACTCCTGACCCGGTGGTGCGAGGGCCTGCGCAGCTCGCTCATGAGCCACGCGCTCGTGGCGGCCCAAATGCCTCCGCCTTGCTGCGCAGATCGAGTGCTAGGGCCAGCCAATGACGATCTTTCACCCCGACCTGCATCGCACGGCGCGCTTCATCCCTCGCTTTACCTTTACCCCGCGCCTGGTGAGGTTCATCAACTTCGTCGCGAGCATGCGGGGAGTTCCGAAGCCGCCCGCGCTCGATGACGTGCTCGTCGAGGATGTCTTTCTGCGCGGGCAGGATGCCGCAGCGCCGATTCGGGTGCGCGTCTACCGCCCGACGCACCCACGCAAGAAAATGCCAGCGATGCTTTGGTTTCATGGGGGTGGCTTCCTCTTCGGGGCTCCCGAGTTTGACCAGGAGAACAACATCGCGGCGGTGCGCGACCTTGGCATCCTGGTCGCAGCCGTTGATTACCGCCTCGCCCCGCAATACCCGTTTCCTGCGCCCATGGACGACGCATACATGGCGCTGAAGTGGCTGCACTCGAGCGCTGATGCCCTTGGCGTGGCGCAGGGGCGTTACGCAGTGGCCGGATCCAGCGCGGGCGGCGGACTTGCGGCAGGCCTGGTGCTGATGGCGCACGACCGCGGTGAAGTCCCCGTCGCGTTTCAACTGCTGCTTTACCCGATGCTCGATGACCGCACGGTGCTGCGCACCGACTTCGATACCTCAAACCTGCGTATGTGGGACACGCGCAGTAACCGCTACGGCTGGACCTCCTACCTTGGCAGGGAGCCCGGCGGTGCAGGCGTGAGCGCGTATGCCGCGCCAGCCCGGCGTGAGGGCCTTTCCGGGCTACCGCCTACATGGATAGGCACGGGCGGATTTGATCTGTTCCACGATGAGAACCTCGAGTACGCGCGGCGCCTGGCGGCGGCGGGCGTCAGCTGCGAGTTACGCGTGGTGGAGCGCGCGTACCACGGCTTTGACTCGATCAGCCGCCATGCAAAGGTCTCGCAGGATTTCCGCAGCAGCTACATCGAGGCCATGCGCCGGGCTTTGTTCACCGCGAGTGAGCAGACGCTGGGAACGGAAACTTCCTAACCGCAGAGAGCCTCACGTATCGCGGCCTGTTACCGGCCGCAACCTATCCTACGCAGCGCCTAGGGATGCTCATCCCGCAGTTTTCCGCCGAGCGCGGCCGAGAGGCACGCGATGAACGCACCGATGGCCATCGCCAGTGCGGCGAAGATGGCGGCCTTGGCTGCCGCCTTGCGCGCCGCATCGGCGGCTGCCTGGACCTTGCCTTTGGCCTCGTTTGCAGTCGCGATGAAGTCATTCAACCTGCGCTGCGCTTCGTCTGCAGAGACTCCGGTCTTGGCGGCAACCACGCCGGCAAGATACGCCCGGTCAGAATCGGAGATGGCCCCATCACTGCTAGCGGCCTGCGCAACTACGTGCTCGACCTCCATCCTCGCATCCGAACCACCCTGGGCCGCAGCGGATGCGTCAGAGGGGCGGAACAAGCGGTCGAGGCCATAGGCATAAGAAGGCGTCGCCGCAACCGACGCCTGCGCTGCGCCCGCTGCAACCCGCGCCCCGGCACGGACACCGCCGCCCACCACGGACACGAGCAGACCCGCCACCAGCACTGTGGCCACCGCCCAGGTGATCAGCCCATGGGCCGTGTCGCGGAAAAATACCTCATGGGGGTTCGTTCCGATCCAGCGCGTGCGTAGTCGCCCCGCGATGTAGCCCCCGACAGCGGACGATAGCCACTGCATGATGATGAACCAGATGGCCGTGGTGATCGCAAACGAAGTGACGGACACGCCCTGGTTATGCCATGGAGACACGATCGAAAAGCCCAGACCTGAGCCCAGCGCAAGCAGCACCAGGGACAGTCCGGCTGCGACAAATGCCCCCGCGATGATCGCGGACCAGGAGGCGGCTGATCTTGAAGTTCCCGCTGGCGGGCCAACGCCCACGCCACTGCCGCGTGGCTCAAGCACCGATTCCATGGATGGATCCTTCGTTCAGTTCAGGTATGCGAACACATGGCCAACAGCAGAATGATGGGGATGGGAACACCCAAGAGCCAAAGCAGAATTCCGCGACCCATGATGACTTTCCTTCAAGTGCTGATAATGGTGAAAATCCCGCGGGCGGACGCGCCTCTCTAGGCGCGCTTGATCAGCCGCAGCAGAAATATGAGGATCACGGCGCCGATTGTTGCGACAACGATCGAGCCCAGCAGGCCTCCTCCGAGCGAGGCTCCCATGGAGCTGAAAAGAAACCCGCCGAGCAGCGCGCCCAGTATGCCCACCACGATGTCACCGACCACGCCAAACCCGCCGCCCTTCATCAGCTGACCCGCTAACCATCCGGCAATCAACCCAACCAGAATGAACCAGACGAATTCCATGACTATCTCCCTCGTTGCTTGTTGGTTGTAATCCGCAGCGAAGGCGTGACGGTACGCTGGCCGGTGCCTCGTTTATACGTCCAGGACACTGGACCTCCGGTAGGCCCAGTCTTACCTTCGGGAGGTCTGGTCGCAGTAACTGGAGGCCGGCCGCCAGACACCTGAGGCGTGACCGTCACCAGTCTCACGACGCGGCGGCTGCTGACAGTCGTGTCGAGGCATGCATGATGAGCTGGCGCTCAGGTAACGGGTGAGCGAACTGAGCATGCGGGCGAGCGCAACAAGGGCGCGCCTACCGGGGAAAAATGATGACACGCGATGAGGAGACTGCGGACCAGGACATCGGGCGACCCGGACCCTGGGGAGAGGGCCGGCATCGGGTACCGGGGCTGAGTAAGGAACAGTCGGTACTTACGCCCCCCGGAACCTCACCGGGCCCCGCTGCTCCGCCTTCCACACCGGTGACTCGGAAGGACTACGAGCCCTTACCTGGCAAAGACGACGAGCGGAGCCCGGAGCCGCCCGGAGGAGACGCAGGCTAGGTCCCCGGACGGGCCGGCCGAAGGGCTCAATGCAGCGTACGTATTTCGCCTGCCACCGCTTTTGCAACCATCTTTGCGAATTCGGCAGCTGACTCTGGGACGTCGCGCTCAAACTCCGTCCAAACCTCGGCGGCCTGAGGCTGCGTGATCTGCAAAGCACTGAAGGCATAAGCCATGCGCCCATCAGTGACCACGTAACAGCCGACCTTCGACTCCGGATCGAACGACATCGCAATGCGCGCTTCACGCTCCTCGAGAATGCGGCGCAGATCCGGTCCTGCCTTGACCGCCAAGAGGAGCTTGGATAGCTGCGCCTCATCGTCGAGCCGCGCGCCACCCGCGTAGACGGTCACTTCATCCTGTTCTTCCATGCCTGCATGCATGTGGGCGACCTGCGTGCATTCAAGCGCGGAGAACACGCGCCCTCCTTGGGGCGCTCACGCTCCGAGACGGCTCGGCCGCAAGGCCGGCGCTGGCTGCGCCTTGGGGGCGCGTGCGTTCACGATTCCGGCTCCGAGGTCAGGTCTTGACATGCAAGTTCATGCTTGCCTATTATTAGGCAAGTAGATACTTGCCCTTATCGAGATGATAGAGCGCCACGACACCGACCTGCTTTTCAAGGCTTTGGCTGACCCGAGTCGCCGCAAGCTGCTGGATCTGCTGCATGCGCACGATGGCCGCACACTCAGTCAGCTGGGCGCGTTCGTTGACATGACGCGGCAGGGCCTCACGCAGCACCTTGACGTACTGGAAGCAGCCAACCTCGTGACTACCCTGCGGCGTGGGCGCGAGAAGCTCCACTTCCTCAATCCGGTACCGCTGCAGGACATCTACGAGCGCTGGATCGCCAAATTCGAGAAGCCGCGTCTCAAGGCGCTCTCGGAGCTCAAGCAACGACTGGAGAGACCCGATGGCTAGATCAACCTTCGTCTACGTCACTTACATCCGCACCACGCCGGAGAGGCTTTGGTCGGCGCTGACGGACGCTGAATACATGAAGCAGTACTGGTTTGGCGTGCACTGCGAGAGCCAGTGGACGGCAGGATCCGCCTGGGAAATGGTATCCGCCAGCGGCCAGATCCTGGACTCTGGCGAAATCATCGAGGCCGTGCCGCCGCGGCGCCTGGTGATCCGCTGGCAGCACCAGAGCAAGCCGGAGCTCAAGGCCGAGGGCGAATCGCGTTGCACGATGGAGCTGGAGCCCACCGGCACGGCGGTGAAGCTCTCCATCACCCACACGATCGAGCGCGATCCCTCGCAATTCATCGGGGCGGTATCCGGTGGCTGGCCGAAGATCATTTCCAATCTGAAATCACTGCTGGAGACCGGCTCCATCGTACTGCTGGACCCCTATCCGGCGGCCAAGTCATAGAGCTGACATGGAGCGGAGAGGGTCTGCTGCGGAGAGCCTCTCACTATTGCTTCGATTTCTTCGTCCGCCGCTGGGCGAGTGCCGCGGCGTTGGCCGCCACCGCGGCGCGTATCAGCTGCTTGAACGCCGTTTCGCTGATCCTCTGCCCTTCCCGAAAGTCGATGGCACGGCGCGTGTTTCCTTCCAGGCTCGAATTAAAGAGCTTCTTCGGGTCTTTTAGGGAAGCTCCGCGGGCAAACGTGAGCTTCACGACCTGCTTATAGGACTCTCCCGTGCACACGATACCGTCATGCGACCACACGGGCGTCCCCCGCCATTTCCATTCCTCCTGAATTTGGGGATCCGCAGCGTGAATGAGCTCGCGCACACGCGCCAGAGTCTCTCCCCGCCAGTCCCCGAGCTCTGCAATCCGCTCGGTGATGTTCGCCGAGGCGGTTCCCACGTTCGAACTTGCTTTAGCGTTCATGAGGCAAGTGATTCTACAGTGTTGCTCAAGGCGAGCCGCGAAGGGCGCGAGCCTGCGCCCCGTCGAGAATGGGTGTTTGAGTCGTGCCTCGATCAGCGCCCGTGCGTCGTACCGGCGCAGGACCATCTCAAGACGTCGACTAAGTCGCCCAGGGATAGCGACGCGCGCGTGCCTCACCCCTGCGATACAGCCTCACGGCCTCGCAGTCCAGGCAGATGATATTGATCACGGTATCGGGCGGATCAAAGGACTCACGGCCCGAAGCGCGCCTGGCGATGGGCAAGACGCTGCCGCAGGAAGCGCACAGCCAAGAGTCATAGGTCTCCCCGGTTGCGAGCTCGTCCTCCCTGAGAGCCTCATACGTGCGCAGGGCAGTATCCGGGTGTGGCGCCGCTGCGCCTCGCCGGTCACCCGGGATCAGGGGTGTGCGCCGCGCACCATAGACGGGTCCGGCGCACATCACAGATGCCTAGGAGTCTGCTTCCCAGTGCCGCCGTGCAACTTGGTTGTCACGCACATGGCTCTTGGTAGAAAGCGTGTTGAGGTCGACCTGACCGGCATAACCGGTCGACACCAGCGTTCTGACGTAACGCTACGCCGCCCGCTTTGCTCTGTCGGTACGCGGGCGTACCGACTAAACCGAAGAAATCTCTTAGCTTTGTTGTGTTGAGCGAACGATCAGGCCATCCGTAGCCGTGAAAGACACCAGGCGGATCCCTCACAGGAGCCGCCATGTCCATCCCGAGCGCCCGCGCCGCCAAGGCCAATCGACTGCTGGCCGCCCTTCCCCGAGATGAATTTGAACGCATCTTGCCCGATCTTCAGCTTAAGGTGGTGATCGTCCGGCAAGTTCTGCAAGCTCGCAATGCCCCCATCGAGAACGCCATCTTCCCCCTTTCGGGGGTGGCTTCGATGATCTCCATGGGTGACTCGGGCGGCTCGATCGAGGTGGCCACCATCGGATGCGAGGGGATGGTTGGGCTGCCCCTGCTCCTTGGAGGAGAAAGCGCCGCCGGTGAGGTCTTCGTACAGGTTCCGGGGGACGCGCTGCTCATGACTGCCGCGCGATTCCATCACCACATGGAGCAGCCCGCGTTCAAGCGCGTTCTTTTGCTCTACACGCAGGCACTCCTCACCCAGATCGCGCAGTGCTCCGCGTGCAACAACCATCACCCCCTCGCTGGGCGCTGCGCGCGTTGGCTGCTGCAGACCCACGATCGGGTGCGGGGCAATGAGTTCCCCCTGACGCACGATTTCCTGGGACTGATGCTCGGTGTACGACGGGCTACGGTGACCGAGGCTGCGCAAACGCTGCAGGCGCGCGGCCTGATCCGGTACCACCGGGGTGTCGTCAGCATCACTGACCGCGCGGGGCTCGAGCGGGCCTCATGTGAGTGCTATGGGCTGATCGGGCGCGAATTCACCCGGCTGATGAAACTGGCCCCCCGCGCACGCGTGGCCTGAATAAGCGCACCCGCAGTCGCGCAAGGCGGCGACGAGCGCCTCTAGGCCTGACTCAGGTGCGAAACAAGACCGAGTGCCTGGCAGGCCGGGCACCGGACAAACTTCAGCAATTCCAGCTCAAACCATGAGCGTCCGCATTCGCAGCGCATCTTATAGACGCGTTGTGCGGTCACTGCGCCCCACTTCTCCTCATGGACTTCAATCCCTGTGACCGGTGCGGTCTCCGGCGACCCAGATTGCAGTTCCACCCGTCGGACGCGTGACGGAGAGTCGGCGTAGTCCGTAGTGCGCTCCTTCACGATGCAACCCCTCTGATCCGTACTACACCTCACACTAGTACCGACGAGGGAGGGGAGCGAGCTTGCTCTTGTGCTTTGCCATTCGACACCTCGGGGGCAGCCAGGTTAGCGTCCGCAAGCAACGTCAGTCCCTGCACCCGGCCGTCACCGTCACCGTCTCGTCAAAGCCTTCACTGGCCCTGAGCCAAGACAGCGGTGCGCTGCCCGCCGCGTCGATTTGCCCCGTCGGCCACCGCAAGCCCGAACCCGTCGGGCTCGTGCGGGACCCCTGGGATCAGGCGGAGCAGGTTCTTCATTCCGGCTGCCCCTACCGTTTGGCATGCTCAAATAACTCCCAGTTGTTGGCGACGAAGCCGCCGCTGGGAGACACTGAGCCCGGGACGTCGCTTTGCACGGAAATTCGCTGTTGCGGCTGCTTCCGGTGCGGTCCTGCGGATCCGGCACGGCGCCCCACTCCCCACGGGCGGATAAAGCCACGCAGGCGCAAATGGCGCGAATGCACGCTAGGCGTAACAGCCGGCGATTTTTTTCGATTGGTAGCAAGGAAGATAACTGCAATGAAGAGAGCCTGGGTAGTTCCCGTATCAATTTCTCTCTGGGCTGCAGCCGCTTACGCTGCAGGACCGACGCAGCTCGTAAAGTCGACTCCCGCCGACGGGAGCGTCAGTGCCAGCCCATCCAGCATCGTCCTGGAGTTCTCCGAGCCCGTGCATTTCTCGCGCGCGTTCCTGAAGAAGGATGGCGGCAAAGCGGAGGCGCTTCGGGATCTGCCGCAGAAGGATGCAACGACGCAAACGATCTCAACGCCCGCGCTGCCACCCGGTCACTACGTGCTCCAGTGGGAGGTTTTCACGAAGCACACGACCCTGTTCAACAGCCACATCCAGTTCACCGTCTCCGCCGACCAAACTGCGGCGCGGAGCGCATCTCCATAGAGGGCCCCTCCACCTCGCGCTGTTAAGGCGCCGCGGGGCCGTCCCGCTCGGCCGCCCGTTTAAGTACCGATCTGCACGCGGGAGGCGAAAACTTCCGAAGCGAGCGGCGCACGTCGACGCGACGCCTCTGAAAGCACTCGCGTCTGACGGCAACGCGCTCTCGAGTCCTCCAGCGCACTTCCTATCAGAACGACTCCTTGAAGGGGCGCAGATCCAGCTCATGGGTCCAGGCGCTGCGGTGCTGCCGGTGAAGCTGCCAGTAGCTTTCTGCAATGGCCTCGGGGTTCAGGAGACCGTCCGCCCCCGCCGCTTGGGCGAACTCAGGCGCCGCGGTGCGCAAGCGTTCCCCATCGATGCCGCCATCGATGATCACGTGAGCCACATGGACACCCCGGGGCCCGTACTCACGGGCGAAGCTCTGCGCAACCGAGCGCAAGCCCGCCTTCGCGGCGGCAAATGCCACAAACGGGCCGCGCCCGCGCAGTGATGCGGTAGCACCCGTGAAAAGTAATGTCCCGCCACCGGCTGCGATGAGGCGGGGAACGACTGCCCGTGCGAAGAGGAACCCCGCGAGCGTGCCGCCACGCCAGGCACCCTCAAATTGCTCAGGCGTGATCTCGAGCGGGGTTCCGCGCGCGGCGTTGCCCGCGTTGAAGATGGCCACCCGCAGGTTGCCGGCGGGGAGTGCCGAAGCGAGGCGCGCCACGTCCTGCGCGTCACTCACATCGCCGGGCAGGGCGTGGACGGCGCCGCCATCCCGGCGGATCTCGGCGGCGACACTGCTCACCCGCTCGGCATTTCGGCCGGTCAGCGCTACGGCCAGGCCTGCCTGCGAGAAGCGGCGGCCGAGCGCCGCTCCCAAGCCGGCCGTCGCACCCACTCCTGCGATCCAGGCCACTCCGTTCTCAGAGTGACCGCTTAATCGGGCAGACGTGCTGTCGGATGCCATATGGTGTCCAGTGCACCAAACCGTAGCTCACAGCCGCTGCCGCGACAACTTCGATTTGCCCATGAGCTTATGCCGCTCAATCGACGCTCGACCACTC
>Ga0181537_10003858_pt1 | contig 12639 bp, 8 predicted proteins | sample PEATcosm2014_Bin_39_FD_119765 | JGI IMG/M metagenome (GOLD analysis project Ga0181537, IMG submission 119765) | Peatland microbial communities from MTU Mesocosm Facility, Houghton, MI, USA - PEATcosm2014_Bin23_10_metaG | ecosystem: Environmental > Terrestrial > Soil > Wetlands > Peat | place...
CGGTTGCTGCTTGCGCAAAACGCGTTCACGTGTGCGCAAGTCAAAGTCAAACACACTCCGCGGTGTGATGAACGACTCGTACGTGAAGCGCAGATGGCCGGTGTGAAATTCGGGATTGGCGCCGCATGCTGCGTTGTAAGCCGGCTCGGCAAACGGAATGCGATACGAATTGCCCAGCAGGTCGGCGCTTGGCAATGCCGCGACGCGCAGGTGCGGCAGTCCATCTTCGCGCTCCATCACGGCCAGATGTGTGGCGAAAACTTCCACAGCGGCCAGCATCACGGCGGGGCGATTGGGGATAACTTCCTGCCAACTGTCCCGCTCCGGAGCGTCGACCGCCGTCTGCATCAACCGAAACGTGCGGCCAAGCGAGTTGGTCCGAATATAAAAAACTCCACCGCGCGGATCGGAGGAGCCCGCAGGGTGATGATCCACGTAGTATTCGTGCTCGTCTTCGCGCGGAGCGATGAGGCGAAAATTTCCGAAGGAATCGTCAGCCGCAAGAAAGCGCACTTCGCTCGCCGTGTGGCTGGCGGCCGTAAGAATCAAATACGCCCCGCTGCGCGAGCGTTCAATCTCCATACGGAATCGTTCGTCGCGCTCCTCGTAAAGCAGCAGGTCGGGCTGGCCCGCTCCCACCAGGTGCCGATAGAGTCGGCAGGATCGCTTGGTGACTTCATCCTCCACGGTGTAGAAGAGCGTGTGATTATCGGCCGCCCAAGCGGTGCTGGTCACGCGCTCGATGCGCTCGGGTAACGTTTCGCCGGTGCGCAGGCTTTTAATCTGCAGCGTGTACTGGCGGAAGCCGGTGACGTCCAGCGAATAGGCCAGCAGGGAATTGTTGTCGCTGACGTCGAAAGCGTCGAGGCCGAGAAAGGAATGCCCGGCCGCCAAGGCATTTAGATCGAGCAAAACCTCTTCCGTCGCCGCGCCAGGCGTTTCGACCGAAGCCGCAGCCGAATCTCCGGCATCTGATGCCTCCGGCGGCGCAGGCCGTCGCGAGTGCACCGGATATTGCTGCCCTTCCACGGTGCGTGTGAAATAGTCGTAGCCGCGCAGCCGATACGGCACCGAAAGATCGGTTTGCTGGATGCGCCCCAGCATTTCCTGGTAAAGCTGCTCCTGAAACGCAGCGGTTGGGCCCAGCACCGCATCGGTGTAGGCATTCTCGGCGTTGAGGTACGCCAGCACCTCGGGCGACGATTTTTCACGCAGCCAGCCGTAGTCATCGATGCGCGCGTCGCCGTGCATGACGTGCTCGACGGGCCGGCGGCGGGCCACCGGCGGCGATACCGCGGAAGCGGCGTCCGGCGACGGCGGTTCTGGCAAGTTGGTGGTCACATCCCGATTGGTCATGAGGGTTGATTTGCCGCCGTCGCCGCGCGGTTCTTCCGCGTGGGCGTCCCGGCGCAGAGCGAAATGCGCGCGTTCGTTATACTAACGGAAGTCGCGGGCCGGAGAAAGCAGCCCACGGCGGAAAACCTGGTGCAACCTTGGCACAAGAAACGGAAATCAAGCTGAAAATCACGGACGCGAAGGCTCTGGCCCTGGCACTCAAGAAGCTAAAGGCCGAGCCGGTCTCGAAATCCAAACCCAAGGTGCATGAGATGAACGTGCTCTTCGACCATCCGGACGGCACGCTGGCCGGACGCGGGGAACTGCTCCGCGTGCGCACGGAGACGGCCGGCCCAGTTTCTTCGGGGAAGTCGCGCAACGGGCGCTCGGGCAAAGGCGGCCAAACCAAGTGGCAACAGCGCGTGGTGCTCACCTATAAGCGGCCCACGCAAGAGGACGACCCCGAGACCATCAGCGGGCGCGGCGTGGCGCAATACAAAATCCGCGAGGAGCTCGAAGTGGAACTCGCCAATGCCGGCACCATTAGCAGGATTCTCGAAGGCCTGGGCATGGACGGCTGGTTCCGCTACGAAAAATATCGCGCCACCTACCAGCTGCCCAAGTCGGCCCGCTGGGCCAAGGGTTTGCTTATTGAGCTGGACGAAACCCCCGTCGGCACCTTCGTGGAACTTGAAGGTCCGATACCCGCGATAGATCGTGCGGCAGCAGCTCTCGGATTCTCCAAGAAGGACTACATCACCAAAAGCTACCTCCAGCTCTATCTCGAGAGCGGCCAAAGCCAAGGAGAGCGCCCTCGCCAAATGCTGTTCGCTCCAGCGATTCCATCGCGCAAGTAGCGGGTTTTGGTAGCACAGGCTTTCAGCCTGTGCGCGGTGTAAACCCCACCCAGGACGCATCGCAAAACATACGACGCAAACCGCGACGCCGCCTTCCTCTGCGCCCCTCTGTGGATTCCGCGCCTCAGCGTTATCTTTATCCGGGTCTCGTTCGGGCTCCTCTTCACTCTTCGCTTTCTCGTCGGCGCCCCGCCAGCCCCCGCTCACAAAATATTTCGCAAGAAATTGCCCATCGCGCCGCGGTATGCGCATTCTTTTCTTGACAATACGCAGCGCTCGGCTTTTACTACGCACGGAGTTATCTTTTTCTTTGATGAACGCAACCAGCGAACACGAACCTGCACCATCGGGAGCTAGAAGCGCGTTTCCAGTAGCCTCAGCTGTTTCGGCACGGGTAACGCGAGCCGTTCATCCGCTGTCTCGTAAGGAGCGCCGCACCTTTGTGCTGGCGCAAGCGGTGGGGTGGATGCGGTTCGCTCCGGGCTAGAGGTAAGTCCATTAGTATGTGGTGCTTACCCCGCAGCCTGAGTTTTAAGGCGGCGGGTTTTTTGTTTTGCGAAGGGTAGCCTGCCGGAAAGGAGCGCGAACATGGAACTGTATGCCACGGAGTTGATGGGCTCGGCCACCTATGACGTGGAAGGCCACTTTGTCGGCCGCGTGCGCGAATTTTTCATCGAGCCGGCGGAACAATCGAATCGCCTCTCGCACTATTTGTTAACGCGGGGCCGCTTTCCCGCGTTGGTCGTGCACCACCAGCAGGTGGCCACTGTGGAACCCGGCACCATGAAGCTCAACGTGAGCGAGCGCGCTCTCGAGCTGTACAAGCCAAATGAAAGCTTGCTCGCGGTCGGTAAAGACTTGATGGACCAACAAATCATCGATACCAGCGGCCGCAAGGTGGTGCGCGTCAATGACGTCGACCTCAGCGAGCAGCGCACCAATGGCAACACCGAGTTGCGCGTCACCCAGGTGGATGTGGGCCTGCCCGGGGCCGTACGCCGCTTGCTCCAAGGTGTGGCTTCGCCCGCGTTTATCCGCAAACTGCAGCGCGGCTTGCCACAGAGCACCATTCGCTGGGAGTTCGTAAACTTGATCGAGCCGGACCCGCTCCGCCGCGTAAAACTGCGCATCACGCACGAGAAGCTCGAGCATCTGCATCCCGCGGACCTGGCCGAGCTGATGGAACATCTCTCGGCGGCCGAGCGCCAGGGCATCATCGCGTCGCTCGACGAAGAAACCGCCGCCGAAGTCCTGGCCGAACTGGACCAGCGCCTCACCACGCAAATCGTGGAAAAGCTTGAACCGGGCAAAGCCGCCGACATCCTCGAGGAGATGGCGCCGGATGCCGCGGCGGACCTCCTGGCCGATCTGCCAAAGGAAACCTCCGAAGACTTGCTCGATGAAATGCCCGGCCAAGACGCCGACGAAGTGCGCGAGTTGATGGCCTTCGAGCCCACCACCGCCGGCAGCATGATGAACACCGAGTTTGCCTTCGTGGGCGAGGAGACCACGCGCGAGGAGGTGCTCGCCTGGCTCCGCGGTCAGGATTTGAATCTGGACCAACTCGACACCATCGTCCTGGTGGACAAGCTGGCGCAGTACGCGGGCACGGTCACCATCGCGCGCCTGCTGCTGGCCGGCGCCGAGCAGCACATGAGTGACCTCAAGACCGAACCGTTGCTGAGCCTCGAAGCCACTTCGGATGACGAAGAAGTCTTCGAACTTTTCGACAAGTACAACCTGCGCATGTTGACCATCATTGACGATGAGAACCGTCCCATTGGAACCATCACCGTCGATGACGTGGTCTCGCGGCTGGTGAAAAAGTAGCCGTTCGCCGTGCGAACACACTTGCCTCACAAGGACTGACTGGGCGACATGAATTGGCGAGCCATCGCGGAGAGGTATGAGCGGGCGCAGGGGCGCGGGAGCGACCTGCTCAAGAACATGCGCGACTTGCGGCGTCGCTTGACGCTGCTGCTCGCCGTCGTGGGCCCCGGCCTGATTACCTCCAACGTCGACAATGATGCCGGCGGCATCTCCACCTACACCCAGGCCGGCGCGCAGTACGGATATGCGCTGCTCTGGTCGCTCATTCCCATGACCATCGCTCTGTACGTCACGGAAGAGATGTGCGCGCGCATGGGCGTTATTACCGGCAAAGGTCTTTCGGACTTGATCCGCGAGGAATTTGGTTTTCGTTCCACGTTTTTTGTCATGTTCACCGGATTTTTTGTGGACCTGGCCAACGTGGTGGCGGAGTTTGCGGGCGTCGCCGCGTCGATGGAAATTTTCGGCGTCAGCAAATACATCGCCGTCCCGCTAGCGGCGCTTTTGGTATGGGTGCTGGTGCTGCGCGGCACCTATCACCAGGTGGAAGTCATCTTCCTCGTCGCCTGCGGCTTTTACGTGACGTACATCGTTTCCGCCATTCTGGCTAAGCCGGACTGGGCCATGGCCGCGCGCGACGTCGTCATTCCCAATCTGCATTTCGAGTCGGGCTATTTGCTCACCTTGACGGCGCTCGTCGGCACCACCATCGCGCCGTGGCAATTCTTTTATCTGCAGGCCGGCTTCGTGGAAAAGAAAGTCGGCCCGCGTCAGTATCGCCAAGCGCGGTTGGACGTTCTCGTGGGCAGTATCAGCTGCATGGTCATCGTGTTTTTCATCATTATTTGTACCGCGGCCACGCTCCATGCCTCGGGCCACACCAGTATTTCGGACGCTTCGCAAGCCGCCAAAGCGCTGATACCGCTGGCCGGGAAGTGGGCGGGATTGTGCTTCGCGTTCGGTTTGTTGAACGCCTCGCTCTTTGCCGCCACCATTCTGCCGCTTTCCACCGCCCATGTGATTTGCGAAGGCTTGGGCTTCGAGGCCGGCATCGACAACAAATTCAGCGAGGCGCGCATCTTTTATGGCTTGTATACGCTCCTGATCGTCGTGGGCGCAGGGATCATCCTCCTGCCGCATGTGCCGCTGTGGAAGATTTTGATTTTTTCGCAGGTCGGCAACGGCATCTGGTTGCCCGTGGTCATCATTTTTATTTTGCTCTTGGTCAATCGGCGCGAGTTGATGGGCGACCACGTGAACACCCTCGGCTTCAACATCGTCGCCTGGGTTACCGCCATCGCCATGATTGTGCTAACCCTGGTGCTCGTCTACACCTCAATTTTCGTTCCCAGCGCGCCAGCCGGCTAAAGCCTTTCCTGGGAACGCCAACGGTTCTCCATCGCGCGGTGTGTGCGCGATGAATCTCCGTATTGGTCGGGTTTTCCCTGCGGGCTGTAACGCCTTTGTATTCCGCGAAGTGTGCGGGATGAATCTCTCGATTGGCGGCTTTGCCTATTGGTGTACCGCCACGACACCGTGGGATTGCCAGAGCCGCGCTGCGTGTGTTAACTTTGCGGCGTAAAGAGGATTTGCCGGGAAAGCCAGTCTTGTCATCTGTAATTCACAAACCGCTGGAAGTGCCCTCCGCCGTAACCCTGGGCCCGGTAACGGCCGAAGAGGCCCGTCTGCTCGAACTCCTGGATTTGCAGCGTCTACCCTGCCACCTGGCGGTCATCATGGACGGCAACGGCCGCTGGGCACAAAAGCGCCACCTCCCGCGCATAGCCGGGCATCGCGCGGGCACCCAGGCCGCCCGCTCCACCATCGAGACCTGCGCGCGCCTCCATATCGAAGCGCTCACGCTATACGCCTTCTCTGTCGAAAATTGGCGCCGCCCCAAAACCGAAATTGATTTCCTGATGGCTCTGCTGCGGGAATATTTGCGCCAGGAAATGCCGCTGATCCAGAAGAATGACATCCGCATGCGCTTCCTGGGCCGCATCGAGGAGCTGCCCGCTGGCGTGCAGAACGATGTGCGCGAGTCCATGGAAAAAACCGCCGAAAACCGCGGCATGGTGCTCTGCGTGGCCCTGAATTATGGTGGCCGGGCGGAAATAGTCGACGCCGTAAACGCCATTTTGGCGAAAGAACGCGGCGCACCAGGCAACGCTGCGCGCAAGGTCACAGAGGCCGATCTTTCGCGCCACCTGTACACCGATGGCCTCCCCGATCCGGATTTGCTCATCCGAACCAGCGGCGAAATGCGCGTCAGCAATTTTCTGCTATGGCAAATCGCCTACGCGGAAATTTTGGTTACCGAAACGCTCTGGCCGGATTTCACTCGCACCCGCCTCCTTGAAGCGCTGGTCGAGTTCCAAAAGCGCGAACGCCGCTACGGCGGCATTCGCGAAGACGACGCCCCAGAACAACCACCAGCCCGCGTCGCCGGCGAGTAGCAACTTCCAATTTCATCCCCAGTAATTACGATTGAATCTTCAAATCCACTCACCAGCAATGAAAGCGTTGCGCCGGGTTTGTGGCTCAAATTCTGCGCACAAAATCCGGCTGCGGCACGAGGAATTTGGCCCGATACACAGTGAACTTAACCCTAACAAAATGAACACTTACCAAAAATCGCTACGCAACTCCATTAGAATGAACACTTACAAAATCAAACAGCGTGTGATTTAGTAAGTCTACTGTAATCAATGACATGCAGCCGCGTACCCCCCACCCCTTCCCTCGACACAGCGCCACGGGCCACAACGCCGCTCGGAGTTCGCCGTCCAGGCAGCGGGCGATAGGGTCGCGCGGGCTCCTGACGCTTAGCGCGACGGCAGTCGTGCGATAGTATCTGAGCGCTTCTCCTGCGCCGTGAGGAATGTAGAGGATGACTTGGAAGAGGGTGGCCACCGCGGCGGTGCTAATTCCGTTCGTGGTGTTCTTGGTGTTGCGTGGCTCGACGGCGGTGATCGCGCTGGCTACGGGCGTCTTCATGGTGTTGGCGCTGCTCGAATATTTCGCGCTGGGTGAGGCCATTGGCCACCGCGCGCATCGCGCTTGGACGATTTTTTGCGCCCTCGCGCTGCTTTTTTTGCAGTGGCTGCCCACGGTCGTTCGTCCCGGCGATTTTGGCGGCTTCAGCGTGCCCGCGGGCTTGCAGTGGCTCGTGTATCGCGTTGTCCCGCAGCCGGAGGAAGCGCTCTTTCTTTTTGTCGCGGGCATCGCGGCGATCACCATGTTCAGCCGCCGCCCGCTGGTGGAAGTTTTGCCCGCGGCGGGCATTAGTGCCAGCGGACTGTTATTGGTGGCTTTTCCATTGACGTACGCGGTGCGACTGGATGGATGGGGCGAATCGGGTCCGTGGCTGCTGCTCTTCGCGCTGGTCATTACCTGGGCCGGGGATAGCGCGGCGTACTTTGCGGGGCGAGCCTTCGGACGAAATCCCCTGGCGCCGCATTTAAGTCCCAAGAAGACGTGGGAGGGCAGCTTGGCAGGCGTGGCGGCGTCGGCGGTGGTGGCGGTGTTTTTTCAGCGCTGGCTGCACGCGTCACAGGGATATTTGGTGGGCATGGCCGTCGTCGGGAATATTGCCGGGCAGATTGGCGATTTGCTGGAGTCGGCTTACAAGCGTTCGGCGGGCGTGAAGGATTCCGGCGCCATGCTGCCGGGACACGGCGGAGTATTGGATCGAATTGACGCGTTGATTCTGGCGTTTCCCGTTGTCTGGTATTATTGGATGTTGACGTATACGCCGAAGTTTTAGTGGCGCGCACAATCGCGTCCGCACGTACCGCGAGCGCTACGGCCAGAAAATTACCTTCGTGAAAAAACTCTCCATTCTTGGTTCGACCGGCTCGATTGGCCGCCAGTGTCTATCCGTCGTGGAGGCGCTGCCGGGGCGATTCGTCATTGTGGCGCTCGCTGCGGGCGGCAATCTCGAGGAACTCGCGGGGCAGATCGTGCGCCATCGGCCAGAACTGGTGTCCGTGGCGGATGCGGCCAAGGCTAGCGAGCTCGAAGCGAAATTGCGAGCGACTGGGGTTTCGCCGTTGCCGGAGATTCATCATGGCGCCGAGGGGTTACTGGCCGTTGCAACGCACGGCGCTGCCGATATCATGGTCTCGGCGGCGGTGGGCGTGGTGGGATTGCCGGCCACGTACGCCGCGGTGAGATTAGGCAAGACCGTGGCGCTGTCCAACAAAGAGGTGCTGGTGGCGGCGGGCGAACTCGTCATGGCTGCCGCCAAGCACGCCGGCCAGGAGTTGCTGCCAGTCGATAGCGAGCACAATGCCGTACACCAATGCTTGCGTGGCGGCGTTCGCGACGAAGTCCGTCGGCTGGTCCTGACCGCGAGCGGCGGGCCGTTTCGCAAAACGCCGCTGGCCTCGCTGGCTAACGTCACGCCGGAGCAGGCCTTGGCGCACCCCAACTGGCGCATGGGCAACCGCATCAGCATCGATTCCGCCACCATGATGAACAAAGGTTTCGAGGTGATCGAGGCGCGCTGGCTCTTTGGCGTCCGGCCGGACCAGATCGACGTGGTGGTCCACCCCCAATCCACCGTGCACTCCATGGTCGAATTCGTGGACGGTTCCGTTTTAGCGCAACTCGGCCCCACGGACATGCGCATGCCCATTCAGTATGCGTTAACCTATCCGGAGCGCGTCGCATCGAACCAGGTAGCCCTGGATTGGTCCAAACTCAAGCGCCTGGACTTTGCTAAGTTGTCCACTCGGCGCTTTCCGTGTTTGCGGCTAGCGCGCGAAGCAATGAAAAAGGGCGGGGCATTACCCTGCGCCTTGAATGCCGCCGATGAAATCGCGGTGGCTGCGTTTCTCGAGCGGCGCTTGCCATTTCTGGGCATTCCGGAAGTGATCGAACGGGTCTTAGCACGGACCCCGAAAATTAAATTGTCGGCGATTGAAGATGTGCTGGCAGCGGACGTGGAAGCGCGGCGCATGGCCAAGGAAGAGGTCGGCAAGTTGAGTGCGACGGCGGCGGTTGCGGGTTAACCGAGTTAACGAATTTTGTCGCATCGGCATACCGGCATCCGGGTAGGACGCGGAGTAGCACTGCAGATTAGTCTTGTACGGTTTCAGGAGAGTCAGAAAAGATGGGTTTCCTCCATTTGGTGATCGGCGTAGGGCTGGTCCTCGGCGTGATGATTCTGGTGCATGAGTGGGGACATTTCGTCATGGCGCGCGTCTTCAAGGTGCGCGTGGACGTCTTCTCCATCGGCTTCGGCCCGCGCCTCTTTGGCTGGAAGCGCGGCGACACCGACTACCGTTTGAGTGCGCTGCCCTTTGGCGGCTATGTGCGCATGGCCGGGCAAGACCCTTCCGAGATCGACTCCGAAGATCACCAATGGGTGTCTGGTAACTCCGCGGCAAAAGCGACCGCCCCCGCGACCGCCACCGGAGCGACAGCGGTGGACCGCCAAATCCCAGAGGTGCCCGCCGGCGAGCAGTTGCGCAACGCCGGTTGGGCCACCGACGAATTGATGAGCAAGCCGCGCTGGCAGCGGGCGCTGATTTCCTTCGCCGGCCCCGCCGTCAACTTGGTATTCCCCATTTTTCTGCTCAGCGGCCTTTATCTGGTGAGCGGCGAGCCGGTGATCCCGTACTCTTTGCAGCCCGTGCAAATCGCCGCGCTGTCCACGGACAAGGATGCGCCCAAGAGCGACCTGCGTCCCGGCGATCTCGTGCGCGCCATCAACGGCACCGCGGTGGCCACCTGGGATGAGGCTTTCAAGGTCATCGACAGCGCCAATCTCGAGCAACCGCTGCGCATTGACGTGGAAGAAAACGGCGCGCCACGCACGGTCACGGTGCGCGCAAAAGATATCACCGCGGCGTCGTACGTTCTTGGCGTCCTGCCGATTCCGCCGGTCCTCGACAGCATTCAGCCAGGCGACCCCGCGGACCAAGCCGGGTTACAGAGCGGCGACATTGTGCGCGCCGTCGATAGCCAGCCCATTCATTACTGGGGGCAGTTCGTCGACGCGGTGCGCAATTCCGGCGGCAAGAACCTGACCATCGCGGTCGAGCGCAACGGGCAAATGGTGCAAGCCAATGTGGTCCCCAAGCTGCGCACCAACGAGGCGGGCGAGCCCACTTATCAGGTGGGCGTGGCGGCGAAAGACGATACGGTTTATCAGAAGGTGGGCTTTTCGCAGGCCGTGCGCGATGGCGTGACGCATACCGGATACATCATCGAGAGAACCGCGGGCACCGTTGGCTTGCTCTTCAGCGGCAAAGTTTCCATCAAGCAGTTGCAAGGGCCAGTGGGCATCTCGCACCTTGCCAAGCAAGCCGTGGATCGCGGCTCCGCGGCCGTCATTCAATTAATGGCCTTGATCAGCGTCAATCTCGGAATTTTAAATTTGCTGCCCATTCCGATTCTGGATGGCGGCAACATTTTGTTGCTGGCCATCGAAGGCGTGATGCGCCGCGATTTGAGCATGGGCTTCAAAGAGCGTTTTGTTCAGGTCGGCCTGGTATTCCTTTTGGTGCTCTTCGCCATTGTTATGTATCATGACGTGCTGCGGCGCCTTGCGGCGCATTCCTGAAGCCTGCTTTCGGCTGACAGCCCTGCGCCTCGCAGCCCCGTAGAGCGTTCGCAGCAGTCGCCGTCCTGGCCCTGACCCGGAGAGTTTCGCTAATGGCATCCAGCGTTCCCCGTCGCACTTCCGCCGTTTCCCACCGTGCCTCCACCGGCGAGCGCATCAACACCGCGGAAACCACCGGCCGCTTGCAGAAGACCGTCGCCGACCGCGGCTTGCGCATGACCCGCCAACGCCGCGTCATCCTGCAGGTGATGGACGACGCCGAACAGCACCTCGACGTGGACCAGATCCTCGAGCGCGCGCGCAAGATCGATTCCGACGTGCACCTCGTCACCGTCTATCGCACCATCGACCTGCTGAAAAAGCAGGGCTTGATCGACGAACTGGACCTGCTGCACCTCCGCGGCGACCGCCACTATTACGAAAGCCACGGCCCGCGCGACCATATCCACGTGGCCTGCCTGCGCTGCGGCAAGGTCCGCGAGTTTGAGTCCCGCCTCTACGAGCAGCTTAAAGAACAAATCGCCCGCGATTTTGGCATGCAAGTGACCGTCTCCCGCACCGAAGTGGGCGGCTATTGCGCCGAATGCCTCGCGCTGGACGCCTCGCTGCGCTCTTCGTAGCCGATTTCCCCGCAGAGACTTACCCTTCCTGGCGTATCTTTAGGATTCTTTAGACTTCCGTCAGGACGCGGTCCGCGCATGGCATTAAATTCTAGAGAGCGGGTCCGACCACCCATCGCTACAAAGTCAGAAGCACGGGTCTAACGACCCGCCGCTACAAAGGCCGTCACATGAAATCTCGGGTTTGCGTATTGGGACTAGCGGCGTCGTTGGCGCTGTGCGCCGGCACGGTCTGGTCGCAGGACGTGCAGAAGAACGTGCCCTACGTTTGCAACGGCGAGAAGATCGTCATCGACAGTTGCAACATGCGCGATCTTTCCGATACGTCGACGTGCATGGTGGGGCATCCCGACACTATCCTGCCGAACGGGCTGATGAAATATACGACCGAGACGCGTGGCGCGCTGAAGAAACTGCTGCCCAACTGCAAGCAGCCTTCCGCGGACCAGGTCGCGCGGGCCAAAGCCTTTGAAAAGAAGCAGAACGACCAATACGAGGCCAACGTGAAAAAGGCCAACGACGAGAACGATGCCATTGAAGCGCGTGCACAGGCCCAGATACAGGCTCTTAGCCATGGAACGGCCGGCAAAAAACCAGCCACGCCTGAAGAGCGGGCCGTCAACCGCTGCTTGACGGCGGGGCGATTGCCAGCGTCGTGCACTGGGAATGCCTTGCTTGGCGCCTTCAGCGACATGCTTACCTCGGCGACCTCGATGTTCGGCATCAAAGATCCCCGGAATCCCGGGACCGGCTCGGAAGCCAGCTCCGTCAACGCCGGGCCTAACATGGCCGGAGTGTTTCAGGGCGCGGGTGGTTGGCGACTGGACTTCACCGATGCCGGCGTGCTTGTAAACTGTTCAGACCTCTCCCCCGACGAACGGCACTACAAATTGAATTTTAACGGCGACGGCGTGGCGCTGGTGATTGACATGACGCCGAAGCCGCTGGTGCTGAGCGTACGCTCGGACGGCACTATCGTCGGTCCGGGCCCGGTCACCATCGATGGCGTTATCGCCTCCGGCTACAAAAGTGAGGTCGACCCGAATGCCTCCAGCGGCTACAAAGATCAGTACGGAATGTCGCTTTCAAACCAACAGGTAAGTACGGGGTCCACGGCAACCTACGACAGTGCGGGCAATCGGACCTACGGGGCCACCGTGAAGGACACCGGCCACACCGTCTTCGCGAAAAAGCGAGTCACCTGCCCGGCGCAGAATCTTTCGTCCAAGGGCGCTTCCGTGGGCATGCAGACGATGCAGACGGATATGTTGAAAAGCATGTTCGGCGGCGATAAAGGGGCGCCAACGCCGCCCGGGCTTCGCATGCACGGCATCTACGCGGCTGACTCTACAGGCTTCAGCGTGCAGTTTTTCCCGGAGTCCGTGATATTGGGTTGCGGGCCGGATGCGGCGCGAGCGTATCCCTA
>Ga0181537_10003859_pt1 | contig 12639 bp, 19 predicted proteins | sample PEATcosm2014_Bin_39_FD_119765 | JGI IMG/M metagenome (GOLD analysis project Ga0181537, IMG submission 119765) | Peatland microbial communities from MTU Mesocosm Facility, Houghton, MI, USA - PEATcosm2014_Bin23_10_metaG | ecosystem: Environmental > Terrestrial > Soil > Wetlands > Peat | place...
CGATCAGGCGCGCACCATCCGCATCCCGGTGCACATGATCGAGACCATCAACAAGATCGTGCGCACCTCGCGCCAGATGCTCAACGAGATCGGCCGCGAGCCGACGCCGGAGGAGCTCGCCGAAAAGCTCGGCATGCCGCTCGAAAAAGTGCGCAAGGTGCTCAAGATCGCCAAGGAGCCGCTGTCGCTCGAGACTCCGATCGGCGACGAGGAAGATTCGCATCTCGGCGATTTCATCGAGGACAAGAACGCCATCCTGCCGATCGACGCCGCGATCCAATCGAACCTGCGCGAGACCACGACACGGGTGCTCGCCTCGCTCACCCCGCGCGAAGAGCGCGTGCTGCGCATGCGCTTTGGCATCGGCATGAACACCGACCACACGCTCGAAGAAGTCGGTCAGCAGTTCTCGGTTACCCGCGAGCGCATCCGGCAGATCGAAGCGAAGGCGCTGCGAAAATTAAAGCACCCTTCGCGCTCCAGAAAACTGCGTAGTTTTCTGGACAATTGACGCCTTGGTCCCCGCGAAAGCGGAGACCCAGAGCAGTCTGGATTTCCGCTAACACGGAAATGAGCGGCAATTTTAGAGTCTTCAAAACCGTCACGCCGCCCGAGGTTGATTTGACCGCTCCGGCGGTTTCGAAACCGCGTCGGGCGCAAGCTGATCGTAGATTTCTTCCCAGACCTGGAGCAGCCGGCGGGTGTGCAGATTGTTGACTATCACCTGCACCGCATGTTTGACGCTTGCGATATCGAGGTCCGCTCCAGGGTCCGCGCTCGTTGCAATCTTCCGGCGTACGTCTGGATCAGCGTCGGCATAGAGCACCGTGCCGATCATGCGGACGAGCGCATCGGTCGTGCCGTTGCCGAGAACGGTCTGCTCGAGATCGAGTATGGTCCTGATGTTGTATTTCTTCAGCTCGAGAAACACCTTCGGGCCGACGGCGAGGCACAATTGCGCTTGCAAGACCCAGTCAAAAGCTTCGTAAAGCCCGTATGGCGTCTCCACAAACAGCAAGATTGGATTATAGGTCGCAAGATTCTGGATATCGGCGATGTTGGTTTCTTCGAGTCGATACCGGATGTCATAATCGATGCCGTCGACGACTTCGATCGGGATGATGGCGACGCTCTTGATGACGTCGTCATCGACGTTCTTCAAGTACGTAATGTGCAATTGCCGGACCAGCGTGGCGAGGCCGAAATCCGGCACGTAACCGGCGATAAACGCGATCGCGAGCCAGAGGCGCAGCGGCGATGTGTCGGGATTACCCAGAGTGATTTGCAGAAAGTTGCTGAGATAGGGGGTATCGCTTAAGGTCCGGTACAGTAAGAGCGCGATGATCACGCCGGTGAAAATGTGGATAACGGCGCGCAGCCATGTGATCGGGCTCAGCTCGAAGTTCATCACCGCGCGCAGCAGCGCTCGCAGCGAAAAAAGATAACCGCCAAGAAAGGCGGCGCCGGCAATCGCTGCGGTATTCAGCAATGTCTGGCTTACGGTTGTGGCATTGCCGGCCTGCTCGGTCCACAACAGCGCCTGGACGATGATGTTTCCGGTGCAGGCATTCGTCGTGATCAATTTGCAGATCGGTTCGATCAGCAGGAGAAATCCGACGATCGAAAGGAGGAGGAAGGGAATCGCGGAAATGAACAGCGTATGCGAGCGCGTGAAGCCCGACAGTTTTTCGCCGTGCTCGGCACCGTGTTCATGGCTCGCCAGCGCGCCGTATTTATTTCTGGCGAATTCGAGCGTCGGGATATTGACCTTGCCTTTGAACAGACTGTCGAGCAGATCGACGAGCAAGGCGCTGCGCCTCCGCCGGATGGCTTCCCGCATCGCCAACAGTGTCAGCGGCGTCCAGACTGCAAATAATATCGCGAAAATGCTCCACAGAATCGCATTCATGACTTCCCCCATAGATAGGCTACAACCCCCATTGGCAATCATGGCGAATGCAATTACGAAATGCAACTGGTAGTTGAGAGAAACGTCACCGGCCGGGGCGGTGAACGGCAGCTAATCATGGTGCTAAAACCACCCATGCCCGAATGGTCGCTGCATCCGCAGCTCGAACACGACACCGTGCCGGTCGGCGATCTCGCGCTATGCCGCGTGTTGGCGATCGACGACGCCGACTATTCGTGGCTCGTCCTGGTGCCGCGCCGCGCCGGCTCCGAGGAGATCATCGATCTATCTGCCGCCGACGCCGCGCGCCTGACGGAGGAGATCGCGCAAACTTCGCGCATCCTTAAAGCCGTCACCAACTGCGACAAGCTCAACATCGCCGCCATCGGCAATGTGGTGCCGCAGCTTCACGTCCACATCGTCGCGCGCTGGAAGACCGATCCGCTGTGGCCGAAGCCGGTGTGGGGCGCGCCATCCCTGCATCCGGGCGATGCGGAAGCCTTCGCTCGCTTCATCACCGCGATCAAAGAGCGCTTGGCGTTGTTGTAGTTCTTCGGCGAGGGCTACGCGATCGCCAGAATCTCTATCTCGCCGCCGGCGCCCTCGGCCACGTCGCCAACGCCCTTGCCGAACAGCGCGCGCGCGAGCGGCGAGACATGCGAGACGGTGCCATGCGCCGGGTCCGCCTCGTCCTCGCCGACGATGCGGAAGGTTTGCGTGCGCCCGTCTTGGCGCTGCACCGTGACGATATCGCCGAAATGAACTTGGCCTTTATCGGTTTTCGCGGCGACCACCTCGGCGCTGGCGCGCCGTGCCGTCCAGTAGCGCAGATCGCGCGCCACGGCGGCGCTCGCCGCGTTGTCGCCTTTCGTCATTGCGTCCGCATGAGCTGCGCCGAGCCGCTCGATCTCGGCCTCGATCGCGGCAAGCCCCTCCGCGGTCACCAGATTTCGATGCGGCGACACCGGCCGGTCCGGTAATTCCGTCGGCGCGTCGTCGGTTTCCTTGACGAAGGCGCGGCTCACGATTGGGCCGGAGCGCTGTGAAGCGAAATGTCCTCAATATCCATGATGGGAATATGGGAGCGGCAGGAGCGAAATATGAGGGCCACCGAATGCTGCGGACCTTCAAGGTCGCGGACGCCCACGCAGCCCGAGCTGCGCCGTCGACGAATTTTGTGCGGTGATGCGGCGCCAAAAAGCGCGCGCGTCAATCGGCGAGGGGATAGCGCTTCCGCGCCGCGGACGACTGGTGCTCGGCTTCCGCAAATACCTCGAACACCTGCTCGACAGTGGCCGTCACGGCGGCGGCAAGGGCCCGCATCAAGCCGCGGCGGCTGTCCGCCGGATATTCGGCGCGAAGAGAATGACTCGTCATGATGGCCTTTCGGAAAATGTAACGTGTCGCGGGCGCACTCGCCTCACAGGGGTGTCGATGAAGACAGGATGCGTTCGATCTCGCGTTCCGCATCGTCGTTCAGAAATTTGCCGTTGCCTTCGAGGAAGGACGCGATCTCGCGTTCGGCGCTGTGCCGGCGCCCTTCCACCATCGCGTCGAACAGCCGGTGGAAAAAGCCGCGCTTCTTTGGTGGCAGCGTGGCGGTGGGCGCAACGAAATGATGCAGGTCGTCCGCAGTGCGGAGGTAGGCCATGGTGTCATCTCCAGATGGGAGCCCGACGATCCAAGGCGTTTCCCGCGGCGATTATTGCTCTTGTTGCAGTGCAATATACGGGGTGAGGGGCGTATCACAACAGCTTGCTACGCATAGATTCCATGCGCAGGATTCATACGTTGCAGTGCAATATGAACGTCATAAAGCCGTAATGGAGTGCAGAAATTCCGCAAAACGCCGTGGAGGCAGTCTGACGGCCATTTTCCCGTCGCAAGGGTTGCGTAAAAGTTAACGCGGCAAGGCCCTGCGTGGTCGGGCAAGTCAGTACGCCCCCGGCAGACGCGCCGAGGCGCGGTCCCCGCCTACCAGCTCATTTCCAATTCTTTGCTGGGGTCGAGCGTGTTTTGCAGCGCGCCGTTGATGACGTCGAAGACGCGCCGCGCGCTCGACATGCGAATGGCGTCGCCTTGCTCGAGCCGGTAGATCGATGAAATGCTGGGTTTGCTGCCGGGCAGGCGGCTGAGGATGTCAACGATTTCCCAGCCGAGCTTTTCTTGCCTGATCTGCCGCAGGCGGGGAAATCGCGCCTTCAAGGGGCGGGCTCTCGAGCGTTTCGCCATGCGCCGGTGCTACTTCCGATCGTGCTGTGCCGGCTGGCTAAGTTAAATGGTGGCCAAATGCAAGTCATTGAATTCATTTGTATTCTTTGAGTTGTAGATGAGCTTTATTGACAATCATTGATAATCAATCACTATGTGACAACTTACGCGAGTGATCCTTAGGATCACCCGCTCCGGCGTGAAGGGATGCCAAGACTGCAACATGCGTCGCTCATGGGTCGTCAGGTGAGTCGCGCCAAATGCGCCGAACATTCTGCCGGCGGTCAAAACCGCGATCCCATCGACGCGCCCGCGGACCGGCCGCTCAACAGCGCAGAGGTGGCGGAAGATATCGGTCTGGCGGCGCTCGACCTGGCGAAGTGGGCGCGCGCTGCGGGGCTCACCACCGTCAGCTATCTTCTGGAAAACGTAGCGCTCGAGGCGGGCTCTGAAGCCGCGGCGCGGCGGTGGCCGACCGATCAGTAAGCGGCACGACCATCAGAGCGCTGCGACCGCGCTCACCTCGATCAGAAATTGCTCCTGCACCAGGCGATCGATGATGAGAAGTGTATTCGGCGGATAGGCGCCGGTTCCGAACAGCTTCGGAAATTCGCGGCGCGGTAGGACATGAATTTCGCAATATCCTGCGAGTGCACGAGATAAGTCGTGAATTCGACGAGATTGGCGAAGCTCGCGCCCTGCGAGGCCAGCGCCGCGCCGATATTGGCAAAGACCAGGGCGCATTGGGCGTCGAAATCGGTCGGCGCTTTGCCGTCCTTGCCGGCGCCGACTTGGCCGGCAATGAACAAAAACTCCGCCGCTTTCACGCGGGTGATCTGTGAATATTGCCCGAGCGGTTTGCCGAGGCTGTCGGGATTGAGAATCTGGATACTGGGCATAATGGGCTCCGCGGGATGCGCCGTGAGGAGGCAAGCTTAGCGCCGACTTGCACTCCGCACACGCCTTCCCATCTGTGGGACGGGGCCGAAAGACGGGACCGCTAATGACCTTCTCATCCAGCCGCGGCTTTGCCGCGTTCCAGTTTGCCGACGCCGCGCCCTATGACGCGGCGTCGCGCCGCGCGGCGCTTGACCGGCTCGACATGCTCGCTACCGCGTTCGATACGGCGTTCATCCTGCCCGGCACCAATGTGCGATTCGGCGTGGAATCGCTGCTGCGCCTAGTGCCCGGCATCGGCGACGCGCTGGCATCCATGCTGTCGTGTTATTTGTTATATGAGGCGCGCCGGCTCGGCGTACCGCGCACGCTGTTCGCGCGCATGCTCGCCAACGTCATGCTCGAGGGCCTGATCGGCCTCGTGCCGATTGCCGGCGACGCGTTCGATGTGTTCTTTCGCGCCAACCGCCGCAACATCGCGCTGTTGCGCCGGCATTTCGCGCGCCACGGCTATTAGCGAATTGAGCTAGCTCGCTTCGCCCCACGCGAAATCGCGCGCCTTCTTCTTCGCGCCCGATCGCGTGATGTTGACGATCTTGGCGCGCGGGGTTCCCGACTTCTCGCCGATATCGCGGTCTTGCTCGATCAGAAAGCCGTGCGCCGGCTTGTCGCCGTCGATGCCGCCGGTCAGCGCGCGCGGCACCTTGCGGTTCGAGCGCTGCGAGCCGTCTTCGTAAAAGACGTCGAACATGACGAATTCGGAGTTTTGTCCCGGTTTTCTCGGCATTGTTGTTCTCCGCTTTGGTGTTGCGTCATGCTGTAAATGAAAACGCCGGCGCCATTGTGACGCCGGCGCTCATATAGGTATGGCTTACGCCGCTTGCAGATTGGTCGCGGCGGACTTGCCGCTGCGCCGGTCGGCTTCGATGTCGAACGAGAGCTTCTGGCCTTCGACCAGGTTGCTCATGCCGGCGCGCTCAACGGCGGAGATGTGAACGAACACATCCGGACCGCCGGCGTCTTGCACGATGAAGCCGTAGCCTTTTTGGGCGTTGAAGAACTTAACGGTACCTTGAGCCATCTGGCCCTCCTTTGGAAAACGCATCATGCGTTTTTGCGGCCTTGCGAACTATTCGCACGGTCCAAATCCGGATTTTGCGTGGTCTTGGGAAAAGCTCTTGGACGAGCTGACGGCAAGGCAGGCTAAATCGCGAATGGCGCCTATATAGGGGCGCTTTTTCGTTTCTGCAATCGCTTTGGTTCCACCGGGCCCAGGTGAAATCCCGGATTTGCTGGCTTTTCGCCGCCAGCGTTAACTATTCACCGCGCGAAAGCGGCACACCGCGTCGGCCGGTTCCCCACGTTCCATTGCCACGACATGACCTCACGGCACGCATCATGCTGACCGATGCCCGCCGGATTCGATCCCGACAAGGCGCCCTGGTGACGTTGGACCGGGAGATAGTTAATGCTGAACTTGCAATCGCGTGCTTGGATTCTCGTCGTGTTTATTGCCGTTCTACCCGTGCAGTCGGCCTTGGCGCGGGAACGTTCCGAATTCCATGGCTATCGCCATCATCATTTCCGTGGGGCGCCTGTGGCTGAGCAACAAAATCAGCCGGGCTTGTTTGGTCTGTCGGTTTCGTCAGCGTTGAGCGCAAGCGCCACGCCCAGCGGCGACTACGCGTCGATGGTGGCCGCGCAAGCGAGCGCCAACGGCGTACCGGCTTCGCTCGTCCACCGCGTCATCATGCGCGAGAGCCGCTACAATCCGCGCGCGGTGAGCGGCGGCAATTATGGGATCATGCAGATCCGGCTCGGCACCGCGCGCGCGATGGGATATGGCGGATCGGCGGCTGGATTGCTCGATCCGGCGACCAATATGACCTATGCGGTGCGCTACCTCGCCGGCGCTTATCGCGCCGCCGGCGGCAACGAGAACCGCGCCGTCGCGCTTTATGCCCGCGGCTATTATGCGGAAGCCAAGGCGCAAGGCTTCTCGGCTTACGCTTCGTCGCCCGATTGACGGGGTGGCTGCGGGCCGGTGCGCTATTCCAGCGCTTCGATGATGCGGATATCGCGCACCGCGCCGTCGCCGAGCGCCTCGAGCGCTTTTTGGTAATCGGGGCTGTTATAGGCGGCGATCGCCATTTCGGCCGACGGAAATTCCGCGATCACGGTGCGCTCTTTCTGCCCGGATTCGAAGGAATGCATGGCCGAGCCGCGCGCAATATAACGGGCACCGAACTGCGACGTCGCCGGCCCGGCAAGTTTGGCATAGGCCGCGACCTTCTGCGGATCGGAAATCGAGCGGTAGCAGGTGACCCAATAGGCTTTCGGCATGTGACATGACTCCGTGACGGGGATGCGGACGCGCGCGCCGAGGAGTATCATTTGGTGCCGGCGGATAAAAGCCGCAACGAAGCGAATATGGAAAGCCCGATGCTGTCGTTTCTGCGCACGCTGTTCGGCTCAGGCGCGGCGCCCGCAAAAGCCGCAGCGCCGGTCGAATACAAGGGCTTCGTCATCTCCGCCGCGCCGTACAAGAACAACGGCCATTATCAGACCGCGGGCACCATCGCGCGCGACATCGATGGCGTGCGCAAGGAGCATCGCTTCATCCGTGCCGATGCCTATGCGGTCTACGACGATGCGGTGACGTTCACGCTCAACAAAGCGCGCCAGATCGTCGATCTGCAGGGCGACAGGATTTTCGAGGAACGGGCGGGGCCGAAGTGATCAAGCCGCGGCTTCGTCGCGGTCGGCCTTTTCGCCCTTGAGCCGCTTGAGCACCGCGCGCAGCGCCGTGATCTCGGCTTCAAGGAGTGCGACGCGCTGGACGATCTCGCCGGCGCTCGGCGTCGCATCGGCAGGCGCCTGCTCGGCTTCGATAAAGGCAAGCCCGATCTCGTCGTTCTTGCGCCAGCTCACTTTGGCGCGCAGCGTCTGCTCGCGCTGCGGGATGTAGAGATCGACCATGTCGGGCAGCGTCACCTGATCGGAAAAGATGATGCGCGCGCCTTTGTCGGACAGGTCGCGGACGAGACAGGCGAGCGCGCCGCGCCTGCGGCTGACATAGACAAAGCCGCGCAGAAAGCTTTTCGACCGTCTGGAATTGCGGCGTTCGCTCATCTTCGCCCCTCGAATGGGGCAGATTAGGCTTGCTACGATTAATGTCGCCTTACCGGGCTTGGCCGCGGCAACGGGGCGAAACCGTCAGGTCTGTCAGCCACTTCACCAGACGGCGAACCAGCGCCCGACGTCGTAGAGAAAGGCGCCGATGGCGCAGGCCACCAGTCCGCTCCCGATCACGCCGAGCATGAAAGCCGAATTGACCCGGGCAAGCGTCGCCCGGTCGAAATGGGCCTTGTCGGCGAGATGGGCCATACGATGAGCCATAGTCTTGGTCCTTCAGCGGTTTGAGCCCGCCCCCGTCGCAGCGCCCCCCTTTGCCTATTCCTTAGCCGATTCGATAGTCAGCCTAATTATTGCCCGAATCAACACAATTCATGCTGCACTGCAACAGGGCTGCTTTGCAAGAGCCGTGTAACTCCCCCGCTGCCAAACCCCACAAATCAGTGCTCCCCGTCGCAACCGCGGCCGGTTTGGCCTAAAAAATCCCCCTGCCGCTCTTTAACAAACGCGCCTCAAGGGACGAAACCCGATGCATATGTTCAGCGTGGCCGCCGAGGCCGAGTTCGACCCCAAGCACCACGTCGAGAAGATCCTCGGCCGGATCGAAGACGGCGACGTCACCGTCGCCTGCTGGGAGCCCGGCCAGATCAGCCCGTATCACTGCCACCCGCACGCCACCGAAATCTATTTCTGCTTCGAAGGCGGCGGCGTGATGCGCACGCCCGACGAAACCATCGACGTCAAGCCCGGCGCCTTTGTCGTCCATCCGCCGGGCGAAGTGCACGAATATGAAAACGGCCCGCACCGCACGCTGTTGTTCCGTGTCCGCTACGGCACCGACATGGCGGCGCGCCACTTCGCCTGGCGCGGCCGCGACGGCTTTGCGCAGAGCGCGGATGACGCCGACTATTACCGGCGTCATCCGGTCCGCGCGTGACGAGGTTTACTGGTTCGGCGCGTGGTTGATCGGCGCGCTGTTCTGCATGCAGAAATCGCCGCTGCCGCGCTTCGCCGCTTCGCATTGCGTCATCGAATCGTAGGCGCATTCCTGCCCGGATCCGGTCTTCAGACAAAAATTGTGATGCACGTAAGTCGATTGCGCAAACGCGCTCGAACCGAATGACGCCGCAATCGCGGCCGCCGCAAAAAGAACTCGCATGGTGTATCTCCTGGGTTTCTTCCACGGCCAACGCGCGCCGGATGTGGATGTTCCTGGAACCCAACGCGCATACTGCGCATCCGGTCATGGCCGGAACAAGCGCGGGCATGACGGTCGAGCATCATCGGATGACTCTTGAGCGCCGCCTTGCTAACACCCGCCCAATCAAACGCGTAAAGGGAGCATAAATGTTTCAGAAACCGCATTGCCCGGTGATCGCGATCGAGGAGCATTATTGGGACGCCGAACTCGCCAAGACTTTCACCGGCTCCGAGGCCGGCCGGCCCGGGCTGCAGGAGAAGCAGCTGTTCGACACCGGCGCGCTGCGCATTAAGGAGATGGACGAGGCCGGCATCGACATGCAGGTGCTGTCGCACGGCGCGCCGTCGACGCAAAAGCTGCCCGCCGAAACCGCCGTCGACCTCACCCGCCGCGTCAACGACCGGCTGCACCAGATCGTCGCCGCCAATCCGCAGCGCTTCGCCGCTTTCGCCGCGCTGCCGACCGCGGTGCCCGACGCCGCCGCCGACGAGCTCGAACGCACCGCGCAGCTCGGCTTCAAGGGCGCTATGCTGCACGGGCTTGCCAACGGCGCCTTCCTCGACGACCCAAAATTCTGGCCGATCTTTGCCCGCGCCGAGAAACTCGATCTGCCGCTTTATCTGCATCCGTCGCTGCCGCATCCGGGCGTCAGCGCCGCCTATTACGACGATTACGTCAAAGACTATCCGATGATCACGCGCGCCACCTGGGGCTATACGGTGGAGACCGCGACGCTCGCCATCCGGCTGGTGCTGTCCGGCCTGTTCGAAAAATATCCCAGGCTGAAGATCATCCTCGGCCATCTCGGCGAGACGCTGCCTTATCTGGTCTGGCGCATCGACATGACGCTCAAGCGGCCGGGCGGCAAGGAGGCGCGCTTCCGCGATCATTTCTGCAACAACTTCTACGTCACCACGAGCGGCAATTTTTCCAATCCGGCGCTGCTCTGCGCGGTCATGGAAATGGGCATCGACCGCATTCTGTTCGCGATCGACTGGCCGTTCGTGCCGAACCCGCCCGGCACCGAGTGGATGAAATCGGTGCCGCTGTGCGACGAGGACAAAGCCAAAATCCTGTCCGGCAACGCCAAGCGCATTTTGAAGATGTAATCTCATCTCTTCGGGAGCGGATAAAGCCCTCCTGTTCTCGCACCGCATTTTCCGCGCGCGAGCCGTCAAATCCAGCTTTTCCAATTCCCCGAAGGGCGCGCAGGTCGTCGAGGAACAGGGGTTTAGCGCCTTCAGAACGTTCGGCACGCCGATCTGGTTGATGATGGCCGGGAACGGCACGCCAAAGTTCTCGCCGTTGGCGGCCACCTCAGGATGACGGATTAGGGCGCGGAATTTTCCCGATTACTGCACCTTCCCGCCCTTTTCCCCGCCGATTTCCGCCCCCATATTTACTGCCGGCGGACCGCCTTAACGGGATCCGCTACGGGTGTCGGCTTTCCTTGATTTGCGTCATGGCGAAGCCCGCAAATTCAACCCAATGACGATGGTCCGGCTGCGCCTATAGTGGGGCATGATCTTTTCCGAAAAGCGGTGACTACTTTTCGGGATCATGCCCTAGGGCTTCCGGATCAGGCCGAGGGAGTTTGTCCATGGACTTTGAGAAATATACCGACCGCAGCCGCGGTTTCGTGCAGTCGGCGCAGTCGCTCGCCCAGCGCGAGGGACACCAGCAATTCGCCCCCGAACATCTGTTGAAGGTGCTGCTCGACGACCCGGAGGGCTTAGCGGCCGGGCTGATCGATCGCGCCGGCGGCCAGTCGCGCGCGGCGCTTGCCGCCACCGAGGCGGCGCTCGCCAAGCGGCCGAAAGTGTCGGGCGGCGGGGCGGGGCAGGTCTATCTCGATCCGGCTTTGGCGCGGGTGTTCGATACCGCGGAAAAGGCCGGCGAAAAGGCCGGCGATTCTTATGTGACGGTGGAGCGGCTTCTGCTCGCGCTGGCGCTGGAGAAGGACAGCGAGGCCGGCAAGATCTTGGCCAAGGCCGGCGTCACGCCGCAAAACCTCAATGCCGCGATCGAAGCGCTGCGCAAGGGCCGCACCGCGGACTCGGCCTCGGCCGAAAACGCCTACGATGCGCTGAAGAAATATGCGCGAGACCTGACGCAGGCCGCGCGCGACGGCAAGCTCGATCCGGTGATCGGGCGCGACGAGGAAATCCGCCGCACGATCCAGGTGCTGTCGCGCCGCACCAAGAACAATCCGGTGCTGATCGGCGAACCCGGCGTCGGCAAGACCGCGATCGTCGAAGGCTTGGCGCTGCGCATCGTCAATGGCGACGTGCCGGAGAGCTTGCAGGACAAGAAGCTTCTGTCGCTCGACATGGGCGCGCTGATTGCGGGGGCCAAATATCGCGGCGAGTTCGAGGAGCGGCTCAAGGCCGTGCTCACGGAAGTCACCGGGGCTGCCGGCGCTTATGTGCTGTTCATCGACGAGATGCACACCATCATCGGCGCCGGCAAGGCCGACGGCGCGATGGATGCATCGAACCTGCTCAAGCCCGCGCTGGCGCGCGGCGAATTGCACTGCATCGGCGCCACCACGCTCGACGAGTACAAGAAGCATGTCGAGAAGGACGCCGCCTTAGCCCGGCGCTTCCAGCCGGTCTATGTCGACGAGCCCTCGGTCGAGGACACAATCTCGATCTTGCGCGGCTTGAAGGAAAAATACGAGGCGCATCACAAAGTGCGCATCACCGACGGCGCGCTGGTGGCGGCGGCCACGCTGTCGCACCGCTACATCACCGACCGCTTCCTGCCAGACAAGGCGATCGACCTCGTCGACGAGACGGCGGCGCGGTTGCGCATGCAGATCGATTCCAAGCCCGAAGAGCTCGACAATCTCGACCGCGAAATCGTGCGGCTGCGGATCGAGCAGGAGGCGCTGAAGAAGGAGAAGGACGCGGCGTCGAAGGACCGGCTCAAGCGGCTGGAGAAGGATCTCGCGGGCTTGCAGGAAAAAGCCGACGCGCTCACGGCCAAATGGAAGTCCGAGAAGGACAAGCTGTCGTCGGCCGCCGATTTGCAGAAGCAGCTCGACACCGCGAAGAACGATCTCGCCGACGCCATCCGCCGCGGCGATTATCAGCGCGCCGGCGAGTTGCAGTACAGCGTCATTCCGCAGCTCGAGAGCAAGCTCAAAGCGACCGGCGATGCCGCAGCGTCAGGTGCGGGCGCCAACGTGGTCGCCGAGGAAGCGGTGACCGCAAACCATATCGCGCAGGTGGTGTCGCGCTGGACCGGCATTCCGGTCGACCGTATGCTCGAGGGCGAGCGCGAG
>Ga0181537_10003860_pt1 | contig 12637 bp, 7 predicted proteins | sample PEATcosm2014_Bin_39_FD_119765 | JGI IMG/M metagenome (GOLD analysis project Ga0181537, IMG submission 119765) | Peatland microbial communities from MTU Mesocosm Facility, Houghton, MI, USA - PEATcosm2014_Bin23_10_metaG | ecosystem: Environmental > Terrestrial > Soil > Wetlands > Peat | place...
AAACCCGGCGGCACTCGTTGATGACGGCACCCGGGCCGCGTGGCGTTGCCTTGGGCGTCGCGCCCACGCTTCAGAAAATGGGTCAGAGGGGCTATTACGTTAAGCGACCCAACCGCGAGGCGGCAAAGCCACCTGATGGGACTTCGAACGTTAGCCGCAACGGGCACAAAAAGGCTTGGCGATGAGAGATACAACGACTTTGGGCGATTGTGGTCTTGGGAGGGGCTCGGTTATTGTCGCTGAATGATCAATGTGAACCACATTCTTGTTTTCGATCGTGCGCTGGTGCGCGCGCATCGCGATCGCGCCGCGCGGGATTTCACGGCGCATTCAGCGCTGTTCGACGAAACCGCCATGCAGCTGATCGAGCGGCTCATGGACATCAAGCAGGAATTTTCCGCCGTTCTCGGTCTTGGCGCGCGTGACGGTCGCCTTGCGCGGCATTTTATGGATCGCGAAACGCCTTTGGTCGTCGTGGCCGATCTTTCGGAAAAAACGCTCCAGTGGATACCGGGCTTCCACGTCGTGGCCACCGAGGAATTTCTGCCTTTTGCACCTGCCAGTTTCGATCTGATCGTCAGCAATCTCGCCCTGCACTGGATCAATGATCTTCCCGGCGCCTTGCTGCAGATCAAAAACGCGCTGCGGCCGGGCGGATTGTTTCTCGCCGCGTTCATCGGCGGCGCCAGTCTTTTTGAATTGCGCACATGTCTGATGGAGGCGGAGCTGAAAATTTCTGGTGGCGCGAGCCCGCGCCTTTCGCCCATGATCGATTTACCAACCGTGAGCGCGCTTCTGCAGCGTGCCGGTTTTGCCTTGCCGGTGACGGATCAGGAAACAATCACGCTCGAGTATAGGGATATTTTTGCGCTCATGCATGAGCTGCGCGGCATGGGCGAAACCAACGCCCACCTTGATCGTTCGCGCCGGCCCATGCGCCGGCAGATTTTTACCGAGGCCGCGGGGCTTTACCGCGCGCGTTTCGGAACGGCCGATGGCCGCATTCCGGCCAGTTTCGAGATCGTATTTTTGCACGGAAGAAAGGATTAGCCGGCGCTTGTTAGGGCAATGGCAATCTCTTGTTAATATTCCTTCAACTTATGGCGCCGCCTTAACGCGATTTTAGGCATAAAAAGCGAAGCTGGCATGGGTCTTTTTGTCCATCCGGAGCTTCCCAGACGGCGCGCATCATGCTGGCGAATAAAATCGAAAAACGCGGCTTCAGGCTGCCTTCCGCGACCGCGCGCATTTTCGGCGAGGGTTTCGACATCCTTTTTGCCGTCACGGCCATCGGCATTGCCGTTACCTTGCTGGTCTTTTATTTGATGCGCAGCATCATGGAGGTCATGGCCCAAGTTTCGCCCGTGGCGATGATGATGCCTTACTTCGAGCTCATAAGCGGTCTTTCGCTCACCCTAGCTCTCGTCAAATATCTGCGCCTCGGTCATCTGCGCAACGCCGAAGCCGCGGCGATGACGCTCTCGCTGCGACGCGCGAACGAGGAACTCAATCGCAAATTCGCCGACGAGGAACGCATGGCGCGCGCCTTGCGCGAAAGCGAACAGAAATACCGCGCCATTTTCGAAAATGCCGGCACCGGCATTTGCCAGATAGCACCTTCCGGCGAATGGCTGAGCGCCAACCGCACGCTGGCGCAGATGCTGGGCTACGATCATCCGCAGGATTTGCTGCGCGATCAGCCGGATTTACACGGAAAGCTTTTTGTCGATGGCCGTCGCCGCAATGAATGGTTTGCCGGCCTGCAGGCCGGCAATAGCGGTTCGACCGAAGTCGAACTCTATACCAAAACGCGCCGCACCGTTTGGGTGGCGACCAGCGGCCATGCCGTGCGCGGCAACCGCGACGAGCTCGCCTATTTCGAATGCACGATGTACGACATCACCGAGCGCCGCAATGCCGAGCTGGCACTGATCCAGGCCAAGGAACAGGCCGATTTTGCCAATCGCAGCAAATCCGAATTTCTCGCCAATATGAGCCACGAACTGCGCACGCCGCTGAACGCTATCATCGGTTTTTCCGAGATCATCAAGGAGCAGATGTTCGGTCCCGTCGGCCAAGCGCAATATGTCGAATATGCGCGCGACATCTACGACAGTGGTGAGCTTTTGCTGTCCCTCATCAACGACATTCTGGATATGTCGAAGATCGAGGCCGGCAAACGCGCGCTGGCCGAAACGGTGTTCGATGTCGAGCGCGTGGTGCAATCGGTGGTGCGCCTCGTGGCCTCGCGCGCCAAGCTGGGCAAGCTCAAGCTCAACATCCGCATGCCGCGGGATTTTCCCGAATTGCGCGGCGAGGAGCGGGCGATCAAGCAGATCCTCACCAACCTGCTCACCAACGCGATCAAATTCACGCCCGAAGGCGGCAGCGTTTCACTCGATGCACATCTCGACGAATTTGGCCGCATGGGCATCACGATCAAGGATACCGGGGTCGGCATGACACCCGAGGATATTCCGCTGGCTCTCGCGCCGTTCGGCCAGATCGAAAGCGCCCTTTCGCGTAAAAATCAGGGCACCGGCCTGGGTTTGCCACTTACCAAGGCGCTGGTCGAGCTGCATGGCGGCGTGCTCGATCTGCAAAGCGCGCCCGGCATCGGCACGACGGTCACGGTCGTGTTACCGGCCGACCGGGTGGTTACGCCATCCGCAAAATCCCCAGCTTGATCAGCCAACCGAGCGTACGCCAAAGCCGGCTTTGATCGAGCGTCGCATATTCTTTAAATACATCGCCAATCGCAATGCCAGCTTGCGCCGAAATCCGGTTGATGAGCTTTGCCAGATCGTCTGGTGCGATCATCATATCAAGCCCGAAGATGTTAATATCATGTCCGAGCAGCATGTGGATCGTCTCGGCGGATGCCATCGCGTGTAGCCGGTCCGTTTCCTTGAGCGCCGCCGAAGGATAACCGGCATACATCGCAAAAGGATCGGGAACAAGTGGCCATGCCGGATTCCCGCGCGCGCCTTGCCGCCGTGCCGCCATCTCTTTCCACAGCGCCTCATAGGCCGGGATGATGTGCCGCCAGTCGTAAATTTTGCCGGCGCGCGTGCGTGCTTTTTCGGCCATTGTTTTGCGCTTCTCTTTATCCTCGATGAGAATTTTGATGGCCGCCGCGGCCATTTCGATGTCCACCGCCGTACAAAGCGCCGTCTTGCCGAGAAAGCCGCCATACATCTCGCGCCCATTCAGCAGCAATTCCGCCAGGTCCTGCCCCGCGCCCGGCGGCGGCATTAAAGTGCGGATCAAAAATCCGTCTTCGCCGTTTTCCACGCTGTCGCGATAGCCGTCCCAGTCGCTCATCACGCGCGGCAGGCCGGCGGCCATCGCCTCGATCGGCGTGAGGCCAAAGCTTTCCTGCGCATTATCGACTAGCGACAGAAAAATATCACCGCTTGCCCATAACCCGTCTGGAAAACGCGCATCGTCGCTGGTGACGAACGTCACTTTCGCTTTTTTGCACACATCGCGCGCGAGATTTTCGAATTGTGCCGCGGCTTCTTTGGGTACGAAATAGCCTTGCATAACCAAATGCACCGAAGCGCCGGTCCATTCCGCCGCGCGCTCGGCCGCCCGGAACATCGCCAGTGGATGCGCCTTGATCGCATGGCTGAGACGCCCGACCCACAAAAGCGCGATATCGTTTTCACCAAACCCGAGCTGCGCGCGTTGTATTTTGCGTTTTTCGGGCGTCACGCGCGCGGCGAATTTTTCGACATCGATGCCGAGCGGAATTACCGGTAATTGCACCGGACATTGAAAATCCGTGCCGAAACGCGCCCGCAGATAATCCGAATAATTATCCCAGAACGAGCGGATTGCCCCAGCTACAGCGCGTGAGGGGCACACAATCGCATCCGCCGCATTTGACGGCGCAAGGCAGTATTGCTCCAGCACCGTACCGCCTTCGATCCCGCTGATCGCATGCGCAAGACCGCAGAAGGCGAAACCGGGCGGGGACACCTGTTGTCTTTGCCATAAAAGTTTTTTCGTATCGGGATCGGCGCGGAAAACAACGTCGAATTGTCCGAAATTCTCGCGCGGCCGACGCTGATCCAGCATAATAAGCCGTTTCGAGTCGAGTCCCGCTGCGGCGGCTGTCTCTTCAATTTCCTTTTGTCCGGCGGCGTCCCCGACCAGCAGGTGAAATTTGTCCTGCGCCCCGTAACGGAAAAAAGCTTTCAGCCAGTCGAGTACCGCGATCTGCAGGCCGAAGATTTTACCCGTCTCGGCCGGATTTTTGACGGGCGTGTAATGAAGGGCGGTAAGCATGGGACAATCCGGAGAGGGTGCAGGAATCAGATATACTGAAATCAAAGAAAAATGGCGAACCTTGCCTTTTCACGCTAGGATCGTCGCATGGAATGGCTCGACGAGGCGATTGTTCTTTCGGCCCGGCCGCACGGCGAGAACGCGGCTGTCGTCATGCTGCTGACGCCGGGGCAGGGAAGGCATGCTGGGCTCGTGGCGGGCGGGCAGGGGCGCAAGGCGCAGCCCACGCTTCAGCCCGGCAATCGCGTGAAAGCGCGCTGGCGCGCGCGCCTCGCCGATCAACTCGGCACTTACGTGCTCGAACCTCTCGCCGCGCATGCTGCCGCCTGGCTTGATCATCCCGAAATTCTTGCGATCATCGCAAGCGCCTGCGCCGTGACGGAAGCCAGCCTTCCCGAGCGCCAGCCGATGCCGGGCGTCTATGCCGGTCTCGCGATCTTGCTCGACCTGAAAGACCCCGATTTGTGGGGCCCTTCTTATGTGAAATGGGAATTGGGATTGCTAAAGGCGCTCGGTTATGGGCTCGATCTCAGCCAATGCGCCGCCAATGGCACGGCCGATAACCTCCTCTATGTCAGCCCGCGCACCGGCCGCGCGGTCTCGGAAACGGCCGGCGCGCCGTATCGGGAGAAATTATTGCCGTTGCCGGGATTTTTGATCGGCACGGCCGAATGGACTTCGGAAGATATTGCTCAAGGTCTCGATCTCACGGCGCATTTTTTGCGCACGCATGTTTTTGCGCATCCGCACAGCCGCCAGCTCGTTGCCCGCGACGGCGATCTGCCACTGGCAAGACAGCGATTGGCGGACGTGTATGGGAGGCTGATGCAAGACATTCAGGCGGTTCTGCCGGCTGCGGTTTGACATGCGCTGATTGCGTGAGCTATTAAGCGCCTATTCTTTAACGCAAAAGTCAGATTTGCCGATGAAAACAATAGAGCCCAAAGAGCCCGAAAAAGAAATTTTGCGCGGGCTTGTGGGGCAAATAGAGACTTTCTTCGAAGACATGCAAAAGGTCGAAACCGCTCTGCGCGGTTTTGCCGTGGAAGCCAGCTTCGATGTATGCACGGCTTTGGAAAACAGCCCCCATCCCAATGTTCAACGTTGTGCTTCAATTATTTTAAGAGCGATGGTTCTCAGCGCCCAAGATCTGGCGGCGGAAGCTTCACAAGCCATCCGACTATATATAGACGATTTTCCGAAAACAGCCCCCGATCAGAGAAAAGAAATTCTGTCCGAATTTCTCGTTAGCGAAGAGGTTTTTCGAAGAGATCACGACATAAATCATGATGATATGGCGGACGATGAAAGAATTAAGTGGCATCTTGGTCGTATCGTGGATCTTGTGGAAGGGGTGATGGAAGCATCATTATTGCTGGTCTTGGAAGCGACTCGTCCGGATTTGGTGATCATACAATCGGAAACGAAGACTGAGTCGGATCCGCTTCCTTACCCTTTCGCAGAACATCCCGAAATGCTCGGTACCGCATTTGCTCACTATCGCGTCCTGGAAATGATCCTACGACAAGCAGCCCAGCATTTAATTATTGCACCTGGTGAATTGGAAGACGAGGTGCAAGACTTGAGGGAAGAATTTTTAAGAAACCGTTGTCAACCCGTTCGGCCATATAATTCGCCCGCAATCGTAAGACGTCCAGAGGGTGCTTCGGTGCATTAGACAATAAATCTCTATTTTAATAAGAAGGTATGAATGAAAAACCTTTTCCGAATCTGAAGATTACTTTAATTAACCTGTATGCCCCGCGCCAATCTGAAAACCAAACCGCCCGACGAGCCGCCGCAGCCGGTCACCGACAAAAAACTGTCGGAGGCTTTGTCGGAACGCTATCTCGCCTACGCGCTTTCCACCATTATGGATCGCGCCTTGCCGGATGTACGCGATGGCCTCAAGCCCGTGCATCGGCGCTTGATGTTCGCGATGCGCGAATTGCATCTCAATCCCGGTCAGCCGCCGAAAAAATCGGCGCGCGTGGTGGGCGACGTCATCGGTAAATTCCATCCGCACGGCGATATCGCCGTGTATGATGCGCTCGTCCGCCTCGCGCAGGATTTCGCGCAGCGTTATCCCCTCATCGAAGGGCAGGGCAATTTCGGCAATATTGACGGCGATAACCCTGCTGCTATGCGTTATACCGAAGCGCGGCTCACCGAAGTCGCGAAGCTTTTGCTCGAAGGTATCGATGAAAACGCGGTCGATTTCCGCGCCACCTATGACGGCAGCGGCGAGGAGCCGGTGGTGCTCCCGGCCGCGTTCCCCAATCTGCTGGCCAACGGCTCAAGCGGCATCGCGGTCGGCATGGCGACCTCCATTCCGCCGCATAATGTGAGCGAACTCTGCGATGCGCTGCGGCATCTCATCAAATTTCCCAACTCGCATATCGATAAACTGGTCAGTTTCATTCCCGGCCCCGATTTTCCAACCGGCGGCGTGTTGGCCGAAAGCCGTGAAGCGATTGTGGAGGCCTATAAAACCGGCCGCGGCAGTTTCCGCCTGCGCGCGAAGTGGCAAAAGGAAGATTTGAAACAGGGCGTTTATCAGATCGTCGTTACCGAAATTCCTTATCAGGTCCAAAAATCGCGATTGATCGAGAAAATTGCCGAACTTTTGCAGGCGCGCAAATTGCCCTTACTCGACGACGTGCATGACGAATCCGCCGACGATGTGCGCCTTGTGCTGACGCCCAAAAGCCGCAATGTCGATCCATCGGTGCTGATGGAATCGCTTTTCCGCCAGACCGATCTCGAAGCGCGCATCCCGCTCAATCTGAATGTGCTCGATAAGGATTGCACGCCGCAGGTGATGGATCTGCGCGCCGCACTACAAGCGTGGCTCGATCACCGGCAGGATGTTTTGCAGCGCCGCTCCAAATTCCAATTGGCACAAATCGAGGCGCGGCTCGAAGTTCTGGGTGGTTATCTCATCGCTTATCTCAATCTCGATAAAGTCATCAAGATCATCCGCACCGAGGACGAGCCGAAACCGGTCTTGATGAAAGCTTTCAAGCTCACCGACAATCAGGCCGAAGCGATCTTGAATATGCGTTTGCGGAGCTTGCGCAAATTGGAAGAAATGCAAATCAAGACCGAGCAGAAGGAGCTATCGGGCCGCGAGGCCGAATTGCGCAAATTGCTCCGGAGCGAAGATTTGCGCTGGCAGAAAATCGACTTTGAGTTGGTCGAGCTCAAGAAAATGTTCGGCAAGAACACAAAGCTCGGAGCTAGACGTACCGAGATCGCCGATGCGCCCGTCGTCGTCGACGTGCCAGTCGAAAGCTTCATCGAGCGCGAGAACATCACCGTTCTTTGCTCGGCCAAGGGCTGGATCCGCGCGATGCGCGGACATATCGCGGATGATCTCGCCGCCCGCGCGGCCGTTAAGTATAAGGAAGGCGATGAGGAGCAATTCGCGCTGAACGCCGAAACCACCGACAAAATTCTGCTCTTCGCCGGCAATGGGCGTTTTTACACACTGGGCGGCGACAAATTGCCGGGCGCGCGCGGCTTCGGCGAGCCGCTGCGCCTCATGATCGATCTACCAGCCGAAGCCGCAATCGTCGGACTCGTGAAATATGTGGAAAACCAAAAATTTGTTGTGGCCAGCTCAGATGGACGCGGCTTCATCGTGAAGGCCGAGGATGTGCTGGCGCAGACCAAAAACGGCAAGCAGGTTTTGAATGTAGGTGAGGATGCAAAAGCGGTCGCCTTCGCGCCCGTCGCCGGCACGCACATCGCTGTCGTCGGCACCAACCGCAAAATGCTGATTTTTCCGCTTGGCGAATTGCCGGAAATGGGCCGCGGCCGCGGCGTAATTTTGCAAAAATATAAGGATGGCGAGTTGTCGGACGTCAAGGCCTTCACGCTGAAAGAAGGCCTTACCTGGAAATCCGGCGATCGCGACCGCACCGAAACCGATCTGCGCAACTGGGTCGGCGCCCGCGCGCAGGCCGGTCGCATCGCGCCCAACGGCTTCGCGCGCAGCAACCGATTTTCTTGATTTTTGTTAGCCGAGTTTTAGCGCGGCGCGCCAGGGATTGCCCTTCATCCAAGAGCTCCAACCGATTTCCTTGGCGAGATCGATGGCGGCCTGATGATTTTTCGGCACGCCCGGTGCACCGATATCCTGCCCATAGCCCCAATCGAGGCCGAGCATCTTGCCCCACGGGTTGGAAGTCAGGGTATTGTCCTTGGCAATCTGCCAGCCATCCTTGATCAGCTCGTAGCCGAATTTCGCGGTATCTTTGGTATGGCCGGGAAGATCGATCTCGGCAAATGAGACTTCCTTGCACGCCTTCATCACATCAAGCGCGCTGGCATTATCGGAAGTCGCCTTGTCGATCAGCCCTTGCGTAAAGCGGTCGAAATGGTGCCCCTGCGGCAAATGATTTTTTAACAAATCTTTCGCGTGATCGAGAGCGCTCGGTTCCGGTGTCGGCGTCGGTGTGGGCGATGGTTGAGGGCCGCTACCTGTGCCGGAATGGTCGAAAAGATCACCGCCCATAATAAGATGGGTCAAACCGTAACCGAAACCGCCACCAGTTCCACCGAGAAGGGCAGACTTCCACCACCAGCCCTTTTGACGTGGTTTGCCGAAAATAGCCGAAGTGGCAAGCTTTGTTAAAATACCCGTTGTAGCACCAATAGCTATACCGATGCCTAAGCCAGCGAGACCCACAGGAGAAACGAGCGCGGCGGCGGCGATGGCAAAAGCCACCTTTGTAACGACAACGCGTGTAATAGCGCCGACAGCGACACCCACGAGGAACTCTGGTTTGCAAATCTGATTGGCTACTTTGCGCCAAGCCGGTACAGGTGCCGCCGGCTGTTGCTGCGGCGGCGCGGGAACCATCGTTGGCTGCGGCGTATAGCCTTGCATCCGCGCGACGAAGATCGGATTGAGGTGATTGCCGGTCAGTAAAAGCTGCTTCGAACCGTTCGCGACAGTTCCGGCCGCAGAATTATGCATTTTTCTGTTTATATAATTTATCGTGCGGGCTTTGGCGGCTGCCTCGGCGCGTTTCTGCGGGTCGGAATTCTTTTTATTTTTTCTCCGGTCTTTATCGGCTTGCTGCAGTTGGGCCTGCAGATCGCCGGTTTGTTGATCGAATTTGCTTTGTAAATCCAAAAAAAGTCTGATCCCCGCAGCAATATCGTAAGGACGCGGCTGGTTTTGCACCGGCCTTATATCAATCAGTCTTTGGTCGATTTCCCGCAATCTCTCGCGGAGAAAAATCTCGTAATCGGCTAAGGTTTGCGCGTCCGCATTTGCCGGCGGCGGATTGTGCAGAAAGTCCCTGAAGCTTCTTTTGAGAGCGATGAGTCTTGCTCGCTCCGCTCTATGGGTAATCGCAACGGCGCGGTCGGCCAAGCTGTCGCGCCACCCGACGGCCCGCGTTCTTAGATCATCGAACGATTGGATAAATTGTTGGCAATAAGGATCTGCTTCATGACCAGCCGTCATAGGCGCAAGGGCGGCGTGAAGAGCCTCCATCCGATTATGCTGATTGTTGAGAAGCTCGAGTCCGGTGTTGATATCGTAAGGGGCTGCGCCTGGGGGGGCGATTTCTGTTAATCGTTGACTGGCTTGCGCAAAGAGAGCGGCGTATAATTGATCTAACGCGCGGCCGATATCCTGAATTGGCTGCGCCAAACCGGCGATACGCGGAGCATTGGCTTGATTGCGCCAAAATTGTCCGAAAGGCTGTATGGCCGCTTGCATTGCGGCCCAGAGGCGTTGCTCTTCTTGAATAGCGTCCGATTCCACCGACATATATATTTCCCAGTAAATATTATGGTACAGGCACTTTTATTGGCCAATTGATGCGTCAAATTATCATAAAGAAAATATTAATCCAATATCGGCAAATAGTTTCATGCCGATTATCTGGTTAATTTTGAAGAAAAAACGCGTTAATATTTTGGGTTTCAATAAAAACCTGCGCGCCCATCGCGCCAACAGTTTCGCGAGGAACAGCAGATTTCTTAAACCGGCGCGGGCGCGGAGGTCGGTATACGGCCGGTTTTTTGCAGCCAGGCGAAGCTCCTTCTGATGATGTCGGCGTTGGGGCCCTTAACGCCTTTCTGCTCTACGATCCAGTCGGCCAGCTGATATTCCTCGACGCCGAAAGCCGCGTTATGGCCCGCGCCATGGAAATGCAGATGTTTATCGCCGGCGTCAGCTACTCGTGCGGCCACGCGATACCAGTCGCCTTTTTTAAGCGCGTTCGACAAATCTGTTTTTTGCGATAGCGACAAATTATTGAAATCGCCCGCGTCGATATGCTGCTGAACGACTGCCGTGACATCGGGACCGACATGCACATTCGGCACACCCTGTACCCCAACATGCTGCGGCACGAAGGACGCGGTTTTTGTTGCAGCTCCAACCCAGGACGGTTGATCGGCTATGCCCGCCGCCGGTACGGAAGGACCCGCTGGGACTGCCACGCCCGCATGCATATCCATCGAGGCAGCTGCTTTTGAGCCAAGGTCGGACAGCACGTTCGCATGGTGCGACAGGTTTTGCGTGCTCGCCGAAGAGAAAAGATTGTGGAAAAAATCCGCAGCGACAGCACCTATTACACCGCCCGTAAGGCCGGCGACGAAGCTCTCGCGCACGGTGTTTCTGAGCCAGCCTTTTTCAAGCTGCTGCCCCCGGTACTTGCTGACGATCAAAGTCGCAGCCGTTTTGCCGACAATAGCGGCCAGCGAAGTGCCCGTCGCGATAACCGCAAGGCTTGGCGCGAAGACCGCCCCTGCAAGGATGACGGTACCCAACGCTGTGGGAACGCCCACCTCGAGCGCGGCCTTTTTCCATCCCAGTTTACGGCCATCACGTCGTGCCGCACGGAGGTTTGAATGAAGGTTCAAAATACCGTATCCAATCATCCCAACAGCCATCGCGCCGGCTGCAGTCGCGGCCACAGGCACCGTAACGGCCACAGCGGTGGCAGCAAAACCAAGCTTAACCCCGCCACCAATGACCGCGCTCAGCCCCATCACCCCCCAGTTTTGGCGGATATTATTTGCGTAATTTCTGCCGAGATTGATGGCGCCCCTGCCTATAAGGCTTGGGATGTTACGGAGGTGAGTTCGGTTGGCTTCTCTTTCGATCTCGGCTTGTTCCTCGAATGGTTTTCCAGATCCCAGATATTCATTAATGTAAGCTTCGGCCGCTAAATTTTTCTCGACTTCGGCCTGACCCTCGAACCCTTCTCCTGAAACAAGATATTCATTGATGTAAGCTTCGGCCGCCAAATTTTTCTCAACTTCGGCTTGACCCTCGAATCCTGCTCCTGAGGCAAGATGTTCATTGATATCGGGTTCAATAATTAAACCCGCCAATCGCTGACGAGCGCCATCGACGATGTCCAGCAAATCAGACATCGTCTCCTTCAGTGCGCCCAAAAGTTTATTGTCTAACGGGTTGGCGCTTTCGGTCGCCTGTGCGAGTTCGAGATCCCGTTCCTGCAGCCACATATAGATGCCGTCAAGAGGAGCGCGCGCATCTCCGATATGCACGCTCTCGAAGGCCCAATGATAAGGAGACGACGAAGAAAAGCACAGATTGTTACATTCGACCATACACCGCTCCAGAAGTGTTAGTTCAGACTTCTGTCCGAGAGCGACAAAATCAATCTTCCATTTTTTAAACAGGGTCTCAAGACGGCTGCGGATGGGGGGCAGGATCGTCCCGGAATGCTTTAAAAAAGCATTCCATTCCTGAGCAGAATTTTCATCCAGCTTTTCGGCGATCTCTCCGGCCCGGACCAGCAAGGCATCGTTTGCTTGTCTGCATTGTTCGTGCAGCGTTGCGGACTGTGATCGCAATTGCTCGATATGGTCGGCGACGAATTTCCCCAATATACCCCGATGGCTTACCGTTGCCGCCAAAGCCTCTCCCGCCGCGTCGACGCCGGGTTTTCCGATAGACAGTTCCTGATTTTTTTTGACTAAATCTTGATGGAGCGAAGTTAATCTGGTCTGAATTTCCTGCAGAAAGACGATTTCTTCATCAAGCCGGTAGTTGGATTGGGGATCTTTTACTTCCTCGTACCTTGCGAAAATCTTTTCATGCAGATTCGTAAGAGCTTGCGCGAAGGGAGCGAGAGAAACGACATCGAGACGGCTCCCTTCCTCGGCCTTTTTTCTCAACCCCTGAACGTCGTTGATCCGCCAAGTAATTTCCCCCAAATCGTTTAATTCCTGAGGGCGCAGGGCGTTCATATACTGTACGGCGCTTTCGTTGTTGTAAGCGTGGGCAAAATTTTGTGCGACGTGGATGATTCTGGCCTCTTCGCGCCGTTGGGCCTCTTCGTGCTCAATC
>Ga0181537_10003861_pt1 | contig 12637 bp, 10 predicted proteins | sample PEATcosm2014_Bin_39_FD_119765 | JGI IMG/M metagenome (GOLD analysis project Ga0181537, IMG submission 119765) | Peatland microbial communities from MTU Mesocosm Facility, Houghton, MI, USA - PEATcosm2014_Bin23_10_metaG | ecosystem: Environmental > Terrestrial > Soil > Wetlands > Peat | place...
CGCGAGGATCGCGAACGCGAGTTGGATGAGCAGTTGGCCAGCGATCTGCCTGCGACCGATATGGCAATGTATCTCGACGCGCTGTATTTCCGTCTCGACGAGAATCGCTTCTATGTGCCAGTGTCGATCATCGTTCCGGGCTCGCAGATTCCGTTTGTCAAGGGCGGCGACAAAGACAAGGCGACGCTCGACATTATTGGCGAAGTGATCGACGAGGTGAAGCGGCAGATTGGAAGCGCGCGGCAGACGGTGAAGCTGAATCTCGATCCGTCGCTGCAAGCACGGCAACGCAATATCGAATATACGACGAGCTTCAACTTGCCGCCGGGCAAGTATCACCTCAAGTTTGTGGTGCGTGAAAACCAGACCGGGCGTATGGGCTCGTTCGAAGCGGACATCACGCTGCCTGACATGAAGAAGACGCCTCTGAAGATGAGTTCGATCGTGCTTGCTTCGTTGCGGCAGCCGAGCAAGCAGAACACACCTTTAGTGCGCGAGGGTGAGGAGTACGTTCCCAACATCAGCCACGTTTTTCGCCAGGATCAGCATCTCTATCTGCTCTATGAGGTCTACGATCCGACGCGCGCAAAACCTGCAGAGAACCAACCCAAGGGGACCAAAGCAAGTATTAATCTGCTGAGTAGTCTCGAACTGATCCAGGGATCGGTGAAGGTGTACGAGACGCCACTGGTGCAGGCGAAGGCCACGAATGTAGATGGGCGAGACGCGGTATCAATCGAGCTGGATGTTCCGCTGAATGGCCTGAAGCCGGGCCCGTATGTATGCCAGCTGAACGTGGTGGATGATGCGGGCGGCAGCTTTGCATTTCCACGATTCGCGGTGCTGGTCAGGGAAGCTGCCCTCGCTGTTCCAGTCACCACTCCGGCTGCTGCAGCGCCATCCTCGCGATAGATTCTCCATTTCTTCGCTCGAAAATATCGAGACGACATGGGTATCAAGATATATACCCCCGCAATTCGGGCCCGCAGGCTCGGATCGAATCCCGCGTATGATGCGGGGATAGCGAGGTCAAAATGGGCAAACAAAACACCAGCAAGGTCGCCGTCATTACAGGGGCAACGGGCGGGATCGGGACGGCGATCGGTAAGTCGCTGTCGCGTGCCGGGTACTTGCTTGTGCTGAATGCTCCATCGAGTGAGAAGCTCAACGCAATCGCATCGGAGCTCGAGGGGCCTTCGGTGGTTGTTGCCGGGAACCTGCGCGCCGAGTCGACTCCCGCAACGCTGCTGGCCGCGGCGTTGAACAACTTTGGGCGTTGCGATGTGTGCTTCAACAACAGCGGATTGATTGAGGCCGGGACGGTGGAAGCGGTGGATATTGAGCGCATTTGCAACATGGTGCGCGTCAACGTGGAAGGTGCGTTTCGCATGGCGTACACCTTCCTGCAGCATTTTGTGCAGCAAGGGCGAGGGCACCTCTTCAACACATCGAGCATTTTGGGCAGAAAAGTGCGGCCGCCGCTGGGCGCGTACGCGGCAACCAAATTTTCGATAGAAGCGTTCTCAGAGGCTTTGCGGATGGAACTCAGCAAGACTGAAGTGCGCATCTCGTGCATCGAGCCGGGGCTGGTGCGGACAGGCTACCAGGACCGCTGGGAAGTGCCGCCCGAGATGCTGATGGGCATCGAAGAGCCGCTGGAGCCGGAACAGGTTGCTCGGATGGTGTTGGCAATTCTGGAAGAGCCAGCCCCTCTGCGGATTCCGCAGGATTCGGTTTCGCCCAGGGCGCGCGAGCTGGCGCTGACCTAGCGATCAGCTGCGGATATGTTGTCGTCGGTCTTCGGATCGTGGTAGGGGCAATGACGGCAGCCGGAATCGCAGCAGTATCCGCGCTTCAAGTGATAGGCCGCCGTGAAGACGAGATTCGGCCCTTCCATGTAAAAGTCCTCGGGTTCGAGCGTGGGCACGGCGTTGGGTGCGAGGGGCAGATTCTCGTCCATGGTTCTATTTTCGCGCATCGATTCCCGAAAATCAGGGCGCTTGCTACTCGCCGGTTAAAATCGAAACATGACCTTGAGTGCGCAGGATCGTGCCCGCCGCATCAAAATCATCCTATTTGACGTGGATGGCGTTCTGACCGATGGGACTATCTGGCTGGTTCCATCGCCCAGCCCTGCTTCGAGCAGCCCTGAGACACAGGCGCATCTCTCGAAGCATGCGGATCACGCGGGATACGGCACTCATTCGGCGACCATGACGGAGGCGAAGGGATACAGCGCGCACGATGGCACGGCCATTTCGCTGGCGCGGCTGGGCGGGATGAAATGCGGCGTGATTACCAAGCGGATTAGTGAGACCGTGGCTACGCGCTCCCGTGATCTGAAGCTTGAGTTTGTCTACATGGGTCAGGCCTTCAAGATGCAAGCCGTCCGCGAGATCATGCAAAAAGAAGGGGTCACCCTTGAAGAGATCGCGTACGTTGGCGATGATGTGATTGATCTTCCTGTCATGCGGGAGTGCGGCTTTGCGGTGGCCGTCGCGAATGCGCGCGCGCAGGTGAAAGCCGAAGCGCACTATGTGACGCCGAACGCCGGAGGGTATGGCGCCGGACGGGATGCGGTGGAGTTCATCCTGGAAGCAAAGGGTCTTCTTGATCGGGTCATTGCCGAATATATCGATGAGCGCAATCCGATCTCTCCTTCGATGGATATTGGCAGGGGTGGGGATGGGAATCTCGCCTAGTACCGTGACCGCATGGATTTTTACATTTCCCGGTCTCAGAGTCGAGGCCGGGGGCACCCAAAGTTTGTAACCTCAACTAAAAATCATGCGGTCGTGTTACCCGCAGAGTCGGCCAGCCGCTTACAACGCATGCATTAAGCTGAGGGCGAGAATTACCAGAACAATGAGGCTCACAACCGCGTAGAGTCTGTCCCTTTCGAGAGCGAAGCCTACGACCGCTAAGGCGACACGCGCGACCGGCGTAGCAATCAAGAGCAGAAGTCCGAATTGAATCAAGCCTTCGCTGTTGAGGTGTGCGGCAGACTGCAAAACTCCCCTCAAGGATTGCACGATGGAGCCGCCTGCTGCGAACTGGTGATAATCGACTCGGTCTGCGTGGTGCCGCGCAAGGTACAGAATGCCTCCCGCGAAGACCGTAGCCGCGGAAAGCAAAACTCCGGCGCGAAGCAGATTGCCGATGCTGGTTTCGAGACGCCGGTCGTCCAATGCTCTACACCTTTCCTGTGAGGCCGTTCACGATCATTTCGATGGCAAGGGCTAGCACCACGCAGCCGAAGACAATACGCAGGGTTCGCACTCGCGCATGGATAAGCACCTTTGTTCCAAAGAATGCCCCGGCGAGCACGCCCAGCATGACGGGCATTGCGACGCGGGGATCAATATAGCCGCGGCTCAGGTATACGCCTGCACTCGCTGCGGCTGTCACGCCAATCATGAAGTTGCTGGTGGTGGTGGAGACCTTAAATGGAATCTTCATTGCGCGATCCATCGCGATTACTTTCAGCGCGCCGGAGCCGATGCCCAGCAATCCTGAGAGAGTGCCTGCTCCGAACATTAGCCCAAATCCGGCTGGCACATTGCGCACGCCATATTCCTGACGGGTTCCGTCGACGGGGAAGGTGCTGCCAAGCCGCAAGCGTTTGCCGAGAGCGTCCGACTCGATCGGGCTGCCGGTATGATGATCCGGCTTGAAGAGTGACTGATAGGCAGCCTGAAGAAGAACGAATCCAAACACAATCGCGATTACGTGGGTGGTGACATGCACGGCGAGGATGGCGCCGAGGATCGCGCCCAGAGTTGTCGCAATTTCGAGCAACATTCCTACACGAATATTGGAATAGCCTTCGCGGACGTAGGCTGCGGCAGCTCCTGAGGAGGTCGCGATGACCGAGACCAGCGAGGCTCCGATCGCGTATTTGATGTCGACTCCCATGGCAAGAGCCAGAGCCGGCACGATGACTACGCCACCCCCGAGGCCGGTGAGCGAGCCGAGAAAGCCGGCGACGGCTGACATGGCCAGGACCACGAATGTGAATGTTAATGCTGTCATTAAAGGAATTGATCGCTGCGGGACTTTGCAGTGGGTGATTTACTCATTTTATCTTCTTCGGACACGCGGGCCACCATGGCCTACCGATGTTCTGAATAGTCCTTTGTTCTGGAAAGACTTTGTCGATAGGCTGTTCGCGCGGCGTGGGCGCCGGTCATACGGAGCGTCAACTGAATTGGATATGAACGGTACTTGCTTGGTGCGGCTCTTAGCGGGTCAAAGATCCCGATGCGCTCGGAGCTATTGGATTGGGATAGATGAGGGCTGGTATACGCGCTGGGATGATGCAACTGAAAATTGTCCGCCCGATGATACAAAGATCGGAAAGGGCAGTGGCCTTGCACATATAGCAGAGATCGAGCTTCACCTTCTTCGGCTTAATATGCTCCATGTAAAATCGGTCGATCTGTTGCCCGTGAATGTGACGCAAGATCTCTTCTTCGCCGCGGAAGGCGAGGGTCGCCAATCCAGTGATGCCAGGGCGGTAGGGCATGTCGAGGATTGCAGTGTACTGCGGCAGCTTCGGTCGCGGACCGACGAGGCTCATATCGCCGCGGAGCACGTTATAGAACTGCGGCAATTCGTCAAGCTTGAATCTTCGCATCCGTTGGCCAAAAGCAGTCACTCGGCGGTCGCCGCTCCTGGTCAGTCCCGGGCAGGACTCGTTTGCGTTCGCTTCTGCCATGCTGCGGAACTTGTAGATCAGGAACAGGTGGCCGTCGCGGCCAACCCGCTCTTGCGAAAACAATGCTTTTCCACTTGAAGTAAATCGCACACATGCAGCAAGGATGCCCATGGGAATGGCAAAGATTAGGAGCGCAATGAGCGCAATGGAGATATCGAGGATCCGCCGAGTACGAGACAGGTTCCACTGACTCGCGGGCGGCCTTCTTGCGCAGCGTTCTGCTGCCGCAGGGTTGTTTTGTTCACACGGAGGAGAACCAAGGCACAAATAATCCAGCATAGAAATTCCTGAGATAGAAGAATCTATTTAAAGACGCGTCGGCATTTCATATGAGCAACTCTTACGTTATTAATTGACGCCTGACTCACTATAGACAGAACGGAATTGGAGCTCAGTATTGCGCGTCACAGGAAGAGTGTGGATAACGCAAAGCTGGATCAGATCCTGCGGACCGAGACGGGCGTGTCGAGGATTCGGCCTCAGCTCAAGTCTTCCGGAGCCTACGAAGAATTTCGTTGACTTCTACGAAGCACTTCGTATAAAGTGGCAAACATCATGACGAAGTCCTACAAATCCCTCCCACGACCTACTGAAGCTGAGCTTGAGTTGCTGCGGATCTTGTGGGAAAAGGAGCCGGCAACGGTTCGCGAAATCTACGATGCCCTCAATCTTGAACGCCCTTCCGGATACACAACCGTGCTCAAGATGCTGCAGATCATGACAGCGAAAGGGCTGGTGGTCCGGGATGAGACCAACCGCGCGCACGTCTACCGCGCCGCGCTCAGCCAGGACACTACGCAGAGCGAGATTCTGAAGGACCTGAGCACGCGACTCTTTTCCGGCTCGGCTGCGCAGCTTGCATTGCATGCGCTTGCAATGGAACCGGCAAGTGCTGCTGAGCTGGATGCTATCCGCGCCCTTATTGATAGCAAGCGCACATCTGCCGAAATAAATTCTGCCCAAAAAGGAAAACTTCAGCCATGAGAACCACACTCGACGCGATTGCATGGACGCTGATTCATTTCTGCTGGCAGGCTACTGCGATTGCTGGAATGTATCGCCTGATGACCGTTCTGCTTGCTCGCAGTACGAGCCAGACCCGCTATTTGATAGCGGTTGCCGCAATGTTGATGATGGTGGGTTCAGGGGTCGGGACATTCGCGTGGCAAATGCGTTCGGCCACGTCGTTCCCCGCTCTGCACAATGTTTCTTCTACGATAGAGGGTGCATCGCTGGCGGTACCGCGCGCTATCGGGCCGAGCTTTATCTCTCAGCGGCCAGGTGTGGCTGGCTCGACGCAGGCCAACCTATTGCGCTGGATCGATGGCTTCTGGGTGCTTGGCGTGGTGGTGCTATCGGTGCGCAGCCTGGGCGGCTGGTGGTTGATTCAGAGATTGCGTGCCACTGCCATTGCGGAGGCACCTGAACAGGTGCGCAAAAGCTTCGACCGTATCTTTACAGCGATGGGCCTCAGACGACCTGTGCTCTTAAGGGTGTCAAGTGCAGTCGCGGGGCCCATCACTGTGGGAGTTCTGCGAGCCATGGTGCTGCTGCCGCTTTCTGCGATCACGCTGCTCGGTGCCGATGAGCTTGAAATGGTGTTGGCGCATGAGCTGGCGCATGTGCGTCGCGCTGACTTCCTCTGCAATCTTGCGCAGACATTTGTGGAAACTCTGTTCTTCTTTCACCCGGCCGTTTGGTGGATTGGCAACCGCATCCGTCATGAACGCGAACTCTGCTGTGACGATCTCGCGCTGAAGATCTGCCCGAATCCTGTAACCTACGCCACCGCGCTATTCCGGCTTGAGGAGCAGCGCGCTCGGCACTGGAGGCTTGCCATGGCACTTGATGGACATCAAACGCCGCAGACTTTGCGTCTGAGGATTGCTCGCATTCTTGGGGAACCGATTGCCCGCGTCGGCGGTCGGCCTGTTCAGCCCTTTTCGCTGGTTGTCGCCTGCGTCGCACTCGCGGTCTCGTTGGCTGCGGCGCGCCCTGTCGTCGCAAGCCTGAATCCTGAGCACTTGTCGGCGTCAAATCATATCGCATCGATTCAGGCGATTGCCGCGCCACAGGTGAAGGTCATCAAACCCGCTCTGGCCACGGCAACGCGCCTCATCTCCCCTGACGCCGTGCCGGGGGCGATCGCGTCAGACCCGCAAGAGAAACAGCCGGAGGTGGCACCCCCGAGGGTGAGTTATATCGACCGGATGAAGGCTGCCGGCTACGACGTCGATCTCGACAAATTTATTGCGATGAAGATCCAGAATGTCACTCCGGAGTACGCGCAGGCGATGGCTCAATCGGGCTTTGGCAAACCTTCAGCTGACGAACTCATCGCGTGCAAGATCCAGGGTGTCACGCCTGAATACATCAGTGGCCTCAGGCAGCAGGGATTTCAACTCAAGAGTTTCCAGGACGCAATTTCGTTTCGCATTTTCGAGGTGACGCCTGAGTTTGTTGCGGGAATGAAGGTTGCGGGTTTCTCCGATCTCACTTCACAGCAGTTGGTCGCGCTTCGGGTCCAGGGCGTAACGCCGGAGTACGCACAGCAGATCGCCCGTGAGTATCCTGGGGCATCGGTGGAAGACGTGATCAAAACTCGCATCTTCCACATTGATCCGTCGTTCATCGAGTTGGCGAAGAAGCATGGGTTCACTCACCTATCGCTCGAAAAGCTTGTGCAGCTGCGGATCACCGGTTTGCTCGACGATGAATCGGTAAAGCAATAGGTCAATTCACTACTCATTTTCTTTTGTCGCGATGATCGGGTTTGCCTCGGTGAATGCGCCCGTTTTGCGACGACGGTAGAACCATGTCTATTTCCAGGCATTCAGCAATGGGAGATTCTGATGAACACGCATCGACTTCATGTTCCCCTAATCCTTATGGCTTCGGCCATTACCGCACTTCAATCCGCGGCGCTCGAGCCCGTGCATGCGTCATGCTCAATCAGTGCCAGTGAGCAGCCGAATAAGTTTCGTCTCCAGATTGAAAGTGGGGATTGTGGGAGCGAGAACTCCCATTGCGGATCAAACTATAGCGAGGAATCGGTCGACCGATTCAGAGGAATCGCACTCTCAGACCTTGCGCGCGACGGAGCGCAACTCACCGCAACGCTGACAGCAGAGGCGGGCACATTCACGTGCTCTGGCACGGTGCACGATGGGTCCCTCGTGGGCGAGTCTGTGTTTGTCCCGGACGCCCAATTTGCCGCGCGCATGGAGCAGATAGGACTTTCCGGTCTCAATTCCGAAAAGCTGCAAACTTACGCTCTGGTCAATGTGGAGAGCCAATGGGCGCATTCGCTGCAGGCTGCCGGCATCCAGGGGATCACTATAGATAACCTGATACCGCTGCGCATCTTCAAAGTTGATCCTGCGTATGTCCACAGCATTACCTCGCTCGGCTACAATCTTCCCTCGGCCGATCAACTTATTGCGATGCGGGTGCAGGGCGTGGATGCAGCTGAGGTGCGTGAGATCCGCGCGCTAGGATATCAGCCCACCTTCGACGAGTTGATTCAGATTCGTATCTTCAAAATCACTCCGGATTTTATCCGGCAGATGGAAGCTCGGGGCCTAAAAAACCTGACCATTGCGAAGCTTGTGCAGATACGGATCTTCAAGCTCGTAGATTGAACCTCTTGCATCAGAATCCTGGGCCTAGCTAAAACGGATAGTGGCGCACACCACATTGGATTGTTATCCAGCGCAACACAGTGAACTCCTCAATCGCGGCCTTGCCGCCGAACCTCCCGTAACCGGATGCCTTCACGCCGCCAAATGGCATCTGCGGTTCGTCATGGACGGTTGGACCATTGATATGGCAGATGCCGCTCTCAACTTTTTTCGCAAGGGCCCAAGCCCGCGCGATATTTTGGCTGAAAATCGCAGCCGACAATCCGAATTCAGTATCATTGGCGACGCGCAGCGCCTCTTCATCGCCGCCGACCCGCAGCACCGTGACGACGGGGCCAAAGGACTCCTCGGTATAGATACGCATAGCCGGGGTGACGTGATCCAGCACCGTGGCCTGCATCATCGTCCCAACGGGTTTCCCTCCGGTGACGAGTTGGGCGCCCTTTTCTATTGCGTCCTGGACCAGATCTGAGACACGATGAGCGGATCGTTCGTCTACGATAGATCCCAGAACGGTCGGCCCAAGGGAGGGGTCGCCCAGGGGAAGCGAAGCTGCTTTCGCCGATAACCTCTTCACGAATTCGTCCGCAACTTTAGAATCCACAACGATGCGCTCGGTGGACATGCAAATCTGTCCTTGATTCAGGAATGCTCCGAACGCAGCCGCGTTGACCGCTGCATCGAGGTCGGCATCGTCTAGAATTATCAACGGAGCTTTTCCGCCTAGTTCCAAAAGGACGGGCTTCAAATGTCGTGCTGCCCGTTCGGCGACAATCCTTCCCACCCGTGTGGATCCAGTGAAATTGATATGCCGAACCGAAGGATTGTCGATAAGCGCGCCAACGATTTCGGCCGCATCTGCGGGATCGTTTGTAAGCACATTGATCGTGCCGTCCGGGAAGCCGGCTTCCTGGAGGACCGCGCCGATGAGCCGATGGACAGCCGGGCAAGCCTCAGAGGCTTTGAACACCACGGTGTTCCCGCACGCAAGAGGAATCGCAAGCGCGCGCACGCCGAGGATGACCGGAGCGTTCCACGGAGCAATACCGACGCAAACGCCGAGTGGCTGGCGAATGGACATCGCCAGATTTTCGGGAACGTCGGTGGGAATCACTTCTCCCGCAATTTGGGTTGTCATCGATGCAGCTTCGCGCAAAATGGAAGCGCCGATAGCGACGTTGAACCCCGCCCAGCCTTCCGTTGCGCCTGTCTCTGCAATCATGCATCGAACAAAGTCGGCTTGATGCGCGAGAAGTAGTTCGGCGGCGCGTAGCAAAAGTTCGCGACGGCGCCCCGGCCCGGTAGCTGCCCACGAAGTGAATGCACCTGCAGCAGCTTTGACGGCAAGATCAACGTCAGAAACGCTCGCGGCTGCAGCCTGGGTTGCAGCGCTCTGTTTTACTGGATCGATTCGCTGATAAGTCCGTCTGCTCTGTGCGGGTAGAGTTTTCCCGCCAATCAGAAGTGCTACATCGTTCATCGTTGACTCACTTTCGTTTTTGCGGGTTCAACAGCTCTTTTACCAACCGCCATGAGTGCATCGAGAGCGAGCGCTCCCTTTCCCCTCGGGAATACAACAACGGGGTTTATGTCGATCTCCTCAATTTCTGGGCAGGCGCGGATCAATTTGCCGAGATTGAAGAGCATTTGCGCCGCTGCCTCAATATCGAGCGGAGGCGAACCACGAAATCCATCGAAGAGCACAGAGCATTGAAGAGAGTTGAGTTCCCGGATAATTTCCTGAGTGGAGAGATTGGGGGGTAGAATTCGCACGTCGCGGATAGCTTCAGCGAGGACGCCGCCAAAGCCAGCAAGCAAAACGGGACCCCATTCGGGATCGTTACGCGCGCCAACTATTAGTTCAGCAGCCTTCGGTCCCATGCGCTCTACGAGGACTCCTTCGAGAATCAAATCCGGTTTGTTCTTTTTGAGATTTCGATGGAGCGCAAACCAGCCTTCAGTGAGGGCATTTTCATTCTCGATGTCCAGGATCACGCCGCCGGCGTCGCTCTTGTGCGGCAGGTCAACGGCTTGTGCTTTCAACACCACGGGAAAGCCGATGCCGCGCGCAATCTGGACCGCTTCCTCCAGAGTGCTCGCCAAACCACCATTGGGAACAGGAATCCCGAATTTCTTCAAGAACTCTTTGGCACGATGTTCGGGCAGCATACCCGGCTCAATCGCCGGTAGCAATCCGGGGAAGGTGTTATCAGTTAGATAGAGCTGGTGTTGGCCTAGCGAGGTGACGCGAGCAAGCGCGCGTAGAGCTCGTTCCGTAGACGGAAAGCAGGGAACTCCGAGTTTTCGCAATTCTCGAATACCTTCGGCATCGAAGGGCGCACCTTCATCCATGGCCGCGAAGATCACCGGCTTTTCGGGCTTCAGAGATTTGATTGCATCCAATATAGGTGGAAGCTTGAGCGCAGTCGTCGTTGCGTCAGTCAATATGATTCCGAGCACAACGCTTCCGAACTGCGGATCTTGAAGTACAGCGGGCAGCGTACGACGATATAGGTCGGGGTCCACCAGTCCCTGAGCAGTGAGATCGAGCGGGTTCGTCGGTGGAATAAACGCCGGCAACGCTTTCCTCAGAGCTTGCTCAGCGGCAGCTGACAAGCTGGGCAATTCAAGTCCGATTTTTTCGCACAGGTCGAGAGTGATGGCTTTGAACGCGCCGGACTCTGTGAACATGGCAGCGCCTTTGCGTGGTAACTCGCGGATGCGGAGCAGGATTTGCGAAACGTCTACGAGTTCCTCCAGACTCTCGACATGAATGACACCGGCATGCGTCACGAGTGTGTGCATAACTTGATAGTCGCCAGCCATTGCGCCGGTATGTGTCGCAGCAGAGGCCCTCGCTGCGCTACTGCTGCCAGGATGAAGGAGGACGATGAACTTTCCTCTTTCGCGAGCTCGCCGTGCAAGTTCGAGAAACCGCTTTGGTTTGCGGAATTGCTCGACGACGAGTGCCATGACACGAGTGCTCGCATCGTCGATTAGATATTCCAGAAAGTCTTCAACGCCGTGCGACGCTTCGTTCCCGGTCGAGACTGAATAGGTGAGCGAGATGCTGTGATGGCGCATGTTAACCGCAATGACTGCGGCTAGAGCACCACTTTGCGAGATTATCGCTACTCCAGGTAAGTCGCTTTGTAGTTGAGGTGGAGTTACAACGAAGGTGAGTGGGATCGAGTCTACGTAGTTGACCATGCCAAGGCAATTTGGGCCCTCGACGATCATGCCGAGATCCTGCGCGAGACGTGCAAGATCTCGCTGTGCCGCTTTGCCGGTCTCGCCGCTCTCCGCGAATCCCGCGGAGAACACAATCAGGCTCCGAACATTCTTCTTTGCGCAAGCGCGTGCTGCGTCCAGCACGGCACTCCCCGGTATTGCGAGGACAGCGCAGTCAACATCCGGTGGTAGTTCGTCTATCGATGCAAGACACTGTGTGCCTTCTATGATTGGACGCTTTGGGTTGACGAGATAAAGACCGCCTGGGTATCGAGCGCTTCGCAAATTAAGAAGTACACATTCCCCCAGCGATCCGGGAGTAGACGATGCCCCGACCAAGGCGATGGAGCGCGGTCGCAACAGGCAATCGAGCCGCGCCGCAGTCGTGTTAGAGCTCTCCAATTGCATTCAATCTTTCTCCGAAAGGGCGATCAGCTGCGATAATTCTCGAGGCCAGGTTTGATGCTCTTCTCATCAAGGAACTGCTTCAGACCCTTTTCCCGTCCGTGATCGGGATCGCGCAATTGGGCTTGATCCAGTTTTGCGTAAAGGTAATCCTCACTCTGCTCCCAGGTGAGTTCTCGGCAACGTTTGAAGCCATGCTTGGCAGCGCGGAGCACAACGGCATTCTTGGCTGCGAGTTTCCGTGCCAGCACCAAGGTTTCTTCGCGCAGATTTTCAAGAGGGACTGCGCGATTTACCAGGCCCATCTCCGCGGCCTGCTTGCCTGTGAAGGTCTCGCCGGTCATGATGTACTCCAGAGCCTTGCGGTGTCCGACGGTATCCGCAAGGGCCTTGCTCACGAGGTTGCCGGGTGGGATGCCCCAATTAATCTCAGAGAGCCCGAAGATAGCTGTTTCGGACGCGATGGCTAAGTCACAGGCAACGAGAGGAGAGAATCCGCCCCCGAAGCACCATCCATTAACCATGGCGATTGTCGGCTTCGAATACATTCTTAAAAGCTTCCATTGCCAGGTCGAAGCATCGCGACGGATCTTCTCTTGAACAATCTCCGGTGCCTGATCGATCTCACGGAAATATTCTTTCA